>Ga0182215_1000283_pt1 | contig 9983 bp, 13 predicted proteins | sample G5R1MG_24_FD_128404 | JGI IMG/M metagenome (GOLD analysis project Ga0182215, IMG submission 128404) | Switchgrass phyllosphere microbial communities from Michigan, USA - G5R2_NF_03OCT2016_LD1 MG | ecosystem: Host-associated > Plants > Phyllosphere > Phylloplane/Leaf | place: USA: Michigan... | reverse complement strand
TGCCGTCTCAATGTGCCCGACGCCGTGCGGCGTGTCCTCGTCGCAGTCGCTGCTGTCGCGGGCGTCCGGTGGCAGGCGGTAGCTCAGCACGTGGCCGGACGCGAGGCCCACCGCCACCAGCGGCTCCGCAGGGTGGATCGCCTGGGCAAAAAGATCGTGGTCCAGCGGGATGGCACACACGTTTTCGAACATGTTCCTGGCGGCGATGCGGTGGCAGGCTACGCGTGCCGTCACCGTGGCGTGGCAGTGGAGGCGCGGTCCCATTGTCGCGACTTTTTTGTGGAGCGCACTCCAGCCCGGACCGGTTAGCGTGTTTCTAGGTCGACGTCTTCCTGCGCTTCGTAGCCCGTACAGTCGAGCAACATGGCAGATACATGACCTCGCTTCTTCGTCGGGCAGGGAACGCTTCCCTCGGATCCTTCCCGCGTGATCTAGGTCTACGCGCCGACACCATCTTGTTATGCGACCCGACATGGCCTGTCCTCTCTCGCGCCCTCCTACCCGTCCACTCCAATCCACCAAACGAACAGGGCCCACTACATCGTTCGTGCACCGTCGCCAGACTTTGTGCTTTCCGGTGGCCATCTCCGGAAACGCTGTCCCACTCTTCGAATCCAGATTGAAACGAGACATTGGATACAGGCCACGGTCCAGAGGAAGGGCAGACCTGGTCCAGCCAGGTGATGATTGAATCGCCGTCGATACCACTGCTGTGCTGGAGCTGTGATTGCATGCCCTCTGTATGTGTGAGTGATGGCGTCTCCTCGACTTCTACCAGGTGCCAGAATGCATCGTCGTCCCGCGTCCAGGCCTCATCACCGTGCAGCGGACTCAACCGTGTGGCATCGTTGGAGCCAAGTGTATCTAATGTGGCCAACTTGAGCGCTAAAGAGTGTCCTTGTGGAAGCCTCGTGGTGGGTGGTGGCACAAGTGGTAATTTTCCGCTGGGGTAGAGCGAAGGCAGTGCACGACTGAACTTGTTCCAAGCGTGCTGTTTACCATTTGAGATCCATTTTTCACGGTATGTCGAAAGCGTTGCGGCCAGGCCAGAGGTATAGAGTTGGCGCTCGATGCTGGAGAGGACCGTGTCGAGCCAAGGTTCAGAGACAACAGGCTGTACATGCCTAATGTCTGGGATCTTGACTCTAGCCCATGCCTTCTTACATGATTGACCCACTGTAACACATTGTCCGATTTGGTCCGAAGCATCCGAATTGTTCACAGTAGACCAATTCTGTTGCACCTTCGCGGCCTCCCAGTCCGGATTTCGCCTTGTGGGGTCCCTCCAATCTCCTCGCCGGACCCAGAAGTAGTAATGCGGTACATCGCATCCCGGAAAGCGAACATAGAACAAGTTTGCGAGTCCGTGATCTTCCAGTTCGTTTTGTACTTCGCGAGTGGTTTGCGGCGTGCTATAGTCCAAATACGAAGGCATATAGCAGACCGCCAAAGGCCGATACTGACACGCTTCGTACACTTCTACCACCTTCTTAGCCTTGTTTCTGAATCGTTGTGCATGGCGTTTCACTCGATCTGCTCGCACGCCCTCACCTCTACCTCTAACGCGAAGTAATTTTCGCTCCTCGAGGGACCATTTGTCGTACGTGTCGGCTAGATTCTTAGTCTCACTTCTATTCGGGGGGTTGAAGAACATTGTCGCACTATCGCCTCGAATATGCGTACGCTCTGCCCAGTCTGACGCCCTTTCAATTGTTGCTTTGCGCAAGATGCCGACTAGGACACCGTTGCGAGCTGCAATCCTTGTGTGCTGCGGGAGTATGGGTACGAAGTCCGGCTGTACCCCTGGAGGATACGTCTGTCCCGGGAGGAACATCTTCTGCTTGCTATTCGTCGTGATGACTTTGAGTGGGGCGTATGGCATACGGATAGGTTCCCAATCCTCGGACTTGACTTCAAAACTCGAGCCGGAGTTTGATAAGATCTCCCGGTCCACAGAGGGTATGTGTGGTTCGCATGGCCATTCTGGCCACTCGTAAAGCCGCAGTCTGCAGTCAGGCAACATACCCTGATTGGCAGATGGCGCAGTCGATTCCATCGATGTGCTGTCCCAGGATTCGTCACTAATCATGTCACCGACATGGTCTTGTTTGTAGTCGTCCATCTCGGTCAGACGCTCGTATTCAGCATCCATCTCGTCTTCGTCTAATGAGTCGTCACTGACTTGCGCGCCTTGTGTTCTTTGAATATCTTTCTCAACGATGCGTTTTTGCTTTACCAGTATAGCGGCTTGCTTTTCCTTATTCCTCTCTTCTCTGACCTTTTTTTGCTCGAGCTCTCGTTTTTGTCGGTCGATGATGGCTAGCCGCTCACGCCTTTGTATGTCTGCATCATACTGTTTGTTTGCCATGGCCATCTCCTTCTTCTTCATGTCCTTACGGTAAATGCCGCGTTCCTTTGCCAAGTCAAGAACGTCTGCGTAACTGAATTCATCGTAAATTGAATGGGTGAGGTCATTATCCTTGACTCGATGTTTGCCGCCACGTCGGTGAGGTGCAGCTTGCGGAGCCATGATGTGTTTCTGTGGTTCTAGGCAATTCTCGTAGAGTCTGGAGTTGTTCTTTTTCGCCTTGCTCTTCGGCATGTTTGATTGAATAGTAAGTGGCTTGTGCAAATGTCTGGTAACATTGTTTTGCAGTAGTGAGACTGTCTTAAACCTACGTTTTTCATCTTAGCTAGACGATTGACCAGAACCCAAAGTAAAGTAGCAACTTTGGCAGTCATGATTCAAAGGGTTTGAGATCATCGTTATGCACCTTGAGTTAAACATTTCCTTTGTCTCAGAGTTAGCAAGGCATGTGCCGAGACTCATCACCCTCTTCATCACAAAGCGAGAAAGAAAACACTGTGAGTGAATGCCAAAAAAGAACATTGTTAACAATTCTGGGATCTAGGGTATCTCACTAAGACGGGTCAACATACGTGCATCCTAGTTCCATTGAAGCCACTTACAGCTCCGATTTCTCGGTATCCAGTGCTCGCTTCTCAGCCTTAAAGTCGAAGTGGCCCTCCAGCTCCATCCACTCTGCAGTGAATGCCATGACCAGCTTCGTCCAGTCCTCCACCGTATCCATATCAAGGTGTTCTCCATCATCAGACATTTCGTGCCACACTCGTGGAAAGGGAGTAGGTATGATGTGCAGGATGTCGACCCCACGAGCCATGAATGGAACATGGTCGTCCTGCACGAAACCGCCTAGGAATGCATTGTCACCCTTGTCACCCTCGGGCAAAAATCGGGGCTCGCTGCGTGCTTTCTTGTTATCATGGCCTGCCGTCTTCGAAACATGATTAGGAGAGGACTTCATCATCCCAAGGCTTCGCAGACGGTCTTCTGCCGTGGCCATGTGTTTATAGGACCAGTGGGTGGTCTTGAAGTATGACGGTACCCGAGGATCTTTCGAACCAAGGAGATCGAGGAGGACAAAAAGCTCGATCGAATCGAGAGGGGTGCGATATGTTGATGCCGCTGCGTGGTAAGTCGACTCCCAGTCCTCTGCGAGCGCACTGCCGCACGGTTAGTCACGTACGTGGAGTGATGAAACCAGGTGTCCCACCGAGCACCATAGAGACTGTCCGTATCCGTCCAGCTCCTGAAAGCCTCCTCGCCATCTAGTAGTATGATTTGTACGCCCTTGTGCTCTGCGTCCACCATGTCAGGACCACCATGAGCCCACTTCTTCGACAATGCCGCATCAATACTTCGCGCAACGTGCATAAGCATAGCACATGGTGCTGCGCTATCCGTGGCTCCGATGAATCCTTCTGGGGTGTATTTGCTGTCATAATGTGCAACCAATGCTAACCTCGAGACATCTCCGGGGCGACTCGTGGGTGGATCGCGGGTCGCTATAATGTTGACAAAGGGAACCTCGTTTCCCTTGCTTACGGGCGTTGTCGAAGTCGAATTGTGCAGCTCTACCCTCCACTCTGGAAGCTGCGAAGAGAAGAAGTCGAGGAAATGCTGCCGGACAGCCGCATTGCCCTCTGTTCCAGAGACTCTAGGAACCAATATGGGAGCTAGAAGCGAGCCCTTGTGTATGTCGAAGTCATGGCCAGGTCCTGGAAGGTGTCTGAGTGTCTCGTCGCTAAGAACATGGTATGCAGTTGCCAGAGAGATCAGCGAGACGAACGACGGAAGCGCAAATCTGAGCAACATGATCGCACCAGTTCACATGGATGGAAGCCGTCCTGAGAAGTCGTTTATGATGGGAAGATCTGCAGGTTGCTGCTGCACATGCTGATGTTGGACGAAGGTGGTCTCAAGCACAATGATCTGGAGTCAAGTCAAGGGAGTTCCATGTTCCAGACTCAACGCTCGGCGCTCGCACGTGACAGCGCGACAGAATGCCGTGATGCATCACGTATCCCATCCATTGTCGGACATGCTCCTATGTGGGCGTCTGGGTAATAGATGCTTCATGGTATTGCGGATCCGATGAGTTCACACATTTATAGCGAAGAGTGCCGAGACAACGCGTGTGTAAATTGGAGAAATGTCCCGCCAAGCCAAGAGTGGCAAGTTCAGCCGGCCTGTTATCCAGCGCGACTTTCACCGTCTCGACACCACTGAGCCGTTGTCATGCAGCCAAGACTATTCACGTTGGTGAAGGCCTGCAGGGGCTCAGCAGCGCTCGCTTGGGGTGTTCGGCCTGTGTTTCTGCCCCGTGCTTCCTCACTCATTGGCAAAAGTTGTCGAAATAAGTTTTCTACATCCCCTGCGCTTCGCTGGGTTGACAAGGCCAAAGAAGTACCCAAAACTGCGGGCAGAGACCTAAGTAAGAGATCGACAAACTTGCAGCGTAAGGTTGCTAATCTGGATACAGAGTATAAATCACGGCTCCTGATTTATGATGCTGGCGATATTCGAACAACATGGGTCTCTTTCTGGAAAGCAATAGCTTTGCTCCAATTTGGAACTACTTTGGTCTTCGGCGTACCACCACTATGGAACAATTCAAATCAGCCAGATCCCAATGTGCGAAAATTCCAGGCGATTTTGGGTATGTTTTCACCTGCTGCTTCGACTGACACAATACGCTCGTAAATTGTGTTGCAAACCGTTCATTCGTTGCCGTGCTGTGCCGTCTAGGAAGAATTTCCAGAGACAAAACACATCCCGCAATGATTACACGCTTCTTTCTTCGTCAAACATCACTGCCATACCTCTACATGTTATTATAGATCTGCTTCACCAGCTGACGACTACAGTCGGCATTTTAGGAACAATCCCTACGATGACACTAGCTTATGTCACGGCGCCCTTTGTCCATCAAGTTTTCCTCCAGATCCCTGAGTATGCAAGACGTAGCAAAAAGGATTTACACCATTTTGCAAAAAGCTTGCGAGTCAATCCGAGAGCCACTGCGAATACCAAGCTTGAATTTGTTACACTGCGCATCTTTCCATTCCGGAAAAATACTGCAGCCTTTCTTCATGAGCTGCGCGCTTTGCCTCCCAAGCGGTTTCGGCTAGCGAATATCGAACTACCCAAGACAAAAGCATGGGCCCAGCGGCAGCGTGAGAAGGGCATGGGCACAAAGCTGTTGGCGTTGATGAATGAGCCACGATTTAAATTTCATGTCAAAGAAGGGCGACTCTTCACGCTCAAGACAGGTGTACCAGGCGTATGGGAGGAGGTTGCAGCGAGAATTCAGCAGCAGACTCTTGAGGAACAAGAGGCGCAGCAGGAGCAGACCGGACTCAAGCAGCCAGCCGTGGTTCGAAAGCCGATGAAGCTTGTTACGCCAGTTCCAAGTGAAATAATCAAGAGGCAGACATCGAGACCAATCACCGAAATTCGAATGAAGGACAATCCAACCCAACGGTAAATTCAAAGTGATGGGTAGGTTCGCAGTACAACAAGAGTCTGTAGTTTAAGCAGAACCACAAAATCCATCGTTATCAATCCTTCTATGTACTACAAGTAACATGTGTCAAATGCGTAAGCTGTTTTCTGTACGCTTTTATTGATCCATTGCGATGGCTAGAGTTTAACCCCTGGCTATTTGGCCGATATAGCCTACCGCAGAAGACGATGCACCGTATAATCCGGAATTTTTCTGCGATATTTTCGGGCCGTCGATAAATAAAAAATTGGCGCGCCCATGATGACACGTTGATGCCAACCCACGAGGGGCGACCGTCACATCTTGTACCTGGACTGACCTCATCCAACCTCAACTCTGCTACTCAAGACGCGCGAGACCCAACTACAATCATGACCCAAGAAAAGCCTGATGCCAGCAGCTTACCGGCCGGCGCGGACGGAATTCAAACACTTCCCACAGAGCCACGCCCGCGTCTCACAGATGCCGACATCTGCCTCAAGCCCTGCGATGCACGCGATGCCGAGAAAATAGTATGGCCCTCCACCAATAGAAATGGACATATCAGTTAAACTTTCCTAGGCAGAAGGTTTCTACATCTGTTTCCCCGACTCATGGTGGGACGAGAAGGAGCCCCTCTCACAGCGTCCAAGTGACCACCGCACACGCGTGGAGCGCATGGCCAAACGGCTCACCCCGTCTCTGCGCCACCCGCCCATGAAATGGATGAAAGCGGTGCTCACCTCGACCGACGAGATCGTCGGTGTCGCTGGCTGGTTGTCGCCCGAGAACGCCGGCATCCACAACCATTTCCGCCGCAGCGCAATCGACTTCTACGGGTGGAAAGCAAGCATGGGCTGGACGGACGCGGAGGTCGATGACATGTGGGCGCATGTCGACGACAAGGCGTGGAATGAGAATTTCGCCAAGGACGACGAGACGAGAAAGGCCCTGTTTGGCGAGGAGAAGCACTGGTATCTTGCGCCGCTGATGACGTGGCCTGAATATCAGGGCAGAGGCGTGGGAAGGAGACTGTTGAACTGGGCAATAGAGCAGGCGGATAGCACCACGCCCGTCACCCCGTTGTATCTCGAGGCTTTTCCCACAGCGAGAGCGGTGTATATGCATTGCGGGTTTGTACCGCAAGGGGAGGTTGGCTTTATAAGAAGGGGCCCGACGACTAGTTAAGAAGCAGCATATTTTCGGGCGCGCTGGCAAAACAGACAACTACCGGCGACCCCAGGTCAGTTTTCGGTATTTTTGTTCTTGAGTCTGTTTGCGACACAAGTTACTCTCGGCATCAGCAGTGGGAGTATTATGTTTGACAGATCTATCCCACACCACTGTAAACATGATATTTAGTTATGGCGATAAGGGGTTTCATATGCTACAACGCTGACAGTGCCAAATTCAAAGGCGATTATCTTCATAAGGGAAGAAAACAAGGGTACAATGAGACAAAGGGTATCCTGCTCGAATAACGAGTGCAGATACGGCAGTAAAATGTACATAATTAATGGGTACGGAACACAGACTGCTCACGCAAGATGAACAAGAGAATACAATGGTACTAAAGAGTTCTATGGGCTTGCGTCACGACCGCTGATTGCCTCGAGAAGGTTATTTGTTACTGAACCACTCTCCTGGGTGGCCCCCTCACCCCACCCCGCTGTCTTACCGTCGTCACCGCCTTCTACTTGGCTCGCCATGATGCTGCTGAATAGCCGAGTTCCGAGAGCTGCTTACGCAGTCCCAATTGAACGGAATTCTATTAGTGGGTACACTGACGCCCTCGTACCTCCTGAGCCTCTCGCGACGCGGCGGTGGGGATGGTTGTGCGAATGCTTCTCGGCGGACGTTTTCGAGTGCCTGGTTGGTAGCTGCCAGTACAGCGAAGCGTCTATCTGGTGCACGGCGAGTAGCAGTGTTGGGTATATGGGAGCGTGCTGGGCGCGAGGCTGGGAATTGTTGCTCCTGACGATGCAAACTTGGGTTGTGTGCCTGAGAGCGGGACGACTCGGGACTTGTCTGGGATGGCGTCGTGGTTGAATGACGAGCTCGTGAGGAAAGATGAATACGCGGCGACGCTTCCAAGCCTTGGTAGTCACGATGGCTTCGTTGGCGCTTTGGCATGGGTGGGGATGGCGCAAAGAGTGACCAGCCACGCGATGGCTCCGGACGAAGATTCTTCGACTTGGAAGGCCTCAGAGGGACGCGTTTCGCCCCGCGACCACGCAGAGTGGTTTGCGACGTCCGCTCCGGATGACGCTGTCGTGTACATTGGCTTCGGTGGGGGCGAGGGTTCAGGAGCGTCTCTTGCGAGGAGCTTGCACTTTTCGTTTGTACGACCGAACGTGAATACATCTCCGGCCATGCTGCGTTCAACGCAGGCTGGTACTCATCACAGCTTCCGAACGCACTGTCATGGTCCTGGTGATGATAGTATTGCTGTCGATGCCCTTCGCGCTCGCGGCGCGGCGTTCGCGGGGCAGTCGAGGTACCAGATCTTCTCTTTTTGCTAGTTTGGTTCAAACCGCGCTTCTCCGAGACTCCTGTGCCAAGTGGTATGTTTTTCCCATGTAGCGCGCCCTCTATCGGCTTCCCCTGTCTCTTGCTCTGGATCGATGACGGGTCCTTGATGGTTTTGCTGCCTGGGAAGCCGAAGTTGAAGGACCAGCACATGGAGGATAAGATGCAAGTACCTGGCCGCTGAGCGACTTGGTGGTGCGCCCAGCACTCAGGTTTGAAGTTGGACGTTTGAAGCTTTGATTTGCCAGTATATAGAGGCCGGAGTTCGGATGTGTCGATGATGCTAGGATGGGTGCGATGGGGGACGCAAGGGAGTATTTAACGATGCGCAGTGGAACGCAACAAATGCAGGGTAGGTCAGTACTATGGTAGACTAGGATATGATGAGAAACACAAAGGGCTTTTTTTTTGCAAGGAAGCAAGTGCACAGCATTCGAGGGCGTGGAGTGCGTATTCCAATGAGGTGATGCGAGTGCATGGCCTGAGCTAAAGCAAGAAAGCAGAAAGGATCCATTCACAGGACAGGGTACCTTGTCCTATGTATCGACGATTTGCGCTCCAATCAAAGGTGAGACCACTGGATGGTGTGGTTGGCAGTGACTGATTCATTCGTAAGTCCGCAAGAGGGGTGGGTGGCTTACTGGCCACATGACAATGCCGGCCACCAGCTGATCGACGTATGTACTAGGGATAGCACATACTACTTGTAGTATATTGCAGCGCACTGCAACCGTCTCTCTGCGGTGAGGTGGAGAGGACATGATGGAGACGGAGACGTCGAGGCAGGGCTGCACGGCCATGTTATAGTTACGGAGGGAGTTCTTGGTACCTGCGTCCTGCCTGCTACGTGGCGCCTCTGAAGTGTACTGTTCCCAAGAGCGCCGGCCCGTCGCGCTCGGCAGGGCCCCAGTAGTTACTCCACCGTACATACATATAGTAGTTGAAGAGGACAGAGGTAGTACATACCTACAGTAGGTAGGCAGTCCATGCCCAGACGGCATGGATCGGCTGACCGCCGTAGAGTATGTACGCGCACGCGACGTATCGTTATCAACCGCTCGACGATGCCATTGGTGAGGTCAGCCATACAGTATTGGTACTCCTGGTCTCCTGATAGGTATGTAATACGTATGTAGGTCGAGTGGCCCCGCCTTTCCCGGGAGAGCAGTGAAGATGGGCCTGGATTGCATTATTGCAGGTTTCAGCCATGGATGAGGATACGAACGTGGGGGCTGGCCAGATTTTATCGACAAGATCCTGGCGCTTCCAATAAACCGCACGCCAAAGCAGGTCGTCGTGCTTACGTATATAGTACATAGGTACACACAGTGCGACTGAATCTGCCGGGCGAAGACGACTGCCAACGATATGGGTGACACCACCTTTGAGACATGCCCGAAGCCCGATTCGGGGCAACTCGATCAGCGCCACCCCACAGGAGAGCCCAGGCGAGCCATGGCGAGATCGGAAGTACTGCAGGGTTTTCGAGGGATTCAACCGTCCACTGAAAGCAAGCACGCCTCGTTGATGGCGTCTCTAGTGTGGTGGAAAAACATGTGTAATATGGTATTGACATCCAGAAGACCGTCGGGTTGGTCACGTGGCAGT
>Ga0182215_1000282_pt1 | contig 9993 bp, 8 predicted proteins | sample G5R1MG_24_FD_128404 | JGI IMG/M metagenome (GOLD analysis project Ga0182215, IMG submission 128404) | Switchgrass phyllosphere microbial communities from Michigan, USA - G5R2_NF_03OCT2016_LD1 MG | ecosystem: Host-associated > Plants > Phyllosphere > Phylloplane/Leaf | place: USA: Michigan... | reverse complement strand
TGCTGGGCTACATGCCCACCTGGGCCGTCTACATGAGCACCTACGAGTACACAAAGGACTTTCTGAATCCGCATATGGGTGGGTCTTGACCTATCGCACCCCCGCGAACCCCTGCGGGTGCTCACTAACGGTGCCCTCTGTAGACAACGTATGGCTGGCGCGTACCCTGGCTTCCATCACCGCCGGTGGCTGCTCGACGCTTGTCACAAACCCCATCTGGGTCGTCAAGACTCGCCTTATGTCGCAGGTCAGCGCCCGCGCCCTCGAGGCCCACCGTCCGCCATGGCACTATACGAGCACCTTCGACGCGTTCCGGAAAATGTACGCCAGGGAGGGCATCATGTCCTTTTATGCCGGCCTGTCTCCCGCCCTGCTGGGACTCGCCCACGTGGCAATTCAGTTCCCGCTGTACGAGTATCTCAAGATGAAGTTCACAGGCCTGGAAATGGGCCAATCAGACGCCCATTTGGAACAAGTTCATTGGTGGGGCATTGCATTAGCCACCGTTTTGAGCAAGGCCACAGCGACCTCGGCAACCTATCCGCACGAGGTTCTCCGCACACGATTGCAAACCCAACAGCGATCTCTTCCCTCGAGCTCACATGACAACATATCGTTTAGGGGGGGACACGCAGGACCAGGCTACCAGACCCGACCCCCAGGGACTTCCTCTTCAGATGGAATGGTCAATTTGCCACGGTATCGCGGCGTTTTCAAGACATGCGCGGTCATACTACAAGAAGAAGGATGGCGGGCTTTCTACAATGGCATGGGGACCAACATGGTTCGTGCTGTTCCTGCTGCTGTAACTACAATGATGACCTTTGAGTCATTAAAGATTCTGCACCAAAAGCTCAAAAATGCGGATAAGAGGATGGAAGAGGATGGATGAGTGGGCCGCCAAAGCTATGAAATAGCACGGTTTTGGAAGATGACGTCCCACAGACATCATGGCCTAGAGAAATTTCGGCCTCAAGACATCGTGGCCTAAAGACAGCCTGTCCGGAACATAGCACGGCCTAGAGACATGATGTCCTAGAACCATCATGGCTAAAAGAGCAGATGTGCGCTGAGCAATCCAAACCCAAGGATTACCACAAGCTTTGCGGAGACAAAGTGAAGCTCTTCGACTGCACTCAAGTACTATTTACTGGATTTGGGACATGCTGGTAAGCACTTCTTGGTTTTTTTCTCTATGTCTCTGTATATACACCGCTATACCGTCACGTATTGGCAGCATTTGAGCCTTTGGCGTTATTGTAATTATCGTGTCAGCTCTGGATCCATTAGCTTCCTACCTATTTAGCGTATCCAATTAAGGCCGTTTTCCAAGTGCTTGCTTGGAATTGATTTGTCACAGTTCGGAGCCATAATTGACACTTATTAGACTTTGTTTGAATCTCTATGCGCCTGTAAACGCAACACATAGTGGTCATTGGTGACAAACCTTACTATTGCCTGGCCTGTGATACACACGCACTCGCAAGTCAAGTATATCACACCAGGAATGCTTTCTTCACCGCTGCAACCCCTATGCATACGTTGTTTCCCTATTCAATGTTATAGGATATCTCGCCTTGCTACACACTTGAGTACTTTATTCTATATTAAAATCTGTCACTTCCTCTCAATGAGCTTTCTCTCTCGGCAACAGTGACAACAAGCCCCTCTTTCGTGGTAAAACTGTCTATTCTGCTCAAAAAAAATACTCGCTTGAAGCCTTTTTGCTTTGCCACTAAGCGCCCATCTTATTATGCCAGGACGCAAGATGCGAGATCATAGCTGCATTAACTATATTTTAGATCATGCTACTCAATTAATTCCAGTCCAAAGCATACAGCAAGATAGTATGTGTAGTGTTCTGGGGAAACGAAACGATGTCCTGGAAATTCTGGGGACTTCTGCACCACCAAGTGCACAAGGGTTGACTAAGGTAAGTTATGAAGAGAAATATCATAATCTTATGCCTAGTAGCTAATCGCCTTGTAGCTTGAAAGTCGCTGTCAGTTGTCTTCTTACCATAGTCAACTCAAATCCCCAAGGTCTCAACCTACGTTGTCAACATTTCCCCCCGTGTCTCCAATCTCTGGTCGGAGAGAGTACCGTCCATTAGAGACTCCCCTTTTCCGGAAACCCCATTTGAATACAATCTCTCCACTTGAAAACGGTCACAATGTTTACGGAAACTACCTGTCTTCTCCTCTAAAAAGCCGCTTTGCATTAAGTACTCGAAAAGAGCGTCGATCCAAATCGCCGGCCCCTGAGTCCAGTACTCAAGAGACACCTGGAGAATTTTTTGTTAAGAATTCCACTCTGGATTACAAACTTAATAGCTCAACATGTGTGAGGCACCACGACACAAGGAAAGAGCCTGAATCACGGTCCCTCTCGCCGGCATCTTCTTCCTACGGCAGCATCCATCTGTACAAAGGACAAACAAGTCCCCTCAAGATACCTACAGTTTATGGCATGCATCCTCCTACCACCTTAAGTACATCAAATGGGTTTGGAGATGTGCAAAGGCGAGGTAAGGCATGCTCTCCTCTAACTGATGCAACTTATATGTAGCACAGCCTACACAGTGCACTTAGTAGACTTGCATATCTCTATCCGTTCAGTCCGGTTAACAAAATAACAGCCGAGAAACAGGTTAATGAAGCATTCAAAGAACACGTACGTACAGGACAAAATGACCTGTCCACCTGGTCAAAACCATCAAAGCCATACTATATGCCCGGCTACCTGAAAATGAATGACTACGACAACGAATCGATCCTGACAACTCACTCGGTAGATGATGAGTTCAAAGATCCGGAAGGACTTCAAGATTCAGTCCCGTATACGAAGCTCAGGCAAAAGCAGCAGGTAAAGCGTATTCGAGCGATTCGTGCACGCAACCGGACTAGAGAAGAGGAGAAACGACAGGCCAGACTGACGAGACATCCTTGGGCACAAGACTACGAGCTTGGTTCCACTGGCGCGCCAGGTGATTCAATAAATCAACTAGAGTATCCAAACTACTTGCGTAGTCCAAGGAGCATACCTGTGTTCGCCCAAGGGCCAGCTTACGAACAACGGCCCTCAGCAGATATGAATCCACAACCCCTACTCTCCCCTCCAGGATGCGTAACTGTAATTGTGTCCACAAAAAAGGGCAAAGTAGTTCAGAAGCCTGCCTACATCTGCAGACTTGTCAGCAAAGTATCCCGCTTCCTTCTCTCCGCGCCCTCCGATTCAGCCCTCAAGACCTACTCAACCCATTCTCCACCCTACGACTCCTCTTCCGCAGAAACCAAGATCCCTCTCCAAGAAAAGTACACTACGAATAGGAAGAATCGAGAAGACGATGCACAACCCATCACTGCCACAACGGCTACCCCTTCTGCACCACCAATGTCCCCTCAACAACGAAGAACCCCCCGCTCCATCGATATCTTCGCCGCAACGCAAATCCGCACCTTCCCAGGCCCCCGACGCCCCGCTCTCACCGTTACGAGCGCCCGTTACGAGCCCAGCATGGCAGAAAGCGAAGTCACGGTGTGGCCCGAGGAGGACAGCGCAAGGAACGTGATTGTCACGAGGGCGAGGCCCGTGATGCGTGGCGGTGGTGCGGGCGCTGATGGCACTGGGAGTATGCACGTTGCAGCTCCTCACGAAGCCACGGTGGCAGCTACTTCCCCGTTCAGCAGCTCAGACGCCGGAGAACAGGGCGCAGACCAGGATGCCAAGCGCAAAACTGGCGCGAGGCGGAAGTGGAGAGAGGTAAATTGGGCGGTGGGGATGCTGGGGTTGGGGCCCGCGGGCTGAGTTGGTGGGATGAGTGGCATGGGGGTGTAGGATAGGTACTCTTCTTCTGGGCATTATCCTCAGACCCGTTCATCTCCTGAAAAAAAAAGGTACCTGTACGCCTATTGGGCACGGTACACCACAGCTAAGTATAGTAGAAAGTCATATGGTATGCATGCCTTCACAGTATCTTGAGACTTGATCCATTCCTTGAGAAATAATCGACGTTGATTTTGAAAAGGTAGGGCAATTCTGTTCTTCTTGGCGATGTATTTACATGAAATCGCCCTCTTGAAATAGGGTAGACTAGGTTCGGTGCGTAGGAATAGGAGTAACGCTGTATGATGTAGCGGTGGTAGGTGGTGGGCTCTGTAGCAGCCACAGCGCAGTCAAGAGCACACAGATATGGCGCCTCAAGCATATCGATGCGCGACACCTCAGATGGTTCAGGTAGTGGTATTTCCCCCATCGACATCCCCGCTCGAGACCTCCTGAATAGGGCCCATATCCATCCCCCTGACCTTTCTTCGCCGCTCTTGTCTTTCAGCACTTTCTCTCCTAAGTAACGCTGCTAGTGCATTGAAGTTGACGGGTTTAGTCATAAAATGATCAATCCCTGAGCTCCAGGCTTCCAACTTAGCACTAGCAGAGGCAAGGCCAGTGAGCGCGATAATAGAACATCGCGGTAGGTTGCCCTCGCGTTCAAATTCTCGAATCGCGCGGGTTGCACTCATACCATCCATGACTGGCATCGACATGTCTGCTCTGAGTTCAGTGATTTATTCTTTTTATACGTGTTCAAGTTAAAGTCGGTAAAACAAAGTTCCTTACCCATCAAGATGACGTCGAATTTGCGAACTTCGGCCTGATATGCTTTCAATGCTTCCAGTCCGTTCGTGGCTTCTTCGTACTTTAGACTATTCTTTCGCATAAAAGCGACCAGAAGCTACTCAGATTAGTGACTGTCATCAGTAATGTCGCGTAGCGACGCACATACCTTTCTGTTGAGTGAGTTGTCGTCGGTTATGAGTATGTGCGACACATGGGTGTCCTCTTCATGGAGGATATCTGCTTGATCGGTAATAGCCGAGCCTGCGGAGCAATAATTTTGGCCTGAGACGGATAGTGTGGGAAGTGCGGCATCAAACGATGCTGTAATGCAAGGAGATATGAGTGTAACGACTGGCTCCAGTGACCGGGTAGAACTAAAAACATGGGGCTGAGGCACAGGCTCTGCCGAATATTTGTGATGGTTACTTTTCCCCTGGCGTTCAAACCGGTCAAGGCTTTGACAGAGAACGAATGCCAGCTTATGCGGTCCACAACTAGCATATATCAGCAATTATACGACTAGCGTACTTTGAAAAGAGACAGGAAACTTACGGCTGGGTCATGATTTCAACAATCGATTCCTGATTCGTCACACGAGTATCAGAACGTAATGTAGCAGCCTCTAGAGCATCCATTGCAACAAAGATAGTCACAGGTGCATTCCGCCCATCAGTTTGCTGATGCCTAATGGAAGCGAGGTAATCAAAAGACAACTCTGGGCAAATGACGAGATCAGCATCATGTCCGCTCCAGTCTGTCGTCTCAACCACGTCCATCTTCAGGTGCTTCCGCAGAGTCATGGTGAGTGCATTAGTGAAGCGCAAGAGCCCCTCTTCCGTTGACGACATAGCTCTTCCATCCAATGATTGAACCTTTCTGTGCAGGATGCAGACTCTCAGACCCTCAATCCGTGGAAGAGAGGATAGATATTTCGTGCGCTCAGGTGTGCGTGTATTGGAAACCATTGGCTTACGCAGTGCTAACTTCACCGTGAGCTTTGTGCCTATTCCAGGCTCGCTACTGATATCAATTTTTCCGCCGCTAGAATCGATGATTGTCCGAACGATATTGAGGCCGAGACCCGTACCAGGGGCTTGGGTATTTTCTTGCGAGAAGGGTTGAAAAGCGTGGTTTGCAAGAAAAGCGGGGCTCATTCCAGAACCAGAGTCAGTAATAGTGAGAATTATAGCGGTCGGAGCATCCGTGTTGCCCGTGGAGCGATGTACTCGTAGAGAAACGTGGACGACTGGAATAGGCGCACCGATTAGCCGATTTTGTACTAAGAGATAGTAGGTTGATTGAGAAGAATCCAAACAGCCAAACCAAAGGCATTCCATTCTCAGAAGCCACTGGGAAACGTGCTTCGTGTATTGAAAACCAGAAAACAAAGAGGAACTTACAGCCTGATCCCGTGTACTTGATAGCGTTTCCAAACAGATTCATCACAATCCTTCTCCACGACCCCACAGGGAAGGAGTAGACCCAGTCTTCCTCGTATGAGAGGTCGAGGACGACAAAGCAGAACTTTCGCAAAGCAACTGAGTTTGGGGGCTCATCTGATGGTGAAGTAGGTGCTTCCATGAGCTTCGACGCCACGGGAAGGTAGGAAGCGCCGCTGAAGACGGCTTCGACCACTTCTTCCGTAGCAATAGCAAAATCAAAAGCCAAATTCTCATGTCGACTTCCCTTGACAGGCTTTGAAGACAGACGAATCGTGTTAGAGTTCTGAAGTCGTCTCGAAGATAACCCTTTTCGCTTGGAATCGCAGCCCGTAAGTTTGGAAAAGTCCATCACGTGGTTGATGGTGTCCAAAAGAGTTGTACCGCATGCACTCAGAGAGTTCAGCATGCTAGTCTGGAACGAATCAAGAGGAGTGTCCTTGATGAACTCTAGTGTGCCAAGGATACCATGCTGTACACATCAGGTAAGTAGCAGCCAAGATGGACAGAATGTCGTACTGACTAGAGGAGAACGCAGTTCGTGTGAAATGGAGGCGACGAAGGTGGTTTTGGCCTGTGTTTCCCACGTTGATTAGCCACTGGTCAACAGGCATGGCAGAAAGGATTCCGCCAAGGTGTTCGACGTCAATTTGGTGTTTTGTGAACCAAAAATACGTGACGAGCTTCGTGGGGCTATTGGTAGTAACACACCTCGCTCAAAGAGACGGCATCAAGACGGGATAGTTCCCTCATGATGGAGTGACTAAATATCTTGAAGTAAGCGAGGTCTGCAGATGCAGAGAGTAGCCGATATGGGTCGTTGCTCCAACATAAACACCCAGCAAACCATCTTGATCGCTCGTAGTCCCAGAAAGGTACAAATGCTACGCTACGCGCGTCGGGAAACATAGCTTGTACAACACCGGGTCCTCGTTGGAACGGGTAACTAGACCTACGTCTCGGTGTTGCTCCTGGTCCATGCCTTCGGTCTGTAGTACTTGCCATTTCAGAGCTCTCTTCTGTTAATGACAAACTTCGGCCGTCCGCCGTGAATGTGAATATTTTCCCATTGGGATATTCATGGAACAAACGACCTAGATCTGGCTCCAGAAGAAACCCGTGCCTGACCCTGATGCCGAGCGTAGAAGTTGCAGCGCCGAGTACGTCGCATGTTTTAGAGGATAAAGAGGATTTACGAGCCTGTTGAGAGCCACTGCCGGCTGAGCTTACCTCATCGCTAGACGAAGATCTGGAATGACAGGACTCCGATGACACATCCTGTTCACCCTCAGATCCACCCGACGCGCGTCGTTGGCCATTGGCCACTACAGAAGCATCCAAGATGATCACCCCATCGAGGTTACTGGAATTCATCATAAGTTTAGCTGCTCGCGCAAACATGGACTTGGATTCGTTGGGTAGAATTGTCTCTTGCAGTTTTGAAATTGACTGATGTCGACTAGTTTCAGTGCGATTCGCTCTTGGCCTGGGCGATGTAGAACGAGCGAGTACGTCATGATCTAGCTCGAATAAATCTTCCACACCAGCCGCAGTGTTCGCACTGCCAGCGGCACTCAGAGGAGAATAGTGATGGGTGGTTGGATGAAGAGGTGTCGGTGACTGGTCTGTGAGAAAAGGACGAGCACCGGAAATGTCGCGGTCGTGCTCGCTCTTGGATGGCAAGAGGCCTGATGCTCCCTCGGCAAAGGATACAAGTCCGCGCGTGAAACGTTCAGCGCGCATGTACTGATCCCTGGCAGTATATGTTTCCAGATAACCGACGACAGTAACTGCCAGACCCTTGAAAAGATGAATATCCTCTTTTGACAGACCGCTGCGTGCCTTGCTGTCGAAAATGCACAGCGATCCGACAAGAGTACCGTTGGGACTTAGCAGACCAACACTAGCGTAGAAGCGCGCGTGAGGATCCGTTCGTACATATTGGAAGGGCAGATGACTGCCTTGTGACAAATCGTTGGTGATTAGGATGAGGTCTTCGTCGGGAATTACGTCCACTACCTGTTTGCACAAGCCCCAGCTTCTAGGGATGCTTACATTGCCTAGCCAGAGCGTGTTGGAAGTAGGCCGATGAGAATCGGGAAGAACCGACAGGTCGAAATCAGGGGTGGCCTCGGCTAGGATGTGCTGTCGATCTCCTTCCAAAAGAGATATCATGCAGCGTTGTGCGCCGAGACGGATTGCCGTCAGCTGGCAAAGTGCTGTGAGCGTCGAGTCGGATGATGGTCGCGGTGTATGGTTGCTCGCATCGTCCATGCGAGGAATCTCACGAAAAGCTGCGCCGTATAATAGCAGAACATCCCGTTCCCTTCGCATGGCATAATGCTCCTTTCTCCTGTCATCGCGGCGATAGGGAGGGTCGTTCATGTCGAGATGGCTGGTTTCGATTCGCTACACAAGACGGAGTGCATTAACGAAGGTAGCGACAATCCCTCAGACTCCATACTCCGCTGCTGGGACTGTCAACGTAAGGGTGCAACAATTCGCACCGCTCATCAAAAAGAGCGTCCGAGAAAATGAAGGTTCAGCTTTGCCCTTTGCCACCCAGGCCTAGGTTGCTACAAGGAGTGCGGGTTAGGAGGGGCCTACCAATCATTAGCACACCATCCAGTAGCTTTTGCAGTCTAACCAACCGATGCCTCTGTTGGGTTTTCTGCTCCTATTGGCCAATCATGCTTCCTTCTGGGCCGGCCATACCCCTGTATCGAAGGCGCGTGCAGCTGAGCACACCAGGGAGTGAATTATGCAGGTACCGCCAAGCCGTGATGCCTTGGGAATACTGTTTTGTCGTCGTAACATTACCGGCTGAAGGCGTAGAGGCAGGGTAGGTTGCGGCCCAGCTCAGAAAAGAAGTAGCAGTGAAGTGCCAGAATCATGCTGATGTCATGATTCTGATCTGCAACCTTAGCGCGTCCTTGCGACTCCAATTCTACTACTATGGAGGGACTGGAATGCCGTATGTATCGTGTCTTCTTGGCCTTTTCGTGTAATGGCATGTACAGAATCTTGCATGCAAACGCATCCAGAGTGCGCCTGTAATCGGCAGCCACCCTCTCTTCCCATGTGGTCGAGTAAGACACGACAGACAGAATATTCCGACGCATCCGTTGTCTGCGACATGGGTCCGTCAATTCCTGGCATCCGGCAAGTTCATTGGAACATGGCGGAGACATGGACGTGGTTGAGAGGATCCGCGCGTCCGGGGTTGGTGCTGGCGAAGAACGAGATTGCGAGGAGTAGATCTGAAAGCATTGTTTGGGTCTTGATCGAACAGCACGTCTGTCACAGCAGATTTGTTTCGACGCGTGCCGTCAACGGCGCTTCCGCAAACGTGCAGCGAGGCCGCGTACTCAGGGCAAGGTGGTGGCTGATTTCGTTAGCGCGGGTCCTCCCGGCACGCTGCCTCGGCTCCGAATAGCTTGCATAGGGATGAACGCACAAGCTGCGGCAAGCTGAGATGTGCAGGTGCATGTGCTTCTCTTCGGTCAGTCTTATCTCAAACCGTCGTGAACTCGGTCGTGCGTCGTGTCGGGAGCAATTCACGGGACGTGGCGAAGCTAAGCTCGGGATCCGAGCAGCCGTACCAGGAGAAGACTAGTCTGTATCGATCCCATTCACGTCATGGGACTCTGCTGTACCGTTCCGACTTCGTGTTTGAAAAGGGATGTATTGTAGAGGTGTATCCTCAGGCTCAGTTAGCTTCAGCAGCTGCCCGACGAGCCTTCGGCTTGTCGGGTTATCGTTGTAGTTGGGTGGATTGAGATAGATAGTGTATTGTCCATTTGCGCGCGCGTACAGGCGTCAACTTTCTGCCTATCTGTCTACCGATTGAGCTTCGGCAAGCTTTCAACTATATACATTGGGTCACATGACCACCAGCACGTGACCTTCGGTCACGTGTCCTCCAGCGATTGTGCTT
>Ga0182215_1000279_pt1 | contig 10044 bp, 5 predicted proteins | sample G5R1MG_24_FD_128404 | JGI IMG/M metagenome (GOLD analysis project Ga0182215, IMG submission 128404) | Switchgrass phyllosphere microbial communities from Michigan, USA - G5R2_NF_03OCT2016_LD1 MG | ecosystem: Host-associated > Plants > Phyllosphere > Phylloplane/Leaf | place: USA: Michigan... | reverse complement strand
CGGACAAACCCATATCGTGGTTCTTGACCTTCATTATGCTAAGATGTGTCCAGCAACTTAGACAAGACGCTATGTAGGAGAAGTAGGAGCCATGATGCCAAATGCCTGAAGGATCGTGAATGCAATTGGAGCCCAGGTCATTGACGCGTCGTGGCCTAAGGCATGATGCGTTAGCCTACACAAGTCACTGAGGCTAGCAGAGCCGGAACACGCGGCTAGCGTTGTGGGTTTTGAAGAGCGATGTCATGGTGACTGGGCTCTCAAGTAGAAAACAGGGCTTGCATGTGGAAGGCTGTCGTTCTACAATCGGGGAAGGGCACATACCGCCGTGCTTTGTTATCACTCTAGTGATGCAGTGTGAACCTCGACGCCAGATTTCTTGTCTGCCCGCCTCGCCCATATCGACAACGCGTAGATCCAACTCTACGCTACTATCTGGCCGTGTAGTTTCCGTGGCGGCTTTGATAGTGGAAGAAAAGAGTGTCTCAGTCTCCAGCCACGGCATCGTGGAGTCGTCCTCGGCGTGCACAAGCACTAAGCGCAGTTGCGAATAAGTACCTAGGGTTGTCAGCAATATTCGCATTGCGATTGCTGTGAAGATACAAGAAGCCTTTGAAGCCTCGCACAAGTGCGAAGGTTCGGAAGTGACTCCCCGCCGGTGTGCATCTTTGAACACTTCTTTAACTTACGAGCAAGATAGGCAAGACGATCATCCGTCTGCCATGTGTCGCGCATACGGCCACTAAACCACCTCTGACACGCTTTCGAGAGCTTCAGCGGTGCAAGCACAGGAACAACACCGCCTATCGAATAAGACAAGAACGCGTTACCGGCATTCGTAAATGCAGCGCAAAGCACCAAGCCCGCGAATTCTATCCCCCGCTTTGCACATCGATGTGCCGCGCCTGCAACAACAGCCGTACCGAGAGAGTGGCCCAGGAGCACTATACGATCCGAAGGTACCTGGGCCGTGTCGAGTGCCCAGTCAATGACCGCTTCGGCATCGTCGAGTAGCCCGGGTTCGGATGGATCACCCGTCGACCTGCCAAAGCCGCGATAGTCAAAGGCAAGTACAAATATCTTTTCCGGGGCCCCCGAAGCGTAGGAGCGATACTCTATGGTTCGCCGTTCCTGCGCTATAGTCGCGGAGTTTCCGTGGAAATAGAGGAGAAGCCTTGCGCTTGGGTCATCACGAAGTAGCTTGATAACGTGGCGATTCTCAATATCGCCTGGTTTTTCTTCAACAAAGGTATCGACATGTCTGGCATACACCCCGAGAGGTGCAATAAGCCATGCAAACAGTCTCTCGTCGTCACTCGTCGTGATGTAGAAAGGCGAGACCTGGTTTTCTGGTTTCGAATGAGCCTGGATTCCCGTTGGCAAGCGCAATCTCTGTACCCACTCATAAAACCAGCTCTTTCAGGCTCGTCAAGCCATCGTCCTGGAAAGAAGGTGATGCGGTGCAAATACAGCATTTCTGGTTGAGGTTAGTGCCCACAGGGCTGCCCGGGAGTGTACACAGACGTTTTTGAACCCATGGTAGACAGCACAGGAGAGTAGCTGGGATCCATATTCCACTGAGAAAGGCTGAGAATGTACCGAGCGCACTAAACAAACTCATGGTGTGAATGGAGAAGTGAGACAGTACGGGCTCCTGACGTGACATCGATACCGGTGCGGTGCTAACTAGCGTCCCATCATCTAAACGGGGTAGCAGATAGTTGACAAGAGAGTCACCCTCTACCGATCAGTCGAGACACGTTCGGTTGCGATGTCTTCTGACCGTCCGTTCACACCGGTGGAGTAACTGCATCGCAATTGCCAAGACCCCTGTCTTGGCAGGCCACTTTGTGCCTCGGAAACCCTTGCCATCAGACTGATCACTGATCTCTGCACCGAAGATGTGAAATATGCTGTCGACACCATGCCCTATCCAATACATACATCCCGCGTCGTATCGACGCGAAATTCACCAGCATGTCACATCGCAACCCCAATAGGGTTTTCCCAGATCTCTCTTTCTCACCCCGCCTGGTAAATCGGCGCTTCCGTCTGTCCCATCCCGTCAGCAGAAAAAAGAAAGAGAAGACAAATCCCACGTACCTTGTAATACTTTGTCTTGAGTGGCTCCTGCTCCGCCGCAGACCGCCTTGCAGCATTGACAACCGCTTCCCGCCGCTTCATCTTCATTTCTGTTCTTTGCAGCGCGCGTTTCGCGCTCTCTGAGAGACCTGTCAGCCCCATTTCATCACGGACAGCGACCCGTTGGTCACTGCTGCGCGATTGCCGTAGCAACACCTGTCGTGAAGCCGATGCGCCGGACATTTCCTCTGCGGAAATCGCTCGCGTCTCTGCAGCCCCTTGGCCGCGTTGCCGCAAGGTCCTTTGCCCAGAGTGCGCCAAACCCGGCTTCACGCGACGTGGAACCGTATCCGAGCGCGGGCTGATCACCGCCCCGGATGGGAGTAGCATCTCCGTAGGAGATAGCTTGACCACTACAGTACTATGCTGCTGCTCTGCGGGTCCTGAAACGCCGTCTTCCTCTTCTTCCTCGCGATCCCAGAAGTCGAGAAGTTCAGAGTCCGCATTGAGGTTCAGCATGCAGTGTCCTTTGGCTCGCATGTGCGTTTGCGCGGCGTTGACCGTGCCTTTGGAGCGACCGCAGTAGAGGCATTCGTTGTATTCAAAGATGGTGATGGCAAGGTAGCCGAGGAGAGATGCTAGGTCGGCTAGGCGATGTGGCGAGGGGATGAAGAGGCCGTGGAGAGAGGCCATGTGGTGGGTGTTTTCCGTAAGGGAAGAGGAGGATAGGGGACAAAAGAGACACTGCGTCGGGGGGACCTTTGCACGGTTATCGTGCCCCGACAAAGGTGCATGGCTTGAAATGGTACACCGCTCGATGTCGACTTCGTCCGGGCCATTTGGCATTTGTCTGTGTTCGTCTCTGTCCCCATGTCGGTGTACAGGCTGTCGGTCTTTGACTTGGACTTTGTACTCTTCCTCTGACAGCGCTGGTAGGCCATCTACCCGCAGTCTCAGGTTGGATATACTATTATCATTAGCTCCACGCCATAACACAAACTGATTCTCCATACTGCCATGCCTGCCGCATATGCGAGCGCTGGAGCGCGCTCGTTGGGAACTTCATCGAACAAGTATTGCAAGGGAATACGACACGATTCGAGTCCATATTCAAATTCTTTCTCTTTGAGATATACTACTTGAAAGGTTAACGACGGTGTTGGTAGGTAGTTTTGTTTTTTCGAGAAACCGCCCCCGGTCGTCGAAGGCAGGCAAAAGTTGTGATAGCGAGGTGAGGTGCGAAGGGTTGGATTTCGGAAATGGTCTTTTATATAGGTAGTAGGAGCACTTGCCGATGAATTCTGGGTAGGGAGTGGGAAGGCTATTCATTCTGTGCTTATCCAGATGAGGCGCAGACCTGATAGCCACATGAGTCATCTCTGCTCATACACTCTGACAACATCTATGGCCGATACGTCTTAGACTCTCCATTATGACTCGTGACAGAAAGGATAGAGAGAGTGAGTCCTTGGGGAAAAATTACTGTCTCAGCCTTCATACATATCACACGTTATATAGAATCCAGAAGGTACTCCTCGCTATATCGTTATGCACCATGCGTCAATCATCAAGCCATCGATAGTGTACAAGTAACGAGATGTTTGCAGCCACAGAAATGAAGAATGCGAATGCGAATCGTGTACAAAAGCTCTATGCACTCTCTGCCCTCCCACTTCCACTGCCTTCGCGACTACTCCTTCTCTTCCCCTGTGGTCTTGATAGATCGGTCTCGCTTCTTGTCGCCTCGGTCGCAGCATCGTACCCTTCCTCCTCCAATTCGCTCATACTCGCTGCATTACTGAGAGAGCTTGCGCGTTTGCTCTGCCATGGTTGGTTGCCTTCACCGGGGGTGTTTGGTCGGGCGCTTGGCAGAATCGGTCGAATGGGTTGTTGACGGGCAAACTGTGCGTTGCCCTGTGTAATGGTCTGCGTTGACCGCAGAGAGCTCGGGCGCGTGGTACTCGTGGTACTTCCGGTAGTACTGGTACTCCAACGCCGTTCCCGTTCACCCATGGCGCGAGGACGTCCATCGGGGTCGAGATCGGGGGTTGGCGTGGTACTCCGTGAACTACTCCTCGAGTGACTTCCATCTCGGCCTCTTACACTCTGCAGCGTACTCGTCCGTCTCTTTCGGGTGGAACCCGCTTGCGCCAGACTGTTGTTGCGACTACGACTATGGTGATGGTGCGCCGATTTCTCCACGTCCGCACTCCTACCACTGAGTCCCCGAGCACGCTTCCACCCTCGCCAGCCGGTCCACCAAAACAGTCCCCCCTCTTCTCGTGCAATCTCACGACGCCTTGCACGAACGCGCTTCCGAAGTTCGGCTCGACGCTCGTTCTCGGTGGCCCAATACTCACTGCGATATACCTCCCACTCTTGCCTGAAATCGGGTGTGAATGGCTTCGGTAGCAGGAGTAGCTTGATGTAATCGCCACCAGGCGCAATATCCTCCTCGGCATATTCCTTGCCGTCCTCGACTATGCGTTGTCTGGGTCGGCCGCCGTCCAGTGAGTGTTTGTTCTCTTGCGCGACGTTGATAAAGTGGTAGGAGCTGCCTCCCTGCTCTCCGCCCCAGAGCCCACCCGAAAAAGGCACGACGAAATGGCCCCATTCGACCAGCTCCCTCCACCAGGGTCCCCTTATAACCACGATCTTAGCGTTCATTCCCCGCAGCCCACGGTTTGCAACACCAATCCACCGTCTGGGCCACCGGACGCCCCTCTCCCACTGGCCCGTCGCCCAGAACAAGAGCGCAGTGACTACACCCGTGATGAAGCCGACTTTCTGCAGCATGTCGACAAGCCAGTACTGCGAACCGCCTATTCCTTTGCCGTCCTCTCGTGGTCGCAGCCACAGGAGATAGAAGCAGAAGCCTATCCATAATGCGAGGAGTGTAAGGACAAACGTGTTCTGCCGTCGACGCGCGCGCAGTGTGAGGTACTGGCTGCGCAGGCTGGCTTCGAGAATGAGGAGGTTCAGATAGATCTGCGGCGGAGCAGAGGGGAGGAGCAATGTGGGGTCGCTGGTGAGGGAGAGCCGTGGAGGCTCGGGTGCCGGCGACTGGCCGCTCGCATCGCCGGGTGATGCCGCATGTGTGAGGGCGAGGGGATGCGCTGTCGACGATGGTGCGCCTTTGACGATTTGATCGAGTGTTGATGGGGCCATGCCATGCGCTGGTGTCGAATTCCTCCCTCCGCTCAGCGCAGGTCCACAGCGAGATCTTTAAGGCCAGAAAAGCAGTGGCATGTGAAAGTGGGCACCAGCCAGCCAGCAATGCGGACGTGGCGCGTGAGTAAAAGACACGCGGGGGCCGGCCCAGTACCCCGCGAGCCGTGGAGTGTTGTGGAACGAGTGTCAGGCGCGCGAGGGGCACAAGTGGGCGGAGCAAATGATGTACCGTCTAGGTGTCTAGGTGCGGGTGCGAGGCCTGACCCGCGGTGATGCAGCGGCTCGCTTAGTTGTGGCGGTGAGACCGGGATGGCTGGCATGCCTTCCTTCCTTACCCCACAGCCCTAGTCTCCACCCGGCAACCCTAAACGGGTGTTCAGGCGAGTAGTTCTGTGCACACAAGGTCATCAGACGGGGATTGTTCATTTTTCTTACGAAGCACAAGCTATATTGAAAAAGCTACCTGGCAAGCTGAAGGGAGGGCGCCTGCTACCATGTAGGCATGCATGGAGATTGATTGCTTCTCACCGGGGAAAAAAAAAGTCCCTTCTTCCATCCGAACTGCGTGCTCCAGCAGCAAATCGCAAAAAGAAAGCGAAAAGAAAGCAAAGCGACCGATGTGGGACTCGAACCCACAGCCTCAGCCTGGTACTTCCGAGCTGTGAGCGGTAGGAGGGCTGCGCGCTACCATTGCGCCAACCGGCCAGTTGTTTCTTCTTAGCGTTTTGATGCTGCATACGGTCTATATTCTCTCCAAAGCAACGCGCCACATAACTTTCCGAATCAGAAACGTTCAATGGATTCCGCGCACAATCGGTCAGGTTTGCAGCCCTTTGTTGCCAGGGAGTGGGTAGTCAGAACTCGGCTCCGTTAACGAGCGCTTCCCCTGACGGAGTGGGGAAACATCGAAAGAACTACGAATAATCGACTGCCGTAGTACGCCCTCGCTGTGTAGGTAGTGACGACACTAGCAACGCAAGTGGGACGCGCATATCCATTCACTACCAAGCGTTGATAAGCATTTTCTTGGGGAACAAGTGTTGCAAACAACCGCCCCCTCTTACCTTGATTTTGTTCATCCCAACACCCATAAAGTCAACTAAGATAAAGTCAACTAAGACTACTAACCCCTCCGGCAGCGCCCGCTACTAGAGTATAAGCTCGGATGCCGCGCGCGCTGAACGTCTTGATCTACACGATTGACCACATCGAGGTGGCGATTCAAGTCTGAGCTTGTAATGGAGCCACGCGCCATGGCGGCCTCGGCTTCCTGGTATGCGCGGCTTGTGAGATCGCCTTCAGCAAGGAGAACTTTGCGCTGCTTGTCGCGCGGGCCTACAATGTTGGTGAGGTAGGCAGAGTATGTGCGGGGGGCGTCGGCCGTGCTTCGTAAAATGCAGGGGGCGGGGGCGGGAACATCGCTGGGAGACGTCGAGCTGGTGCGGGCGTGGGGAATGGGCAGCTGTTGAAGTAGCGCGGTATTTGTGGCCTGGGAGTATATGCTGGCGGAGTAGTCAGAGGTGGAGACTTGGTTAGCGTGGTGTGTGTAGAAGGGGGTAGTGACGGGGGGCTGGTAGGTGAGTTGAGGAGGGTCGGGGCTGGTCTCGACGGTGAAGAAACGATCACCCGTCTCTGACCGCGCTATGGAGTGCACAGCCTCTCTATCTTTACCCTTGCCCTTCAACGTGCCCTGGAACTTTGCTTTCATGCCGCCCCAGAGTAGGCTGGCGTTGGGCATGCCTTTACGGGTGGAGCGGCCTTCAAGTACATTTGAAGTAGCTGCACGCGCAGACTCGCGGTCCATGGGTCCCATTTCTAGATCGAGGGTTGGCACGGGGGCGTGGGCGGAACGGATGCGATTGTTGTACGCTTCACGCTGCTTGACCATTTCTTTGGTGATACGCTTGATGTCGCCGCACTCCCACTTGTTCAGCTTGTCTTGGAGGTCCTTGCAATTGGCACAGGATGCGCCGCATTTGCACTTGCTGCCACCAAAGCATTTGGCCCACACGCTGTACGCCAGGAGTGAGAAGAGAAGTAGGCTGAGCATAGAGATTGTGATGTACAGTGCTGTGATTGAGGATTCGTTGAGCTTTGGGTGGCCACTAGCTGGATCAGCGAAGTTAGATGGGAGAGGTGGGAGACCGGTTACTGACGCGGTTGCCGCTGCTGTTGGAGAAGGATAAGACAATGCAGAGGTAATGAAGCTGCTCAGACCAGCTGAAGAGCCACTACGACCAGAAGTCATCGGTGGTACGAGTGGTGCAGTAGTCGGGAAAGTCATTGCGGGAACAGTGCTGTACAGGGTTTCGGTGACAAAGACAATCTTGGGAGAGGTCATGGTCAATATGCCAGCTGAGAGAAAGAGAGAAAGAGAATCTTGATGGTAGTAATTGCTCTGTGGTGTCGAATATGGGCTTCTCTTGTCTTGCCGGTCTGCTCTTCTTTAGCTTCGAGATAAGGGATTGAACGGATTACTATGGTAATTTATTAGTGGGTGCTCATATAGATTAGGAGAAGTGCACATTGTGAAGTGCAGTGATGGATTGTGCGAGAGGTGTGTAGTAACAATGGCAACCTTGGGCCAAAGGGTCTGACAGTGCTTGTGATTACACAATGTCTGGTGATTTCTGGAATGATACGTACTAACAATGTTTGTAGAACCTTCAGAGCTAGCGAAACAACCACTGTTAGCGAAAGTAATCGATTTCCAGTGAACCTAAATCGCCTAGCATAGATGGAAGCGTTTCTCTAAACCAGTATCGACACCAACAACCATGTGCGCGAGTGACAATATGCTTGATGACGGGGGCGAGCCGCGGTTCACATCTACATCCGGAAGGGGTAAGTAATTTTATGGTTTGGCAACAAAATTTTTTATACTTGTGCGGGCTGGGGTATTAGTTTGAATTTCTTGTAGCTTATGGAACAACGGGTTGGTGAGCTTGACCTGCGTGGAGTGAATATAATGGCGTTGGATCATTGTAAATTGAACAGACATGTCAGGAAAGTATAATACATAGATGTGTGGCGAGTATATCAGTGAAGGGGTATCATAGAACATTAAAGGTGCAAACTGACAAAGCTAGCGCGCAAAATGAACGCAAAACCAACGTCGTATGAGGAGAAAGCTGCCGAGGCATTTGACAAGTACGCTTAGAAGTCGAGCGTCGTGCCATGGCCATTGACTTGGGATCCGTTGCCCTGTCCTCTTCTTGCCTTGACCCTTTTCTGGTGATTATTTCCCGCGGCCGCACTGCTGACTGCCCGTTTCCTTCCCGATACGGTAGCGCTCGCAGTAGAAGATGAAATTTCATCTCGGTCGTCATTTGTGAGATCTTCAGACAGAAAGATACCAGTGCCGGCTGCTTCTCGGATCAGAGATGAGCAGAAGTCGCTGACAGCAAGCTGAGCGGCGCTTGCTTCTTGCGACGTGACACCCTCGTCGGGAACGGACGTATCTGCCAGGGTGTCCGGGGCAGTGAGTTTGAGGCGGTCGGTAGCGAGGTGGAAGCTGCTGCACGAGATCTTGGTGACCTGAAGGTTTGGGTGTGACATGTCGAGGGCGAGGTGGTGTGTGAGGTAGCTTGACAAGGCAGCTGTGAAGGGCTGGTCATGGGTCTTGTGCATCAGTGTGCCGTGCCTTACAAAGCCGGCGACATGGGGACCAGCGATGGATATGTCCAAGTGTTTGAGCAGCGTGGTGGTGTTGGGGAATGCGAGCTGAACCTGCAGCGAGCGGATGATGTCGGCGATGGTCTGGGTGGAAGAGGGTGAGGATAGGCGCCTCAGGTATGTTTCCAGACTGGAAGTGAGGAAAGACGAAGGCAGCTTCAGCGGGGCGATGTGGGCGTCAAAGGCGGTGCGCAGGTAGTCGAGGAAGATGTCGCGAATTGGGCCTGGCATCCTCACTAGTAGCAGGGGGAGCGCGGTGAAGGCCTGCGCCGGCGTGGGCGGGCCGGGCTCGCGCAGCAGAAGGGCATTGTACGACTGTTTCTCGTAGTCGAGGGTCACGTGGATGCCGCAGGCGCGGGCCGTGGCGGGCTCCGACGACAGCTGCGAGGCATCGGGGTCGACGGAGCGGCGGTGGCGATCGATCCAGGCGTCCTCGTCGCCCAGGATTTCCCACGCGCAGGCGGAGAGGGGGCCTAGGCGAGCGGTGTCGGCGGCGCGGGCCACGTCGACGTGCACGCCGCGCACATGGTCGCCCTGGAGCTGGTCGCGGAGGCGCGCGGCGTGTTGGCGCAGCCCGCGGTCGGCCAGCAGCGGACCGGCGGGGTGGTGCAGGGGTGAGAGGCGGTAGAGGCGGTAGGTGTGGTGGTAGAGCGGGTAGGGGGGGATGTCGGCCATGCTGGGCAGCCGGCGGCGGGCAGGCGTTGACTGGTGGGGTGGTGTTGGGGCTACGTCACGTGCAGGGTGCCTGCCAAGCCCGTGACGCCCCCAGTAGCCCCGCGCTAGAACCGACGAGGACGGGCTCGTCGAGAAACTTCTGTGCCCTTCGGTCGCCGCAAAAGCCAGCAGCAAAAGCAAAAGTCGACGGCCCGTTCTATTGACTATTGAATTCCCCTCCGGCCGCCGACTTCGCCGTCCCATAACATACCCAACACACCACCACACCACACAACTCATAGGACAACGGCAACATACCCCGCCCTCCCGCCACGATACGCCGCCTCCCCCACCGCCGCCATGTCTGTCGTGGGCATTGACCTGGGCACGCTCAACAGCGTCATTGCCGTGGCGCGCAACCGCGGCGTCGATGTCGTACGTGCCGCCCTGCCCGAGAACACT
>Ga0182215_1000277_pt1 | contig 10061 bp, 9 predicted proteins | sample G5R1MG_24_FD_128404 | JGI IMG/M metagenome (GOLD analysis project Ga0182215, IMG submission 128404) | Switchgrass phyllosphere microbial communities from Michigan, USA - G5R2_NF_03OCT2016_LD1 MG | ecosystem: Host-associated > Plants > Phyllosphere > Phylloplane/Leaf | place: USA: Michigan... | reverse complement strand
GGCTACGACAGCAACGCCATCCGCGCCGCCGTCCAGGCCCAGGGCGTCGAGGTCGCCATCCCGCCGACACGAAGCCGAAAAACGCCGATCCCCTATGATCGCGACGTCTACCGCAACCCGCAACCTCGTCGAGCGGCTCAGGTTGCAACGTCCTGAGAGTGTCCGGTGAAATGGGGGCCAGATCAGTAGGCCGCCTTAGTATTTGACCAGTCCTGAAAAGCCGTTGGCAGAGATTGCCCGGGGCGCTCTTCAAGTGCTTCAAGCATCGCTCCAAGTCGTCGGTTCAGCCGCGCGTCACCCAAAATGGTCTCGGCCGTTTCCTTGTCCACCCAGCTATGTTCCATCCCGGCACCTCACTATCCGAAGGTGCCGGAGAATGAATCATGGGTGATTCCCGCCAGGCAATGGGCGCGCGGCAGGCGGAATCAAGCGCGCGACCACTTGTGGGTAAGAGCAAGCTCAATCGGTCGGTTACATTGAACCTGCCGCGGCCGCCTCGATAAGCGCGGGTGCCATCGTCATGCCAGAGGTGTTGCCGGGCGAGATCAGCAGGACGCGCGGGCGTCCGGCGGCATCGGTCAGTCCGTGGATCTTGCTGGTGCGGCCGCCGCGCGAGGTGCCGATGCCCTGGATGAAGCCCCCCCTTTTGCGCCGGCTGCCGAGCGGTGCACCTTGGTACTGGTAGAGTCGATCGCGACCCCACCCCAGGCTCCGCTGTAACCGGTCAGAGCCTCGAAGACAGCAAACCAGACGCCCTGCCGGCTCCAGCGATGGAAGCGATTATAGATCGTCGTGTAGGGGCCGTACTCGGGCGCGCAATCCCGCCAGCGTGCGCCGATCCGCAGCATATGAACGATCCCGAGATCACCCGCCGGTCTCAACGCGTCGCGCCTCAGACCGCCCGCTCGGCAGCAACGGCTCGATCCGAGCCCACTCCGCATCGCTCAACCACGTTAGTGACTTGCCCATCAACGCCTCCGCTTCAGCAGAAACCTTGAATCAGCTCATCCACTCATCTGCAAGCTGATTGAGTACCGAGCCTAAGGGATCACCTGCCGCACGCGCGTCGAGGCCGATTGAATGCGTGAGAATCGATTGTCGCGGGCTGCTGGTTACTCAGGTCTCAGGCAAGGCCAGCCGTGCCCATCTTTCAACAGCTGGATTCCGGGCTGCATGGCGTGGCCGGTGACCCTAGCTCGTCGCCTCACGTCCTCCGGGTCGGATGGACGTGGCGCCGGACGCCACCACCTTGAGCGGCAGGGAGGCGTCCGGCGACGCTTGCAGCTATCTGCCTGCGCTGCTTAGAAACACTGCGCCATCATGCCACCATCAAGCGTGATCGTGTCGCCGGAATGATAGCGTGACAGATCACTCGCCAGGTAGACGACGATGCCCTGAAGGTCTTCCGGACGGCCTACCTTCTTGATTGGCGTGCGCGCCAGGGTCATCTGCACCAGCGGGCTTTGGTCGGCGACTTCGCCAAGGTCGGTTGGGATCAAACCCGGGCAGATGACATTGACGCGTATATCGTGCGCGCCAAGCTCGACCGCCATCGTCTTTGACATGGAGTTGAGCCCGCCCTTGGCCGCTGCATAATGCGAGATGCCAGGCACACCTGTGAACACCGACAGGCTGCAATTGATGATGATCGAGCCGCCGGCATCACCCTGCTCGGCGCGTGCCTTCATATGCCGGCCGGCTTCGCGGCAGGTGAAGAACGCGCCGTGCAGGTTCGTGTTGAGCAGGCCGTGCCAGGTTTCTCCGTCCATGTCCACGAACGGGGCCATGGACGCTGTTCCGGCATTCACGACGACGCAGTCGACACGTCCAAACTCTGCGACGGCTGCGTTGAAGCCATCAACCACGGCCTGCTCGTTCGACACGTCAACCGCGCGACTGGAGACACGACCGCCGTGCTTTTGCAGGGCCGACGTGGCTTCCCGGTTACGCTCCTCGCGCCGTCCCCAGATGATGACATCGGCGCCGGCACGGGCCAGTCCCTCGGCCATGCCGAAGCCAAGACCGGTGCTACCACCCGTCACGAGGGCCACCTTCCCCCTCAAATCGAACAAATTCTCAGGCATAGTTCATTCCTCCCGGTTTGTTATTCAACTTCGATCCGAACTTGCGGGAATCGTTCGAAATAGAAGCCGAAGCGTTCGCGGATCTCGCTCGGATCCAGATCGAAATCGCCGCGCAGATCATATCCAAGTTGGCCATGCTTTCCACGCTTGTTGGCCGCGATCGCCTGATTGAAGGCGTCGCGCGTCTGATCGTCGAAAGGAATTCCTGCCTTTTGGTAGAGCGCCTCGAGTTCTCCAAAGGGATCCGCCATCAGCTTGTCGAAATAGAGATCGTACACACGGCTTTCGTCAAGGAGATCTCGGTCACGAACGCAGCCGCGCAGCAAGCGCTCGTACCGGTCAATCCAGTACTCGGCGATACGCGCATAGTCGATGTCCTTGCGCCAGAAACGCGAGGCATAGGTCTGCGCGGTGATGGCTGACTGGATCGAAGCGACAGGATCGCGATGGTTCACAACCAGGAACGCGCCGGGCAGCGCTTGCGTGACCGCAACCATTTGCTCCATGTGTTGCGGGCACTTACCAACCCAATTGTCTGGCCCCTTCTGCCAGACAACCGCCTGCATGGCGCGATGCATGTACCGAAGCCATGGAACCCGGTCATGGGTCATCTGATACTCGCGCCATTCGGGCGAGAACGAGAGCCATTCCGGGTAGTAGCCGGCAAAGTCGATGCCAAGAAGTTCGATGTCTTCAGTGATATGATCCGGTGCGAACTCGTGAATCATTTTCATGTAGGGCATCAATTCATCGAGTTCGGCCCATTCTTGTGCTGCCAACTCAGGCCGCGTGTCCTTGCCATCGACAATGAACCGGTCCGCGACGGGGCGGATGCCTTCCCAATGCGGCAGTGCGCGAAGCCGCGGGTCTGCTCCCATGAGCTGGAGCATGTAGGTGGTACCCGAGCGGGGCAGTCCGGCGATGATGATCGGCGACGGTAGCTCGACCTGCTCGATTTCCGGGTGGCGGCGGATCAGATCTTCCAAATCCAGGCGTGAACATGCGAAGCGCGTGGCGAGCCCGAAAATGCTTGCGCGGCCAAACTCGGCAAGCCCATCATCCGCAGCAGCGGTGGACATCCACAGCTCTAGACGGGGCACAAAGTCCATCTCGCCAAAGTCGCTCAGCCCTGTCGCTGCCTTTGCGGCTTCCATAACCGCCTCTGCAGACAAGGTCACCGGATTGGCGTTCATATGCGCCAAGACTTGCAGCTGCTTTTCGTTGTAAGTGGGATTTCTGAGATCTGTTATCCGAATCTTCTCAGCGGCCATCTAGTCTCTCCTCATATTCTTATATGTTCAATTTAAACGCTTCGTGACCATGCAGTCGTGGCTTCCATGATGCGGCCTTCCAGCCACCCCAGCATGTCGAAAATCTTCCCTTCCGTGCGGTCGGCGAGCTCTTCGAGCACGGCCAACTCGGTCTCGCGCACTGCTTTGCCGTGGGGATCGACAAAAACCCCCATCTCAACATAATGGAGCGCCATCTCGATCTGCCCCGAAGAGAGATGATGCCGCGCTCGCTCGAGAAGGTGCTCAACCCCGCCGGCATCTTCGACCAATTCAGCCCAGATGATGTTCGGTGGTGCAGGGTACAGTTCGCTCGTTCGTTCCTGGTGAAACCAGCCGGCATATTCCTCGTACACGGCGCGCGCGATCCAGTGCGGCGGGCAGCGACCTTCCTGAATGACAAGGTCCTCCGGCAAACGGCACGTTGCCTGGATCGTCGAGATATCCGCGCCAAGGTTCATGGCCTGGACCGTATGGTCATGAATGTGGGCCACCGCATCACGAATGGTCGTGAGATCGGAGCGGATCCGCTCAGTGCCGCTAATGGGGGCACCGTGACCGGTGATCAGCAGTTCGGGCGCCCTCGCGAGAAGCCGGTCACACTCGTTCAGCCACCCCGGAACGCTACGCTGCCGATCACCTCTCGCCGTGTAAAAATTGGGCAGCGCGCCGTGGATCGCGCCTGCCCAGTTGCCCGTGAACACGGTGTTCTCGTCCGGCAGCCAGACGGCCAATGCGTCAAGGGTCTCACCGGAAGGCATCGACACCAATTCAAAACGGCGACCCGACACGGTGAATTCAAGCGTATCGATGAACGTGGTAACGATCTCGGGGTCGCGCGTGTCGCCCCCGAGATTGCGCGGCATGCCCACCAGCATTGCTGCGATGACATTCGCGTATCGCGCCGAGAAGAACGGTGCGAGCATCCGGCGTTCCGCGGTCAGCTGGTGAAAGGTGCGTTGCGCATAGATTTCCGTCTTTGGCCCGGCAAAGACCTCCCACCCGCCAGTATGATCGGGATGGCTCTGCGTGAAGATCAGCTTGCGCACGTCCAGCGGCCGGCCGATCAGAGCTTCAAACTTGTCCCTGATCCACTTGCCCTGGGGTGTGGTACCCGAATTAATCAGGACATCACCGTCGGATCCCTTCACCAGATAGACGTTCGATGTCGCATGGACCATTGCGATGTGATCATTGATATACTCGGCTGGCCGCCCCGGATCCCAGGCGATCAGTCGCATTATCGGGTGGTCGAGCGTCTTGTACCGGGTCATAATGGTCTCACTTGGTATTGAAGGATGGAACGGCCTCAAGCATTGCCGCATCCAAGGCCGCGCTCCGCCAGATATGTTCGACGTAAATGCCCAGCGCGGCGCGATCATCGGTATAAAGGAAGCGGACTTCTGGGCCCGCATCACCTTCGTACACGATAGGCCGGTCTGGCCCGAGTTTGGCCACGTAAGCTTCCCAATCCAAGAGCGATCCTTCGACCTTCACGCAAACATGGTGAAAAACATTGGCGTGGCTGCCATCCGTTGGGAGTACGTCGCGATAGATGCGGTTGATTCCAGTGCCGACCGGCTGAATTATTTCGAGCTGGATGTTGTCAACGTTTGCAAGCGCAAGACGCAGGGTCATGTTAGAGCTTTCGCCAAAGACGATCGCGGGAAAATCGACCTCCATTTCATAGAACGCCGGTATGCCGTATAGCTTACGGAACTGTCCCATACTGACGTCCAGGTCTGGCGTAACCCATGCTAGCTGCATGATGCCGTTGAGAGCCGTTGACATAATCGGCTTTATCATAGCCATCTCCCTAGAAAGCAAAACGACGCTAGTGACTGGTCGAACCCTGGTCGATAGAAAAACGCTTAATGCGAGGCATGTGCTTAAGTAATCCTAGACAGCACCTATGATGTTGTGATCTCATAAGACGTACAATGTTTGCTGGCCGACAAGGATTCCTATACGACCCGGGAGAGATCGACGTTGTTTGCCCGAGATTAAAGCTTTTCGTTGGTAGCCGACCCTGTGTGCCGTTGCAGGATGAAGCGCGGTTGCGGTTCTCGAATCAGGCTTGTGCCGCCAAAGATCCGGCGACGCTAACAATGTGCATTGTTGACGATAATGTCAATTAGCTATTGACATTGGAGGGAGGGATCGGGACATATTGGGCCGATAAGATTGCATGGCGATCGTGTTAACAGGTTAAAAAACCTGCTGGGGAGGAGAATGAATGATGAAATTTTGGCAGTTATCCGCGTCCGCTTGGGTGCTGACAGTAGCCCTTTCTGGTCAGGTGGCATTCGCTCAAGACGTTGCGCCCCCCCCCGAACCTGCGCAAGCCAACAGGGCGGGACTTGATGAGATTGTGGTCTCAGCGCGGCGCACCAACGAAAATCTTCAGTCGGTTCCTGTTGCGATTACGGCTTTTAACGGGGCGCAATTGCAACAGCAGAACGCACGATCCGTCGCAGATGTAGCGCTGCTGACGCCTGGTCTTCAGGTTAACTACAGCACCTCGACTGCCGCGGGTGCGGTCTACACGCTTCGCGGGCAGGTTCAGCAGGATCCGATTTCCAATCAGGATGCGGCGGTGGGTGTCTACGTCGACGGATTGTATTGGGCACGCGCTTACGGCGCAAACGCGGATTTGCTCGATGCTCAAAGCGTGCAAGTTCTAAAAGGTCCTCAAGGAACGCTCTTCGGTCGGAATACAACTGGCGGTGCTGTCCTTCTAAGCACCAACGATCCGAACTTTAACGGCGTATCGGGGACTGTCATGGGATCATATGGCCGGTTTGACTATCGTTCCGTTACGGGTGTGGTAAATGCGCCGCTTGTTGCTGATAAGATCGCGCTTCGCGTGGCTGGACAACTGGTAAAGCGCGACGGCTATATCCGAGATCTGAACAATGGTGGGAAGCTCGGAAACATCAATAACTATACGATCCGGTCGAAGCTGTTGATCATGCCAACGGAGACGTTGAGCATTATCCTGTCAGGAGAGTGGTTTCGGTCGAATACACGGAACGAGCCGCAGCGGCTAGTCTATGCCTCGGCGACTGGACCCACGGCATTGCAAGCGGTTGCGCAAACGGATGGTATTGTACGGGCAGGTACCCCGACTGCTTTCGGGGGTCTCGGTTGTTTCGAAGCGACCGGACCAAGCGCAGCGTGTCAGGCTCGGGCGAGCCAGCTCCTGGGGGCCAGCATCGAAAGGAACAAGGGGAATAATGCGGATTTGAACACGATCCCGCGCAGCTACGTGAAAACTCAGACCTACGGCGGTACAGCGACGCTCGACACGTCTTTCGGTGCGATCAAGGCCATCGCTGGTTATCGCAAAGTGGAAGCGCAAAGCTACAATGACAACGATGGCTCGCCCTTCTTTGTGCTTGATAATGGCAATGGCCTCGGGAAGAGCCCAGATATCTACAATGGTCGCGCGAGTATCTGGCAGTTCTCAGGCGAGCTGGTGGCAACAGGCAGGGCCATAGATAACCGGTTGGACTTCGCGACTGGTCTGTACTATTTCCACGAAAAGGGATTTGACAGCAGTGTCTCAGAGGCACTTGTGTCTATAAACCCGAACCAAGTTGGCGTATTTTACTACGGCCGGATCAGGAATGATAGTATGAGTGCTTTCGGGCAAGCAACGTACCATATCACTGATGCTCTGTCGGTCACTGGTGGTCTGCGCTACTCGATAGACGATAAGCGTCTTGCATCGTACAATGGTGCTTATCCTTTTGGAACCACACCTAGCCTTGGTAGCCCCAACGTCTTTTGTCTAGTTGCTACGGTCTGCCCGGCCCGCCGCTCGGACGCGTTTAAGGGCATATCTTATACAGCGATCATCGACTATAAGCTGCGCGACGGATTGTTCGTGTATGCGAAGGCGGCTAAAGGCTTCCGGTCGGGTGGTGAAAACATTCGAGCGGATAGTCCCGCCGCCTTTGTGCCGTTCAAACCAGAGAAGGCTTTCTCGTATGAGGCCGGCGTAAAGAGTGAATTTTTTGATCGCCGCCTGCGGATCAACGTCGCAGGTTATTACACGACACTCAACGATATCCAGCGGACAATTACTTTTGCTACTGCCGCTGGAGGTGTGTCAACGGGCATTCTTAACGCTGGTAAAGCGGAGATTTACGGCGCCGAATTCGAGGCCAACGCTGTACTTCCTGGCGGCTTCCGGCTTGATGGTACGGTGGGCTATACTCACCCGCGCTATGTCACCTTCAACGACAACGGTTTCGACCGCAGCCGGGATGCATTTTACGGCGTGCCGAAATGGACCGCATCGATTTCTCCGTCATGGTCCAACGACTTTGACATCGGGGAGCTATCCGTGCGTGCGGATTTCTCCTATCAGTCAGACATGAATATCTCGCCCACTGCGTTCTACACGGATGCTGCGGGTGTGACCCGCGATGCGCAGAACGGCAATGCGGTTTCACCAGCTGATGCGGCCGGTTATCTTCGCGGCGCCACCGACGAGGCTCACTGGTTGATCAATGCCCGTGCTGGGTTGACGGTCATGGATGGGGCTTTGGAACTCGCGATCTGGGGCAAGAACCTGACCAACAGACGTGACTATGTTGCGGGTCTGACCTTGCCGGTTCTCGGCTATTCGGCTGCTGGTCAACGCGAGCCGCGGACCTTCGGAGTTACCGGAACGTTCAACTTCGGAGAGAAATAACTGAAATCATTGGCCCTGCGCTTGAGCCGGGCCAATGACCCAAACTCCGGGACTGTATCCCGATGTCGTAACAGTTCGGTCATAGTGCTCGGAAAAGTGACGTTGTGACTAGTCTCTGGTCGCATGACCGTCAGACCATTGTCTAAGAAGTGAAAATGATAACCGGCATGAAATGTGCTCGTAATCAGGCACTTCTGATCGTCATAGGGTAAATGTTAGGTTCCATATTTCCCTTTGGATCCGCAAGGGTAGGCTGATGGGTTGAGGGTCAGCGGTTGAGGAACGTTTTATGCGCCGCATGAACTTTGATATTCTCGCAGACCGGGTTCGCAATTGGGGACGATGGGGCAGCGAAGACAGTCGCGGAACGCTTAATCACATCGGTCCAGAAGCACTGATGCGGGCAACTCGATCGGCCGACCAGGGTAAGTTGTTCAGCCTGGGAATGCGTTTCGATCGAAATGGGCCGCAACGTTTCCATACCGGCAGAATGAACCCGCAACTCTATATGAATGTGATGGACCAAGTCTTTACCGAGGCTCATCCGTCCGCGCGGTATAATGACGATGTCGTTCATATGTCTTTGCAATGCGCGACACAGTGGGACGCGCTGAGTCATGTGCATTATGATGGCTTACTGTATAACGGCCAAGCCGCGAGCGATGCGCTGACCTCGACTGGCAGCAAATGCCATGGGGTTGAGCATTTGGCCTCGCCGGGCATCATGTCGCGTGGCGTCCTGCTCGATATAGCCCGGCTTCACGGCGTCGACATGCTGCCCGGCGACCATGCTATCGGCCCGGATGAACTCAATCGCGCAGTCGAGCAGGCCGGGGTGAAGATCGAAACAGGCGATATCATCTTGGTTCGGACCGGCAATATGCGGCGATTCACGGTTCTCAATGATGCCGTTGCGTTCAACTCGAATTTTCCCGGCTTGTCACCGGAGTGCGCGGAGTGGCTCTACGAGCACTCGGCAGCAGCCGTTTGCAGCGACAATGCCGCAGTCGAGCACCTGGGTCCGAGCAGCATGAACGACGAAATGTGTTTGCCGCTGCATATGCTTTGCCTTCGCGACATGGGCATGCCGCTTGGCGAAATGTTTGATATGGAAGCTCTGGCCGCCGATTGCGCGGCTGACGGGCGTAACAGTTTTCTTCTCTGCGCGCCGCCGCTTGGCTTCACGGGTGCCGTAGGGTCGCCGGTCAACCCGCTTGTCTTGAAGTAGGACGCCCTGAGGGTAGCGGGGCGATAGACAGTCAGCTTCTGGAGGCGCTGGTGTTGCATACCGATTGGAGAGAGGATTTCGAGCGCTGGCTTGAGCCATTCCTGAGCCGCCTGAGGCTCACGACCTGACGTCGCAGGTGCCCGCCTACATCGCAGGTTTGATCGGTTCTGGTGATCGCATGAGTATGCAGCCTATGGCTGCTCGCTGCGGCGAGGCCGGCAGAAGGTGTACCCGGCGGATGTCCTGATGATCTTCCGAGCCGCAGGGCACGGCCGATCGCGCCAGCACCACACACCCGACAGCAAGTCGTTTAGCGCCGGGAAGGTACTTGCCGAGCAGCCATGGAAAGCGGTCAGTTGGCGGCGGGGTACAAAGGGGCGGCTGATCGCACGCTTTGCGGCCCTGCGCGCGTGCGTCGCTGACGGGCCCGCCCAGCGAACCCGTGACATGGGAAGCCACCATTTACCTGATGAAGAGGTCTCGCTCGTGGCGAGCATTGCTCAGCTGTAGAGCGCAAACACTATCGCTCGAACCTGGCTGCCGACAGACCGATCAAGACGCCTGCCGGCGCTGTAAAGGCTCGATGGATCTGCGAGCAGGCGCACCAGCAATTGGTCGTGTCCGTCAATGTGGTTTAAAATCGGGTGTGGCCACTGGGCTGCATTTTCAGGCGGCCTTGGGTGTAATCTGTAGCGGCTGTGCCTCCTCGATCATTGGTGTGGCAAGGGCGGCCATGCCCTCGATCTGCATGTAGCGGT
>Ga0182215_1000276_pt1 | contig 10067 bp, 14 predicted proteins | sample G5R1MG_24_FD_128404 | JGI IMG/M metagenome (GOLD analysis project Ga0182215, IMG submission 128404) | Switchgrass phyllosphere microbial communities from Michigan, USA - G5R2_NF_03OCT2016_LD1 MG | ecosystem: Host-associated > Plants > Phyllosphere > Phylloplane/Leaf | place: USA: Michigan... | reverse complement strand
GTCTTCGTGAAGTCGGCAACGTCTCCACGGGCGATGCCAAGCTGACCGGCCGCCTCAGCGACCGCGGCGATCTCCTCATGTGTCGAAGGCAACGTCTTAGCAAGCTGGCGCAGCTCGCCCTCGAGTGCGCCCATCTGCTCCGGCGACCCATCGACGGTCTTGCGGACGCCCGCCCACGCGGACTCCCAGTCCATCGCGGACTTCGTCGCCAACCCCAGGCCAGCGCCCATCGTCGCGCCGACCGTCGCGAACGACGCCCCGAGGGTCTGCCACTCCGCCTGGTTGTCCCGGGCGGACTGGGCGAGCTTCCCGAGGGCGCCCGTCGCGGACTTCGACGACTCGGTCGTGTCGTCCAAGCCAAGCCGCACCCGCTCCTGCGAGTTGACGAACCGGCCGTTCTCGTCCCGCCAACGCCCCTGCGCATCCTTCGCGTACCCAGCCTGTTTCGCCGCCTCAGCCGACGACTTCGCGACGCCCTCGTTCGCCGTCGCAGCAGCACCCGCCGCACCAGCAGCAGCCTTGTTCGCACCCGCGGCCTTATCCGCCGCAGCCGCCTGACGGTCAACGGCCTTACCCGCCGCCTCCGTCTTCCCCGCCAGACCATCCGCGGCCTTCGCCGCGTCCTCAAGGCCCCGCTTGTACTCACCAACTTCCGCCCGAAGACGGACAGCAACCGAACGATCTGCCATACTCACCCCTTCAGGTGGTCTCAATCAGGGGGAGACATGGCCGCTCAGGCCGAACAGCGGGTACAGCAACCGGGCGACATGGCCCGTGCGTGGGGGTGCCTCATCGCCCTCGTCGGGCTCGTCGCAGCTCTCGTCGGCGCGTTCCTGCCCGAGGGGTCTTTCGCCGGCGGCCTCATGTGGCTCGGCGGCGTCGCCCTCGCCGTCGGCTTCGCGGCCGTCGTGCTAGGCGTGGTCGTGCGCGCCGTCGCCCCCACCCGACGCTGACGGGCGCGAGTCCGTCACGTAGACCTTCTCGCCGGGCTGCGGGTCGTCCTTCCGCTCCGCCTCACGCGCAGCGCACCCGTGACACGTCACCACGTGCCGCTCGTACCAACCCTCAGCGTCGAAGCCGAACGTCTTGTCACGCGGCTGCCCACAACCCGTGCACAACCCGTCCTCATACGCGCGCAACGCGAGGGTGAGAAGCTTGTCCTTCTCCGTCCACCTCGGCTTGGTCGCGTCCGTCAGCCACAACGTCGGCGGTTGCCCGTAATCTCGGGCCGTCCGCAAGGCTAGGAGGACGTTCCCTGCCTGCGGGAGCGCGAGCCATCCCCGAAGAAAGGGAGCGTCACCACGGGCGGCGCACCCGACGCCGTCACATACGCCTGCACGACCTGCCGGTACTGCGACTCGGACTTGTCACGGAACGCCCGGAACCAACCCGAGTCAAGACCCGCAGGGGACTGGACCGCGTCAGCGAGGAAATGGAGCGTCTCCTCGTTGCCGTCCTTGTCGAGCGTCACGCCGTCCTTCTTCAACCGCTTGATGATCGCGGCGCGGCGGTCATCAGACCGGCCCTCCACCCGGATCGTCAGAGCCGACGCGGCCCACTGCCGGTACACGTCCTCGCGGCGCTCCTCGATACCCTCCGGCGACGGGTCACCAAGCGACCGGTCCTCATCGGGCACCTGACGGGCGATCCGCGCAAGACGGTCCAGCTCATCGATCTCCGCGACCAAGTCAGCCCGCCCGTACACCGTCACGGAACGCTGCGTCGACGTCGCACCGGACAGCCACGCCGCCGCGTCGAACGACTCAGGGTCTGGCGCCTCATCGACATCAACGGGCTCGTCAGTGTTCTTGCTCATGCTGGTGGCCTCCACGGCTCACCACGGCTCAATGGTAATGCCGGCCCGGGCGCGGAGCCGTGGAAGAACGCGCCCGGGCCGGGTCAAGAACGGGAGGGTCAGGCGACGACCTTCGCCCGCTCGTCCGTCCCGCCACCCTGGATGTAGAAACCCAGGGCGAACTTCTCGTAACCACCGGACGGCGACAGAGGCCGCGGCGTACCCGTGATGACCTGGTACACGGCGACGTCGTCACCGGCGACATAGTCAGCGCGGTGGTCCTTACCGATCCGGCGGATCAGGTACCCACCGATGCCCTTGTCCGCGAAGGTCGTGTAAGCCACGTCCTCCTCGTCCTGGTCGAACCGGTAGAACTCCATCGACGCCTCGAACGTCGTCTTACCGGGCGCCTGGTCGTTGCTGCCGGAGCACAGGGCCGGGTCGTCGATCGTGTTCTCACCAGTCGCGCCGAGCTGGAAGTTGTTCATCGCGACCAGGCACTGAAGGTCCACGCCAGCGTTCAGCTGCGCGACCGTCGGGTTCGAGACGTCCGACAGCGTCGGGACGAACGTGATCTTCCAGTTCTCATCAGACAGCAGCTTCGCCATCGCTCAGGACTCCTTGTTCTGGGGGGTGGCGACGACCGCGTCACGGGCCTTCTGCCGGGGGGTGGGGGAGTAGTTCGGGTAGTGCGTGAGGGCGTCCTTGGGCAGCCGCCCCTTGACGCCGGTGGTCTTGTCCCAGACGTCGACGAGCTCGACGGCCATCGGGTCTCCTCAGGTGGGGGTCGCGTTCAACGTGTACGTGTCGACGGCCACGAACAGGCCTTGGCCGGGGTAGTCGTCGTCGCGGCGGATCGGCGACGACGACGCGTGACGGAGGGGGGTGGTGGCGTACCCGGGCGCGACGGGCCGGTTGTCGACGAGCGCGTCACGGCACCGCACAGCAACCGCTTCGGCTTGGGCTCGGGACGTGCCCACCGAGGTGACCTGCCAGCGACCCGTCACCCAGTCCGACGTGTGCCCCACGTCATCCGGTGACCGCTCAGGCGTCGACGACCACAACACCGCGTACCGCTCACCGACAGGGTTCCCATCACCATCAACAGGCGGGTCACCGTCATGCACCGGCACCGGCGCCACACCCGCACGCAGCAACTCGAGGACGGCGTCGGTGAGGCTCACAAGCGCTGCACCACCCCATCAACCGCCGCTTCCGCGAGGAACCGCTCAAACACGGTCGCCTCACGCTCCAACGCACCAGCCGGGTCCGGGAACCGCGGCCCCTGCGTCGCCGTGCCCTCATACGCGATCCACGCCAACGAACCCTGCCCGCGACCGATCTCCGGACCGACCACGGCCTCAACCGCGTCATCCGTGACCGTCACGTCATACGAGATCGAGAACGGGACCCGCTTGAAGTACGACGACCCGACGTCCTGCGCCTCACGCTTCAAGTCATTCTTCAGGTTCAACGCGGCACGGTTCGTCGTCGCCTCAACCGCCCGCTGCGCATCCTTCGACGCCGCACGCAAAGCCGCAGCGTGAGCCCGCAACCCAGCCACATCAGCCGGCATGAACGACCTCCTCAACCGGGAGACGCCGCGCCGACTTCGCCGTCCCACGATGAGGACCACGCACCACGAACCGGGCACCAACAAGCCCCGGATCCGACGCGTTCACCGTGATGACCACGTCATCGTCACGCCGCACACCAGCCGAACCGACCGCACCAACCGGCAAGTGCAGCTCAGTCAACGCGGTCGCGAACAACCGGTCACCCGACGCCGCATCATTGATCTGCGGGCGCGTGTCCTGCACCTTGCACCGGCCCTCGTACACAACCACGGGTGCGGGGGTCGCGTACTCGAGCGTGTCGGGGTCCAGGGCGCCCTTACCGGACGCCCGGCGGGTGATCCGGCACTCGGACACCATCAGCGCCTCAGCGGCTGTCCTCGCTTCCGCGAGCTCAGCCTCATCCACTGAGCGGCACCATGTAGGCGCCGCCGAACCCGCCGCTCACCGCGGCCGGCGGGAGCAACGACGCAAGCTCCTCGGGCGTGACGTGCAACAGCCCACCGGACGCGACCGCGTCACGGGTCCGCGAGTAGTCGTCGATGCTGAACTGCCGGATGGCGTCCGGGTTCTTCATGACCCGCAACACCATCGACACGGTCACCGACCGCGCAGCCAACCCGAGATCGGGATCCGCGGCGACCCGCCCCCGCAAACCGGGGGCCGTGACCGACAACAAGGCCGTGGCCTCCTCGACCAACACCCCCGCCATCGCGGCCTCACCGTCGGAGAGGGGACGCCACCTCCGGACAACGTCGTCGACCGTGGCGAAGACACCACTGAACGACCCACCCGGATCCTGCGGAACAACAACAGGCATCAGGCGCCCCCTCTCCGATCAGAACGGACTACTTGACCGTCGACTCGCCGGTCTCGACATTCCGGGTGACGGTGACCGTCGACCCGTCCGGTCGGACCGCGTCGTAGGTCTCCGTGCGCGCCTCGCCCTGCTCAACGGCAGGGGCGGCGGGCAGCGGCTTGACGCCGTTGACCGTGCCGACCTTCAGCGCCTCGTCACCGGGCGACGGGCGGACCGTCGTGGCCCGCTCCGCGGGATCCGTCGTGTCAGCGGGCCCGTCACCGGGCTCCGTCCGCGACGGCTTGGTGGTGTCCTTGTCCAGGCGAGTGCCAGCCATGTTGGCCTCCTTCGATCAGCTGTTGAGGACGCCGCGCAGGCGCGCGGCACCGCCGAAAACGGCCAAGCCGCAGTAGAACTCGAGGCGGGTGCGGTAGGCGGGCTTGTCGTCGACCTCGCCGAGGTCGTAGACCTGCACGCCACCGTTGGTGAGGCCAGTGACGCCCTGGTCGCCCTCGTCCTGGCCGAACTTGACGGCGTAGATGGACGAGGAGGTCGTCGAGGACCCCTGCGTCTCGGTGAGGGGGATGACGGGCGTGCCGGCCGGGGAAGCGCCCGGGTCGAGGACCGGGATGCCGTTCCAGGTGACGACGCGCTTGCCCGTGAGGTCCTCACGGACGATGTCGGCGCCACCGATGCGCCGGCCAGCGGACAGGATCCGCGCGCGGATCTGAGCGTTGGCGTACAGGACGTCAGCGCCACCCGGGACGGCGCCGACGAGGGCGTCGAGGGCGTCGAAGAAGTCGTGGCCACCGGTGACGGGGCCGACACCGTTGGTCGCGGCGTCGAGGACCTGACCGCCGACGAGACGCTTCTTGAGCCCGTCGAAGCCCTTCGCGTCAACGGCGACGTCACCGTTGATGAAGGTGTCGGAGAACTTCCGCGAGGCGGCCTTGACCTTCATGGCCGTCTGCACGGCCCGCTGGTCGTTGAGGTTGCCGCGGGTGCGGACGATGAAGCGGTCGACGTCAGCGTCGCCACCGAGGATGACCAGCGACTCGGAGCGCTGGTTGACCGTGCCGGTCGACTCGACGTACGCCTCGTTGACGCTGCGGAACGCAACGCCCGGCAGCGTGGCCTCGACGTTGTACGCGTACGCGTTGCCCTCGATCTCGAGGAGCGGAAGACGGTCGAGGACCGGGGACTCCTGCACGAACGTCTCGATGACGCCACGCTGGAGCTGGTTGGTAGACAGCAGGGCTGCCTGGGCAAGGGTCACTGCCATGACGGATCATCCGCCCTTTCGTTGGGTTGGCCCGTCGGCGGCAGTGGCCTTCGGGTGGTCAGCGCGCGCCATACCCGGCGCGCAGTCGCCCCATGCCAGGCGTGATGCCGGCGTCGGGGTCGTGAGGGGTGGAGCCGATCCCGGCAGCAGCCGGGGAACCCGTGCCGCGGAGGGCGGGGTTCGACTCCAGGGCCTTGCGGACGGCCCCGTCGAGGTCGCCCTGGAACGTGTCGCCGGACGGGTCGAGCCCGTTGACGGCGGACAGGAACGACCGCGAGTCCATGAGGGCGGTCGCGTTCGCGCCGAGACGGGACGCGGCCCGCCACGCGGCGAGCTCGACGTCACGCTCACGGACGCCCTGCTCAAGCGACCCGATGCGGCCCTCGCGGTCCGTCAGGGTCTGCTGGAGCGCGGCGGGGTCCGGCGGCGCGTCGTCCTGCTTGATGCCGAGCGCGGTCGCCAGGTTCGCGAGGAGGTCCTGACGCTGCTGCTCGGCGGATGTGAGGGCGGCGCGTCGGTCACCGGACTCCTTGCGAAGGTCTCGGATGACCTTCTGCGCGCCCTCAGGGAGGGACTCGACGCGGCCGTCCCACACGGGCGCATCAGGCGCCTTCGGTGCGGGCTCAGGGGGCGCCTGGGGCGCCTCCGGGGTGGCCGTGGGGGTCTCGGGTGCAGGCTCGGACATGAGGGCCCTCCAGGGGCGTTCTCGGGGGTGGGCACGGCGCCAGGCCAGCCCAATGAGGGGTGTTGCAACCGGCGGCACCAGGCCACCGGAAACTCAGGTGATGTAGCCGAACTGACGCAACAATCGCTGCGCCTCGGCGCGGTCGTCACCAGCGATCTCGAAGATCGACTCAGGCATCAACCGGGGAGAACGGGCAGCACCGCGACCACCAGGCCGGGCGCCCTCACGCGTGATGAACACCTCACGGCCGTACGCGTCGACACGTCCCAACCGCCGCGGCCCCGGCCCGTCAAGGGCCGCGCGCTCCGCAGCGGTCAAACGACCCGCCGACGACAAACCAGACGCACCACGACGGGCATTCACAACCTGCCCGACGTCCGCGCCCTCCCGGATCGCCCGAGCACCAGCCGACGTGAAGTACCGATCCTGCTCGGCACCCGACAACGACTCGAAATACGCTTTCGGGTCCGTGCGCACCGCATCGGCCGCACCACCAACCGCGGGGGCGCTCGTGCAGTCACACCGCGGGTGCCGCAAGAAGTCAGCGTTCGACCGGTACACGCGGCCCGCGAGGACCGCGCACCTGCCACACGACGGCGGCGACAACACCCGCACATACCCCGTCGCAGCCGGACGAGCGACCGTCGCCACCGCATCCGCAACACGACCAGCGTCCGCGACCTGCGTACCAACGATCATGCCCAGCTCAGCGCGGCCCACCTCAAACGCAGCAGCCGGCGACAACCCACCAGCGATCTGCCGCTTCGCCGTGATGACCGGCTGATACAATAACGACGTCAAGTCGCGCCCATCAGAAGCCACACCAGCAAGCGCGCGAGGGACCGTCACACCAACGGCAGCCGTCGACGCGCCCTGATCGGCCAACGCCAACGACACGAACGGGTCAGCCGACGACGCAGCCGTCAACTGTGCGACCGACACCTGCACGAACAACCGGTCACCGACACCGTCGTCGAACGACTCCGACAAACGCGCGACCTCGAGCGTCGACCACAACGCGAACGCCCGCTCAACAGCAGCCGCCGCGACATCGGCCCGCTCAGCCTGATGCGCCCGCGCCGTGTCAACGACCGTCACGCGACCGGCTCAACCTCAGGCGCCGGCGGCAACACCCGCAACGCCTCAGCCGCACGCGCGATCGGATCGTCCACCGCAGCGGCACGCCGCTCCTCAGCAGACAACTCCATCCACCGACGCACCTTCACCGGCGTCGCACCAGGCACCATCTCGAACGCCGCCTGCCTCGGCAGACCAACCGTCACGAGCTTCGTGATGCCATCGACGGTCTGCGCGAACGACCGCGCCTCAGCGTCCGCCCACACAACCTCAGACGCCAGATCCGGCTCGTCCTCACCACGCGCCCGGTTCGCCAGGCGCATGACCTCCTCGAGCGACTCACCGACGGTCCGCTGCAGGTCCGCAACGAGCGACTGCAACGTCGACTCGGCGCCCGCCAGGGCGTCACCCGACAGGTTGCTCATCCGGTTCAGCAGGTACTGCGGCGGGACCTGACCAAGCGCGAATAGGTCCGACAGGAACTCACCGAGGACGGTGATGTAGTTCGCCAGGTTCGACTCCGGCATGTCAAACACCTTCGTGTCCGCACCCGGGAACGCCAGGATCCGATCAACGCCAGCCCGGCCCATCGACTGCAACAGCGGCTTAGGCCGGCCCTGCGCATCGAGAACCGGCTTGCCGTCACCGTCGAGCTCGAACAGCGGCTGGCCCTGCTGGTCCCGGATGACCGGGTCATACCCGACGATCGCGCGCTGCCTGTACGCCGCGAACTGCATCGCCAGCAGCGTCTGGAAGCGGATCGTGTTCAACGCGTCCTGCTGCTGCATCAACGGCTCAATCGCGGACCACGGCTGCCCGTCAGCGTCCTGCCGGTGATCGAACGTCACAAACGGCACCGCACCAAGCGGGTGCGACCCATTCGCCGCGACCGTCCACTCACCCGAGTACGACGACCCGCCACGCTCGAACCGCACCCACGAGTCACGGTCGTACACCACCGCAACCTGACGCTCACGCGGCGACGCCACCGAGCCCGGCACGATCAGGTTCGACCCGACCGGGCGGTCCTCCACCGTGAAAGACTTCACCGCCCACGCCGCCGTGAACGGATCCTCCGGGTCCATCTGCACGTGAACACGCTCAGACGACTCCGGACGGATAACAGGCGACTTACGATCCGACGGGTTAGGCCAAACCGACATCAACCCGCGACCATGCACGAACATCTGCGAATACACGATTCGCTGCCGCGAGTCCAAGTTGTTCGGCTGCCAAACCTCATTCCACGTCGTCGCGTCAGCAGCCTCATCGCGACCCGTGCGGAACCCATCAGCGCGCAACCGCTGCGTCGGCGTGTCCATCGCCAACGCCAACCAGTTCGCGCCAGCCATCTCCCGCAGCTGCAAGTACTCAGCAGACACGCCAGGAGGCGCATACGGCAGGTCCTGGCGGCCCCGGTAGTAATCCTCACGACGACGCCACACCGAACGCTTAGCGTCGATCTTCGCCAAGCCCCGCTCACGCCGGTCAGCCGCGACAGACAGGTCCACGCGACCCCCTTCGATAGATCAAGCGAAGCCATACATGGCATTGGACGTACGCGCCGCCTTAGCAACCTCAGCGCCCCACGACGACGACCGCGCATCAGCAGCAGCCTCATGCGTCAACACCGACGTCACCGCCGCGTCGATCTTCTGCTGCTGTGACGGCTTACCCAAGATGTACCGGTCACCAGGCTTAGCGAGCTTCCTCGCGTTACCCACATGAACCTCAGTCACCTTGCACCTGTCATGCGACAGGGCCTGCGACGCCAAATCGGTCACGAAACGCTCAAGCGCCCCGAACATCCGCGTCACCTGATACGTCGGCCACTGCACGACAACCTCACTGCCATGCTCAAGCGCCCACGCGTCAATCTCCGACTGCCAATCCCGCGGATCGCAATACATCCGGACCACCCGATACCGCTCATGCAGCTCACGGACGGCCTCGTTCACCTCAGAGCGGGGGATGACACCGCCCCACTCCTCCGGGTTCCAGATCGTCGGCCTTGAGTCCGGCCCGTACGTCGGCGTGAACTGGAACCCGTCACGCGTCTCCGCGCGAATCGCCGTCCAGTCATCCGACGACGACCCGTCGAACCCAAGGCACACCGACGACACGTCGGCCGGCCCGTCGACTCCGTGGCCCCACAGCCCCTCAGGCAGCCACGACCCGTGCCCGTGCACGATCCGGTTACCGAAGAACCGCTCAGCCTGAGCAGGATCACGCTCAAGTAGGTCAGCGGCCTCCGCCTCGATGCTGTCGAGGTCCACGTGGCCACCGTGCTCTTTCAACGCCTCGCCGTACACCAAACGGTGGATGCGACGCCGCTCCACCTTGTTCCGGTAGGACAACGACGCCGGCGGCTGCACGAACTGCCGGTACACGTCCTTAGCCGACGACTCATACTCGCGCTGCGCGACCGACTGCTCCGACGGGTCCCAAGCGTTCGTCGTCAACGACGCCCGACCACCCATGCCCGCCAGACCGCGGTACTGCGTGTCAGCGACCTTCGACATCTTGTTCGTCGGCGTCCACAACCCAAGCTCATCCTGCGGCACGAACGTCACACGCTGACCCAGCCGCGACTGGGCCGACGACGTCACCGTGTCCACCCGCCCACCACCAGGCAGCCGAATGAACTCCTCACCCGTCTTCGGAATGAGGTCCTCGAGCGGGCCGAACTCGATCATCGGACGCAGGGCGCCGTAAATGTTGTCCGTCTGCTCCTCAGACACAGCCGTGATCTGAATGAGCGGCGTCGGCCAAGGCATACCCATCGGCTCACCCGGGTCGTACTTCCACGACCAACCACACCCGCACCCATGATCCGAGCACAAGTACCAGTCATC
>Ga0182215_1000270_pt1 | contig 10159 bp, 9 predicted proteins | sample G5R1MG_24_FD_128404 | JGI IMG/M metagenome (GOLD analysis project Ga0182215, IMG submission 128404) | Switchgrass phyllosphere microbial communities from Michigan, USA - G5R2_NF_03OCT2016_LD1 MG | ecosystem: Host-associated > Plants > Phyllosphere > Phylloplane/Leaf | place: USA: Michigan... | reverse complement strand
TCAGGAACCTGAATGATGCGGAACTTGTCGATGGTACCAACTTCACCGTTCATCACCGTACCGGCATCGGCATAGTGCTGAACTTCAACGAAAGCCTTGTTACCAAACAGATCCTTCATTCGCTTAAGCAGCGGAACCAGTTCCGAGCCAACGAACAGGACACGTGTGGCACCGATAACCTTCGTATCAATCAGACGGCTACCCGTGATGATCGTGGTAGAAGTCGGAGTACGGTTATCCGTCAGGATCTGGTCCAGACGCATAACGTCTTCGTAGTCCACGATCGATGCCGGGATCTCGGGAGATACACCGTTCACAGCAGGAGTCACTTCACCAGTGATCTCGTCGTTATCGGTAGCAGCACCAGCGTAAACCACGACACCCGGAGCAGCCAGCAGATCCATCTGAAGAGCAGCTTCAGTCATCTGACTGGCACCGTTCATCAGTTCTCGCGACAGGTGCGACATCAGATCCGAGTCACTGTCGAAGTCCATCGACTCCTGAGTAAACTCGGTGAAGAAGCCGAACTTATGGATCGAACCTTCACGTTCCAGACGGGTGAAGCCAACACGGTTCACACGACCACCGTTCTCAGTCAGCGTCGGCAGCTTACCAGCAATGGTACCAACGTCCTTAGACGAACCGTAGAGGTTGCCATTAGCGATGGTGATACCGTTTGCATCGATACCCTGATCGTTGACGTTGCGGTCATCGAGCAGAGGAACGTACTGGTAGACCTTGATCTTCTTGCCGAAATTCTTCGGCATGTTCGTCACCGATGCCATGGGCATGAAATACTGTTCACGCTTGGCGTCAATAAGAGCCTTCTTCAGCCAGAAGAAGGTGTTGAACTGATCAGAGCCAGCGCCGTCGATGGACGACTTCTGACCGTCAGCGGGGGCATTGTAATTAAGCATTATCTGCTAGTCCCTCAGAGTCGGCCCGCAAAGTTCTTGTACTGGGCCTCAAATTCTTCGTCAGACAACGCCAGCGGGTTAATCGCTGTCTTTGCCGGTTTGGGAGTGCTCCTCGTGGGTGAGGCGGCACTAGCCTTATCCCCGTTATCGACCACCGACTTAGGAGCTTCTGCCGTAGTAGCTACTGGTTCACGGGGAACCGCTGGCTTAGGCTTAGTCTCCGTCTTAGGCGCTAGATCATTGAAGCCACCAGACTTCTGTAGATCATCACCAACTAGACGATAGGCTTGAATAAACGAGGTTTCAGGGGTGATCTGGCCCAACGCCTTACGACGATCCATCTCTGAGACGATACGGTCATAAATACCGTTCTCTCGTTGATCATGGATTACCGTCATCAGTGCGGGTTCTCCCCACAGCACTTCCTTACTGGCGTCATCCCAAGTCGAGTTGATAGCCTGAAGAGTTTCCTTACCTTCTGATGTAGAGCTAAGCTCGATCAGGTTGGTCTGGAAAGCTACATCGTTATCACTGACCTTGTGATTGCCTCCAAGGTAAGTCGGTTCAGACTCGGTATCGATGTTTAGAACATCGACATTCTTGTCCTTCAACAGTTTCTGTATAGCTTCTGGATTACCTTTGTCCAGATCTATTAGAAAGGAAAGCTTGTCTTCATCAATACCATTATTCTGGGCCATAGTCAGCATCTTGCGATGCGGTGCTAGAGCCTGCATTTTCTGAGTATAGTTGGCACCCTGCTGCATAAGCTGGATAGCTTCTTCAGGGGTACGAAGCTCAATAGTCTTACCGTTAGCTTTAATAGGTGCCATGACTTTCTCATAGAAAGTCTTGTGGTCTATCTCAGCAGCAGGTTCTGCTTCCTGCCCTTCGGGCTTGGATCCAGTGGGAGGAATAGCACCTTCGGGCTTCTCACCTTCTGCCCCTTCCTTGTCTTGCTCTTTGACCTCCGACTGTGGAGCACCACCTTCAGAACCTTCAGTCCCAGAGGCTGACTTTCCATCACCTTCAGTTTCGACCTCAGTGGCCTCAGCTTCTTGCTCAGTTCCTTCGGTGCCTTGACCTTCCGGGGTCTCTTCATTGGGATCAGTACCCTCCGAGCCATTAGAGCTAGAAGCTTCTTCAGTTTGCTCGACTTGTTCTGGTGCTTCCCCAGTGGGAATACTCAGCTTGGCAAAGTCTTCATCAGACAATTCAAGCGGGTTCGTAGTAGAGCCAGACATCAGTCTTCTACCTCCTCATAACCTTTAAGCTCAGGCTCGACGCCATCCTGTTCAAGGATACGTTCCTGTTCGATAGCTTCTTCGATAGCTACAAGCTGACCTTCAACCTGATCACCCATTTGGATCTGAACATTCAGATACCGCTTAAGATGACCAGCAGACTGGGCAATAGCGAGAGCATCGGCACGTTGAGCCTCGTTCAAGGCAGGATCACCAGACTCACGGGCGTATCGAGCACATTCTTCTACGAAGAACTCTTCAAGGATAATTCTACGGAAGTCAGCGTTCTTGCTGAGCCGACGAATAGCATCACGACGCTCGATGAGCAGCTTGCCATCCTTCAGTTGGTCCTCAAGAGCATTTAGACGGGACATATGTTGTAGCCTCTACATATACATGTTTGGGTTTGGTCTATTACGTCCCAGTTAAACCCGGGATCATTTGTTGCTCTCCCCCAACTTGGGGTGAGAAGTCAATAGAAGATGGTGCCTGTCTCGGCTGTCCTGCATCACGAAGTCTGTCAGATACTTCGTTCCATCCAATACCAGCCTCAACATCAGGTCTCTTCTCAGCACCTGTTGCCGTCTTGGTTGGACGAACAATAGCTTTCGTGATCTCAAGGTCCATGTTGCCACGAGCCTGACCAGCCTGCTTCTGCATCTCACGAGCGTGCTTGGTTCCAGACTCTTGCTCAACGTAATCCAGATCTCTCTGATCTTTATTGGCTCTAGCTTCTTCAGCCTTAGCGTTGTTCAGATCGATCTTGGATCTGAGTTCCTCAACCTTCAGCTTCATCTCTTCAAGTTGAAGAGCTTGCATTTGCTGCTGTTCAGGGGACATCTGAGGCTTAAATGTACGAAGCTTCTGAGCCAGTTCGGGCATACGCTTCAAGTCGGCAATTTCACTCAGGATCATCAGCGTAATGCCAATATCCATGTTGTTGCCAATGGTCTGAAGCATGAAGGCAAGATCTTGTGCCTTCTGATTGTCAATCTCAGCAGTGCTGATATCAGCTTCAAGATCAAAGTTACCCTGAAGGTCTTCACGCTTAACTTCAACAAACTCATTATTCGTAACACGAATGGTCTCTTCCTTGCTGAGGAAGATTGCATTCATGGCTACGATCTTGTTGGCGATCTCGACCATACCCTTCGCGATGCGGCGAAGGATTGCCATCTCACGCTTGGATGCAGCATCAAGAGCACCACGGATACCCGCAGCTACATCGCCATAAGCTTCACCGGACAAACCACCTGAGAAAGCTTTAACACCAGTAAGTGCCTCAGCCTCTTGGTTCTGAAGATTGGCCATAACCAATCCAGACTGGGGAAGCTCAGGATACTTGTGATCGATGATGCCATTGGCAGGCGACAAGTTCGGGTTGAACTCATAATCCTGACCATTTTCATATCGACGACGATTGAGAGGATCGAGCAAGCCCTTGGCAAAGCCCTGCTGGCCGTTGGCGGAACGACCAAGCAAGTCGATCATACCACGGAAGACAGCACCCAAGATCTTCTGATTATCTTCCAGAAGCTCAGCATCAGGCTCACCATAAAGCTCACGCTTCACGGGTAGATATGGAACCAGAACGAAGGGAAGCTTCTGATCCGGGAATGGGTTCTCTTCCATGCGAATGACGACATCGCCAATCCATGTGCAGACAATAGGCTTTAGAGTCCCATTACCCTCAATGTCGTAATAGCCCCAATATTCATAGGCCACTACCTTCTTACGGGTAGGATCATTGAACTGGAACGTATCTGGCGTACTGGTCTCATGATCCGGCTGGGACAACGGCGAGTTGCCTTCCCAGTTCACCCGATCAAGGTTCTTGTAACGCTTAGGATACTTCTTCAGTTCTGCTTTGTTGGTCTCGAACGAAACCACAGCAAACAGGGCCTTATCCACATCTCCGAGGCATGAAGGATCGATGAAGAAGTTATTCGGATTGAGGATCTGAACCGTAGGGGTGTTCTTGATTACCTTTTGTACCGGAACCTTACGGGTACCAGTTTGCTCAGCATAAGTAGCTTTGCCCGACTCTTCGTAATAAGTAATGGCAGCTTTGATAGCAGGATCCACAGACTCATCATAAGTTCTGGGATCAGCTTGCCTAAGCTCCATAGCCTGCTGGAAAGCAGCTACCTGCTCTTCAGTCTCGAAGTCATAATGGCTATATTCAGGCACATCGGTCTGTACGGTGACAGTATCTCGATCCCAACCAACCTGAACAATGCCGGTGCCCTCATCGACAACCGCACGAATGAAGTCATCGATAAACTTCACACGGTTCAGCTTGGTACGAAACTGCCAGTTAATAACTAGCTCATTTTGCTTAGCAGCCTCACTATCTTCAAACGTCACAGGACTGACGTTGAACATATCCTTGGAAGATAGAAACGGCTCAGTGAGAGCAGCATAACGCCACTCTGCCTGACGGCGAATAAGCTTGGGCTGGACCTGAGAACGGCCTTTGATCTTGGGAGGCTTAGCCTTCCCACGAACAGCCATGAGATCATTCCAACCCTGAATACGGGTCATCTGACTGGAATGTGCTGGCTTAGCACTTTCCAGATCCTGCTTCAGGCTTTGGATCGTAGGCTCTTTTGACCAGCTAGTCAGCTTCGCAGACTGAGCTTCACTGAGCGTGTACTGGTTATTTTCCATCAGTGTGCCTGATCCATATTAAGTTGGGCGTAACAGGTCTTTGCCTGTTACGCCCGGTTTTGTCTATTAGGGTTCTACAGAGTTTGTTGGGGTAGCTGCTACAGCAGTGTCTCCCGGTTGTAGAACCACATCTGCACCATTGTTACTGGCCTTTGCCTGAGCCGTGATAGCATCAGCCATCTTACCAGTATTCACAGTAGCTTGCTCTTCCTTAGCGTCAGAGCGGAACATAGCACCGACAATAAGACCAATCGGAGGTCCAAGCGTTAGCATGGCATCTCTTACTAGATCTTTATTCGCTTCAGGAATTGCACCCTTCAGAAGTTGAATAACGATATAGTAAAATCCAAAGATAAAGGCAGCACCGATAAGCTGTCTAATATCTGGGAGACTATTCTTATAGGGTCGTCTGGATCTACGTTCTCCGATCCTATCTAAGAACTCAAGAAACGTCATACTCATGTGCTTCCCCTCATTGCAGCAGTCAGAGCAGGAATAATATCTACCTGCTTAGCAGATCCCCAATCAGGGGTGTAGCTAGGCTTTCTGACGCCAAGAACAGTAGCCTTACCGTCCGTAGTCCATGTACCGTCAAAGAACAGAGCAGCCTCAAGCTTACGGCGTTTGAGTAGATCACCACCATTTAGGTAATGGCTGGTAATAAACTCTCTTGCAGCGGAGTTCTGGCCCTTCTTGACCATACCCACCCAACTGGTCTTCAGGATGGCTCCGGTGTTGTAATGAAAGCTTAGTGCAGCAGAAAGCTGGTGCTCATTCAAAGGAAAGCCTTCAAACGCTTCTAGAACATCAGGCAGATAGCCAGTCTTCAAAAGCCACACATATATTGCAAGTACGTGCTCAAGACTCTGAGGCTTATCTCTATACCTACCAACGCTGTGACCAGACGCATCGGTCACACCAATACCCCAAGTAAGTCGAGGCGGTTTAGCGTTGTCGTAATAGCTTTCAAGCACGATAGCCTCATGCTCGATGATTTCGCAGGCACCACGTACTGTCAGGGTATTAGGCTTTTGATCTTCCAGAGGAAAAAGCGAAGAGCCTGCGGCTGGAACCAAGGGGACGAACTCTTCAAGCTTGTCCAGTGCCTTGGTATAAGCAGCTTCGGTGTTAGGACCATATCCACCCGACTTATCAGTCAGGAAGCCCCACTTACGAAGTCTGTCTTGGTTCTTGGCAAGTGTCATCTCACTGGTTCCTTACTTAGTCAGTAGAGTCAGAAGGTGCTCACGAGCACCATACACGAAGCCGATAATGCCAGCACCTGCTGCCCATACCCACTTACCAATCATACCAGCCCCAACGACTTTATGCTTGATGGTGATAAACTCTTCAATGGTTGGAGCTTGGCCAGCCAACTTAGCTTTCACTTCCACTATATCATTGCCCACATTGATCATGGTCTTAGACATAGCTTCCATGGTTTCGTATTGGCCCTTGCGAGCCAACTTTGCTTCCTTGGCATCTTCCACCAAGAATTTGAAATTCTCTTCAAGACGGGCAAGCCGAACTTCAACGCTTTCAGTCATTTGAATAAAAGCCCTTCAGACAAAGAAAAGGGAAGCCCTGTTAAGAGCTTCCCCAACATAACTTCATTTCCTGAAGGGTATCAAACCCATCTCAGATGCCGTTAGTGTGTGATTGGTATGGCAAGCTATAATATATAAAACATTGAGTTACCATAACCTAGTTGCAGATCAGATGTCGATTGACGACCCAAGAGAAGCATTCTCCGTATTAGTCTCTACGACTCTCTTAAGAGCATCTTCCCACACTGCCTTTGCAATTTCATACTCAGAAACTTGCGCTTCGTAGTCTGAGATATCTTCAGGGGAAGCATCATCACCCGGATAAATGGGAACACTAGGTTCTTGAGGAAAACTCTGCTGATCCTGAGCCTTCAAGGCTTCATAAGCTTGAAGCCACAAAGGCTTACTAAGATCTGGGTTAAATTCAAATTCTCTTTCCCAGACATAGCCTTTGCCTTCATTGAAGGCTTCTCCACTAATGAAACCTCTGAACAAAGCTATTGCAGGTCTTCCATGATTGGAAGCCTCAACGCTGTTCAGACGTACATAAAGCTCTCGGCTTTCACCGTAGCTCGTTACCAAAGTTGCTTTTACAGCCATCTTAAAAATCCCTCACGCTTCCAGTATTGCCATCTGTTTGAATACAGCAGTTGATCCAGCAATACCGCCAGTAGTGCAGACCATTCCCGGAGAAGTTCCCGCAGAAGGGAAGCTGTAATAGAAAATATCTCCTCTACGGATAGTCAATCCGTTTAGATCTGATGGCCCGCTTACCATGCCTATCTGACGACCATAAGAGCTAAAATCACCGTCTGAGTACCTTCCAAGTGCTAGACGTGGTATTGCCATACCGCTCCGGAAAGGTACGCCACCAATACTGTAATCTGAATTATAGCTTGTAATCCGTAAAGTTCCGATAAGGTTAGCCTCGTCTAGGTACAGATCCTTACCCAACATCTTAAAACGGTATTCTGCCGATTGCGGACCAACCATTCTAAGTAGCTGATTAGAAAAGGAGTCACCAGCAAGCTGAGCCGTGTATCCATCCGTAAGACCCTGCATGGTATTCGAGTTGAATACCCCTAGCCGGTTCCAGACCCAGTTCATTCCACCTACGACACCATTCTCTTCAAAGAAGCACCCATAGCATTGGGCACGACCGGAACCTTGCGATGGTCCCATACCTGCTTCAGCATAGCACCCGAAGAAGGTTGTCCGGGCATTGTCGTTAGGAGATAAGTATGGCCCTGCCGCCAAGACACTCATTCCAGAGGACCAAGCTGGGTACCCTCCGTTGTTGACATGTCTTACCCATACGTTAGGATTTGTACCGGGGATCGTAGTTTTTGCTAGCTCTTCTTGTCCGTAGCGTACAGCCCAAGAGTTACCAGCATAGTCCACCGAACCCGGCGGTCGAGTTGCTGATCCGTACCCGCAAACTTCAGCGTTGCAGGAGTACCAGTTGTTGCCGAGAAAGCTGCTATCGTTGATGCCTGAACCGCCGCACGAACTAACGTCGATGCTATAGCCCGCCCCGGCGTTGGCGTCAGCCCCCATAGCAAAAATACCATCGTCACCGCATCCTTCAATTCGTAGGCGACTTAGTGTGAAGCCGTTTGCGTTACCTTCATAAATTCCGCCGCCCCCGCCGCTCGCCGTGATGCGAACGCCGTTGCGACTGAACCCAGAGATGTAGCAGTTCGAGACTTGGGCCCGGGCCCGGAGCCAAATACCATCTGCAAGAAGAAGAGAGTTCTTACCCGCGCCCACGAATGCGATACCGTCAATGATCGACCCGTCTGCGCCGCCTGTTGGTGATGTCTCTTTTCCGTCGCCAAAAGTAATGTAGTTATTGACGATTATCGGAGTTACGCCAGCAGGTGTGATGATTTGCGTGGGCATACCCCCGGCAAATCCACTACCTTCGCCCTGAATGCGAAGAGACTGCTTAAGGTTGATCGTCTGGTTAAGACGATATTTTCCTGAAGGAAGGTATAGCGTAGGCGTGCCACCTGCGTAGCCTCCGAGAACCGTGGCGGTTTTCAGATAGGCTAATGCAGCAATGAAAGCAGGATAATCATCGTTAACACCATTCGCAGGTGCGCCGAACATCTGGACCGTTATCCGCTGCGTAAAGGCGAGCTTGAAGCCCCTACCATTTCTAGTGATTATAGAGGCACGAGGATGCTGATTAACGTAAGTCTGATCCACAATAGGGTCTGCAATGTAATCAGTACCGTCCTGAGTACGAATTCTATTAGTACCTACAGGAATATCTATATTGCTCAGATCCCCAAACAATCCAACAGACATTACATTGCCACCGGGTTGACCTCTGTCACCCTTATCACCCTTATCTCCTTTAAGAACTCCATACTCATCTAGGAAAGTGAGTATCCGAGTCATCGCAGGTACATGAGTTAGAAAACGCTTGATCAAGCCAAACGAACTGCCTGCCATCTTTTCTGCAAGCAGATCAGGATTTTCACAGCCAGAAGGATTGTTAGTATAGCAATCCATATATGGATCCCCCGAAGATCTAATAGTCATTACACCCAACCTCTTCTGTCAAACAGCGTGTTCGTAGTTGGATAGGTCATACCCACGCTATCGCTCTGCATGGCTTCATTACATAGATTGTTAAAATCAGCCAAGTGCTCTTGACCTTTCATAGTATTCTCTGCCCCATTCATATGAGAGAATACCTTGGAAGATATGAAGCTAGTCAGGGCTTCGATTAAACCATCGGGTATATAAATCTGCGTATCCAGATTATCGTATGGAAGCTTCGGGTGCTTTGCTTGGTAGCTAACCGAGAGTGCAGTGCCCAACACAGGATTGGGAACCTGTAGCTCGTTAGGCTTAGGTGTGAACAGTGAGTCAGATCTTTCTGGATCATTCAAAGGGAATGCAACATCTCTGCATTTGCCAAGCAGAAATACCTGAGTGATCTTGATCAGATCATTCTGATACGGTGATCCATGATCAATGATATAGACCGGATCTTCACTACCAGCTTTATGCCCTGAGAAGCTGTATCGACTGTCTATCTCATACCTCGTACGGTATGGCTGCATCTCAAGGATAAGTTCCGACTCTTTGATTAGGAACTTGGTATAAAGCCTGACAAGACCGTCATTGGCATAGTTGATGAGCTTGTTATGTGATCCATCTTCTATGGACCCATTGCCCTCATTGGACATGGATAGACCTGACAAAGGGCCTTCGGACAGAGTTTGGAAGAGTTCTCCAACGGTAATAGTAGCCATGTGGCTAACCCTCATGCAATATGTTTAGTCTGCTTATACGATGTAGGACGTCAGTCCACTATCATATTGTTCAGCGTTATCCGCTTCCCAGATCTCTACCTCATCAGGCGTTGCTGGTGCAGACTCAGATGGTTTCCATGGGTTCATATACTGCAACATGGATATAGTATCCAAGCAGTCATCCTTACCCTTGATACCCGAGACGGTAGCAAGTTTAATCTGACCAATGAACTGACCAATGATTACGGTACGTTCCATTTCCTTGGGCCAGTAGATCTTGCCCATCTTGAACCAAGGAACAACCACATTGAACCGGCTCAGCTTATCTACGGTCGGACGAATACCGGGGGTATTGCTCTTAGGATTAGACGTAGCGAAGTTGAACCAGATGTTACGGTTCTGCATCTCAGTCTGAAGCCATGGAATGAAACCACCCTGCTGACCTGTAACCTCAATGCCTACACGCTGAGGCTTATAGAACTGAACCAATCTGAATAGATCATCTACGGTCTTGT
>Ga0182215_1000267_pt1 | contig 10210 bp, 7 predicted proteins | sample G5R1MG_24_FD_128404 | JGI IMG/M metagenome (GOLD analysis project Ga0182215, IMG submission 128404) | Switchgrass phyllosphere microbial communities from Michigan, USA - G5R2_NF_03OCT2016_LD1 MG | ecosystem: Host-associated > Plants > Phyllosphere > Phylloplane/Leaf | place: USA: Michigan... | reverse complement strand
GGTGGCGTCACTGCTCGTAGGAGGCGATGACGGGGCGGCCATGTGTGCAGGCAGCAGGTGTTACGGTGCCGTGTCGTAGTGTACCAGGGCTTGTATGTTATCGCAGCCGATGTTGCCTGTGCCTCTTGTTGGCCCGCTTGCCGCGGCGGGCACGTAAGGGCAGCGGTACGCGTGATTGCGTGGAAGCATGGATGCGTTCCTGGGGGAAATACGCCATCACGTGATGCTGCGACCAGACCCTGACGGTGTCGCGTCGCGGCGCATTGAATTGTTTTGGTGGAGACTCTCACCACCACGCCCACACGGATTAGCCTGCGCCCGCCCGCCTTCCCTCTTCTTTCCCCCCTTCCCTCCCTTTCGCTCTCATCCATGACCCAATAAAGCGCCGAGTGCGATGAATAGCACACCGCAGGTCCGCCGCGGCGTGGGCGCCTTTCCCGCAACACCGCAGCACCGCAGCCACGGCCTGGGCTCGGCCGGCGTCGGCAGCCCCAACGGCACTCCCCGCCCCAACGTCAACCGCGCGCCGCTTCCCGACCTTCCTGCAGCGTCTGCAGCGCCGGCCGCTGGGCCGCTGATTCCTGCCGACATCCTTGATGCCGCTCAGCAGCGCTTCTACGTCTTCGCCGTCTACGCCGCGCTGTGGGCTTACCGCTCCTACGACTTCTACACGCTGGCCGCTGAAGATGATGAGTCGCTGTGGTTGTGCCTCAAGTGGTGCTGCTTCGACGTGCTCTTCACCTTTGGTGTGCCTCTGCTCGAGATTCCCTGGCTCGAATGGAGCAACGGCGCTGCGTTCCTACTATTTGTGTTACACGCCGCCCTCGACGTCATGCTCATGTTCCGTATTGGACTGCCCATACAGGCCTGGGCCACGGCTCTGGTTGGCTTCCTGTGGGACAGCGAGTTGGCCATTAGCGAGCGCAGCGTCAAGCCCGGTGCCATCCTCCACAACGCTTCGCTGATCCTAGGCAAGCAGATCATCAACATCCTGCCCGAGGGTTCTGCCGTCCTCAACCCCGACAAACAAGCTTTCTGCCTCAACGCAACCGTTTCCCAGCTCGAAATCCCCATCGTCATCAACCAGACCGAGCCCATGGAGATGGAGATCCTGCGCATCGACATCGAGACCAACCTCAACGAAACCATTATCGTGAAGAAGAAGGAGCTGGCTAGCATGCTGAAGAGAGCACGCAAGGCCGCAAGGTCCTCGGACCCCAACGAGGCCCTGACACTGGGCTATACCATCAAGAAGCCAGGCGTCTACCTGCTACGAAAGGTCCAGGACCAGTCTAAACTCCTGGTTCGTCCGCGCCAGTCCAGTCTGGTTGTCGCCACCTGTCCGCAAGCTCGCGTCCGACCTACCGGCGCCAATCGCTGTCGCAGCGATCTGTCCAATGTCGTGCTGGAAGTCGAAGGGACGCCGCCACTCAATGTCAAGTACCGGCTCACGGTGAATGGAAAGCCGCGCGGCGGGTCAGAGTTCCAAAACTTGCAGCCAGAAGATGCCGTTTCGCCCTTGACAAGGCATACCTCACAGGCCTTGGTCAAACTTGGCCCAACAGACATGTCTTGGGCGCGTCCACAGATCATGACCGTACCCCTCAATGAGAGTCTCACCACCAGCGGAGTCTGGGAGTTTGAGATCGAACAAGTCCAGGATGGTCTCGGCAACTTTATAAGCTACGTCAACGTCGATGACGAAGAGCGCCCAAGGGCAAAGCTTGCCAGCATTCGCCAGTCTTTCCAGGTCCACGAACGCCCAACAGCATACCTCAAAGGCTGCAACCCGCAAAGCCCGCTCCGGGTGGCAAAAGGCAATCCCGATCGCCTTCCCGTCTACTACAGCTCCACCGGCAAGCAAGCCCTCGATTCAGTGCATGCCATCGAGTATCTTTTTACTCCGCAAGCGGAAATTGTGGCAGATGGCTATCACAGCCCCAACGCTGTGATGAAGAGGCAAAGTATGGAGAAAGGTGAGCAGCCCATCATCAGAGAGGCAGGCCTGTATACCATCAAAACCGTTTCTACGGAGTTCTGCGAAGGCGAAGTCTTTGAACCCACGTCGTGTTTGCTACAAAACCCTCCAGAGCCCGAGTTAGTCATAAGCAGCGAAGATATCGTTGACAAGTGTGCCGGGAACCCAATCGGTCTCCGCGTTGGTCTAGACTTGATAGGGAGTCCGCCTTTTACTATTAACTACTTCGAACACAAAGACGGCCGCAAAATTCGAAAGCCACCGCTACAGATTGCCAGCCTTCGCAGTACCCTGGATCTTACGCCCATTGATGCAGGCCATTACAAGTACACGTTTGAAAGTATTAGCGACTCGGTGTACGTTGAGCGGTCCATCAAGAATCTTGAGCTCCAGCAAAACGTGCGACCTTCGGCACAGGCGCGCTTCGTGGAGAGCGATAGGCCCAAGCAAGCCTGCATTGACGACTCGGTTGAATTCGACGTTCGATTTGTCGGGGCGGCGCCCTGGCAACTGGACTATGAGGTACTGCACAATGGCAAGCGCACCAAGTACAGCATCGAGACAAGCGATGAGCACTACACCATCAAGACAGGCAAGCTCAGCAGTGGCGGAGAATATGTTGTGGCCCTTACGAGTGTCACCGACTACGCCAAGTGCAAAGAGTACCTAAAGGAAGAAGCTAGAGTCAACGTACGGCACGAGCGGCCCAAGGCTTACTTTGGTCACATTGAGGGCAAGCAGGCTGTCATGGCTCTCGAAGGCCGGCGCGTTGGTCTGCCTCTCCGCTTTACCGGTAGCGGACCTTGGAGGCTGGAATATGAGAACCTGAAGACTAGGGAAGTGAAGATGGAGATGTTCCAGAAAGCAAATTCCGACTTGATCGTCCAGACAGACGGCACATATCAGCTGCTCTCCGTCATGGACTCGGTTTGTCCAGGTCTGGTTGACGACAAGGCTGATCAGTTTGATGTTTCCTGGGTCGCGCGTCCTACCTTGATCATCCCTGAATCTACGGCTCCTCTTGTAGGCGGCAAGTACGTGAAGGAGGCTGTATGCGAGGGTGATGAAGACTCGTTTGACATCTTGCTGCACGGTAAGTTCATTCAGTATCGCTCGTGGCTGCACACACTAACCTATCATGTAGGACACGCCCCCTTTGAGATCAGCTACCGACAGGAGTACAAGGACAAGAAAGGCAGGTTAGTTGCCGTTAAAGAGGAGGACTTGCATCCCGTCAGCGGATCTGCATCTCTACGGGCAGACACGTACAAGGCGGGTACGTATGAATATATCTTCTCCAAGCTTGGAGACGCCCGGTACGATCACTCCCAAAAGCACTTTGTGCCTCTCACCCTTTCGCAAACGGTCCATCCGCGTCCTGGCGCCCGGTTCGACAAGCCAGGAAAAACGTACAGCTACTGCTCCAAGGAGTCCGAGGGTGAGGAAGTGATCCCCATCACTCTCGAAGGCGTACCCCCTTTCTATCTCGAGGTAGAGATCAAGCATCAAGGCACGCCCAAACCTGAGATTAGTGTCCATAAGGGCATTCCCACGAACAAGTACGACCTCAAGATTGAGCATCGCAAGCTCCATCTCGGGCACTCCTCCATCTCGATTCGAAAAGTCCGCGACTCGCGCGGCTGCACGCTCAAGCCCGCGCCAGGCGGTCCTCGTGTACAAATCAGCGTACATGATGCGCCGACCGCCAATGCACTCGAAGACCGTAGAGACTTTTGCGTCGGCGAGCGCCTGTCCTTTGCTCTCGGTGGGCAAATGCCTTTTACCGTATACTACACGTTCGAGGGCCAGGAGCGCAAAGCGTCCAACCCAGGCACCACCTTCCGCCGCCTCGCCGAACTCCCCGGCACCTTCACCATCAACGGCCTGCGCGACTCGGCTTCGGAGTGTCTCGCCCCGCTCGCGCTGACCAAAATCATCCACCCCATCCCCTCTGTCCGCCTCTCCGGCGGCCAGATCTCCGAAATTGATATCCACGAGGGCGGCAATTCAGACCTCGACTTTCAATTCTGGGGCACGCCGCCGTTTGAGTTTACCTACACGCGGAGCACCAATGCGGCAAAGGGGAAGAAGAGCAAGGTGCTGGATATCAGGACCGAGACGAGCCACGAGCACACGATGAAGATTCCGGTGCAAGAAGAAGGCACGTATGAGGTTGTTAGTATCAAGGATAGGTGGTGCAGTTTTGCCCGGCCTGGGGAGGGCATGGATGGAAAGAGCGGGCAGAAGATGTTGGCCTATTGAGCTGAGCTGTGTGTGTGGTTAGCCGCCAAGTTTGTTTGGCGGATAGTGCCATGGTGTATGTACATGCATTTTCAGGCGTTTGATTTGAGCTGTGGAATGAACAGTTGGTTGGTTGACTGGTTGGTTCTCTCCAGCGCGTACGCCCTCTTTTTCTCTTTTGATCAAAGCTACCTGGTGTTGATTGGGGAAATAGTCTTGCACGGCTCGGGGCGAGAGACATGACGTTACGTGTAGGCTACGATTTTTCTTTTTTTTTTATTATTTTTTTTTTGGAATATCCCCACTTATTGCAAAGCTCCTTGGGTTGGCCTGTTGCTCTCTTTGAGTTGAATCGGGGCTGCTCGGGCGGCGAGTCTATACATGCATAAAAGTTATTCTATACCAGCTATAGAGTGTTGCTTTTCTGGACTAGGCGGGGGAGAAGAGAGGATAACCACAGAGCCGCGCGCGACGTCATTGGTGCGTCCATTGCGGCTGCAACGTGTGTGTGTCTTGACAGCATTCTCGCTCGCCCACCACACCGCGATGGGACGCGTTTCTTCAGGAATGCCATCATTCAACAACCAAGCACATGATTCGACGACGGCCATGAGGAACTCGGCTCCAAGACCATATCGGCGGGACTAGCACCTTGGCAGGGACTCCCGCGCAGGGCAGCCCGCCCGCCTGACGTCTCCCTTGAGCTTCAGCCTGGACTAGTAGATGGCCTGAGGCGCGGCGGGCAGGAACCTGCTCTGTCTGCTTTGTCTTCTTCATCTCTATCTCGCCCGATCTGCTCCTTCACTTCGGTCCGCTTCGTCGCTTCAATAACGCTCCTTGAGTCATCATGCCCCTCCTACGGCGATACGGCATGTACGCCTTGGCAACAGTCGCCTTTCTATACTTCTACTACTCCCTGACTTTTCCGTACCAGCCCGATGGCCCGCCAAAGAACGTGTCCGGCCAGCGGCAACGGCCACAGCGCTACAAGTCGTTCAATTGGGCAAAAGTGCCGATCAAAAATCGCATATCGTCGTACATCCCGTTGCCAACTTCGGTGCCCAGTGAGCTCCCGCGGGTACAACACGACTTCTCGAGGGATCAGGAAGACAGCGCTGCTAGGGAGATCCGCGAGAAGCGCAAGGAGGAAGTACGGAAGCAGTTCTGGAAGTGCTGGAGCAATTACCGGTCCTATGGCTGGATGCACGATGAGCTTCGTCCAATCAGTGGAGAGGTGGCCGATCAGTTTGGTGGGTGGGCGACGACTCTGATCGATTCGCTGGATACGGCGTACATCCTGGGCTTCGACGAGGAGTTCTCGTCGGCAATTGCGGACGTGGAGAGGATCGACTTTGGGTACACGCATTTGGACAAGATCAATGTCTTTGAGACGAACGTCAGACATCTTGGCGGGCTGTTGTCCGCCTATGAGCTGAGCTCCGATAAAAGGCTGCTGAACAAGGCGAAGGAAGTAGGCGAGATGCTATACCGCGCCTTCGACACGCCAAACCACATGCCCATTACGCGATGGGACTTTCGGGCTGCTGGCGAAGGCAAGCCTCAGTCTGCGCACGACCAAGTGCTGCTCGCGGAGATTGGATCCTTTACCATGGAATTCACGCGCTTATCCCAACTTACTGGCAATCCCAAGTGGTACGATGCAGTGACGCGAATCACACGGCTACTGGAAGATCAACAGAGCAAGACGAAGTTGCCCGGAATGTGGCCAATCGTTGTCAGCGGCAGGGAAGCCGACTTCACGCAAGACACCGGCTTCACTCTCTCCGCCATGGCCGACTCGACCTACGAATACCTGGGCAAGATGTACGCCCTCCTTGGCGGGCGGGACGCTATCTACCGCAAACTGTACGAAGAGTCCTTGGAAACCGCCGCTAAAAAGATTCTCTTTCGTCCGTCCCTCCCCGGGAATCCTGACATGCTCGTGTCTGGCTTTGTGCGCGTCGACGACTCAACCGAGTGGCTCGACACACAGATCCAGCAACTAGGCTGCCATACCGGGGGCATGTACGCGCTCGGCGGCAAACTCTTCCAAAAGGATGACCACGTTACCATTGGCCGGAAACTGACAGAAACATGCATATGGGCGTACCGAGCCTCGCCCGCAGGCATCATGCCCGAAGTCGCGCACCTGCTCAAATGCGAAAACACGACATCATGCTCGTGGAGCGACAAGGCATGGCACGAGGAAGTTATTGCCAAGGCCAACGACGTCAAGGAACAGGATCCATGGAAGAACATTGCGAGTTTACGGTTGCCCAAAGGCTTCACGACAATTGATGATAGACGATATGTTCTCAGGCCTGAGGCCATTGAAAGTGTCTTCATCATGTATCGTCTTACCGGAGAGCAACGGTGGCAGGCTGCGGCATGGGATATGTGGACGGCAATTCAGAAGAGCACAGACACTGATATTGGGAATTCGGCGCTGCGCGACGTCTCCGAGGAGTCGCCGCCAAGATTGGACAGTATGGAGGTAAGTTCCGTCACGTCATCCATGACTGTCTCGCAGCCTTGAACTCATTGTCATGCAGAGCTACTGGGTGGGCGAGTCGCTCAAGTACTTTTACCTCATATTTAGTGAGCCAGACCTCATCAGTCTGGACGACTGGGTATTCAACACCAAGGCGCATCCCTTTAGTATCCCTAAGCCAGGGGCGAAGAGCAAGCAGAAAGGCGATGCAAAGATAAAATCGAAAGCCGTTGGAAAACCTTAGTACTCGTCTCGCAAAGAGACAAAGAAGATTACCTTCTCATTCCCCCATCCGCATCGCTCCGTCTACTCCAGGCCCAAAACAACCGCTGATACCGCCTCGAAACCACCTGATTCCCCGAGCCTCTCGTCGAAAAGCAATTCATGACCTCCAATCCCTCCTTCCCCCTCAACGACACCAGCCTCATCGCCAGCGCCACGGCGTAGCCCTGACAGGAACCGCCGAGGACGATGCGCTTGGTGGAGATACCCTGTGCTACGAGGTCGTCGATGAGCGTGCCAAGGTAGACCACCCAGGCCAGGAGACGGATTTCGTCTTCTGGGTTGTGAGTTTTGAGTGCGAGGGTGTGAGACGTTTTTGCTGGAGCCATGCGCTTTGGCTAGGTTCCGGAAGTTTCCTTTCTCTCCATATCATGTGTGGTAAGTTTTTTGGGCTGGTTAGAATTGGTAGGCGATGTTGTGGACGCCGCATGCTGTGTCGCGAAGGGAAGATGAGGGCGGAGGCGTCCATGGGCTTGGTGAGGATGGGAGGGCAAATAGATATTGGAGAAGGTAACAGGTCACATGTAAGGTTCACTTTGACGTTACAGAGTGAATCTGATCAAGACTTAGCCCTCATAGACTCTAGACACGGCTACGCGCCATCACGTGACACGACACCCACGCCCACTCGACGCAAGCGGCATCACCACACGACCACGCCACTCGCCAGCATGCCACACGTCGAAGTGCTGCCCAACTCGACGGCCGCGGTGGCGCCCGGCTGGACCTATGTCGTCGACTCGGGCTACGACCCCTCGAAAGTGGCCATCAACCCGCGGAACAAGAAGCGCGCCGCGGCCGCCCCCTCAGGCGCTCGCGGCGAGAACGACCTCTCGGCCCGCCAGCAGACGGCCATGGCGCGCCGCATTGCCGAGCTCGAGCGCGACAACGACCCTAGGCAAACCATTGCGGTACCGGGCAGGCACGACGTGCCCAAGACGCAGAATGCTCGCCGCATCATGCAGTACCAGCGCCAGATCAAGCACTGGCTCGACGACGAAGAGGCGCAGCTGGGCCAGGCCATTTCCTCCGGCACAACTTCACGGGGTGTGGCCGCGGCCGCGGCTGCGGGGAGCAGAGGCGCGGCGCGGCGACAGAGCGTGTTTGCGGCGTCGGGGCCCGCCACGCCGGCCACACCTGCGCCTGTGGAAGCTGTCTCCAGGCCGAGCACGAAGCCTCCGCCGTCGCTGGCGCTTCATGCTGGGCTGAGCTCCGATGACGACGCGCTGCTGTCTATCCAAGACGACATGCCGCCGCCGCTTGATCCAAGCGAGCTAGACGCCCTACTGGCTGCCCCGCCGCTGCCCTACGCGGCCAGCCATGCTGCTCCGCCGCCCGTAGGGGCTCCACCGCCGAGACGCTTTTGCGACAACTGTGGGTATTGGGGGAGCATTAGGTGCGGCAAGTGTGGTGCGAGGGTGTGTGGGCTGGACTGTAAGGACGTGCATGAGGCGACGAGGTGTCTGAAGTGGGCTTGACACGTCTTGCACGCGTGTGTCTGGCCTGACCGCAAGTCGCTCGCTGTACTTCAAGCCCTTGCCTCTATCAGGCCGGGGGGGCAACCGCTGCGACAATGAGTGCCTGCACATGCATCGAGCAGGGAGGGAAAATGAAGCAACCGTTTAAGCGATGGATTGAGCAATAGATTGAGCATCCCCGGTATCTGGTTGAACCCTCTGTTATCAGCGTCTTTCCGTTACGAATGGAGTCTGAGAAACCAGGCTTGTCTCTTGACAGGAACCAGTGGGTCCACTTTATAGCTGGCGGGCAAGTGATCCAGAGTAGTGGGATACACTGCAACAACTACATCATCTCCCGAACCGGAGCAGTGGTGTCGACCACGGTCACTTTTCCATTTGACGTTGTTGAAATCAGATTACAAAGCGATGTATTCCATCATCTGGTCCCGGGAAGACCCGGGGACCAAAATCAAGCCCATGCTGGCACTGTCAAGCTATTAAGGTGCGCAATTTGTTTTTCTTTACTTCTACTGTGTTCCTTGCTGAACTGGCGCAGAACTATCTACATGCACGGAAGCTGGCGGATCCTCTTTGGGCGCCTTGGTCACAACTTATGGAGGATTGTACCTGGAACTGCAATAGGCTTTTACGCCCATAAGAATACCCAACGCTTACTTGCCGACACGCGCAACAACGGCCACGAGTCCGCAGCTGTCCACCTGTACCTATGTCGCAGCTTCATCCGATATCGTGCCGGAAACTTGCACGAATCCGCTTTGGGTCGTGGAGACGCGGCTCCAGCTTGGTCAGGAAGATTTCCGTGGTCTGGAACGGATGGATAAGGGTTCATGGGTCTGTAGCTCTTCTTCGGAGTGGATGGGGGCACTTTGTGCCTGCTGCTTTACCAAAGCTCGTTGCTGCAGCCGTTGCCTATCCTCATGAGGTAGGTTCGGCCTGTTTCTAAAAATGCTGGAGAGATGGTGAAAAAACCTCTCAGTCATTGCGTTGGGTGATGATTGTGCTGATGTGTGTGTTGGGTGCTGAGCGAATAACAAATCACGGAATTTCTCGTATTTGATCACATCGGCATCCTTTCGCTCATTTTTCGGTCTGTCGGGTCAATCAACCCCTTAGCGTGGTACACATACTCTGTGGCTGGGGTCGTCGCTGTGTTGAGGAATAAAACAAAGCCTTTTATACCCGATTTTGATGTGATCTTGTCCATTTTCCGAGTCTGCTTAACGGAAAGTCGACTTTGCATTTATCTCGCCTTTATGCATATAATCATGTCCTTAGTAGCCGAAGCAATTGTGTAAACAAGATATTTTGTTAAACAGTGTTATAATGTTTATTATTCAATGTTATGCGTAGTTCACCCGCACGGACACGGGGTACATCCATAGATACCGTAGTAGGCCCGGGTCGGAGGATTATTAGGTACATGGTACAATTCCATCTGGATCTACCTATACATAGACACTCCACTGTAAAGCTGTATTTTTAATTCCTACTGCAGAAAAATGACCCAAAGGTTAGCAGTAATTGATCGATCAATGGATTTCGGTATTGAACAGTATATTCCCTGGGTCTTTATAGGGTGCTTCTCCGGTTTTGATTGCCTTCTTTGACGGGCATATACTGCTAAGTAATACTCCTGGCTTTTTTGTACCATAACTCAGCCATGATGTCTACAGCTGCTTCGGCTGCTACCATGTGAGCGATTTATGTCTCGGTCAAAAATTACACCGGTTTTTTCGT
>Ga0182215_1000266_pt1 | contig 10218 bp, 7 predicted proteins | sample G5R1MG_24_FD_128404 | JGI IMG/M metagenome (GOLD analysis project Ga0182215, IMG submission 128404) | Switchgrass phyllosphere microbial communities from Michigan, USA - G5R2_NF_03OCT2016_LD1 MG | ecosystem: Host-associated > Plants > Phyllosphere > Phylloplane/Leaf | place: USA: Michigan... | reverse complement strand
GTGTGCGTGGGGGTGGTGGGGGTGGTGATGTTCGAGGCGGGTTCGCGTCGTGTTGGGGGGGTAGGTCGTGATCCGTGGGTGGGGAATTGGCAGGCCAGATCAGCGCAGCATGACGTGTCGAAGCGGTGCACTATCTTGGACGCGTCCGACGCGAAAGGAGCAAGTCGAGGTGGTGCGGGTTGACGCGGCGGTGCGGCAGGCTGGGGCGTGCGGTGTTGGGACGCGCGAGAACGAGTCCAAACAACCAAGCGAGTGCCATGGCCCATGCGTTGCCAAGGCAAGCCTCCACCCTCAATGCTCCCCCAGGGATATACTCGATCAACACTCTGTATCTGCGTCGACGTGGCTGTTTGGGACAGCGGTGCCATGGCGCATGGCCGCCTTTACAGTCGTGCGTGTGGGTGGAGACGATGTTGCGGATGCTATCCTTCTGCACCTTTGACACTGCCACGTGCCTCCGGCCATCAACTGGATACTATTACTACTATGTATGTACATTGGTGCAACCACCAGCACATGCACAATCCTCCTTTATGTCTCGGCCCACCGTGCAATGGTGACGCTGGTGGTATAGACCATGGCAACGAGACCCAGGAGCATCATCCCGACGTCCCCAACCCTTGTCCATGGCCGCTCAGCAACGCCCTTGTAGTGCAGATAGGCGGGATAGATATACACCAGCGGCACACATGCAAAGCTGCCGATGAGCGCGACGAACTTGTCGAGATCACTAGCCCCAACGGCTGCCACCACGCCGCAGAACAATACTAGCACCGTCCTAAAGGCATTCTTCTTCCATTTGGTGAGGCTGCTTTGCTTGCCTGACGCACGACCAAACATCTTGAGCTCCAGGGTACGCATTGCCGGGAACAGCTGCACGGGTGTGCCGACGAGAACGGCTAGTGAGTAGAGAAACTGCACCGCGTTGACGAGCTTGCTAGATTGCGGAAAATTGGTAATGACCTCCACCGAGACAGCATCGCCAAACGTGCCGTAGCAAAGCACGCCTACCGAGGTGAAGATGACCGTGATGATGAACATGACCATGTAGAGCAGCTTACTGAAATGCTCGGGCTGTCTCATGCTGGATTGGATTGGGAGGATGAGGCCGATGCCCTCGAAGGTGAAAATGGCCGAGCCGACCGTCATGGTAAAGTCGTGTGGGTTGAAGAGCGCAATGGACGGGTGGAAACCGCCCATGTCGATCATGGACGAAAGGTCAAACCAGTAAATATACGTTATGCCGATCAGAATGAAGACATCAGCCAGAAGAGCTACAGGTCCAAGCTTAGAGATGTTGCGAATCAAGGCCAGCGGGATTAGGACAACAAGCTGAATCCCAATAAGCGCATTCGTCGATAGGGGCGCGCGACCTCCGTGAGTAACAGCGTTGAAGAACGACTTCAAATTGTCCGCGGTGAAGATGAGACCTGCACATACAAACCCGATTTGAGAGAGAGCAATGGACACGAGAATAAGAGTCCGGAATCGGGAGCCCACAACAATCTGGCCCAGGTCTCCGTAGCCACCGCCACCATGGCGTTTTCGGCAAGAAAGTAGCAGTTCAAAACAAAGGGCGGTGATAGCGGACACCGTGACCATGGTGATGGATGAGAACAGCATGCCACCGTTTTTGAACGCTTTTGGAAGGAACATGATGCCGGTGCCAATGAATGCTTTCAGCAGCGTGAAGAACGTCTTCACCTGGTCAGCATCACCCCGCGAGCTGAGCTTCTTGGAGCTTTGTCGTCGCCAGAGCAGGGGTCTACGCTCGTTGTCCTCCTCTTCTTCGTCCTCAATGGTGCCTTCATTGTCCGTCTCATCGAGATCTTCGCCAGCAAATTGTCCGTACAGCTCAAGAAAGGAGATGAAGTTCCGAGTGACAGGCTCGGAAATGTAGCTAACACGTTTGCTTTGCCGTTGGAGAAACTGTCGCCTCATTCCACCGGGCGCAAGTTGATCCTGGACAGGAAGCTCATCATGATCGACATCTGATTCGGCACATCGGGGTGCAAATTGATGAGTATCGGAGAAGGTGGCTGCACGTTGATGCAACGTTTGCCGCCTCCCTCGGGCAGCGATTTTGTACAAATCACGATGAATATCACCCTTGAAGGTCCGTAAGCTTCGTCATTCGAGCCCAAAAAAAAGGTTGCCCCTTACTCCCTGCAGCTGCAGCGACGAGTCTGCTTGACGAAAAGAGCTGGAGGAGCTTCTAATGCCGTCCTGGGTTCCCTGTGTCTCTGGCTCGAACTCTGCTGAGTATGCATATGCAGGGTCGAGATGTTGACGGAGGACGCGTGTTTCCTTCCGATCGGCGCCCGCCGTTGTCTGAGGCGTGTCAGGCATAATGCAACACGCAACGAATGCTTGATATGTTCGGTAGCGATAATGACCGGCCAAGGTCTTTTGAGAACCAGGAGGAGGGCTGGCGGTGAGAAGGGAAAATGAACTGCCGCCGATGCTACTCAAGGATTTGCCCAGATACACCCGGCCTAGCGTTTTCGCCTGACGACACCGAGATCGAGCAAGTGCAGTAGTAAAGCTGAAGAAAGGAATTCAGTAGCCAGAATGCGAGAAGCCAGAGCTCAGGCAATCCAATTTAAACCATGGAAAAAAAAATCCAACCATGCGCCGCGAGAAGCCGCCTGCTAGAACGGTGGTTGAGTGGGCCAGAGCATCTTTAATGTTCACGATTCTGCTATGAGCCCAACCAAACAGCACCACAGGTAGTGTTGTAGTAAGCAGCACTGCATATCACTTCTTGCATAAACAGGTGCAGGAATTGTAGCGTACCTTAAAGGAGTGGAAAAATAGCTGTGAGGCCTGGTGACCTACCTGGTGAGGGGGACAAAAATGTAAAAAAATAATAGTTGGGGCCTGACCGGGATTCGACTGCAGAACAATTAGTATGGATAGAGAAAGGCATCTGGAAGTAATCAGATTGACTTACACCCGGGGCCTCCTGCAGAATAGGCGTGACTTGGCTGTCCAAGATCTCCCAAAGCAGGAATCATACCACTAGACCATCAGGCCGAACCAAGATTTGATTGATGGAATACTCGTGAAATAACTCATATTCAATGCTAAGTAACAGAGCCGTGGTGTACAATCTTTGGGTGTACATCATTACGTTTTTATTTGCCCTGGTGGGGGCTATAGGATGATTAGCAAGTGGGGCTTTACAACATCTTCTGCAGAGTCCTGCTTAGTATGCATTAGTGGATATCTCTGGCAACGGCCTCCCGGTGTAACTCTGTGATGGAGTCCTTGATACCTAAATCACACCCCGGTTGAGTAGAAGTTGATTGAGAATTAATGGGACGACTGCAATTAGATTCGAGTCGAGCTCCCTGATCCTTTCATATATACTACTTTCTTTGTCCATCGACCATTGATTCAAGTATGGGCAGAAGAATTACCAGAGTACTACCATATCCAAACGGGCATTGCATTTGAAAGGCCATGCGGCAGTACCGATTCACCACACCTACAAGCTCATGCTCATGGTAAAAATCTGGTCCCGATTCATGGACCATGAGGTTGATACAGTATATCTGGTGTCTCTTCTTCTCCCTGGATGATTCCCCCCGTACGCTTGCCTCGCTATGAATTTGTGTCCCAGGGATCCTGCCCTCCACGATTTATGAAATTGTTGAGAAGACATAGTCGGCCTCCAGGGTGAATGCTGGATCAGCCGGACCAAAAATTTGTCGCGTCTCACGTTGCCACTCCGGATGATTGATGGCATCGATCCAGTCTTGAACTTCCATGACAATACAGCCATACTGCGGCACGACTGCAGCACGACCTTGAAGACCTTGAGTGGATTTTATGGGTAGAGTGCCTAATGCTGGTTAGCATCACTCAGTAACAAGGCACGTTCGACTTACCATCCTGGCCACCACAAGAATACATTTGGAATGCCTCCTGGTCCGTGAAAATATCAAGCTTGATACCTGACCACGCGCTGGAAAGCGAGGCAACAGGCCCTGTTGTGTGCCAGTCATAAGGGCCATGCTGACCGCGATTCACAATGTAACAGGTGTCGTAGCCAATGCAGTTGGTTCCACAGTTGCCGTACAGCTCTGGCGCTGTCAAATTAGCGCCGATCTTTTTGGGTGCGGACCAGAAGTCGTTGACAGAATACTGCGTATTGGGCAAAATGGTGCCATCCGGTATGAGAATGCCATCGACGCTGACACGCTGGCCAGAGTAGGGCAGGTGGAGCGTGTGATTGAGAGCTGTGGCGTCTTCCGGATTGGCAAACCCATCGAGATTCCAGTATGCCTGTCCAATCAGTATGGTAGAAGCACCGTTCCACAACGTCGGGTATGCTTACATGGGAGGTTAACATAATCGGGGTCTTTCTCGTGGTCGCAAGCGCCACCATCTTGATGGTCCAGGTATTTTCCGTCATTGTGTAGGAGATGTAGCTCACGACTTCGCCGGGGAAGCCTTCTTTGCCGTCTGGGTCCACGAGAGAGAAGGTGATGGAGTCCTCGGTGTGCGCTACTACTGTGAAATTGCGGTAGTCCCAGCCATCGGGGCCACCATGTAACGTGTTGTTGTTGTTGTTCTCGTTTGGGAGAACATGGTACTCGGAGCCATCGATGAAGAAGCTACTGTTCCTGATGCGATTGGCATAACGGCCGGGTACGCCGCCAAGATGAGGGTGAAGCTTGGCCTCATACGCAGTGGCGTTGTCGAAGCCGAGAACAACGTCGTGCTCCTTGCCGTCCTTTCCCGCGACAAAGAGGTTCGAAATGGATGCGCCGTAGGGGATGAACAGTCCGCGGATGCCCTTGGCGGAGATCTCGTATTTACCGTTTGCGTCGGGGCCGAGCGAGTTGGCGTTGTTGGCCGGGAGGGTGTAGTGCGCAACGGCCGTTGCAACCAGCAGGAGGAGACAAGCCGGAGACATGATTGCGCACATGGCAATGCTGGTCCAGTAGCAAGGTGGAGTCGAGGTTGTGGGGTGTGATGCACGGCGCCACGGCAGCACCGTCGGCCGTTCTATGTACGACACGACGCGCAGCAGTTGGCGATGGCTACGCTAGCGGGCTGACGTGCGAATGGAGCGACGGCGGTGGCCATGGTACTGTATAGGTCGATGTGCCTACGTCCATACATAGGTCGTATACGAGTATGCGGCGGGGGCGGTCGGCATCTGCATACATGGTAAGCCCAATCAAATCAAGAGGGGCCGACCTCCTGACTCCTTCTGGGTCGATAGCTGCTGTCCATCCTGGCGTCGAGAGCGTCGAGAGCGTCGAGGGCATCGAGAGCATCCGCGAGGTTGGCCGGCATGCCGCCGGTCAAGGCGGACACGCCCAACAACCACGGCACGCGTCCTGGCGGCGGCAGGTTGTGCTTGCAGGCCGCGGGCGTGGCTGCCCCGCCGTGGGAGCAAAGGCGCAAGCGAAGGGGGGCCTGGCCGCCTGCATGTACTATCCTATCTACATACGTAGGTAGCGCAATCGTGTGCAGAGCCCGCGACGCGTCCCCTTCACCCACCACCACCTCCGCCGTCATTTCCCCCCTCGCGCCGTGCCCGAGCTCTCCTCGCCATCCGCTCCCCTGCGCTCCCCTTCGCTCCCCCCCTCCCTCCATTCCCGCGCCTGCCATCGCCGTCGCGCCGCCGTCCTCGATGCAGCCGAACTACCGGGGATACATTAATCCCCCGCCGCACAATGTCGCCGTCACGCCTGGCCGTCGCGGTCCCGGTATGTGACTCCCGCCGCCTCGCGCCCACGCAGCGGCAGCGGCAGCAGCAGCAGCAGCAGCATGATCAGCAGAACTGACCTGGACCACTTTTTCCGCAAAGCAGGCCCCATTGTGCACGCGCAGCATCCGGCAGCCCAGCAGTACACCAGCAGCGCCAGCATGCAGGCCCAGCAGCGTGCCGAGGCCGAGCGCCGCGAGAAGATGCGCCGCATCGCGAAGAATCCGACGGACAAGAACATGCCCGAGGGCGTCGACGACGTGTGCATCGGCGACGGCGCGGTCCGCTACCGCCAGCTGCGCGACCTCGAGCGCACCCTCGACGCCACCGTCATGCGCAAGAAGCTCGACGTGACCGAATCCAAGCACCACTCGCGCGCCTCGCGCTGCGCCACCATGCGCGTATGGATCTCCAACACGGCCGACAACCAGCCCTGGCAGACGCGCGGCATTGACGCCGACGCCTTCGACTTTGAGAGTGATACCAATGCCACATACCGTGTCAAGATCCAAGGCCGCCTGCTCGACGAGCCGCATGACGCTGGCCTCGGCGACAGTGCCGACGACGATGGTGACGGCGGCAGCCGTGACAGGGGCGAGGAGGACGACACGGATGCTGACGCCATGTATGTGCAGTCCGTTCCACAACCTCCACACTTACTCACAGCTCGGTCTAGGGACCAAGATGGCGCCCGCCCCGCCAAACCAGCAACCCGGTCCCAGATGTTTTCGCACTACTTTACCTCCATCACCATCGACTTCGACCGCGCCAAGAGTCTGCAGCCCGACAATTTCACCCACATCGAGTGGAAGCGTCCGGAGAATCCGACCGCCAAGGAGGGCAGCTTCAGCGAGCTCGAGTTTGAGCGCAAAGGCGACGACAACATCAACATCACCATCAATCTGCAGCGTCACCAGAACCCCGAGGTGTTTCGGTTGAGTAAGCCCCTCGCCGAGCTGCTTGACACGGACGAAGAGGACCGCGCCGGTGTACTGATGGGCATATGGGAATATGCTCGCTCACAACACCTGCAACAAGATGATGATGAGCGCAAGTTTGCCTGCGATGGCAGGCTCAAGGCCCTATTCGGCGGCCAGGACTCCTTCTACTTTCCCAATCTTCCGCAGCTCATTAAGCCCCACCTCTCCACGCTTCCGCCTATCCAGCTGCACTACACAATCCGCGTTGATAAGGATTATATCTCGCCAGCCGCGGACTCGGGCAAGCAACCATCAGCCCCAACCATTTACGACGTACAGGTGGCTCTCGAAGACCCCATGCAGCCGCTGTTCCAAGACATTCTCCGTCGACCCGACAGCATCCAAACACTCCAAGAGATCCAGAAGATTGATGAGCAACTAGTACTGCTTATGGGGGCGATTGGGCAGTCCAAAGCCAAACACGCCTTCTTCACTAGCATGTCCAAAGACCCAATAACCTTCTTCAAACGCTGGCTGTCCAGTCAAAAACGAGATCTCGAGGTTCTGCTTGGCGAGGCTACACGTGGTGGAGGTGAGGATGCTTCAGGGGAAGAGTGGCGCCGGGGAGGCGTGGATGGCGTGTGGGGCAGCGATGTGGCCAAGGAGAGTGTGGCGCTTTGGTTGGCCAGGTCCAACATCAAGTCTCACTAAATGTTTGCATGGTGCTAGTTCTTCTGCTCTGGTCGGCATCGAGTTCAACCAGTGGGTATCTATCAAGGCGAAAGGGAGAGGGCGTTCAAAGTATGCAATACCACGTTATTGAAAGCATGTTCCAACGGTCTGGGGTACCCCAGACCAGCGCATTCCCCCGTGCTCTTGTGCGTACTATGGACGCTACATGGTTGTTGTAAACGTAACAAGAGTTTCCACTGTTCATTGTTGGCTTCCCGTGGGCCTTTCTAGTCGCTTCGTAAATCCATCCCGATCCCGCCTTGTCTTGCTATGCTTCTCTGCCTTCACCCGGTGACCCTGGAACCACAAGACCAGATGGATACTCTACTGCCAGAGTAAGAGGGTACAATCGGGTTGTATTGTACATGAGATGAGCACACCAGTGCCCAGTACCTATGACCCGTGCAGCGCGCCAGTATGGATGGATGAACACCAACTGGGGTATTGGGTAGCCTGAATCATAAAATAGTAATACCAATACCAATCCGCCTTTTCTTATCCTCCTTGCAACTACATTTGCCTTTCCAACATCATCTTCCCCTCCCTAGCAGTTGTCGCAATGCACAACATCAACGCCCCCAATGACACAATTGTGATGACCTGTTCGTGGTCAACCCATGGTCCTTCGCATCTATGCCGTCCCCCCTCTTCGCAACCCTATCTTCTCGTTTCTACACGCGACCAGATTGGTGTTCTTAAATCGGCCAATAATACAATACGGTCTACCCACAACGCCCAATTCCGTACGCTAGCACCAAGTGCAAGGTATATGCAGGTGTATGCAATAAGAAGCAAAACGCACGACACACTCTCGTCGTACTTGCGTCGGAGACATGTATCGGTGCGAGGAAGATGAGGAAACGCCAGTACGCCGCGCAGAAGACGGTAGTAACTCACTATCCGTGGTACGGAACGCCGGGAATGAAAGAGCAGGAAATGGGAACAAGGGGAGAGGGAGGAAAAAAAAAAGAAAGGGGGGAGGACCGTGAAGGCGCGAGGTGATCCGTCGAGACCATGCCATGGGAGCCTTGAGAAGGTGTGCAGCGGAGAGATTATGTGTTGCTGATGATGACCCTGGCGCCTTCTTTCCCAAGTACACCCCTCTCTTTGGCCTTTGGACTCCTGTCTCGACCCTTTTTTCGGCTGAGAAAGCCGAGCATGCCGGAAGGCTTCTCGGCCTGAGGGTTCTGTACAAGGGCCGAGCTCTGGTTAGCCATGTCAGTCCACGAGCCTGTTTCGTTGAGAACTACCTGTACTCCCCCGCCCATGCTGGTGCTACGTTGCGAGCCTCGAGGGCGAGTGTTCATGGGGCGGGAAAAGGATGGGGTGGGGGTGTCGGTACCGTCGACAGGAAAGTAATCAACGCCTTCACCACGCTGCGAAATATGTGCCGTTTGATTGAGAATAGCAGGACCGGGCGGGGGGCTGCTACTGGGCGAATGCGTCCTCGATCTAGGCTGGGTGGTTGCAGGCGTGGGGTGGAGGTCACCATCTTGGGATCTTGTGTTGTTTGTGAGCGGTCGGCCCCAGGGATCGGGGTATGAGGTGGCGGATGCTGGCGTGTGTTCTGAAGCGCTCTGGTTGCTTGCCCTCGAGCCACCGACCGAGTCGATGGGATCGGCGACAGCGACGGCGATGGAAGGGCGCTTCTCGCCCGCCAAGGTGTAGTCAAAGGGCTCAAAGAGCGTCTCGATCATCCTATGCAGCTCCTCGGTGCGAATTTCCTGGTCGGTGGCATCGTCCTTGAGGGCTTCGCGGGGCTTTTGTCGGCGGGCTCGGGCTTCCAAGGGGGCCTCCTCCAGCAGCAGTTCCTCGAGATCGTACGTGGCATCGAAGTTGGTCTTGTCGCTCGAGGGAACGAAGACGGGGGAGATCTCCTTGCGCTCCAAGGCTGCGAAGTCAAGGGGCCTGAAGAAGGGGTTGTCGGTGAAGGAGTCGAAGCCAATGGCGCCGATGCGTAGGGCGCGGTTCTTCTCGAGCAGCGAGCTGATGGCGTGTAGGCAGGGCATGGAGACGGGGGGGCTGGTGACAGGGTAGGTGGGTTCGCCGCGAGAAATCTTCTGGGCGAGCGAGTCGTGGGTGGAGGCTTCGAAGGGACGCTTGTTATAGATGCACTCATAGAAGAGCACGCCGAGAGACCACCAATCGACCTCGCATGAGTAGCCACGGCCGTCGTAGACCTCGGGGGCGAGGTAGGCGAGGGTGCCCGACTTGCTGGTGAGGGGCTTGTGGGGGGTGAAGTCAGAGGCGACGTTCTAGGCGAGGCAGAGAGGGCATGTTAGCGAGCACGGGGACGGGGAGGGGGACGGGGGCGTACAAAGTCAGCGAGATGGACATGGCCGTCCGCGTCAAGGAGGACGTTGTCAGGTTTGATGTCGCGGTGGACAATGCCCTGCTGGTGGACATAGCGCACAGCGCAGCCCAGCTGGGCGATCCAGAAGCGCACGGCCTCCTCGGTGAAGGTCTTGCGCGAGATGTGGAAGCGCAGGTCGCCGCCGTTCATGAGGTCGACGACGATATAGAGGTACTCGATGTCCTGGAAGCTGTAGCGCAGATTGCACAGGAACGGGTGGTTGAGGTGCTCGAGCATGCGGCGCTCGCGGATGATGTTGCGCACGCTCTCGGAGCGCACCACTGTGAGACGGCGTCAGGGCAGGGAGACGAGGGAAGGGGGAAGGGCAGAGGGAGGGGCCACCTTCGTCCTTGCGGATGTACTTGAGGGCAAACGTGAGGCCGGTGTCTTTGCGCTCGACGATGCGGACCTTGCCAAACGCGCCCTTGCCGACGACACGGAGCAGGCGGAAGTGGTTGAGGTTGACTGCGGCATGGTGAGCGGGGCCG
>Ga0182215_1000265_pt1 | contig 10242 bp, 10 predicted proteins | sample G5R1MG_24_FD_128404 | JGI IMG/M metagenome (GOLD analysis project Ga0182215, IMG submission 128404) | Switchgrass phyllosphere microbial communities from Michigan, USA - G5R2_NF_03OCT2016_LD1 MG | ecosystem: Host-associated > Plants > Phyllosphere > Phylloplane/Leaf | place: USA: Michigan... | reverse complement strand
GTGCCCTTTGCCTTCTCTGCGTTCAGCCCCCGACAGTCCGCGTCCAACGCCTTGCTATCCCGATACGCGGCCAGGATCCTAAACTCGGATGGGCGACGCATGACTCTGATGAAGGGGTTGGGCTCATTTCTGACAATCACCTCCCTGGTGGTCTTGATCTGCTTACCAGTGGGTGGGAAGCTGACGACGCTGTTGATGGTCATGTCCTGGGTCCTTGCATTGCTGTCACCATAGTTGGATTCTGGGCTGCACACAGAGTGGGGTCCGCAGATGTTTCGTAAGCGTTCTGTGATTCGTAGGCAGGAATGTAGTGCTGCGTTCGAGGGAGGCTTGAACTCCTCGGCGATGGAAGCCTGTCCTGTCTTGCAAGACGTGGAAATGGCGATACGCTTGATGAGGTTGGCCATGGTCATTTCTATATTAAGCTTGACGAGGTAGGCGAGTGGGTGGAATTGCATGTAGCTGTTTGATGTTAATTCAAGGTTCCTGATGTAGGAGATCGCTTGGCTTACACAAACGAATTCGGTATCGACATGGCCGCAATGATCATGATGTCCATGAGGATGGAGAAAACAACAATCTTTCGGTTGAAGCAAACCAGTCGGTCGTATTTGGTGAGCCCGTTGGCAATGAGGTTGAGTCTGACGGTACGCAAAAAGAACCAGTTGAGTCCAAGGTCGACAATCAAGTAGAGGGTCTTTTCGATTCGATCCCAATACGCGTTAATATCGCAGTACCTTCACCATGGTCAGGAAAAAGTTGCGAAAAAGTAACATGCACAAACTCGGAGGATCTCATTCATCCAACCTGTATGGGGCGGTCAAGCGGGACATCGTACTTTTGACTAATTTGCAAACGCGCTGGAATCCAAATATTAAAAACGGAAATGTTGATGACTGTAACGAAAACAGCCGTACTGATCATGATGGCACGGGATCGTCTTCTGTCGGGTATGATGACGCGAATTCGGTTGATGACGATCTGAAGCAACAGCTGAACCTGGATGCACCAAAAGAAGACTACACAATGTCAGACTATTGGAACCCAGGCAACCTTTGGTCTGGGAGCAGTGCAATGCGACTCACGGATTGAGAAGTAAAATGCGAAACCTAGGCTGTATCAGTGCGTGTGCGAGAGGGGCGAAGGTGTGTAACTCACTTGGTCGGATGAGCTTCAAAAGATGGAAATAACACTCCATTCCCATGGCAAACGACACAACCAGTTCCACCCAAATCATCCAAATGTAAACACTGCGCCATGGTGCCCGGGAACTTCTTGTTTGATTGACAGCCATGCAAAGGGCGATGCAGGCATTCAAGATGGTGAGCCCCCAGACTACCGATGCGATTGTGATGTCGGAGTTGGTAATGGGCTCCTGCTTATACTGTGGCGAAATGAATGGGCCCCATGGTGTGAAGTTCGGATCGATCATGTACTCCTCCTCTGCTCTCGTCATACTGGGGGAGTTCTGCGTGAGACTGGCGTGGAGCAAAGGGTACAGTCAAATTGACTGGAAACACTGTGAGCGGTACTACATGCGTCGTGAGTGGATGATGAGCATTCTACAAAGGAAGGAGGACTTCATAACGCTTCCATGTGCCAGCAGACCCCGTTGCGGCAGCTAGTAAGCATGTGGGAAATGAGGTCCCAAAGTGACAGACCCCGAGTCGCCCTCCATGGTAGGAGCCCTGCAGGGCAAGACGGAGTAGACTTCCGGTAATTCGTCAGCCCTGAATTTACAGAGGGGATCCATCGCAAAGGCCGATCGGTCAGTCAGCTGATTGTGTGATGCTTGACTTGGCCCTAAGTCTATTGCGGTGAAGATAAGATCAAGATCTGCGAACGGAACCGGAAGGGGAATGATAGCGATTGTGTCAGAAGCAGTCGAAACGGTATAAAGCGCAACGGCCTGCGAGAATTGGGTAGAACTGCACGGCAAAGAGTTGGAAATTATGAGTGCTACAGGTTCTGTCAATGTCTTTGCAGCGGTCAAGGCGCTATTTTGCTACTAGTTGAATAAATCAACAAATTCGTCTTGACTGAGATCTTACTGGGCAGACGTATGCCCAGTGATCAGATGTGATAACCATGCAAGTGTGATCTTACTTCGTTGTCGGCAGTCAGCGTTTCAGTTGGGATGTTAGACAGTGGTATGTACGTACCTACATAGTAGGTAGATACTATGTACATAGTAGTTACTAGTAAGTAGTCATGTCCTCTTGTCAAAACGGGCTGTGCCAGCGAACTAGCTTGTTGGTCATCCAAGGATGAATAGGTAGATAGTGGGCAATAGGTGCAACGACGATGAACTTTCGCCTACAGTCGCATGGCACATCAATACAGCGACAAGTATTGCGTCAAGATGCTAGACCTTTGTAGCTTGTGGGTTTGCACATGGCAAGGTACTCGTCGCTGGCATCAACACCTCAACATCAGTCCTGTCCGACGGAAGTTTCCAGTGCTAGTGCGCGCGTGCCATGTGGTGCAAAAAGTTGATGTGATGGTGACCCAAGGGCAGATCGTGGCGGCGCATTATGTTGCTCAGGAGATGGGCGGTTGATCATTACTGCAAGGGTGATGCCCCGCGATCTTCCCTGTATTCTCAATTGCAATCCATGACTCGCGTTCAACGAGATCCAAGCCTCTGCTGCGCGTCTCTGGGTGGGTAGGGCTGACCAGATGGCGCCCTTCGAACGTGCCATCCGAGCGGCATTCCGCGGTCGATCTGTGATGGGAGCTTGCGCAAAGGAAAGTAAGCTCGCCGGAAAGTTGCGCGTCGAGGGCTGGCTAAAGGTTGTAGCGGAATGCCCGTTCCTAGTGATGGTAGCCCACGGCTCAATAGATTCACGGTGGGACCGACGGCGCGGTCTCAAGCTAGCCCTCGGCCGTCAGAAACGTACGACACCATTGAGCCCTGTCCTTGTCCAAAAAAAGCACCTGCTCGGCCTCAGAGTCCACAAACTGCCTGGTGCGTGCCCGTGACGTCGAGGACCGTATCTGTTTGTGGCGCTGTCTGTCCACCGTCCGTGGATCGTATCATCCGCCCAATGTTGTGACGACCGAGGCGGTGAACAGGCCAAAGCAACGTCGACTCGGCCCCAGGTGAATGTTGCGTCGCTCGCCGGAAAAAGAGCATGAAAATGCCATGTCCCACGCCGTTGACAACGGCGCTGCCTGTGACACGCGGCACGCCTGTCAGATCGGCATCGTAACGGCCCCCAAACCGACAAGATCAGTGCTCGAGCTGTTCATGGGATGTGCGTGGGCGCTGTGATTGCTGCTGTCATCTGCAGCTCGGCGCCCATTTCAGCGGCTTGACGGACAGGTGCGTTCTGACGGGCACGGCGACTCTTTCACAGCATGGATGTCCATTTTTTTGTTCTTACGTGCCTCGCAGACAGGTGCCGTCGGCTGTCTCACCCTCTGCCAGCAAAGGATGCGGGGCGAGGAGTGAAGGTGCTGGGCGGAGCGGCGGCGGAATGCTTGGCGGCATCGTCATAGGCGGCGCGGGTGGTGACCAAGCCACACGTAATGCTACCACCTGCTGCCTACCTAAGTATTCCTTCCAACCTGTACTACCACGGCATTCTTACGACCAACGACTCCACACTCGCACCAGCCTCCACTCTTCATGGCCGCCATGCCTGAAAAGCCCAGTGCCAGTGCAGAGAAGGCACGATTTCTCCATGACTGTCTGCATCCAACCCCACTAACCGCTGCAGCCCCCCGAGAGCCCAACGACAGCCCGTGAGCTCGACTTTGACGATGACGATGCCCCTGCTGCCTCGGGACATGCTGCCACTGTTTCGCCCCCTCCACCCTCCAAATCGCCCAAGCCGGCTGTGCGCTTCACCGACGAGGCCACCGAGATCCCCCCGCCAAAGCCCCCACGGCCCGTCGACGCGCAGGCGCAGGCGCAAAACACTCTGATCGAGGCATTTCCCGCTATCGATAGCAATGTGATCAAGGCTGTTCTCGTCGCGAGCAGCGGCAAAGTCGAGCCGGCCTTCAACGCGCTGCTGAGTACGTCTTGTGTCCGGCCAAGGCACCGAGGCCGTGTGGGCTAACTGTCGCAGGCATGTCTGACCCCAGCTTCCTAGCCGAAGAGGTGCCCCCACCACAGCCACCGCGCCCGCAACCGCGCAGCCAGCTTGAGCAGGACGAGATCTACGCGCGGCAGCTGGCTGAGCACTACCAGGCACAGGCCATCCACGGCAGTCACGGCCAGCGTAGGCAAGGCGGCGATCCCAGGCGACAGCAGAGGCCCGGCGAGCCCGAGAGAGAGCACAGCTTCTTCGACGGTATGTCTTGCACTCGGCCAGTACGTGCTTCGACGCTAATGCTGTTACAGATGACCTCCCTGAGATTCGCAAAAACATCGAGCAGGGCTTCAAGGAAACGCAGAAGACCGTCACTAGTTGGATCACAAACCTGACCAAGAAGCTCGACGGTGAGCCAGACAACTACGACCAATATGGCAACGAAGTGCAGACCCATCGCGCAGGCGGTCAGTCATCGCAGCAGCGCCAAAATTTTGGCGCTTCGCAGTCGGACCAGCTACATGGCATCCGCAAGTCATCCGAGGCGCGCCGCTCCGCAGACCACAATCGTTACGACGCAGACAATAGGGTCCTCGGCGACGACTTTGCACAGCTCGAACTACGCGACAATGAAGTCCGCCACCCCCAACGCCAATCCACGCGCTCTCCTGCAAACCCCAATCTTTTTAAGCCCACGCCCGTCGCGCCTCCTCAAAGCGGCCCCGTGGACGAAGTCGACGCTCTGTACCGCAACCCCTCGCCCAATAACTTGGCCAGCAGCCAAGGAAAATCCGGTGGTAAGAAGTGGCAGCCATTGACTTCGGTGGCACCGCACCCTGAGCCTGACGACCATGACCCCTTCAGCCTCGGTGACAGTGATGACGAAGAAGCAAAGACGAAGGACATTAATGCAGAGGCGACCGAAAGACTCAAGAGTGCAGCGCAGGAAAAAGAGGTGCCTACTACCATCGGGTTGAAGCCAGCAGAGAGAAGTGGCAGTGTAGGGCACCAAGATGCGGTAGCGGAAGCGTTATTGAAGGAAGCAAAGTAAACGAGGGAGAAGTGGCGGCTTCTGTTTCTTTTCCCAAGGAGGCTTTGTTTGACGAAATATAGACTACAGTGCTAGCACGCGAGGAGCGGTACGTATGTACTTGGTAGTCGCATACCTTCCAGCGTCATTTCACGGAGGTTCCCAAGTCATTCTTACGACACTTTTTGTCCATATTTGGTATGTTGATACTGACATTTGACTGTTGAAGAACCTGGCGCTAGCTCTACCTCTGGATAACTCTCATCTGAGCGCCCTTTCTTTCCTTGAATGCAACGCCCATGCGCTCTCCTGGTCGCTAGATGGCAAACCATAGTTGGCCATGCAATGACGTATCCAACCACTGCTCTTCGAAGACAGCCAAAACCCCGGGTTTCATTTCTTCCGCTCATCTATCCGTCCTTGCCCGGAAACGACACGTCGTTTCCAACCTCTCCGCCGTGACCAAGAAGCTTTCCGGAAACCAGCGCGGCACTGCCCCCGTGCGCATCATGCCCGCGAGCGCCTCGGCCGACTTCAAACACAGCACCATGCCGTGCCCGTTGAACCCCGCGGAGACCCACAGCCCTTTTTTGCCGGGCACTTCGCCCACGAACGGGCGCCCGTCGGCCGTGGCACCCATGATGCCCGTCCACTCCTGGACAATGCGGCCCGAGGCGTCGTGCTCCGTCTGCTCGCCCCCGTTGGCGGCGCCGAAGTAGCCCGGGAGGCTGGCACGGAGGTAGGCGGATATGGCGGGGTTTAAGCGGGTGTCGTCGACGGTGCCGAATTCGCTGGCACGGCTGTCGTGGGGGAGACGCCCGAGGCCGCCGCCGATGATGATGTGCTGGGTGTTGTTTTTGTTGTTATTGTTGCGGAGGGGGCGGGGGATCATGTAGTCGTAGCCGGCTTTGTAGATGAATGAATAGGTTGCGTGTAAGGGGTTCGGCAGCGTTGTTGCGTTTCCTGGCCGTTGCGCTGTGATTTGGCCTCGCATGGGCACGATGGCACCTTGGAGGTCTTTCAGCAGATAGGGTGTATAGGCGTTGGTGGCGAGAATGACATTGGTAGCGGTGATGGTGCTGCATTGCGTGAATATGTCCCACATCCGGTGTTGACTGTGATTGCTACCATGCATGGATGGCTTGATGTCGTGGACGAGTGTGTGGGTGCAGAGTCGTAGTCCCCGTTGGACACAGTTGTGTAAGATGCCCGTCGTGAACTTGTACGCGTTGATGCTGCCAGCCACATACTCGAAAGCACCGGCGAGGCGCTCTTCTTGCTTTAGGAACGAGTTTTTGCTCTGCACTGCTACGATTCCATTCTTCTGAATCACATCATCCCTTTCGTAAATTCGGTAATAAGCCCTGCACCCAGGCCCCTTCTCTTCACTGTCCGCATCCGCTTGCAACGCCTGAATTGCCCTCTTTCCCCGCTCAAAAGACTCTTGATCGTAAATAAAATCAATCGTTGGACAAATCCCACCCTCACAGTCCACCGTCAACTCCGCAGCTTTGCGGTGCGTCTCGGTCATGTTCTGATATTCCAGCCTCGCAATTTTCAAGGCTTCGTCCTTACCCAATTCCTGTACATGCTGTAGGTAGCTACGATAGCTCGCCGCTTTGGTATGCCCGCCATTGCGTCCCGTAGCTCCGGAACAAATGTCGCGTGCTTCGATCATGACGAGGCGTGCATCGGGCTGCGCAAGGAGCAGGAAGTCGGCAATCATTGCGCCAGAAATACCGGAGCCTATGATTCCATAATCGTAAGGCTGCGCGGGGTTGTCGGTCTCCGGTTCAATAACGTTTGAGAGAGGCGATTTAGGGTCGTGCCAGTATGATGGGAGGGGATTATCGGCTGGCGGGCCCACGGGGATGTGTACCCTCTCCTCCATAGCCTCTGTATCGAGGATCGAATAATTGTGGTCCTGATTCGTTCTCGTTGGGAACGTGTAGGATGCCGGGGCTGTTGATGGGGCTTCACGGTGCAGGTGAGGAGTGTGTGATTAGCATCAGACGTTACTTTGGAAAAAGTGACATATCCAGTGCGCTGCCTGGATGGTAAAATATATCAGTCAGGTGTCAAAACAATCCTGGTGGTTTTCAAAGTAATTAGAATCGTCCAAGATTGTCCATACCCTCTGCTTTGCGCGGAATTATCGAAAATCAGGTGATGAAGAGAGAAAGTATTGTCCTAAGCGCATAGCAGCAGAGCGATGAGTGACAAACAGAATTCAGCACGGAAAAGGCCTTTGAAACAATCGCTTGACCTCCATGTAGTTGTTGGTGGCGTTGAGGGAAGAATGAATAAGTTCTTCATTCATGGAGAAATGTGGCGGCGTGGACTACGTCGTACATACCCCGCTCAGCCGACAGCGGATACCCCGCCAAAGGTCTCGACAAACACAGCAAGATGGCGAAGAAAAAGGCAGTAGTGACGCGAAAGCTCAACAAAGAAGCCCAGTCGCTCCTCGATGCAGAGAGGGACCGTCTCGAAATCGTGCAGTGGCAGTCGGAGAAGGTGGGCGCGATGATCCGTGTCCAAGGCACGCCGACTCCCAGCCCCAGCTCACACAACAGCAGCCCTGCGACCGATCATGGCTCCTCGACAACGCAAAAGACACCACCGGAATCCTCGTCATGCTCTCCGATAACGTCGATCATGAGCTGTTGGACGCAGCAGGAGTTCGTCTCAAGGTCATCGCCTCCTTTTCCGTTGGCACTGATCACGTGGACCGCAATGCACTGAAGGCACGGGGCATCCGTCTTGGATATACGCCCACCTGTCTCACGGATGCGGTTGCTGACCTGACCATTATGCTCACCCTCATGGCGCAACGACGCGGCGGCGAGTCCATGGCCAAGGTCGGCAAGGGTGCATGGCCACAAATGCCATGGCACCCTCTGCTCCTGACTGGGCCGCAAATCCGTGGTGCGACCGTGGGATTCTTGGGCTTTGGGCGAATAGCACAAGCTACGCTGAAGCGAATGATGGCATTTGACATCCAGCGAGCCATCTACCTCACCTCCACGCCAGGACAGCCTGCCAAACACGATTATTTCGGCTTCGTTGAGCAGGCCCCCATACCTGTAGAGCCAGCTCAGAGTGCGGACCAACTTGCCCGCGAAAGCGACATCGTTATTGTCGGATGTGCATTGACGCCCGAAACCAGACATCTCATCAGCAGCGACTTCTTCGCCAAGATGAAGAAACTCGCTGTCATTGTCAACATCGCGCGTGGGCCCATCATCGATACCGATGCGCTCGTCAGGGCGTTGGACGATGGGACCATCTTTGGCGCAGGCTTGGACGTGATTGAGAATGAGCCGAACATCACAGCAGATCATCCCATTCTCAGGCAACCCAGGTGTGTTCTTGTCCCACACATTGGCTCTGCCACCATCGAGACGAGGGAGCAAATGGCCATGGAATCGGTCAAGAACCTACTGGCGGGCATGGAGGGAGAAAAGATGGTGAATGAGTTGGAACTGTAGAAAATTAAATAGGTGATAGTGTTAGCCACCACGACAATGTATTATTCTCCGATCTCTGACATGTCACGATTTCCCCTGCCAAGTGACTATTGATTTGGTTAAATCCCATGCGGCCGGCAATCGACATCGCTAGCAGGTGCCGAGTGCATGAACTATGGACACGCCGGCGCGCGACTAAAAGCTTCTGAAAAGCGTCATCCACCGCTTAGTGCTAGGTATAGTGCGAAACTTTAAATCCAATGGTACAAGCCCAAGTGAACACTACATATTGAAGTGGCGTTAAAACATTCATCATTAGATCATCATGACGAATAACGCACAGGTATCCCGCTAGCCCATTGAAGTTTTCCACAAAAGGCCGTATGGTGTCGCGTTCAGTAGTTCCACGAAAAGGGATATGATAGGAATTCGTTCTTATAATGGCGGAAGACAAGTCTAAATGGGATGGGCGATGTGCGCATCCAGCAACTGATCAATGTCTCCCAGGAAGAAGCTGACAAGGAAGCATGTACCTCCAAAAGCGATTGAGCACCAATAAGGCCATCTATATGCCTGCGCCATGGCTGCTTGAGTAGCACTCAGGATTTGCGGGAACGCGTTCCTCTGGATCACCTGAGGGTCAGTGGCGAGGATGTGCTTGACTGTTTCAAATTGAGCGTTGCCCATAAGTTGGGTGACACGGGTGATTGTTGCAACTCCTGCAGCGTTCAAGGGATTGATGATACCCTTGTAGGCAATCAGCTCTGTGGCGACAAGCTTGGTCAGCGACTCGGTGACCTTGTGGTAGAAGAGGTTGTAGTAGACGGCGAATCCAATGGCGCCACCAATGTAACGTATACTGAGCGTGATGGCGGTAATGGTGGCGATGAGCTCGTCTGGACAGGCAATCTGCGCAATGATGGAGCAGGGGATAATGACGCCGCCAACACCAAGCGAGGCGATGGTGACGACTGCGTATACAGTGCCAAGATTGTCGGGTCGTGCAATGGAGACGGCACCAGTGCCTGCTGTCATCATAGCGGTGAAGAAGATCAAAAGGAGCCGAATGCGACCTTTCGTAACGGGAATGAGCACTAGACAAATGACTGCGCCGATGATAATGCCAAATCCGATGGGAAGCGCTCGAACGCCTACTCCGATCGGGTCGTCACCTGAAGCAAATCAGTCAAGTCCGCATAATACGTCATTTGCCGCTTTTCCTAACCGTAAACATTGTAGATTTGTGTCGGCCACATAAGCAACATGACAAAGAAGTTGCCGCCGCTCAAAAATGTAATCAAGAGGATGATGATCATAGTTCTTTTCGCTTTGCTGAACAGAGCACGAGGCACCATAGGATGGGGCGCAAAGACTTGCCAGATGAAGAAGGCGATGGTAAAGGCGATACCGAGTAATAAAGGTGCAAGGTTGTGGGCGCTTCCCCAGACGTACTTGAGGATGTCAGTCGAAATCTGTCATCAGGAGGGGAGGATAATTCTAATTCATACCTGAGATGCTCCCCATTGTAGGCCCATCATGAAAAGCGTAATACCGATTGTACTGAGCACGCCGCCGATCCAATCAAGCTCTTTGAGGACGTGGCGCATGGTGTAATCCTCGGTGAGCCGGGATGGATCTCTGTAGCAAAAGACGCAGAGCAATAGACCAACAAAGTTCCACACGCCCACGACGATGCCGTTGT
>Ga0182215_1000264_pt1 | contig 10266 bp, 11 predicted proteins | sample G5R1MG_24_FD_128404 | JGI IMG/M metagenome (GOLD analysis project Ga0182215, IMG submission 128404) | Switchgrass phyllosphere microbial communities from Michigan, USA - G5R2_NF_03OCT2016_LD1 MG | ecosystem: Host-associated > Plants > Phyllosphere > Phylloplane/Leaf | place: USA: Michigan... | reverse complement strand
GGTGCGAGAACCCCAGGATACCCACGTTCACGTTCACTCCATTTGCCTTCACTCAGAGCTAGTACCAGCATCTTCCATGGTTCCTCTCGCTCGAGATGTATGAGTAAGTCTTCTCCCCTTCTTGCTACCTTGGCTTTTCGATTCTGGTTTCCGGTAGTAGAACGAACGACGCAACGAATCGTCCCCCGTACAATCGAATGAATACGGGTGACTCGAGTCGACGAGGTTGAAAACTCAGAATCGGACCCAAGAAAATCTCTTCTATATTCCACAGCTCGACTTCTGGTTAGAGCAAGCGATAGCAATCGCAATCGTCTAGTCAGCAGATACGGCTGGCAGTGTGTCCATCAGTCCCGTCGACCCAAGCGAGCTATGCGTCACAACATCACGGCGGTGAACGTTCTGCAGCGAAAATCCACCACGAAAGCGTTGCTATCCTTTGACCGGCTGCAGAATTTGTGGCGCAAGAAGTCATGGCCAGGCTACAGGTCGAACACGGCCCAGGAATACACCCATCTCGGTCGGAGCCCTTGATACCACTCGGCTCATCTTGCCTTGACCCTCAGCACCACGATTGAATTCACAACCTCAGTCCAGGGGTGGACCTCAGCCAACACTTGGTATCCCGCGTTCTGGAGATCCTCGCCCAACTCCAACACCTTGATTCCGTTAGCATAGGCCCTGCGAGCAGCATGATGCACAAGTACGCCACGTACCGGATACAGCACAGTCCGAACCCCCCTTGCACTTCTCGCGACAACCAAAGTCCCTGGCGTCAACTTGCTCGCCAAACTTGCCAGAATGCTAATCTTGGATGACGAGTTCATGCCCACGAGTGCAGCGAGAAAGACTAGGTCAAACGACTTCCAGTCGGGCCCTCCTTCCAACAAAGTACTCACGTCATCGGACGCGTATCCCATGCGCGCACCACAGCCCACGCTTTCACAGAGCTCCTGGCTTGTCTGCAGAGCGTGTGTATCGCGGTCGATATTGAGTATGTGTGCAGTCGGGTAGTGAGATTGCAAGCAGATGGATGTCAGCGGCAAGGGACCTGAGCCGATGAAAGCAATGCTCCGTGGTGCCGAGGCGAGGTAGGGGCTTAGCGACGAGACTTCAAGCTGCGTGAGGTCGGTGTAGTTTTGGTGGTAGGGGAAGGCCGTTAGGAGGCTAGGAATAGGGTCTGTTCTCGATGTGGATGATGGTGTGGATGATGATAATCTTGTTTTTTCGGAAAGAGGGAGTTCTGAGGTTTTGGTCAGTCTGACAGATGCCACTCCCGGTAAGATGGTACAGGCATGGGAACAACTCAATGGAACAGGAGCGACACTACTTTTTGTTTCGGAAATAATGTGCTGTGCCCAGTAACTCTCCAGACAGCCCTCGGCAGCGCCGCAAAGAGGGCGCAGGTTTTCGCGGAGGTTTTCGAATACGCAGAGACGGAGAATCTCGTTGGAGATGTCTGGGCTGTGTGGCGATGCACACAAATCAACAAGTCTGGTAAGGAGACTATTGATTTGCAGTCCGGGGGCAAGGGAACTGAGTTTGATGAGGGCATCGTATATTGACTGAATCTCCGCAAAGACCTTATGGGCTGCGGTAACCATGGCGGTGGGGGTTCGGGGAGGCGTTATTGACGATGGAAGGTCGGGCGCCTGCGAAAATTTGAGATCAGCGTCTTGATCGAGTGAAGTCGCCATTTCAGCTGTCATAGTGAATCCTTTCTTTCTGTTCTCACTGCGAAGGTCGAACACAGAGGGCATGTGTTTTTCTATACCGATCATAGTACTTTATACCACACCCCGCCCCCACCAAGTAATGGTTGTAGCACCGAGAGCAGAGCCGAGCCGAGAAATAACCAACGAGCCGTGGGAACCCGGACAAGACGACAGTTCCTATGTATAAGCAAACGACCAAACACGATAAGCGGCAATCGCGCCTCTCTCGTTCGCTGCCATGCTGTGAGCACCCTGATGTCTCCCACTGTGAGGCCTGTTAGGTCAACGGAGTATATAGTATCTATGTGAAGAATGAAGCGGAGGCCACACACCAGGAGGAGACACTGCAAGTGGGCATTGGGTAGCGGTGATGAGCAGGGGCCCTGCATATCATGTAACACTGTAGTCAAACGAGACTCTGATATGCAACTAGGAGAAGGTCCGTTGCGGGCCGCATGTCGTTTCGCGCGCTCGCAAGGGCCTAGGAAGAAATTTGTACCGTACGGTCTGGAAAGTCCGGCTTTTGACAGTGTTGCGAATGACATGGCGTCGTCGAACTGAGCAAAAAGGTCTGGTAATCCGCATCGACCCAGGCATTTCAGTCGATGCTGGGCTTTACTGTAACCCTGCGGGCGGCATCGGCCGCTGGTATACCCGCTTGCCACCCACCCACGTTTCCCTTACGGTCACTTTACGTAGATCTTCCAGGCTTATCGACTCAAGTGGCTCGTCCAGAACAACCCAGTCCGCATACGCCCCCACATCAATGACACCAGCTTTCCCTTCTAGAAAGGCGCCATATGCGGGGTTAATGGTAAAGCCTTTGAGCGCATCCTCAAGCAGAATCCTCTCGTCCGGATACCAGCCAGTCTTCCCACCGCTTGGATCAAAGCCTGTTCTGGGACTGCGTCGTGTAGTAGCTGCATACATACCCTCAAAAATACTTGCAGGCTCGACTGGAAAGTCGCTGCCCAAAATCGGCCGAAGACGCAACAATGAACGCATTCGGTAGGCTTCATCCCTGGTGCGCTGCTCGCCGAGCCGGCGTTCGGCGTAACCCATGTCGGAGGTTGCGTGCGTGGGCTGAATAGACGGGATAATATGGATCTCTGCAATCCTTTTCTGATCGTCTGGGTGGATGATTTGCGCGTGCTCAATTCGAAACCGATGTTTTGCCTGGCAATCCTGCGGGCTAGAGATAGGACACAATACCTGTATGGCGGCTTCGATGGCATCAATGGCTAACCGGTTGGCCAGGTCACCAATGGCGTGGATATTGACTTGGTCTGTACGCCGTGTTAAATTAGCAGGGGTCATGGGGGCTTTCACAAGACAAATTTCACTCACATCCTGCAGTCGCCCACTCAAGAGTGATTTTTGATAGAGTGGTTGCGTTGACGAGAAGGGTCCCAGATGAGCTCGGCTTGTCGGTATACGGTTCGATCATTGCGCTACCCCAACTGCCAAGTGCGCCATCTGGTAATCATGCATGGTAAGTTTGCGTATTTTTGTCAGAGTGAGTACAGTACGTACCGCCGAAAAGCTTGACGCCTTGGACGTGCAACCTGCCATTGGGCGTAGTAACCTTGCTCACAGCTTCTGGACAGAATGTGTTTCTCACGTCACATTCAATCATTGCATACACTCGAACCGTCCAATTTTCGTCGGTGGAAATTTCGCGATAGAGTTGCAATTCGTGTGGAACAACCCCAGCGTCATGTATACCAACAATTCCGAGTTTATTCAACTCGATCATGGCATTCTTGACAAACCTGGTTTTGCGTTGTTTGTCTGGTTTTGGGTAGACTTTAAGCACTATGTCCATTGCGTTATCACAGAAGATACCCTTGGCCGGAGTCTCACCGCCAGGGATGTCAGGTAGTGTCGATGGTAGCAACTCCAGAACCTTTTCGGATACCCAAATGCAGTGCACATCCACGCGATCCAGCATGACGTACATGTTTTGGAAGCTTTCATCAATTTCCAGGTCCGACTGACGGAGAGGTCAGCGGTAGAAAGGCCTGGATTCATTGTCGGGAGAATGCTGGTGGTTGGACATACTGAAGTTGGCCATTTACCCCCAAAGTTTGCTTGGTCCCAACCAACACCTCGCAGCCACTGCTTTCTCGTGCCAGCTTCTGGCCGTGCCGTCTTATATTCCCTCAGCCTCTTATGTACTTCTTGCATGGAGCCCGCACCAAAAATGACGACGGAGTCCAATGATTCTCCAAACTGGACCAAGTGTCCGTGTCCGTCCCACAAGCCTGGAATCACATGACCAGGTCGTGCTTGAGGCGGTGGAACGGAAGCTTTTGAGATGATCTTTGTGAACTTTCCTTTGAATACACGGAAGCATTCGGCATGGCCCTGGTTTTCCGAGAGTGTTATGACCGATTGGTAGCAGTATGTTGTTGCAAGCAGGCTCCGGACTGCAGCGACATGTCCGAAGAAAAGGTCGAGGACCAATGCTGGCGTACCAGCCTGGAAAAAGAGCGATAGTAACACGAGAGGTATGGAGAGGAGAAGGAGATTGTGCACGAAAGCCATGACACTTGGTTGGTTGTGCGTCACGCTAAAATTGATAATGTTGTTGAAGAGGATGTCCCCAGAGGCCGGTACCTACCTAGGTCGCTTACCTAAGCAAGAACCAGCGAGGCAGCCCATACACCACACGTCACATCGCAAGAACAACAACAATTAATCCATCAATTCTGCGATTCTGCGATGCAATTATGGCCATCAGTTCATTGCCGCAATGACGACTGGCTTGCTAAAAGTTGGACCATCCCAGGAATGGAGAATTGCGGTTCTTGCAAGCCCTACCCTTTCCAATCACTATCATCACCGGCGACATTTTTCCATGTGTTCGCATGTGTGGCATCATATCTGGAATTCAAGCGCCTATCTGGATTCAACACAGATAGCACCAGCGATGACACCAATCCATATGGACATACAAAGACATATCCATCATAGGACTGACAATGACAGATATCCTAGCTTCCATTCTATTAGACCTGCAACGCTTTCCAAGCGGCCATATTCACTCTGTCTGTATGCTCGAGAGCGATTTCGAGTTGGCTCAAGTCAGTGACACCGGAGCGTTGTATCTGATAGGGAATTACCATCACGATTTTTAGTCCCTCTCACATGCTACTGGCATAAGGCATTAGTAGTGTATCACGTGATGACGCGCACTAGCGTGCCTCATGTATCTACTACCGAGATGCGCGCATTGCCAACCCTGCCCGCTCATGCCTGCATATCCATCCCACCACCTGCTTGGAAACACCACTATCCTGGAAATACTACAATTCAGCACCAGATTGTTCATGCAACCATGGCCATCGCTCCTGGCCGGATGGTGCAGACATCTACAGAGGCAAAGAAGAAATACAAGAATGGAGTTGTTGCTTTGCCTGCCAGACAACTGAAACAACTCGAACGCGGCCTCGAACTCGACGAACGTGCCGCGCGTTACCGAGAGTTGGAGGAGAAGCGCAAAGCTGCCAAAAAGAGGCGCGAAGAACGTGAGGCCAAGGAAGCGCATGCTCGACAGGAGATTGGGATTGGGCTTGCAACCCAAATGATTGGATACAGCCACACCCAGGCACAACTGAAGAATGGAATGGAGGCTTTCCTGGGGTTAAAGAAGCGAAGAGACCAAGAGAAGCGCAAGAAAGACATGGAACTAAACAAGAAGCTTGAGGAAATTGCATTGGCTCTTGAAGAAGAACCAAGGGATGACGATGATGACCACAAGGCGGACAACATAGCATTTGATGTCGCCAAGGCCCCAGACTCATTTGAGAAGCATTTTCATGACGAAGACATAGACGATGATATAGATGACGACTCTCTATTGCAAGCGCACGACCTTGTCATGTCAGACCCGATTGAAGAAACTCCGATAGCAGCGCAGCCACCACCTGAGCCTGTCCCTCCAATCGCTCCGATACTGCCACCTCACAGTACCACAAAGAATGCGTCGAATTGCACTCAGTTCCATGGCCCAATAAACAAGGTCGTTGAAAACATCCTTAACAAGCTCCCCGGAGAGTTAGTAGAGTTACTGTCCCAAGATATCTCTATGAAATATCCCGAGTGGGATCCACCACCTGGATTACTACATAAACTAAACCCTATTGGACTGCCTCCGCACCGGCTTCGCATCAAAATTGGGTGTATAGTCACCGTGCTGCAAGACTTGAATAACAGCAGTCAGTTGTCTAAAAGCCAACACCTGCAAGTGTTACGGGCAGAAAACGAACGCCTCGAATGCCTAGTCCTGGATGGTCAACTGGAGGGCACCAGAACAATCTTGACCCGTATTCCTTTTCTCGCAAAGTACCGAAATCAAGATCAGTACCCATTCCGGCGGACGCAGTTCCCGGTACGGGTGTCGATTGACTACACATGTGCTACTTTGCCACAAGACACAGCCCAATCAGGCTTCAAAATACCTGCAATACTGAGCCGTACGCGAGTATCGAGCGTGCCTGGGATGTTGTCCCGCGATACGGAGGAAATAAGACAAGTAGACCGGAATCCTGGCTTCAAGGTGCCTGGCATTCCAGCATCAAAATTGAGCTCGTCCACACTGGAAGCACATAGACCCATACCTAGGTCAGTTGCATCTTTACCGGAGCACTTTCTCGATGGATGGGACGACTTTCTCGATAGCGGTTCGCAGATTGCAAGAGAGTTATCGGAAGAGCCTCTGCAGCCTGTGACAAGATCGTTCAGCGCGCCAATGGTAGATCCATTAGTGAAGGCTGATCTTATACCACCTATCTCAACCCAGGATCTGAGCTTTTGCATGGATGATCTAGACAACGACAGGGCTTCCCTAGGACCTCCTGCGCAGCCAAAAAGCACTGCAACAGACACCACAAAGAAGACATCGAAGCCAAAGGCACAAAAACCTGGCATCTCAGCGATCGATCTTTCGAATCTCAGACCGTCGCAAAAGCCTCGCTCTGTGTCTGATCGACCGGGACTCAAGCGCAAAGTCTTTCCCCGTCCAGCGCCACCACCAAAGAGGCGCTCCGCACCTACCTCGCGCCCAGTGCTCCCCACAAAGTCTGAGGAATCCACCAAGTCGTGCATGATAGACAAAGAGTTTCTGATGTCGACGCAGGACGTAGCGTCCTTCTTTGACGACGAAGATGACGATCTTCACTAGGGGTTGAAGTTGCCGTAAATCCATGCGGAAAGTTTGGGTCCTTACGTTTCGATACAGACGTTGAATACAACCATGGCGAGGCGGTGAATGGGAAGTTTGCGTTGGACGCTGTACGAGATGTTGGGGTGCTGCAACCAGGACTTTAGCTAATCGTGCAAATAGCCAACCCTTCTGATTGACCAAACAAGCCAATCTTGGCGCAACCAAAACATGGCCGACGTACTCGTGCATGCTAAGCAGGAAACTATGTACTATGTAGTAAGTCATCTCCCGAACGCCGCCATTCCCACTGTACGGATTGGTCAGCGTTCACATGCACTCCGATTGGCGGACAAAACGATACGGCCATGAATGGAAGAGGACCCGTCATTCGAGAACACTGGGCCTCGCCTCACCTTTCTCTACCTGAAACACCAACCGGAGAACAGCGACTTTACGCAACAGCAGAGGAGAGACGACATCCTGGCTCCCGCTCCAGGAAGCCTGCATCGATTGATTACGAGTGTTTTGCACGGTGCACTTTTGCTCTTCCACAGATACTCTGTACAACCAGGCACGATTCCCTATGCCAAGCAATAAAACGCCGGAGCGGCATACACCGTGACGCTTGGGTTTCAACGCCATTGCCGGTTGCACATGGAGTAACTTTAGCCAAGGGTGTTCGACACTGTAAGATATCTCGGCCCTGCGTTCCAGCCAATGGCGGCTGGTTTCCTACTTTTTCGGAAACAAGCGTGCGCATCCATCGACCACCTTTCACCAAAAACCTGGAGACGACATGTCTCCCCGTGTAACACGAGCTCTGGGTAAATGTGCCAAGAGGGTTGCTTGGATTTGAAAATAACGGGGCTCTGATCCTGGATTGGCTGCGGTAGAAGGCAGAGCGAGATGAGATCCGCCGGGGATTACGACAAGTCATGGACAGTTGGCTGGACACGTTAAAAGAGGCGAACCGGGCGTGGTATGCATCTCATCGGTCCACCGCAGTGCGTATTGCCGGATGTTACTCTTACAAGATAAGCAGGTAGTCCTGCGGCGGAACAATTCCCTCCAATTGCGGTCTCGGCAGATGGGACGAGATGGTGCTTTTCCTTGGATAATCGATATTTCAAGATGGCAATTACTCCGCCAAGAGCGCCGCAAAGGACGCCCGCTGCTGTATCACGGTGCCAACAAAATTCATTGGGCTATTTCAAACATTTGTCGTAGGGAATAGCGGAGTGGGAGGGACGTGGTGGTATGAAACTTTTTCGAGAGCCCCGTCCATCACACTCTAGGTACGTACTGGTATTGCAGCAGTGACGTCTCAACCTGGCAGTCAACTGAAGATGGTTATAAGTCTGGCAACGTACGCCTCTAAGCTGTCATCATTCCTTTTACATTCATTCTCTTTTGAACCATATTTTCCTGGAAGCGTCGCCGCTTACACTACCTTCTTTCTGAGAAAAACGACCTTGGTCTCGACCCAACCTTTTCAACAACGCCTCTTTCAACTATCGGTTCGACTCCCAAAACATAAGTCAACATGCCCTTCACCATCAGCCTGGTTGCTGCCTTGACTGCTTTCGCGGCCGCCGGACCCGCCGCCCCGTCTCCCAGAGAGGCTTTCTCCCTCAGCAAGCGCGCGTCCCTTCCTGTGCCCGCCTCTCAAGGCTCAGTCACATACAAGGCTCCCCAGGAAGTATCCGGCACTTTTGATGGCGGCATGAAGACGTACGGGCGCGGTGTCCAATGCACGGGGCAAGTGGAGGGGAGTGGCAAGGACGCCGTGTTCCTGGTCAAGAACGGCGGGACGCTCAAGAACGCCATCATCGGCAAGGACCAGTTGGAGGGGATCCACTGCGAGGGCAGCTGCACCATCGCCAACGTCTGGTGGGCCGAGGTGTGCGAGGACGCGCTCACCCTCAAAGGCGACGGCGATGCCCTCGTCCAGGGCGGCGGCGCCCAGGCCGCCGCCGACAAGGTCATCCAGCACAACGGCAAGGGCACCGTCACCATCGACGGCTTCCAGGCCTTCGACTTCGGCAAGCTCTACCGCGCCTGCGGCAACTGCAAGAAATCCGCCGCGCGCTCCGTCGTCATCAAGAACGTCAAAGCCGTCTCGGGGAAACTGCTCGCCGGCATCAACTCCAACTTTGGGTACGTGCAGACCCGTAGATCACGCCCACCGCGCTTTCCCATACACCCATTCTTTTTCTTCTTCTTCTTCTTCTTCTTCTTCTTCTTCTTCTTCTTCTTCTTCTTGCCCCTTTTGCCAGACTAACACCCGCACAGCGGCACGGCGAGCATCCAGGACACGTGTGCCACGAGCGTCAAGACCATCTGCGAGGAGTTCAAGGGCACGAAGCCGGGCTCGGAGCCCAGCCCCGTCCACAAGGGCCCGTCGGCCAACTGCAAGTACGCCGCGTCCGAGATCAAGTCGTGCTAGGCTTGCGCAACGGCACCCAGCGCGCAGGAGGGCATGTACGTAGGGATGGGGGATGGGGTGTGGGAGCCGGGCAACCATGGATGCAATGCAACGTTTTTCTTTCGAGGAACAAACAAGCCTTTTTCACCCAATTCATCCTTGCGATCGGCTGCTTCTTCACACGACACCAATGGCAGGCCAGTACTGAGTAGGTGCTACCGATATTTGAAGTGGCTGCTGGCCCTGGTATAATTTGGAAAGGCCTTGCCATGGCGTAGAGGGCAACTTCACATGCAGGACCTTTCAAGCCCCTTAAAAGAGAGGGAGGGAGGAATAGATTGTAAACTGGCATTGGGCCCTTGATTACATAGTTCACGCTACGCTGCATCACGAAGCGTAGATAGTCAGTCCCCCCCCCCCAGAAGAAGGCCAGGGCGAGCTACAAGCCCAGATTGCGCGACCGTTGACCAGGGAAGAGAATTTCCAGAGTGCTGGACTTGTGAGACCAAATCCACCCACCTACGCAGTCCACCGCCTCCCATACCCCGGCCTCGCCGGCTCGAAGCAGCCCAACCACGTGGCCAACGCAGCCTTGAAAATAGCCCGACTCGCCGCGCCGCCCGGCACCGTGACGCCCGTGGTGCGGAAATCAAAGCAATGCTCCGCATCCGCGAGCACATAGCCAAACAGCTCGCTTGGACGCTGCGTTTGGCCACACGACGGGACCGGGTCGGCGAACAGCTGGACGCTGGGTGCAAAGGGCTCTGCCGAGGCGGGCGAGAGGGTGCGCCAGGGGTCGAATTCGCCGTTGGACCAGTAGGTGTTGGAGGGCCGGATGGACCAGCCGCCAAAGACACGGTTCGTACGGTCGACGAGCGGCCAGTCGGGGAAGAGGGAGCGCGGGGCGTGGGGGAATTGGCGGTGGCAAATGTCGCGCTGGTGCGCAAGGGAGTTGAACT
>Ga0182215_1000263_pt1 | contig 10268 bp, 12 predicted proteins | sample G5R1MG_24_FD_128404 | JGI IMG/M metagenome (GOLD analysis project Ga0182215, IMG submission 128404) | Switchgrass phyllosphere microbial communities from Michigan, USA - G5R2_NF_03OCT2016_LD1 MG | ecosystem: Host-associated > Plants > Phyllosphere > Phylloplane/Leaf | place: USA: Michigan... | reverse complement strand
CCTACGACCATGTTCTTGAGCTGGATGAAGACACTGGGCGCTGACACTACGGCTATCCGAGTCTCATCCGTGGCACCATCCAGGAGCTGGCTCGCGAGAAGTGACGCCGTCTCGTCGCTATACCAGAACTGGCTCGCATTCCAGTTCTCGGTGAAGGCTTCCATGGTCAATTTCCCGTCAAACTCATCTTCAGCCTGGCCCTTGAGCGCTTCAAACTGTTTTTGGCGCGCATCCCGTTCGCCGTAAAATTCTTTCAAAGCGTCCAGTGCCGTGCTCGAGAGCTGGCTTTGCTGCTTAGCAAATGGTCATCGCGCGAGCAGGGAACATACAGTGGCTCATCGTCCTCTTCGATCAGCGGCATGGCGAGGCGGCGCTTGAGGGGGAGTCCTGTGCAGTGCTGGATGGTGGCCTGGCTCGCCTGAAGAGTGATAGCTTGCTTTCTTCCCGCGGTGACGAAATGGCGGGCTATCGATAAGACACGCTCTGAGCCTCGGCAGTGGCCCAAAGTAGTAAGTACTAGTGATGGTCAGCATCACCAGGTCCGCACGTCTGCAATGCTGGTGCACGCGTGTTGCCTCTTGGAGGCTGTCTTGGATCATGGCTGAGCCTCTCGTGCCCCTTGCGACGGTGGAAAAACTGAGCAGCCGAGTGATTCGGATTTTGGGCGGGAATCCGGGCAAAGTGAGTGAGCGCCGATTGAGCGTCCAACGGCCGTGGTTAACAGGGAACAGTTTACCTTGCAGGGTACGTCGTATTCACCCCGAGCCTGGAAATACAGGCAGCTGCTGATTTTGCGGCCAAGGCACGAACACCTACATCGTCGGCCAAGGCCCCAAGCGCCTCCTCATCGACACGGGCGAAGGCAAGCCGGAATGGATTGCATCGGTCAAGTCGGTCCTGGCAAAGGAGAACATCACCATCGACAAAGCGCTCCTAACGCACTGGCACCCCGACCATATCCAGGGCGTGCCAGACCTCCGGTCTCTTTCTCCCCACACCACCGTACATAAGCACAATCCCCGTGATGACTGGCTCGACATCGGCAACGGGCAGCAGTTCAAGGCCGAGGGCGCAACGCTGCGCGCCTTGCACTCCCCCGGCCACACCACCGACCACATGGCCTTCATCCTCGAAGAAGAAGACGCCATGTTCACCGCCGACAACGTCCTCGGCCAGGGCACCGCCGTCTTCGAAGACCTCGCCTCCTACCTGCATAGCCTCGAAACCATGGCCCACGCCTTTGGCGGCCGCGCCTACCCCGGCCACGGGCCCGTCATCCCCCACGGCCCCGCCAGAATCCGGGAATACCTGCAGCATCGCAAGCAGCGCGAGCAGCAGGTTCTCGACGTCGTGGCCTCGGAGTCGCCACGCCACGCCGGCTGGACGAGCAGGGAGCTCGTCAAGGTCATTTACAAGCACTATCCCGAGAGCCTGTGGGAGCCGGCGGAGAGGGGCGTGCTGCAGATCTTGGAGAAGCTGGGGGCGGAGAGCAAGGTTCGGTGGGATGAGGCGAGCGCGACGTGGGCGTTGGGCGGGAAGTCTAGTCTCTAGTCGGCAAGATGGACCGCCAGAATAATACGAATTGTCCATCTGCTTCTTTGTGCAACGTAGCCCGCTTGTATAGCGGATGTGGGCACGCAAGACGACGGAGCATGGCCACATGATAGTAGAGCTAATTAGCTCCTCCGCGAACAATCTCCAGCTGCGATGCCAGAGTGGTTAATGGGTTAGACTTGAATTCCGTTCAGACATCTAATGGCTTCGGCCGCGCAGGTTCGATCCCTGTTCGCAGCGTGTTTTTTATTTTTTGGTATTTGATACAGTGGTGATGTTCGTTTTGCTACTGCGCTTGCTGAATTCCGAGTGGCTGCCTGGCAGACGTTTTTTTCTTTTCTTTTTTTTTGAATCTCGATCTACCTACCCCACGTACGAGGGAGTAGCAAGAGTCGGTCGAATGGTAACCGCATCAATCCATGCCATAACTCAATAAAATTGGATTGCCCTGGTCAAAAAGACCAAACCAGCCTACCCCGCCTCACCTTTCCCCCCACTTTGCCGTGAAGCTTGGGCCTGTCGTCCTCCTCTCCAAGCCAAACTCTCGCCCTACCAATTAACACACACGACACTTGCGTCTCCTGTCCAACACAGTACTGTTGCACCCTGAGTACCGCAATGGCCGGCATCTGCATCTTCTGCAAGATCATCAAGGGTGGGTGGTGGTCCCGACCATTCCGTTACTTGGTACCGCCATGATCCGCTAACTAGCCCCCCCATGCAGGTGAGATCCCCTCGATGAAGATCTTCGAGAGCGACAAAACCCTTGCGTTCCTCGATATTGGACCGCTCAGCAAAGGGCACTCTGTAGGTCGTTTTCCTGCTTGCCATGCGCTTTCCTCGGCCCTTGAACAGCCACTGACGTCTGGCATCCAGCTCATCATCCCCAAACACCACGGTGCCAAACTCCACGACATCCCCGACGACCAGCTTTCTGAAGTGCTCTCAGTCACCAAGAGGATCGCACTGGCTCAGAACATCCACGACTACAACATCCTGCAGAACAATGGCCGCATAGCGCACCAGGAGGTCGATCATGTGCATTTCCATCTGATTCCGAAGCCGAATGAGAAGGAAGGACTGGGCATCGGCTGGCCGGCGAAACCAGCAGACAAGAGCGAATTGACCAAACTGCTGGAGGAGATCAAGAGCAAGATGTAAAGCTCCATCTCCCGCACAGCCCTCCATCCGACATGCTTGATTGATACGGTAGTCCTCGATTCAATGACCCCTAAACATGGGTTTTCTCTTCTCCCTGAAGGCGACAAGCGCCTCGTCTCTGTCTTTTGTCTTGACCACAGTCTCATACGCTGCATTCTCCGCCCGCTCGCCCAACGCACAGCCCTCGACCGCCGCCAAAGCAGCCTTGATCGCAATCGGCCCGCCCTCACATATCTCCCTGGCCAGCTTCACCGCCTCGCTCAACACCTTTTTCCGCGCCGCACCCTCCTGCTCCAAGTCCTCTTGGGTAACTTCAATTAGCCGATCGCAGATTCCAAGGAAATATGCTTCGGGCGCGGCAACACGACGACCCGTGAGGATCAAGTCGCGGGCGCGGGACAGCCCAATGAGCGCAGGGAGACGGTACGTCCCCCCTGCGCCAGGGATGATGGCGAGCCGTGTTTCGGGCAGCGCGACGACCGCGTTGGAGCCGAAGACGCGCAGGTGCGTTGTGAGGGCTAGTTCAAGGCCGCCGCCGAATGCGGGCGCAGCGAGGGCGGCGATGGTGGGGATACGCAGCCGTGAGAGGGAAGCGAAGGTGGCGCGGAGAGAGGCGAGGAAAGCTGCTGTGCTAGGTACCGAGAGGGAGCCGTGGTTAGTCGAGACACGCCATCGTTTTTCTCAAAACAAACTCCAATGGAAGCAATACCCACTCTTCCTGGGTAAAACTCGCTCGCTCCTTGAGATCGGCGCCCGCGCAAAAGCTCGAGTCCACCTCGCTGGCGAGAATCAACGCCCGTGTTGCGCCCGCGTCCCCCTCGTCGTGCACGCTCTCCACTTGCGCGCGCAGCTCGCCGAGCAGCTGCCGCGAAATCGCATTACGCGCGCCCGGCCGGTTCAGCGACAGGATTCGTATCCGGCCACAATGCGGCGCGGGGACGTTGGTAACGGAGAGCGCGGGACTTGGCGACGTCGAGTACGCGCGGAGGGAGAGGAGGGATCGCGGGGACAGCCGTGGGAGGGAGAAGGGGGAGAGGAGGGGCATCGTGGCATGTCCTGTTTTCTCCCGGGCTGGTCTTCTTGGAGATTGTGGGCTTGAGACGGGTTGTTGGTTTGGGAAGGGAGTTAGACTGCGGTTAGCCGAGGTTCCCGCCCCAGGCTGACTACTATGGTAGTTGCTCGGGTAAGAGCGTCCAAATGTCTCTGTCGTTGTTGTTTTGCACAAACGACTTCGCCTGGTGGATATGTCATCTCGCCGGCTGGCATCGTGCTTGGGTGGAGCTGCGGTCTTGGCTGGAGACGTTGGGTGATGAGGATCGATGTCGTGTTGGTAGCTTATCTTTTCCGTAGCTCTGTATACGTGATTACAGCCGAGACAATCCGCCGGAAGAGGGTCAGGATGCCTTGTTGGCAGTTGTGCCGAAATGGTGAAACGACGCGGGGTTCCTGGGGCAGATGAGGAAACTCTGTCACTGGTTAGCTCGCCCGTACCGTCCCCATGAAAAATTTCGCCTCGATAATCTGTGTATCCTGGGTGCCTCTTATATGCCGTGTGAAGATTTACTACACAAGTTTGTTAGTCCGTATAGCAGTCGTGCCTGAAGATTACTTTGGATAACATTTGAATGGACGTGGATCATCTCTCTTGGGCCTGAGTAACCTAGTTGAGCGGAGTTCAGATAATTGTAACAGATGTACTATGTAGGTACTCTGTATACCGGCCAATCTCCGAAAATACGTAGGCGAAATGTTAATTCATGTCCACTGCTGAAGGCACAATTGAATCCAGTAGCTTATACTTTTACCACTATTCACCATTTCATACGCAGTAGCTGCCATACGTCACGATGCTCTACACACTTCCAGCACAGCTTGTATTAGCTGCTGCTTGCGTTCTTGCCTCACCTGTTCAGCTTCCAAGCTTGCTACCCCGTGGTAAATTCAGAACCAAGCTATGTGATCGTAGCCCTAATGAGACAACTGCAGACGGAGACTTGACTTCACGAGTAGAAGCTGCTTTCAAGCCCTACCTTAACGTCGTTGACGGCTGCTCCCCAGTAGCCGCTGTTGACACCGACGGACATACAAAGTAAATACCTTAACTCCTCCAAAGGCCAACCTAACATTCCTACAGTGATGGCCTATCATCCGAAAGTACTGATAACAAAGACTGCTTTAATCCCGCGGTCCCGGGGCCAGTCTACGCTCGATATTTCGAAAACAAATCTCCAGGCGACTTCTCTGGCAGCGACGCACTCATGTACGCCTGGTACTTCCCCAAATCCACGGGCGACAAAAAGAGCCACAAGCACGACTGGCAAATAGTGGTTCTGTGGCTTATGCGGACGCCAACCGCAAACCCAGATCCACTTGCCAGCTATGCAGTTGCAGACGTCTCGGTATCTACGCCTAGAGGCTACAAGACTGGTGTCAGTCCTCGGTTATCGCATGGATCTGATCCTCTAGGGATTTTCTACGTGCAGTCGGGGCTGGATGCAGATCATATTCACAACGAAGCGACCGCCTTTAACTCGTCACTGGTCCCGTGGGAGGCTTTTACGCCGCAGGCACAACACGCTCTCAACGACAAGCAGGCTCTGGGAGGATATTCAGCGCCCTTTTCAGACGCCCCGGCTAAGTCTGGCCGTTCGAAAACACAGTTCCAGGACCACCTGAAGGCTGCGTGGGATAGTATGCGGAAAGCATGAAAAACCACCCAAGGCTTCCACGACGCCTGTTGACGTTGCGTCAAGATGGGTTCGATTAGGGAACGCGCATTGTCGTTATTTATCAGACCCTCTTTGTAGCGTACGCTACCTACTACTCTTATCCCGAGAAAGATAGTTGGTATTGTGTTACTACGCAGAGGGTCCAGGGATATAGGGTAAAATTTGATAATTTCTTGTAGAACCGATAGTCTTCAGCCCGAAGCATGGTTCGCAGAGGTTAGCTAACCATTGATAACACTTGTGAAACTACTCGGGCCCTGGCGGTTTGTCCAGAAAGATTGGGCCTGTGGCCGAAGGTCTATCACTATCATGGTATCATAGGTATATATCGTGCCTAGTCGCCGAAAGCGTAATCTTTGAGGGGCTAACACGATAGATTTATATATTAAACTGGCGTGTTTAGGATAGAGTGGGAAATATCTGTTGCTTGTATTCCGAGATAGATAGATATACCGATAATACCATATAGTAGTAGATGTCCGGACAGAACAGTAGCTGGGAATTCGCTATGCTACCTAGTTATAGGTAGCGCAACATTCCTGAAAATCGCAAGGGCCTGAGTACGGTAAATCAGCAGAATCGGCCCTATAGCAGGGACTCTTTATTTATAGCTATTGCGCCGAAATAGTGAAACAACGTTAGGCTCCTAGGGTAGATAGAGAAACTCTAGCTATTTCACTATCAGTTACAGGTATACGTAGTCCGCTGTTAGCTAAATAAATACCTAGGCTTGGATAAATTATTCTACTTAAAGAATATATCTGTTCTAGAGTCCTGCCTTAAACAATATAATAGTATATAGTATTACTTTTATATAACTATATTTCTAGAATTAGACCTAAGTAACCAATTGTTTCGTATAGTGCCGAAACAGGTAACTTAATTTATTGCTTATAATCCCGGTAATCTCCGGGAACACAATTAGTAGTACTGCGTACCTACTCCACTCCAAGTATATATATATACCCTGCTGAAGTCTCCCTTAAGTATAATAGCTCCTACTTTTACCCCCATTTTAAGCGCAGTAGCGGTTAAACAATATAATGCTTTATACACTTCCAGCACAGCTCTTGCTGGCCGCAACTTGCGTTTTCGCCTCACCTGTCGAGCTTTCGAGCTTGAAACCCCGATCCCAACCTGGCGACCTTAATTTCAGACCATCCTCTGGAAATAGTGGAATATTCAAAACTCAACCAGTTATCTCCAGCCTCCAGGAGACTGTCACTGCAAATGGGGACATGAATTCACAATTGGAACTTGCTTTCAAGCCCTACCTGAACGCTATTGACTCCTGTTCCCCTGTAGCTGCTGTCGACTCCGAAGGATATACAAGGTAAAATCTCCGAGTCCTTCTTGATAACTAGTCAGCTAATACTACACTAGTGAGGGTCTATCCTCTAAAAGTACTGATAACAAGGACTGCTTCAAGACGAACCAGGAGTCTGGTGGCCAATTATACGCCCGACGTTTCCAAAATGAACGCAAAGGTGAATTCTCCAACATGGACGCAATCATGTACTCCTGGTACTTCCCTAAATCCACGGGTGGTAAGAAGAGCCACAAGCACGAATGGCAAACAGCTGTCGTATGGTTGACTGTCGAGGGCGACGGAAATCAGCTCACCAACTACAAAATCGCAAAAGTCTCGGTCTCTACGCCTAGCGGCTACGTGGCAAGTACTGCGAATCTTCGACCCGACCATCAGGTAGTTCAGTACCAACAGTCGGGACTGTCTCTCATCGGACCCGACACGCCCGAAAGCAAGTCACTACCAGTCCTGAGCGACAGCGCCAATACCTTTTACTCTCCCCTAGTCGCGTGGGAGGCTTTCACGAAGAAGGCAAAACAGGCCCTCAACGACAAGCAAGTCCTTGGAGGATATTCGGCGCCCTTTTCCGACGCCCCAGCCAAGGATGCTTCAAAGACACAATTCCAGGACCACCTCAAGGCTGCATGGGAAGCCAAGGCGTAGGCGTAGCGTTTGTCGTATAAATGCTTTGCAAAACACTCGACCTGTCCACTTCAACACCCACCCGCCTACCACATGGTTGTCAATTGCCAACCCTCCGTCGTCCGACATGAATGCCCCGCGCGCTAGATAGTTCTTGTACACCAAATAAATCAAATCACCCACTTCTCCGAACGCGTGCTCCACTGCTGAATTCCACAGGCCCAGGAATCCCGCGCTGGAAGTACTTACCCAGCAGCAGCAGCAAAAGGCACTAATGTCGCCTCCATGCTATGCTATTCTCTAGCAATCAATGCCTGCCTAGAAACTTTCTTAGCTAGACACCCACCTCGTCTTGCTCGCTCCAGCCGCTCAATGGCAGCAACAACGATATCGCAACGCGCCCACGCCGCGAGTGTGTTGGATAATGAGCCAGAGCGGACTGACTAGGTAGGTATGGGACAGGCAGTACAGTACGGGTCTGCTCCGCGACCGTACCGACAAACGTAGGCAAGCAAGATGGAACGGATGAATCCAAAAATGTCTGTATTCTCTCAGCACGCACCATGCATACACACCCTGTCCGATTCTCACTCGGTGTATGGTTTGATTAATCGTTGAAGAAAAAGAAATGGCCATGACATCGTAACGCCATGACTTGCTCGTTACATTCCGGGACCAAGCTACCTATGTATCTTGCGCCAAGCGTAAAAAAGGCACGTCTAGAGTGGGATGAGGATGATGTTGTGATCAAGTATATACAACAGGCCCAACCGCCTTACAATATAAATCTCAAGTCGGCATCGCCATGATTGCCCCCCAACTACCGCCTCCACCACCACCAGATGATCCTCCGCCGCGACCTCTCCCTCCAGCGCCAGCGGTCTTTTTGGGAGCAGGCGCACTTCCCGAAGCCTTGCCTTTATACCTCTGCTTCTTCACGCCTGCAAAGCTGCCTGAGCTCCCCGAGCTCTTTCTACGAAACGGCTTCTTCCTAGCTCCAGCACCTGCGGCCTTGGATGGTGCTCGTGCAGCGGGCGCTTTGGTCGAGGACGGACCAGCGGCTTGCGTGTATCGACTGTTGAACTCTTGGACCCGCGGGTCAAGATTGGCGGTGAAATGATGACTTATGTGAACTGCTCCATCGTCATCATCATCATCGTTGTCTTCTCCATAGAAATCACCGCATGAGTAGTCGCTCTCGGGCTGCTCGTGGATAGCGGCCGATACAGCCTCATCGTCGCTACAAAGATCCACGACTAACTGATGATTTTGATCTGCGACGGTTTCGCCGTCATCGTCAGACACGTCGTGAACCACGCGCGCAGCGGGAGTTTGGCGGCGACGGGGTGCGTGGTTTTGGGGTACGGGTACGGCGTCGCCGTAGACTAATCTGGAATTTTCGATCAGTGGCAGGAAGCGTTTGCCGTACAGATCGATCATTTCCGGTCTGATCCCTTTAATCAAACGCATCTCTTCAAGACTGCGGGGTAAAACGATGCCCATCTCTCGGAGAACTGTGTCGGTGAAGATGGCCGTCCTGTGTCCTTTTTGTGTCATGATACTTTTCCGAAGTGCAATGGCGCCTGTGAGGAAATCGCGCAGTACATCGAGTTGGAAATCGTCCAAGTTCGCCGTTCTTTCATCCACTGTGATTGGAGCTCCGAGCGGCTTAGCAGTAGTTGGTCGCGAAGACTTGGCGATGCGTACGGGTGGGAATTCAGCGTCATTTTTGATGCGTGCGGTCTTCTTGTGTGTGGTATGCGGCGGCGGAGCAAAGTAGTCGTCTTCATCCTCTTCCTCGACTCCCTGAAAAGCGAATTGCCGAATCTTCTGTTTTGGTGCACGAATAGGAGACGATACATTCGTCGATGGGTATTGTGTCTGCTGTTTCTTCGTCTTCTTTACTTTCTCCGATGCGGGATTTTGTGCTGAGGTTCGAACCTGGAGCTGCAACTTTCGGCGTTTGGTAACATATTCGTTACGCATGGGACCAGGCTGTACCGATTAGCGAAATCTATGCAAACGGTGATATTATCTTACATGGAGGTAGTTCGTGGCAAAGCCAACCTTGTTGACTTTACTCGTTTCCTCGAAAGCCCCAGCGTCAAGTAAAGCCTGGAAAATTCGCTCGTTATCGCCTCTTTCTAGATCCTTGCCGAAACCCCAGCCATGAGCCTCCAATCCAGTTTTCTTCAACTTGGCACTACTTGCGCCACGAAAGGCATCGACGCACTGGTGCATGGTGACACTATCTTTATGTACCCGGCTGACGAGCTTGATGGCCATCACGGCATATTCCGTGAGATCTTTTGTGACGAAAGTAGAGTCGGAGCGGCAGTTGTCACAGGTGGAATTGCAGTTGGCCGGGTTGAAAGATTCGCTGAAGTAGCCAAGGACTTGAGCGCGTCGACAATCGGCCTTATTCTCACAGTATTGGATCACTGTGCGTAGCATGCTATGCAACCGTTGCTTTTGTTCATAACTTCCTTCGCCTTCGTCAATCATCTTTCTGTAGGTCCTGCAGTCTGCGTATTGATAGTAAAGATAGCACTCTGAACGCTTTCCATCACGGCCAGCACGACCAGTCTCCTGGTAGTAGCCTTCCAAGCTCTTTGGTAGGGTGTGATGGATGACGTATCGTACATCGGCCTTATCAATGCCCATGCCGAAGGCGATCGTGGCTACGATCACATGATACTCGTTGCTTTGCCACTTGCGTTGAACTGCAGATCGTTCCGCAGACTCCATGCCGGCGTGGTAGTGGAATGCCTTGATGCCAATATCAGACAGCTTCTTAGCAACTGCTTCACAGCTCTTGCGAGACAGACAATAAATAATCCCAGATTTGTTTCTATATCTCTCCCGAATAAGCT
>Ga0182215_1000262_pt1 | contig 10275 bp, 5 predicted proteins | sample G5R1MG_24_FD_128404 | JGI IMG/M metagenome (GOLD analysis project Ga0182215, IMG submission 128404) | Switchgrass phyllosphere microbial communities from Michigan, USA - G5R2_NF_03OCT2016_LD1 MG | ecosystem: Host-associated > Plants > Phyllosphere > Phylloplane/Leaf | place: USA: Michigan... | reverse complement strand
TGGCCAGTTAAGTTTAGGGAGTATTACCATTACGTCGTTGCATACACCATTGCCCTCCACATCCATCTCACATTGCTTCCATTAAAATTACAACACAGCCTTTGATCCAATCATGGGAAGATCATGTCAGGCCTGCTAGGGTATATAGATACAACAACTGTGTCCCGACATTAGCACTCAGCCTGCCTGGTACAACCCAAGGGCCACAACATGAGGATTGATCATGCTCAGGTTGAAGGGCGTGAGAAAAGGATCCGAGTCGGTAATTGCAATAAACATGGTATCGTTGACAGTGGGGTCTCCTTGATAGACTTCGCCGGCAGGCTGGTATGTGTAGCCAGTGTTGTTGCCGGTGATTGTAAGCGGTGTGTAGGTCAGGTTGAGCTGGGCGACCCAGGCGACAAACTTGGGGGTGCCAGCCGAGGTGGCGGTGATGTAGCTGTTGTTAGGGCCAACAGCCTTGCCGGGCTCCTCCCATGTAAGGTTGAGGAGCCGGCCAGGGAAGGAGAGTGGCTCAGAACGATTACGGGTGATGCCGGGCGCACAAGAGTAACCGGGGTGCTCGGTGGCGTTGACGTTGACGCAAGACTGGTCGCTAACGATGGTGGAGTCGGCAGGGTCTGCGATGCGTTTGCCAGCGACCTCGTGAGGCGCGGTGTTGTTGGCAGCGATGCGGTTGGGGTTGGGCTGATTGTCAATGGTGAGTGCTGGGAAGTTTTGCCATGCGAGACGCGTAGTATTCTCTGGGCAGGAGCTGATGTAGGGCGCCAAGTATGTCCAGGACCAGGATTGGGGGATGCCGGCCTCGAACCATACAGGCTGGGGCGCAAGGCCAAGCATCTGGCGGAAAGAGATTTGTTGGCGGGCCTCGGTGGCAATGGATAGGGAAAGCAGGTTGGCAACTTCACGAGAGTCGAGATGGGCAAGGAATCCCCACACCCCGGATTCGCCCCAGCGAGTGACCTTCATGTTGAAGTCGATGAACTCACGTACAGTACGGTATGGGTAGTTGTAAGTGCACTGAGGAGGCGCGGTCTCGCCGAGCATATTGCTGAGTAGAGTGGCGTGCCCAGACTCCTGGATGGCCATGAAAGCAATGTAGGCGCGGTCTTCCGCAGTCAGACCAGCGTCGAGAAACTCCTGCTCAGAGAAGACAGCAAGGCCATTATTGAACAAATCAAGCTCGATCCACTCCTGGTAGAGACCGAGAGAAATGGATTCGTAGTCGAAGTCGCTGTTGACCATGTAGCGAGGCTCAGTGCCGTTGGTGCCGAGACCTCCAGCCGGAGCATAGGGGATGGGCATGGGGTTCTGCAGCTTGCCATTGGTGTTGTAGTAGGTTGCAGTTGGGTTTGGGGGCAGAGGAGCGACGGCGGTGCCGATGGTGGTGGGTGCCTTCTCCGCTCCAGTGGTGGTTGGAGTACCCGAATAGGGACCGTGACTGGTTGGGCCATCAACATTTGAACTCCGTCGAGGAGGTGCCACCATGGCCGGTGTCTGGATGGCCTGAACAAGTCAGATAGGAGTCATGGATCCAAGCAAACTGAACGTACACCAGGAATTAGTGAGCCAGGTCCGAAGAAGGTGGCAGGAGTCTCGGCAGGGTCAAAAGAGACTGTGAAACTGGCATCTGCATCAGTGTAGCCCGCTACCTGGGGCCTGGGAGCGGCTGCAGCCAAAGCTGCGAGCAGCGTTGAGGTAACAGCGGTCTGGGTGAACATGTTGAACTTGAAAGGAGATGCCAGTTTTGTGTGGACGGGCGAAACTGGGACATATCCAAACACTATATACATTCATGGTCGCGCTTGAGCCACCAGTGACCGCATCCAAAATCATCACTATGTTCTCCATGGCGCTGAATACAAGCATCAAAAGTGCTTCAACAAGTCTGGGGCCAATGACTTCATGACTGGACCGAAACAGACGTGGTACGGCAGCGGACATCGGGTTTCTATGACATGGTAATTTCGGGAGTGGCATCGAGATGCTTGCAACGAGCGAATTGGAAAGGCATCGGCAAAACCAAGTCCGCGCAATCTGCATACAGTTCTGATGCGTGGTTGCAGGGAATAGCGTCGTGGACTCCATCTCGGAATAAACGTGACGACGTGATGACAAGGTGACGTGACGCACTAGACAGTTCGTGTGGAGCCGGCGAGCCGCCCCTGGTGTCTCCGCGTGCACTTCACTCCAAGTTATTTGCAGCCTTCCGGCGTAACCGCTGTCCAATGTCCGTATGCGTGCTGGATAGTACAGACAAGTCTGGCCTGACTGATTCCGCCGAAACCAACGTAACGTCGCTTTACCGGCTCCCCTTCTCGTCCTGGTCCGCCTGTGACGATGCTTGAGCTCGTTGATGCATCTGCAGGTACAAATGCACGTCGTGAATGCTCGAGCTTCTTTTCAGACTTGCACAAGGCCGGGCAAAGCACGCCTGTAACCATCGCCCATAGACGGTATCCAAGTCGCGGTAGGGGTATCAGATGGGACGAAACGTGTTCAGCCAACGGGGTGCTTGTGCACAGCAAGAAACAACAGAGGAAACAGATTGTGCAAGGGAGAATGGTAGGCATTGGTCTTGGTTTAGATTATTTTGCGCGCGACATGGGGCCCCAGTTCTCGCGTGGTGCGAGTTGGTAGCGAACATATTTGCCTCTGTCATGGTCTCTACCCAGCTTTTCATCAAAGTCAACCTTGAACTTTACGTTGAGGTATGCAGGCGCATCTTCGACAGGGAGGGCAGAAACCTCGACATCCCCTGCATCATGGCGCACTCCTGACATGGGCATATCTGCTGTTACTTCAGTTGGTGCCCCGGAACTGCGAACCACTTGGGTGTGGCCCGTTGCGCTCGCTTTCGCCATGATAGCATAGCCAGCAGTGTCTTTTTTGAGTGCTTTCTTGAGTGGCGCCCGCTGTCTGGCCCATTCCAGCATAATGTGCCAAATGTCTTTCCATGATGCATCGGTCTTGATCGAGCCAGGCTTACAATGGCTCATCGTCACTCGAAATCCCGCGTGTCGTAATGCGCCGCGCAAAGCAGCGACAGGAGGTGACGAGACGTGAATAACTTTTGCGACAGAGCCAGGGACAATGAAAAATGGGTGGTGCTCGATGGCTGCCGGGTCCATTTTGGGGATGAGAGGATCGAGCACCTCGGTCTTCTGAACACCGTTCGACTTTTCCGACTTGGTGCCATACGTGATCTCTTCCATGGCGGTATGGAGCATGCCTTGTATGCGGTCCATGGTCGGGTATGTTTCGCGGTCAACCTCGTTCAACTGAGCTAGCACCCTTTCGATGAAGCCGACGTTATGCAGCGGCCCGCCGTACATGGGGCCTACAAGGTGGGTCTTGAAGCCGCAGTGCTGGCAGTGCTGATCCGTGGAGGGTGCCTGAGCATACCCGTGCTTGTAAATGGTTGAGCCATTCTTGTTCTCCATGGCCTTGTTGCGTGCGAGGAACTGTGTTGTCCAGGCACCACATCCACTCTCGCAATGATAAACAATCATGGTCTTGCCAGCAAGCAGCTTGACATCAATGGGTGCTCTTCTCACTCTAACGAACACTCGTGCGTAGTAATCGATGGACAATGAGAGCAACGGCTCTATCGCCATGCCATACCGAGCGGCCGAAGAGGCAATAGCGTGCAGAATCAGCCGCAATCCGCCCTCATGGCATGCTTCTCCTTTGAGCGGCAAGCCTCCATACTGCGAGTATGTCTTCTCCAGGTAGCCATGCGACGCGAAGATGGCTGAATCCGTACACGTCACCAGCAACATGCCTTCGTCGTTGATGGCCTGGAGAGCGGCGTCGAGGAAAGGAGCTGCCGTGCCGTACGGATCGAGATCAATGACATCGTACCCTTTCTTGTCGCAGTAACCGTACATGTACGCAATGGCATTGCCGGTATTGACCGTGATCTTATCTTGCAGCTTGTTGTGCTCGACATTGAGTCGGATGGAGTCGACGGCTTTATGCGACATGTCGTTTGACGTGATGGCGGTGGCAAAGGGTATTTCGTGGGCGTACCGTATGGTGCGCAGACCGGTGGCTGAGAGGGCGTCGAGGATCTTGAACGGAGGTGCCCAAGCTGTGCGCTCACCCTGGGTCTCATTGGTCTTGGGCTCTGTGGTGTTTACCTCTTCGGCTTGCTCATCCCCTCTGTTCTCAGCCACCCTCTGTTTCTTGGGAGGCGCTGCGCCCTCATCAGCAGCGTCGTCGCCCAGCTTCCTCTTGTGAGACGTACCCTCCTCTGCGTGCGGTGGTTCATCTGCCGTTGCTTCCTTGGTATTGGCTCCATCGGCGGTTGCCCTCTCGCCGGTGATGCACTCCTTTTGCATCCTCTGCTTCCTCCGCTCCGCCTTGGCTTTGCACTGCTCATGCTTGCCGATCCGCTGGTGGATCAGATCCTGGCCGAATGTCTTGATCGCTAGAACGCTCAGATCACGGTTGAACTGCTGGATTGGGTTGTAGAAGACCTGCTGGCGCTGTGTGTCCTCCTTGGACAGCTGCTTTGGATCGGTCGAGGTGGGGATGTCCCGAGGCACGAGGATATGCGCCAAGCCCTCTTTTATGGTGGTGAACGTGTTACCGCCATGGCCGACCTTTTGGCCGGCTTGCGGTGTGGCGTCTATGGTCTTGCCGTCTGCATCGGCCATGAGAGCGTCGGGGGCAGCCATTGCGACTGGGGCGTGGAATGCGCGCAGGAAAAAGCTACCGAGCGCACATCTCTTTGGCGCCACAAGAAGCGGGGATCGCAGGGCAAACGTGGGCCACAGAAAAGGGCCTGGTGCCGCCAGTGTTGTGGCGGGCTGCTAGGAGAGCGCGTCGTTGGGTGAAGGAAACTAGGCAGAAAAAGTTGAGGCCGGGCATGTCTTGGGTGTGCAAGTCAGTTAGCGACCAAGTAACGTCACAGTCAATCCCCACGCATCGACACCCGACCATTCCACGTCGCCCAACAACATGATGCAGGGAGAGATCTATCACGGCGTGACTCCCGGGTAGCTCGCCTATCGCATGGTCGATATCGTAACGCCATGGACATTCCACAACCATAAACGGGCGGCCTGAAGCCCGCTCTCCGGTCTCGAACCAAGGCCAAGTACCGCGCCTCCTGTCTCCTAGTCTTCCGTCTCCCCGTCTCCCCGTCTCCCCGTCTCCCCGTCTTCCCGTCTCCTCCTGCTTCCCCGTCTCCCCGTCTCTCTCCGTCTCGTCCTCTTCTCCTTCGATCGTCTGCCACCATGGGCCGAGCCACTGCCCCCACCCCAGCATACCGCGACGATCCAGACGCCGTATCCCTCAACACAACACCAGACGACTACGTCTACTCGGTTGACAACGCCAACCTGCCGCCCTCGTACGCCGACAGCGAAGCCTCCAGCGCCCCCGCCTTCACAGCCCCCATCCACCACCTGCCGCCTCCCACCATGCGCACCAACCATGCCTCTCCCAGCTTCAAGCACGGCCACCCCGTCGTCTGCTCGACCCTCAACCTCATCGACCCGCTCCTTGACAATGACCCCGTCCTGCTCGAGAAAACGATCCGCGCAAACGCACGGATCCCGCCGGTGCAATACATCTACATCATGGGCACCCACAAGGAGACTGTCAGGCGGGGCGACAGGAAAGAAACCTCCGACATCACTGACTTTCGCATCGTCCTCAACCTCTCTCCCTATCTACATCCCAACTTCGATCCCTCGGACACATCCACCATGGGGCTCGCCACCGTCGAAAATAGCGAAAAGGTGTACCGCGGCAGCATGCTCCAGCAGCGCGCTCCACGCTCCACACAGGACATGGAAGGAGCACACGCTCACGCGCCCACGCCCACCTTGACCGAGTGGGCCCACCGCTACTGCGCCTCATCCTCACGCCTCCGCTCCTTTCGCCTCCAGCGCGTCGTCACCGGCCTCGACACCGTCTTCCTGCAACAGCGCATCGAGGGCCTCATCCGCTCCACCAACTACCGCGGCCACATCGCCATCACCTTCCCCGTCGAGGACGCCCACCTCGACATCTACACCGACACCTTTGTCAACCGCTGGCGGCTTAAGCCATGGGTCCGCTGGATCTTCTACCTCTCTTTCCTGTGGCTCGTCACCTGGCCCGCGCTCTTCGTCGCAACCAAGCGCTTCGCAGTTGTGCGCGCCCAGTGGCCCTTTTCGTACACGCCGCTCGACGGCTCCCCGAAGCTGTACACTACCGTCAGCGAAGCGCAGTGGATTGAACGCTGGCACGTGGCCCTGCGCCGACTCGTCCTCGATCGCTGGCAGGGCGAGGCGAGCGACGATGTCATGAGGGGTGTAGCCGCCAGGCCCCACGATCCGGCTACGCCGGGAGTACTGCCGATGGGGTTCGAGGGTGTTGATACGGCCGTGGGGCTGTTGAACCATGGGCTCCACCTTGCGCGCGCGGTGCGCAATGGAGGCTTGGAAACAGGGCTGCAGGGTGGGTGGGGGTACGACTGTTAAGTAGTTGTGGTCATTATCGCCATCTACATGATGGAAATATGCCTCAACGAACCCTTTGTACGCTATGTCTCTGGTCGTTTAACGGCACATGTACACACTCGCGGTATCCAAAATCTCTTTCTGCTTTTCCTCCTCCTGCTTCACCTGTCCTGTTATCATCTGCCAGCAAGACCGACCCATCAATCATGCCCCCGAATCTTCCTTCACCATTTCTAATCTTCTCTACTCCATCCTACGCGCCATCACCACTCCCAGACCTCCTCGACCTCCCACACATTCGCACCACACCGCACCCGCGCCCCCACCTCCAACACCTCGGGCCGAAACGTCACGGGACACGGGACATACGCGTCCCCGATACGGGCGGTACGTTTCCAGTACATGGTAGGGGGTTCGTGATCGAGTGTGGACTTCTCCTGGTGGTGGTATTGCTGATGTTGATGGGGAATTTTCGATAAAGGAAGAGAATCATCATATTCCCAGCGCTCCGCGGTCACCGCATTGCCGTGGACAACGATGCCCTGCGCATATTGGCCCACGCGGACGACAAGGCCGCGCAGCGCAGCGGCGGGGTTGTCGAGGCGGAGGGTGACTGCAACTTTTGCGGAGGTGCGGGCGCTGTTGTTGGTAGAAGAGGAGGGTGTAGCCCGCACAGCAACGTCGCGCCATAGTTCCTCGTGGCCGTGGACCGCGCCGAGCGCAGGGTGGAACGCGTGGCCGACCTCCAGCGTTAGGTCTGCGGAGAGGGGGTACATATCGCCTTGATCGGGGGGGATGGCGGCGCCAAAGGGATACCGCGAGTCGAGCCAGTGCGTCCATACTGCGTGGCGTACGCCCTCTTCGTAGCCCTCCTTCTGCATGACGTCTACCGACGTTGAGAATCCGGCAAACGCCCATTCCAGCCGCCCGGCTTCGGCTTGGTTGGGCAGGGCGGACGCGCTGTCGGTGGGCTGCTGCGGCTTGAAGAGTCGAATGTCGACGAAGGTGTGGTTAGGCGAGGTGAGCACGAGCGTCGATGTGGGCTCGAAGCAGATGGTGGGGAGGTCTAGGGGGTTGTGCGAGGGCAGGCCGGGCGTGTAGGGCACGGGTGTGCCTGGAGGAAGGGGGTAGGGGAGGAAGTAGATGTACTCGCGAACCGAGATGTTGGCAGCGTCCGGGGAGGGTGTGGTGAGGCAAGGGGACGACGGTGACGCTGTGTCGTCCACGCCGGTCGAAGAAGCCATGCTGGAGGCTGGGAGGTGCACACGATGAATGATCCTGTAGGTATCGCGTTTGCCGTGGTTGATGCTGTGTACGTTACCGCTGCCATGCATGTCAACCACATACCGTCGTAGTCGTGTAGACGGCCTCTCTCTTCTCTTCCTTCTCCCCTCCCTTCGCCATTACTCTCTGTATCCCAGGCTCTTGACATCCGAATGAAAAAGAAAACCCCCATTTCGCCATCCCCCCTCCCCCTCCGCTAAGACAAGGAAATGTGGAAGTACTAACCAGTTTCAATTTTGTGTCCGAGCTGAGTCGTGTAATGTAGTGAAGTTCGCGATGGAATGTAAACTAGCGATAAACGATAAGCGACTGGCTCCCACGGCAGGAAATGGTGTTGTGAGTGAACGTGGTGTAAGCAGGGTTCCTCAAGGTCGCATTTTCCTCGGACAGTGCGGCTTCTTGTGGTGTTATTGTCGGATTTTCTTTAGACTTACATTGCGTGCAGGATCCTAGTGTGATGAATATTGCGTCATTGACCAGGCACCTCACCTTCAATAAGTAATGTTGTAAGTCGATTGATTCAGCGTCAGTGCAAAGCGTTTGGTGGAAGTGGAGAGGCACTTCGGCCACCCCGTGACGCACTAGAATGAACCACACGGTGTTTGCTTGAAGCCGCATTGCGGTCAATGATGAACAGGCGGCGGTGCATATTCAAACACTTCATAATTCGGCCACAGGCAAGCTCAAATCGCACCCTATGGTGGAGACAGTGGCTTGCATTTGCCAAACTAGGTATCATTTACAAGCTGTCGTGCTGACTGACAGACCTAACCCATTGACGCCGCCCAAGCTGGGAATCCCATCGCCAGACTCGACCCTCCTTCATGACTTTTGAAACCCGTCGTTAGACATTGCGAGAAACTGGACCACCACCTTGGGGAATGATCTATTTCTTCTTCTCGGAGGCCTCCTCAGCCTTGGCCTTGGCGCGCTTCTCGCGGACACCAACCAGGCGAGCCTCGGAGCGGGACTCGCGGAGCTTCCTGAAGGCATTTTCGGTAGCCTCGTAGTTGGCAATGGGGCCCTCCTCGAATTCGATGACGTTCTTGATGGGAAGGCTGGTCTTGGTGCTGGCAATGACGTTCTCACCGCTCTTGGCGGCCTTGATGTCCTCAGCAGAGGCGTCGCCGTTCTTGGTCTTTCCGTTGCGGCGGGGGAAGAGAATGAGGCGCTTCCTGTACTCCTGGAGACGCTCAACATTGGCCTTGAGGCCCTCCTCGGAGAGGTTCTGGCGGCGGGGGTCGACCGAGATACCGATGGTGCGGGCGAACTTGCGGGGGATACCGGCGGCTGCGATTGTTAGCATAGTTTTGCGTGGGGTGGCGTGAGCGATGTCATATACCCTTCAACTCAACGAGAGAGAAACCACGGCCGGGCCTAACGCGGCGGTTGTCTAAATCATCATTAGCCTCCGTGCGTCTCGTCTGCAGGCCATGCACACATACACTTGACGGTCGGGCATCGGACCACAGGGCGGAGGAGGTCGACGGGGCGGGGAGCAACCTTGGCGGCCTTTGCGACACGAGCGTTGCGTCTCGACTTCTTCTTGCCCGGCTGTTGCGGTCGTTAACATGTCGAACGCAGGCGCCACAACTCTCAGCGAGGTGAGAGGGGAATTACCTGGTCGAAGTGCACGCGGACGTAGCGTTGCCTGTGACCGACGTCAGCATGTGTACGGTGGGCAGTGGGCTCGCGTGCGACCTACCAGTCCTTGTGGAAATGGTTCTTCTGAATCTGCTGGTTGTGCTTGATTGCCATGGCTGCAGATTTCTGGCCGAGGGTTAGCTGTCTCCGGCGGTGCGATTGCGCAGAATGGGGTGAATGTACCTGTGGTGGACCTGGGGGGTTAGTACGGGCTGTGGCTGGAAGTTCGCTGTCCAGGCCAATTTTCGAGGACCTGCCTAGCGTGGGTCGCTTGTCGCGGCGTAACGTTTTGCCGACAGTTTCATCCTTGGCGCTCGCGCTTCCTTTTCCCTTCCTCCTGCGACAGCAACACTTGCTGCCCTCCGGGACTCACGAATACGTCGATTTCGGTGGGCTACCACAAAGTTGGTCCATGGCCCATCGAGTCTTTCAATCATAGGATTCACTACTCAAACCAAGCGCTCCGATGCCTGCTGCAAGAACACGAAAACATCCACAACCGTTATACCATGCGCAGCAGCGCAGAATAAGAAGGGTATCGTATCCGAAAGCAAACCACCCCCCACCCCCCCAGACAAAATAGACAAGAACACTACCCATCCAAACAAACCTGCTGCCCTGTCTCGCTCGTCGCGGTCGTGAATCAATAGTAAACTCCCTGCCAGGCTGGTCAGGAAAAACGATCTAGTCGCGCAACAGGCCACCGAGGCCAAGACCTACACCATGATCGGTACGTCCTCTCTTCTGCGGACTGGTATAGTGCTCTGAGGCAAGTCTTCGCTTCTCTTGTTCGGCAGGCCTCGATAAGCCATGGCCTTTTTTCACTTGACCAAAGATTTTGGACTGCACGAGCGACGGTGCGGGCATTTGGCCCTTGAGTGGGGGTGGCGGC
>Ga0182215_1000261_pt1 | contig 10294 bp, 6 predicted proteins | sample G5R1MG_24_FD_128404 | JGI IMG/M metagenome (GOLD analysis project Ga0182215, IMG submission 128404) | Switchgrass phyllosphere microbial communities from Michigan, USA - G5R2_NF_03OCT2016_LD1 MG | ecosystem: Host-associated > Plants > Phyllosphere > Phylloplane/Leaf | place: USA: Michigan... | reverse complement strand
TAAAATAGCAGCTAAGATTAATGCTATAGTACTAGCATTTAATACAGAAGTACATCTTAATAATAGATAAACTCCAGCCATTACTAGTGTTGCAGCATGAAGTAAACTACTAACTGGGGTTGGGCCTTCCATAGCTTGTGGTAATCAAGTATGTAATAAGAATTGAGCAGATTTACCAGCTGCAGCAAGAACTAATAAAACACCTACGATTACTGTAAATGTGTTATTAGTTAAAGAAAGGTTATGTAAAGTAGAAAAATTAAAATTGATATCATGTAAGTCAAGAGTACCTGAACCTACTACAGATATAAATATTACTATAGCTAGAGTTAACATAGTATCACCAATTCTATTAACTATAATAGCTTGTCCAGCTGCTGAACAAGCTAAAGCTCTATCAAATCAGTATCCAATTAAAAGGTAGGATGTGATACCAATACCCTCTCAGCCAAAGAATAATACTGCAAGATTATCTCCAGCAATAAGTAATACCATAAATCCTGTAAAAGCTAATAATAAAGCCATAAATTTCTGTGGACTAGGATCACCAGCCATATAAGATGAAGCAAAGATATGTACCAATAAACTAATAACTAATACAGTACTAATTAATCAAGCATTTAAAGGATCTATAGTAAATCCTCAGGATATGATAGTTTTACCCGTATCTAATCAAGTTCCTGCTTCAAGAGATACAGGACTACCTGATAATATAACTTCATTACTTATGGTTAATGATAATAGGGCAGATATAAGTAAAGTACCTATAACTACAATATTTGTACCTTGAACACCTATTTTTCTTCCAAATACACCTACTAATAAAGATGTAATTAATGGTAAAATTAACATGGGTAATAACATATAATTATATATATACATAGACGATCTATTATTTATGTTAAATAGATTTGTCCATGATTTTTATGATAACTTACTACTAATGCTAAGCCAATAGCTGATTCTGCTCCAGCTATAACAATAGCATAGATACCTATAACTGTACCATTAACATCACTAGTAAAATGACTTTTGATAAGTATTAGTACAGTAACAGCTAATAACATTAATTCTATACTTAATAAAGCTAGTAAGATGTGTCTACGATTAAGTATGAAACCTATAAATCCTACAGAGTATAAAGCTAGTGCGGTGAACATATAAATAGTTAAGATTAACTAAATTTAGAAATAAATGATAAAATAACTTAAAGATTAGATAGATTATATATTTCTAATTAGAATAAATAGCTAGGCTAATTAATGTAAATAATAATAGGGAGAAAAATAAAAGAATTATACGAAAAACATACATTTGAAATAATAAGTACTAGTATACTTTAGACTTTTACAAGTATTACATATCTAGCCTTTTTATCCTATAATCTATAGGATATTTAATTGTTCATAACGTGAGGCTTCAAGCTTGAGATGCTTTCAGCTTTACTCCTCTATGATGTAGCTACTATCTACTAGAAGATTTAGACATTTACCAATTGGTTAATGTATAAAAATAATATAGTAGATATCACCAGAGATCATCGCCCTCCAGTCCTCTCGTACTAGGTTGACATATCGCTTAGAACATTATCTTAGAACAGGTAGTATCTGTACTGTCTCACGACGTACTGAACTCAGCTCACGTAGAGATTTTATAACGGCGAACAGCCGTGCTCTCACAGGCTTATGCACCTGTAAGCTTCTCTGAGCCAACATCGAGGTAGCAAGCCTCCACTCTGATTTGGTCTCGCTGTGGAGATTACTCTGTTACCCCTAGCGTTTCTTTCCCGATTTTCGCTTATAGCAACATAACTTATAGGCTGGTCGCTGTGACATACTTGCATACCTACCACATATGTATATGTAGCAGTCAGGCTTGTGTTTTACCACTAATTACACTAAAAATTACATTTTGTCCTATCAAGGATTTATAACAGCCTTGGTTCCCCGCCATTAGTTTATAGGTGGGGTCTGTCCCAGACAAACTGACCATCAAATACTACTATTATATATTTTAAACATAAACTGGCTAATAATAAACCCGGGCATTTTAAAATATACATATATTTGACTACAGTAAAGAAGCTAGGGTCTTCACGCCCCGTTCTAAGTAGTTTGCATCTTCACAAACTAGCAACTTCGCAGAATACAAGTTGGATACAGCAACGGCATCGTTCAACCATTCGTGCAGGATCGCATTTAACGAACAAGGCATTTCGCTACTTTAGAAAGCTCTTATAGTTAAAGCAGTCGTTTACTCCACTTTTCTTTTTCTAGCAAGTATAATTAAATTTACATTACCAAATAGAGATAAGCTAGGAGCACTGGACAGGTCTCACACAGTATACAAATCGATAGATTAGCACTGTGCTGTGTTTTGGTTAAACAGTCGCACCGTTTATTAATTTTAAATGTCTATCCCATTTAAAGGATAGCACCGGCTCAGCTCTAGACTCAAACCGCTGTTTGCCGAGTTCATTCAACTTGTTTAATTCTTCATCATTTCTATAGCAAGAAGTGTACCAGTGTCGGATTAAAACGGTATAATTAATTTCTAGTCTCTTTATTATTCTCCTCGGCTCCCAAATAGGTTGACGCTTACGTCTTACACCCGCGTGCGGGAGGAAGATATAATTTTAAAGTAAAAGATAATATATCTAGAGAATTCATCCTTAAATTTAGTAATGCTAATTAAATTACATATTTCTAATAAGTTAGAAACCGTATTACCAGATTATGCTTAACATTTACATCTGTACTCTTACACTATGATGCTTAGGATTTACACCTAAGTTACGCTACTCATGACAGCATCGGCTCTACACTTTATAAAGTTTAAAATATTCAAACTTAATAGCTAAAGTGCATGATCAGTTACTCATCTATAAATTAAGTTTATAGAAGACACGTTCAAGGTATAGATTTTCAATACAACCTTAGTTATATTTTAGGCCCGTTGAATTTGTAGCACAAGATTTCCCCAATCAGCAAAGCTGGTTGTTATTAGTTATAAAAATAACTATGTGATGCGATTCTACTCGTTCTTTAGCAGATAGCTGCTTCCAAGCTCACTGTTCACCTGGATAAAAAATACTTGCACCTTAATGCCTAATCAATCTAATTTAGGGACCTTTAATTAGTGTATCGAGCTGTTTCTCGGGAGACTTTAGACCTTAACACCTAAAGTCAGACTATCTAATCTATATTATAATTATTTCTATACATTAACTTGCTACAGCAAGTAATGTCCTAAATAAAGTTAGAAATAGTATATTAACAATAGTTATTCGGGCATTATATTTAACATAGGCCTACCACTAGTAAACTAGCTTGCTAGTAAACAGATCTATTATTTATTGATAGATATTTACAAAACACTTAGGTAATGTAAAGAATTAAAAAAAATAGATCTTTTGTATAAAATTAGATGCTATGCGAAAACATAGTTCACTGATTGCCACCTACTACGTAGTTCGCACTATTTTCTAGTCTAACGCCAACTCTCTCCAGTCTATTGCAACAGACACGGATGTGGGCTATTGTACCCTGGCTGTCGTTTGATCACTACGGATGGGGTTTATCAATTATAACTATATAGCCCATTCCTGGTTGCTATAACTGATAACTGGCTGCCCCATGAAGCAAGAGGTAAATACTTCCATCTTTAATGGGTGTATTGCTCATGACAATAGAGTTTGACTAATTAAATCTAAACATAAATCGTTTAGATGAGTTATATACTCTTTTTTAACCTTTCCTTTGCAGTACTTTTCACTATCGCTGAACAAATTGTATGTTGGCTAAGGATATGTATCCTTCCATACCACCTTAATCTTACCTAAGTAACACCAAAGTAATATAGTAATATATTAATAATGTATACTAGTTAAGGACTATCACCTACTTATGGTATAGCATTCCAGCTATTTATATTACACTACTAATTAGCCAATGTTGATTTCGCTCCACGCTACTATCAACTTCGCTTATGCTTTACTTCATAAATCTACTATGATACTTCACTTCGATTTTTAATTGAAAAATGTTCCCTTTGAGAACAATGGTTTACCTATAGAAATCTGCATTGCAGTTATGTGTTTTATTATACACTCTATAAATTTGTTCGCTAGGGTCTAGCTCTATTGTCTTATATATGTATGTTTAATCTCGTATAAAGATATGTAATAATGGGCATAAAGAAATAAAGAAAAGTGTATAATGAAAGGGGAGAAAAGAGTATAAAATTCCAGCATATTAAAGTAATGCTTAAACTAAATTACGTCAAGGTAATCTACGTTAATTAAATACTTTATCCACAAAAATTTAAGTTCAAAATACAGAGAGATGACGGATTGGATAAGTTATGAATAATCTTTAAAAAGCTTTTAATCTAATAAAGATAAGTAAGGTTTCTAGTAACAAGGCATATTTAACTTTACTACTACTTATGCTCATGTATGAGATGGACATAATAAAATATATTTAATTAAATATATTTAATGATGTAGTCATACTTGCTATAGCAAATTTATGCTATCATATTAAAATTGTCAACCAAATAACCGAGATTATGTCCTTATTTACATCTATAAAAATAACATAATATTATAAAACTATAGTAATAACTCATAATGATAAAGAGCTATCTTTATCAGTATCATTATTGTTATCGTGTTCATTGTTATAATTGTTATCACTACCGGAAGGGTCAAAAGAAACGACCGAAATGGGACTAATAATAGTGGACTCACTACTAGAGTAATCCACAGTATTACTTAACAATACATTATCAATATTAACACTAGCAATAACAACACAATATATTAATTTAACCATGTTAAAGGAATTAACAGTACAAGCGTACAAAGAATCAAATAAATTAAATAAACTAGATACACCAAGAGCAATAACATTATCAGCAACAGTAGTAACACTAAATAATCCAACCAAAGAGTTGTTATTTCCCCAACTAGTCAAAGTATTATTATTATTAGAACAGGTTAACATATTAATTATTAAATAAAGGAGTACAAAATACAATAAAGTTGGTCTCAGAATTCAAAGAGATTTAAACAATGAGCAATCAGAAGGATTCAAGCACTCAATATCATAAGGAGCTAACAATACAACCTCCATAATCCCCAAACAAACAACTTCCAGACCAATTTAGGAAGGAAGCGGTCCACGGCGGCAAATCACTTTCTACGGTTCTCTGCTTATATATGGGAATTATCGCCTTGTACAACTATATAATTACCCCTGTACAGGGGTTTTTTTTGACTTTAAATCAAATCCTCTATGTATATGTAATTAGGCAAATACCCTTTAGTGTCCATTAATTTTATACATCAATCAACTAACAGTTGATAGATGTCCTAAATAAAGGGTATAATATCAACAGGGGGGGGGATAAAAAGAAATGTAACTCATAGGTTTAGTTAAAATATTAAAGATGAGATAGAATTTACATCAAATTAATGTAAATTAATAGCATCGTTTAAGTAACTACAGAATAATAAAGTGAAAACATAGGCTTGAATTACAGATACAGCTAATTCAAGTACAAACAAACCAGTAAAGATGGCAAAAGGGATAAGGCTTAATACTGCATAGAAAATACCAGAAGTTAAGATAATTCATACCATAGTACTAATTACATTCATTAAGATATGTCCAGCAACAATATTAGCTAATAATCTAATACCTAATGAAAAAGCTCTAGCAATATAACTAATGAATTCAATAATAACTAGTAAAGGTACTAAAGCTAAAGGAGATCCTGAAGGTACAAAGAAACTGGCTCAATGAATGCCATGAGTTTTAATACCTATAATAGTAACTCCAATAAATACAATAACACTTAATCCTAAACATACAATTACACTAGTAGTAAAACCAAAACTGTATGGAATGTTACTAATTAAGTTAGCGAATAAGATAAATGAAAATAGTGAAATAGTCATAGGAATGTATTCAGAGAAACCTTCTCCAACTTGATCTTTTAAAATAGAAGATACTGAACTATATAAAGTTTCAGTAGTAACTGTTCATCTGGTACCTACAAAAGGTACGGTGTTCATAAATGGTAAAACAAAGAAACCAAATAATGTGATTAATACAAAGATTCCGTACAATGTTAATTTAGTTAAGCCAATGCTGATTAAAGGTAAAGGTAAAAATAAAATGGGATTTGCAAATTGTTCTAATGGTGAAATGGCCATATTAAAATATATATTAATGCTACATCGTACTCAACTTTCTTTTTTAATTATAAAGCAGAATACTAATTTTATAGTTCTCGCTTTCGCTTGCTAGAGTATAGCCTCTAGACTTTCGCCAACTGATATAATCGTTACTTCCTTAGTACACTAAGAACCAGCTTAGCTGATACTTTACTGAGTCTTTTTCCTCTTATCTTTAATTATATAAGGGGTTTTTTTTATGTATAAATAAAAAGCCTAGTTAAAGAATAAGTATAGAGATGAAGGCTACTTAAGCTCATGTATGAGCTGGACATAATTAAATATATTTAATGATGTAGTCAAACTTGCATTGCTCGTTTACCCATCTAATAATTATTTAATGACTACTGGTTGGTAAACGAGTAGATGTAGGCAAACTTATTTTCTGCCACGTGCTATAAATATCACTACTTTTATTTCAGGATACTAATCACTAGCAGAGCTAATATTTATATGATAGTATACAGTGGTATTTTGAAACATCTCTAGAATTATAGATTTGCAACAAATAGTCTGGTTAATTGTAATCTTGGGAAAATAGGTAGTACTACTACAGATAAAACCCAGATAGTTAAACCTAAGCAGACTAATAATGTAATCATAGAATTAACAAAATAAAATGGTACTAATTGTGGCATCATATAATCTAATTTGTGCTACATATAAAGTGTTATACCTGTATTAATATTGATACAATTAAAACTATAGCTAGAAATAGGAAAGGGGGGGGGGGTAATAATAAATAATGTACGATTATAGTATTTATAATTAAAGGCTAGTGATAGATTTAACCACGTGTAGCTAATCAACGTAAAAAGTCGTCTTGAGTAACTACGTCGATTTGGATAGGCATAAATCCGTGCATTACACCACATAATTCACTACATTGTCCGTAAAAAGATCCAATACGTTGAGCTAATACACTACCTTGGTTTAATCTGCCAGGCATGGCATCGATTTTAAGACCTAAGGAAGGGCAAGCAAAATCATGGATAACATCTGTGGCAGTAGTAATAAATCTAACTGTGGTATCTACAGGAATTACTACAGGTTCATCTACTTGTAATAATCTTAATTCTCCTAATTCCAAATCGCTTTCAGGAACTAGGTAACTGTCATATTCTACAGCTTCACCTTCACTAGTGATGTAATCGCTATATTCATAACTTCAATATCATTGATGTCCTACTGCTTTAATAGTAATACCTGGTAAAACTACTTCATCTAATAAATATAATAATCTAAAAGAAGGTAAAGCGATAGCTAATAAAATGAATGCAGGTGAGATTGTTCAGGCTAATTCAATAACGGTACCGTGAGAAGAATGTAAATGAGTTAATCTGTTTTGTCCAAATGTCAAAATAGTACTACTAAGCATTCAAAATACTAATACAGCTAAGATAATTAGGTAAAACATAATAGAATCATGTAAACTTACAATAGCTTCTTGAATAGGAGTGGCCCCATCTTGGAAACCTAGTTGTCAAGGTAAGGCAGCATCACAGAAAATAGTGTTCATGGTTTTTAATAATTTTTATAAACATAACATTATATGTGTATAATGAGATGTTTTATTTAAATCAATTCTAGCTATACTACGATAGGCTAGATCTTAATTAAACAATATCGGTTGTACCTTTAATATAAAAGTTTACCTCTTGTTTACCCTCTCGTCTATCAATAGATTGACGGCTACTAGCAAACTAGTAGACGCTTACTAATTAACAATTAGATTATGAAAGGTAAACGGCTAAAATTAATATAAACGAGTTAGTCTAAGCTTTAAGACATCATATTACTGATCTGATAAATACTTAAACGTATTATAATATATGTTATGTATTCGGAAGACGGATCTCAATACTTTAAATTTATTATGTCTAACTATCATTATGATAACGTCTAGATAGATATAATCTACTATATTAGGTTTCTAAACTTTTAAGTTTACACGTTCACTACGTCATTTATTATTATAATAAATGAAAACCTATTGGAAAATGAGATCAGCTAAGCTGTCGTTTACTAATTAATAAGCGTTGAATAGTGAGCTATAAGGCCTATCTAATAATTAATAATTATTTAATGACTACTTGTATTCCAAATAGCCGTCAATCTATAGATTGACGAGAGGATAAGCGCGTACCCTAACTACTAGGGGACCTGCTGAGCTGATGTATATTTATCCCTTATCTTGGTAAAGAGAGAAAGATGTAGTGATATTAACTTGTTAAATAGATTAGCCCAGTAAATATGTCCTTTAAATACAGAAACAATATTCGGTATAATAAAAATTATATTAAACAACGTATTGCTTATATTATAGTGGTGTTTAACCTTTTTAGTCTGTACACTGCCTAGGGTAAGGTTTTCACTCTTTATCTGCCATACGTTTCTGCCTTTAGTCATAGATTATAAGCGTTTACTAATTAATAAGCGTCAACTAGCAAGCTAGTAGCCGTCTACCGACAGGTCGGTGGACGAGAGTAACCACTTTAAATAAACTTAAAGGTTTAAAGGTATTATGTTGATTAAGAGTAAGTCTAGAGTTTAAACACCTAAAGGCTTAATCAAAGGATTACGTATTTATATGTACATAGATAGTAATATAACTGGTAATAAATATCCTAGACTAATTAATATAGAATTAGTATTATAAGACTGTTATATAAACAGCAGAATCTTAATCAAGTCGTCCTCAATTAAGTCTTTCTCGTCTTAAACAGTGTACTGTTTAAGATATAAGTTGACCCTGTTTTTAATAATATTAAAGATATAATTGAGGTAGAAAAAGGTAAAAAGAACAAAAAGGAAATCAAAAATTTTTACATCAAGCAACAGATGTAGTACTTAAAAGGGAGTTTAATAAAAAGGAATAAGGGGGAATATGATAAGATATTGTTAACATGACCTTGTACACAAGGTAATGTGGTACTCTTTATGTACTATTCAATAGTTAAATTATCATAACTGTGATGAGGTACAGGAGTTCTACATAATCATTCTTGAGATTCAGAGTAAGCTAAAGCGGGAGCGTTTAGTGTACTAGTATCAGTTCAGAAACTAACTTGAGCTCAAGAGTTATAAGTGTCTGTAGGTTCGGCAGTAAAAGATCTGTATAAAGCTACACCAAATACAATAGTGGCAAAAACACTAATAATAGATCCTAAAGATGAGATTAAGTTTCATCCGTAGTAAGCATCTGGATAATCTGGAATTCTACGTGGCATCAGTTGTGTTAATCTTCCATATCTTATGACATTATTTAATATATTAATAATGTATAGATATAGAAACTCCTACACTTACGTCAATTATTATAATCATACATCTAGTAATCAATAATAATGTGTTTATCTTTTGTGTTTAAAATAAACAGTAGGCTCAGACTATGTCATAAAGTATAAACAATGTTTATACCTTTTGGGCGCTAAACTCTGTATAGAGAGTGCAAGGTTATTGTTGATGCAACTCACTCGCTAGTCGTTGAACGTTCTTATCCCCGTATCTTATTTGATGAAATAAGATATTAACATCGAGATAAGCTTCGCTGCAAGTTGTCCACTAATTAATATGATCTATACATTATTAAGCAAAGATCCAACTAAACCAATTAAGATAGTTAAGTTGACACAAATAACTAATGGAGGTTCTTGACAATTCACCCAATTTTCTAGCTATTCTTTAAGGGAAATAGCAGAGGCAAAAGCCTTATTAATGATATGTTTATGGTTATATTAATGTTCTAGGTTGTCAAAGGCAACCTGGTAAATATTCTACCTTTATAAATTTCACCAGTATTTAGGCAACGAGATAAAGTGTCATAACCAATGTTATAGGTTTTTTTACATACTACTGTAGGATAAGACCCTAGTAAAGTTAAAGTTTCAGCATCGCGTTTATTAATATATTAATAAACGTTTACATGAATTAATTTATATAATTTAGCTAAAGTTTCCATAGATTTAACTTGACCAAACATAGGATTTAAAGCGCCACTTTTATCTTTAGTTTGTTGATCTAAGAACTCTGGAGAAAAGGTTTTACCATACG
>Ga0182215_1000260_pt1 | contig 10297 bp, 11 predicted proteins | sample G5R1MG_24_FD_128404 | JGI IMG/M metagenome (GOLD analysis project Ga0182215, IMG submission 128404) | Switchgrass phyllosphere microbial communities from Michigan, USA - G5R2_NF_03OCT2016_LD1 MG | ecosystem: Host-associated > Plants > Phyllosphere > Phylloplane/Leaf | place: USA: Michigan... | reverse complement strand
CTTCGAGATGGACGTACCGCCGGTGCTGTGGACTTTGAGTACGCTCTCCTTTCCGCCGTCATGCTGGAACGCGCTGACGAGCGGGGCAGCCACAACGAAGACGGCCCATTGGGCGTATGTTGGCGACGCTGCCTGGGGTCCGGATGGCGGTGGGGCATTGACTACATTCTGGTAGCTGCGGGTGATGTTGGGGCCGTTGCTGGACGTGTTGAGCGTGGCCATGGTGTGATGGGGGTGGTGGGGAGCGGAGATGCAGTGACGAAGCTTCGGAGAGGGGGAGACGCGTAGGTAGCTACGTAGGTAGCTAGTAACTCGAGTAATGCACGATGCGTTGGATGATGGTGGGTTAGCTGGGCGGTGTGCGTCTGGCGGTAATCGGTGCGCCACGCAGCTCTTTCTGTCTTTCGGTGCAGATGGATAGTCGATGCTACCTAATAGTAGATATAATACTCATTGCTACGTGGGTACCGGCAGCCCAGGCACGGCACGGCGCGGCACAGCTGGTTATATCATCATGCTTGGCACCCGCGTCCCATTGGCTCGCACGCCGCCACGCCACTCGCAGCCGTCGTCGCCCTCGCCGTCGCCCTCGTCAACCTCAGCCCTCGGCTCCTCCGCTTCTCCGCTGTCTGTCTGCCTGCCGGCACGACTAGACCTCGGACTGCTTTGCATCGCATTACCAGTCCGTGGTCCCTTCTCTCCTCCACCCCTCACGTGCGACAGCATCGCCCGCTCCTCCAATGTCCGGAGCCACACATCGCCAGTGAAGCCGCTGCTCGCCCCATCGCCGCCCGTCTCAAGGCGCCATGTCGAGCCCAGCATCGTCCCCCGATGCTACATCAGCCACCAAGCGCAAGGCGCCCGTTTTTCCCGTTCCAGACGAGCAGAAGAAGCGCAGGCTCGACGCGTCACCGGCGCCGTCGGCTCCTCGCGCTGGGCGACCTGCAACGCTGCCGCCTGAGCTGTGGCAGCACGTCTTTTCCTTTTGTTCGCTTGCAGATCTCGGTCGGTTGACCCAGGTCAATCGATCTTTCCTTGCCCTTCTCGCAGACGTGCGCGACGCCTCGACTTCAAAGTCGGGCCCTGGCCGTCTGTCTCTCCTAAAGTCTGAGTCGTTGTGGGCCTCTGCCCGCAATGCCCTGCCCACCAAGCCACCGAAGCCCTTGCCCGGTTTTACCGAACGGCACATGTGCCAGCTGGCTTGGTCCCAGAGGTGCCAGTTTTGTAACAAGCTGAATGAGTTTTCTCCTGGCGAGCGCATATGGCAAAAGGGCCCAGGCAACGCGGGCGTGCGGCCCATTTGGCCCTTCGCCATCACCGCGTGCGGCCCATGTCTGCTGGAGAGGTGCCAGACGGTACGTTGCAAGGCCAGCGCGTGGATTTTCGCTGACCGAGCCAGGACTCGAGCCTACTCTTCTCTGCCACTTCCGCACTGCGGCCAGCCCTCCCATTCGTGCTCCTTACCAACGACCACCACTACATCCCAGCATATACGTTGCAGTCGGCAGCTACGCCCGCAGATGTTGTGGTGGGGAAATACTACTATAAGCAGCATGTAGAGGAGATATCGCAGGAACTCGCCCATGCGCTGAGTCTTGGGCCCGCGGCAGCAGAGGAATGGTCCAAAGGCCTCGAAGCTCGCGGAAAAGACCGCATGAGAGTCGCCGAGAACTGGGAACGCTGGGAGGCCAAGCAGCACTGGTGGGAAGCCCATCGGGACGCGGAGTCCGCAACACTGGCGGCGCCCTCCCTTACCGCTACATCGCACAGACAATCTTCCAGATCTCCTCCACGCCATGGCTCATCTCCTGTGATTCACGCCCCCGTTCCCGCGAGTAAGTGTGCTTCTGCTGTTCCATTTGCTTCCAGGACGTGTGGCCCTTGTCCACGTTTCAGCCGCACTCGTCCGGTGTCTGTCCTAACAGCTGTAGTACCGTGTTACCAACATGCGCAAACGAGGCCTCCGACTATACCTCCGCAGGCTTTCACCCCACAGACAGGCAGTACCGCCCCAGGGGGTAGAAATCTGCAAGACGCCAACGAGGCCAAAGCAAACCGCAAATCTGATATCGAGCGTCGATGCCGGCAAATGGACCCTCCGATTCCTCCAAATGTCTTGCGCCACATGGACTCCTTCAAGGCGGCTATCCAGATTTCGCAGCCAATGAATGATTATGCATGGAGCGTGCTCCAGCCCCGCTTGGTTGCCCAATTGCCTGCTGCCCAAAAAGCCGAAGCTGACCACATGGCTCGCGTAGCTGCCCTACCTACAAGTACAACAGACCGTCGTCAGACCGATGTCAACGCCAAGGAAGTAAAAGAGGTAATGGATCGTGAATGGGAAGATTCTCAACGCTCGGTCCGCGACAAACTCAACACCATCGCCGATAACTTCATCAAACAGAACTGGGATGGGGGGAGCGCCGTCACTCATGAGAATAGCCCCAAGTTTGCCGCTGACCTCCTCATCCATGTTCGGCACACCTACTATGCGCAAAGGATCCAAGAGACAGTGTCAACATCCACGCCCACGCAGCGGGGATCTGCACGTGCTCTCCATGAAGATGCTTCTCCAAAGCTTGTTTTAGATAATCTCAAATGGGTTTACGACAACAAGATCAAGCCTTTGACCGAGCAATATCGTAAGGAAATTTTCCTTTGCTATGGAAACGGCTGCGATGGAAATTCAAGATTCTACGGCTTCGAGGGCGTCATCCAACATTACGGGGCTAAGCACACGAACAGCTTCAGTGTGGGCAACGTGGTGGTTGCGTGGAGGGAAGCAGAATGGCCAGAAGAAGCGCCCTTTCACCCAGATCCTTTATCTGTAAAGCATACTTACCATATAACTGCTAGCACTACAGGTCCTGGTGGCTATCATGGTGGCTATTCTCGCGCAGGAACGTCTACACCCCATATGAATTCTCATATCCCACAAGCAAGCCCTGGACCCTATGGTTATGGAGGCCAGTACAATGGACCGTTTGCCCCCCCACAGACCCCTCTAGGAGGACTGCCAGGATACGGATATCCACAGCAATATGCTACTCCTACGGATGGATATGCAAACCAGGCTATGGCTCCTCCCGCATATGGGCCGCATGCGCCCCATGCTTACCTGCAGTCTCCTGCCATGATCGGGTCAGCCATAGCACCGCCTCCATCTGCGGCACCGTTATGTCAAAGCGTCTATGAGGTCCAGCCTGGTATGGGTGACAATTCTGGCCATAGCACTAGCTCCTTCGATAAACAAGTCAGTACCGTCATCAGGCTGGCCAAGGAAATATGGAAACAAACTTCGGGAATCAAGGATATGCCTAACAGTCTGCGGGTATACGTCCTCCTCCACCGCGTTATATTCAAGTTTCAGGTCGAGTTTAGTCATGAACCAAACTTGAATCATTTCATTGATGCCCTATCTAATCATGAAATGCCAAAGGCTCTTAAAAACGCTCCCGGGCTGTCTTGCAAGGCTTGTCAGGTAGGATCATTCCATCAACACGCAAGCGCCTACTACGCAAAATCTGAGGAGCGGAGAACATATACTGTCATGAACCTATTATCACACTTCAAGTCCCAGCACATGCCTTTTCAGCCAATTGGACCTAACAATGGACACGTGCCAAGCCTTGATTGGAAAGAAGACATGATTGAGCTACCAGGCGAGCGATTCATCTCTGGACTTATACATACCCCCGGAATGGACGACGAGAAGCTTCTGTTGGTAGCCACGGTCTTCCCGAAGCAGTTTCCAATGCCTTTGCCTAGGATTGGTGTAATTGACAGTCATGGAGTAGCCTCACCCGCTTCGTCTGGACTCAGAGAGGTGTCAGATGCTCCGGGCTCTCATACTGAGGAATCCGAGATGCCCCGGACATTCGAACTTGGTTCTGGCTCTGGAGAAATAACGCAGCCTTCCATTATTTCAGGAGCTGAACTTGATTCTCATCAATCGATCTTGACCGCGAAAGGTCACGAACAAGCGACCGCCAAGGATAGGAAGCGCTATAACGAGGAAAGTCCGCCAGCTGCGCGCCGACAACGCTATCGAGCGGAGTCTCAATATCATGTAAGTTATGCGCACACTGCATCTCAAGTACTTGTCAGCTAATGCGTCTGCGTCTTAGCCGTCCAGGGAGCACTCAGATAATGGATATCTTACACGGGAATATGATGAATATGCCCCAAGTCCGAGAATGACCCATACTCGTCCGGTGTATGATGAATACGCTGGCCGTAGAACTGTTTTCCGAAACCAAGAACGTTTTTATGGTCCACCACCCGAACGTGTTGTCTATGCACCGACACGAGGCGGAAGTCACGGTAGTCGAGAGCGGGATTATGGCGCCTATTCCCGCAGGTATTATGATCAAGAAGATGAAGGACCACACACTGAGTATCGCTACATGAACGATACTGTATCGCGAGACGGAAGTCCGCGTCAAGGGCAAATTGCAGCCGATCGTTTCTTGGACGAGCTGTTGCCTGGCCTAGTACCCCAAGCCGAACCCCTTCCAGCCCCGACACCACCCGAGCCATTTCCCAGTCCCTTGCCACCAAAGGCTGACGATGGCTCACGGTACACGCCGACGCCCCCCCACGTGTCGACCACAGGAGATGCAGTCCCCCAAATCCGGCCGCCTGCACCTCCACTTCCAAGAGCTCCCTCTACTGTTTCGAATGGATCTCGATACGATGAGTACCGCCCTAACCGTCGCCACATGCATGCGCCTGAGAGAGGACCATCTGGCAGAGCTGGACCCCATCGTAGGAGAGATCGTCCCCACGAACAAAGGATGCCATCTCGGTACTACCGGTATATGAATGTCGCGGCTCGTGAAGATCGCGGTTCCAGTATGAGTCGTTCGCAAAGTAGACGGTACGAGGAACAACGTCGTCGGATTGACCAGCAAGAAACACCGCAGCCTGGTGCCATACCAGAATACGAAATGACATACTCTAGGGATGCAAGTATTGAGCAAATTTCCCCCGAAACCGGGTTCTACCAGCCAGTACGTCGCGCTCCACGCCAATACGTGTCTATCCAGGACCGATCCCACCAATACTCTCCACCAAGATATCACTATGACGATTATCACGGGCCGCACACGGTGTACGTTGATCAGTACGGGCACCCAGTACACGACTATGAGGTTGTACGCGTTCGCGCCGATCACAGACCGGCACGTGGTCCATATATGCACCAACCTCCGCAATACGAACCAGAACATTATCAATACGTGCCCATTCCTCACGAGCGACCTCCGCCACAGAGGTACAATAGCCGCGAACAACACTACACATACTACGATGAGAGAGAGAGGCCACTTCCTAGAAGACCTGCCCCTGAATCGGAATCGGACTTTAATGAGGCGTTGCCGTCGGATATCAAAGCCGAGAGTGTACCGGTGCCTATGCCGGAGGCCAATTGACCTATTATGCGAGGTTTTTCTTGGCCGCGAGATGGACCTCTTTGTTGAGTTTTCCATGTCCTTTATGTCTCGGATTCGATTCTACATAATCGTATTAATATTGAGGTAAAAATGACACATGACGGGGTGGCGCTTTGTGATCAATATATAGGTCTTTTCGTATTCTTCACGCACACGGTAGTGATATGCTTGCCTCATGTCCAAGGTCAGTAAAGGAACAAACTAGTGTTTATATTTGGTACGATGGCTTCGAGCGGGTATCAAAAAGGAGGCAAAGTGGCAATTGTGATTGGCATCATGTCGAAGCAGGTGCCAAGGTTTCTTCGGATGCTTTTGCATCTACAACCTTGGCAGAGGTAGCAGTAGAAGCAGCAGCATCAATTCGATTCTGTGCAAGGCGCTATAGCTACGTTAGTCACGTTTGGGAAGACGAGAATGGTCTTCTTACCAAGAGGTTTCTCAGCAGCACCGCGATCGTCACCTTGCCAATCGCAGGCACATAGATGGAGGCCTTTTCCTTGACCTCGGGTGTGAAGTTCCTCTCGCTTGAAAAGTTGATGCAGACTGCGCCGTCTCTCAGGGTTTCGAGGGGCACCTTGTACTGGTCACCGGGCACGCCGCTAATGACGACGTCACTGATAGGGAGGCAGTTGTCTAGAGTCCAGCCTGGCTTCTCCACCACCTCGTGCCGCCTCTTGCGAAGTCCAACGCCTCTGGTGAACTCCTGAACGTCATTGATGTCGACGCTGTACACGTGTGCGCCGTCGTTGGCAAGCAGGGCTGCCAGTGGCCGTCCTACGACTTCACTGCGGTTGATGACAGTGATGGTGCGGCCATGCAGCCTGTTACCATAGGGCAGAATGGTGTTGTAGATGCGCAGGTACTCAAGGATCTTGATAACAGCCAAGGGGGTGCAAGGCAGAATGCTCTTCTGAGTGGCGGCCGGGTCAAGGAAGCGAATGTTTTGGTACATATTGAAGAGATAGCGATGCGACAGTCCCTCGACGTCCTTGTCGACGGCAACGATCTGCTGCAGGTACTGGTCTTGGCGGCTGCCGAAGATGGGGTAGTAGACAATGATGGCGTCTACGGCCGCGTCGTTGTTGGCTTCGATGAGGCCGTCCTCGAGCCGGTCGCGGTCGACCTCGCGCAGTTCAAAGGCGAAGCCACTGGCGCGTCATCAGTATGGCACCTCGATAGTAGCAATGTGCGCTGTGACGCACTTTTCAATACATGTCTTGCCCGTCCACTCGGCGTACACTCTGGCTGCGGGGTCGGCGCTCGCGAGGAAGCCGACCAGCAGCGGCTTGCGCTGGAGCTGCTGCAGCCCGCGGCGCACTTCTTCCAGCAGGCTTTTGGCAATGCTGTTGGCCAGCACGACTTTGCAGTGGGGCGTCTCGTCAGCCATTCCGATTGCTGCCCTGACTCTACGCCCGTCGTCGTGGCGTCCCGTGTCGTTCGACGACATTTAGGGGGAGGAAGGGCTTTTTTTTCCCTGCCCCACTAACTGGTTATGTGCTTGGCGCCACCCCCACTCCACACTAGCCACCCCCACCCCTCACGTCATGACAGGCGCGACAGACTCTGACCGTCCAATGGTCTATTGCCCACCTACCCACCTGCTCACCGACGCTGCGCCACCATGGCCGACATTGAGCACTACCTACGGGACCATGACAGCAACGTGGCCGAAGCAACAGCAGCTGCCCACCGCAGCGCCAATCGTACGAAGCCCGACGCCCTCAGCGCACACGCGGGCTGATGCAAAACAGGACTGGCGACGGGTGACTTAACCCTCATCCGCCTGGTCACGGATCTGGGCGAGCACCTCAACAGCGAACATGGCGCGACACGGGCAAAGAGTAGGTAGTCCTTGTATCGCATCGCGACGTACATCCACGGCCGTTGCTGTACTGACAGGTAGGTCAATAGCCATGGCGTACCTCGCCGACGTGCTTGCCGCCGTGACCCCCGCGACTTTGTCACTGCAGCAGCGTACGTCTTGCCAATCCCCCCAGTAATCTGACCTGACGGGCGGCCAGGGAACCTACTCTGCGACTTCGTCCTCTCGCGAATCGAGGACAGCTTGGGCCTTGGATCGTGTGCCAAGGCACTGCTGGCGCTGGGCGAGCTGGGAAAATGGGACAATCAACGAGCCATCGACATAGTCGAGGCGCTACTAGCAAACACACATCCGCTGCGCCAGGTTAAGCTGCAGAGCGAACGCTACTCAGTCTTGTGCCTCATCGATGCGCTCCTGGCAAGGTACCGGCACGCACTGCGAAGCTACCATGAAGCCACCCATGACTTCCTGCCACGCTTTATCGCATACTTCGATGGCGAAAAGGACCCCCGCAACCTCATGGTCGTTTTTTCCATTTTGTGTGTGCCCATGACGGAGTGGAGCGTGGCTGCCAACGCCCAGGACCTGTTCGATGCCGTCTTCAACTACTTCCCAATCACATTCCGGCCGCCGCCAGACGATCCTTATGGCATCACCGCCCAAGACCTTAAGGACCGCCTTCGGGACTGCATCTCATCAACGGCAGACTTCGCACCCTACGCCTTCCCAGCGCTTCTCGACAAGCTCGATTCAACATCTATGAACACCAAGCGAGACGTTCTTTCCACTATCGCCGCTTCGGTCAGTGCATATGGCCCCCGAACCGTCTCATTGTATTCGATAACGCTGTGGGACGCACTGAAATTTGAAGTTCTCAATGTCCAAGAAGAGGACCTTGCGCAACAAGCACTGGCAGGCCTTGCAGCCATCGCGAAAACCTTGTCGCAGGGCACACCTGGGCCCCTGAATGCCTTTCTTAGGCCCATCATCAAAGAATGTAATGAACATCTCGAAGACGCACCAACCAAGCAGTCGCAAGCTGCCGCCAAAATACTCTATAGCATCGCTGACGTGTCTCCCAACGTCACCAACATTCTCCTCACAGGAGTGCTTCCAACCATCTTTCAACTATTTGGAACAGCGGAAACCATGGCAAAGCGACGGGGTCTTCTCGAGGTCCTGGCCCAGCTCGTCCGAGCCACTATCCATGTCTACGGTGATTGGACATCGACAGGGCCCGGGGGAGAAAAGGCTGATAGTAATGTACTGGCGCAATTCCGAGAACAAGCAGTAGATGTCATGTTGAATGGTCTCGAAAAGGCGCCGAGGAACGAGGTGTCCTTTCGCTTGGTATGTCTGGATGGTTTGATACAATTATCAAAAGTACGGCAATTACTCAGCGACGAGGACCAAAACAGTATCATCCATCTTCTGCATTCTGTCGTCATCTATGAAGAACCCTACGGCAAGGATGAAATTAGAGCAGCGGCGATCAACGGCATTGTCGATATTGCCCACCAGAAACCCCAGGTCGTCGTCGAAAAGGCATTTCCCGCATTTTTAGCTCAACTGCCGGATACCGACACAGACGGCAAACAGAGCTATACCACCATCTTGGAAGCTTTCGCGAAACTTGCAAGCGAAGACCAGGTATTCGATATCGTCGTACTCCGACTGAAGAACAAATTCAGCGCTGTCGTCTCACGGGGTGCCACTTCTACATATATCGTTGCTCTATTATCAGCGTTATTTTATGCGCTCAAGAAGGGAGAGAAACGACTTTCACAAAGCTCTCAAGCCTTATCCTATTATCAGGACATTGCACTTCCACTCTTACGGCTCGTATCTGGTCCTGATGCGTCACACCCGACTGCCTTCGATGAGACAACACTCGAGCTCGTCGGCCGCATCTGCAATCTCATCATCCGATCGCAAATTGCCGAATACCAAAAAGCCGTCGCCATGGAACTATACACCCTATTCCGCGATCAAACCCAAACTGACTTACCACCTTTCAACATCAATGCTGCAAAGGAGCTGCAAAGGACCATGATTATATCGACCTACCTTCTCGCCTCCCTCCGCAAAGACACGCCTCTCCCCTGTGAGCCACAAAATCTCATACTCTGTCTAGTGAGGTATTCCCAACAGCCTAATCTTCTCGTGTCCATACGTTCAGCATGCCTCCGTCAAACCTCTCTCATCATAAATAAATGCTTTTCTTCATCCGCACTAAAAACATGCTTAGAGTCCATCATGCTGGAATTCGACCTTCTGAATCCAGAGAAACTCGACCCATCCCGGATACGCACCATCTTTGCCTGCCTAAAGGGTGCCGTGTTACGCAGCAGTCCCATCCTGGACACGCTCTACCCTTTGCTCCTGTCCTTGCTGTCCCACCCACAATATGGAAGCGTTGTAGCTCAAGGTTTCCAGACCCTACTTCAACCCGACGATCTCCTCTGCAAATCAAACCACTGCCAAATCCTCGGTCTGCACAAACAAAAGACGTTTGCATTACTCGTACCCAGCATCACAACAGCGTTCAAGGCAGCAGATTCTGCGACAAAACCAAACTATCTTATTGCGCTGAGCGGTGCGCTGCGCTGGATGCCATTCGATCTCGTCGTGGAAGACGTAGGAAAACTCGTTACATTACTACTGCAGTCGCTGGATCTGCGAGACAGCAACTCAGTCAAGGAAGCCGCGCTCACCACGCTCACCTCCATCCTGCGGGAGAAGCCGCAGGCGCTGGAGGAGCATGCCGGCAGTCTGGTGACAAGGCTACTAGCCAACGCCACGCTTGTAGCTCGAGATCAGAACAAGGATGCTACGCTGCTGCCTCCGCCCAGCGTCAGAATGGCAAGTCTTAAGTGCTTGCATCTTGCGGCTGAGAGGTTGAGGGAGGAGACGCTGTGTCGGTATCGCAGGGAGGTGGTAAAGCGGTTGGTGGGCGCGCTGGACGATGATAAGAGGGGGGTCAGGGGCGAAGCGGTGCGGTGCAGGAGCCGGTGGCTGGATG
>Ga0182215_1000259_pt1 | contig 10302 bp, 7 predicted proteins | sample G5R1MG_24_FD_128404 | JGI IMG/M metagenome (GOLD analysis project Ga0182215, IMG submission 128404) | Switchgrass phyllosphere microbial communities from Michigan, USA - G5R2_NF_03OCT2016_LD1 MG | ecosystem: Host-associated > Plants > Phyllosphere > Phylloplane/Leaf | place: USA: Michigan... | reverse complement strand
GCAATAAGAAAGCATGTTTGTGCTTTAAGTATTCATTTAGAAAGCATCCAACACAGCTTAACCAAGAGAAAATTTGGTTCAAACCCTCCTAATTCCATTTTTGAACCCATTCCCCTGCACAAAGAGTCTTTCCAGTGTCACGCAGGCTAAAAACTGATGGTGCCTTAGCCTTGTGCCATACCAGTCCTTTTGGGCAAAGGGCCGAAATGGTCATCCTTGTAAAATAGGTTGAACAAAAACACCGACCTAGGAAGAAACATACCAATCCTATTTATCTTTTTTCACTCAGCCACCAATAATATGGCGCTAAGATTTGGATGGTCATGTTGCATCAGCAGAATGTGATGAGTACGAATCCCGAGCACATCACACAAATTGATCTAATCGGTGGAGAACAAACACATGGTTACTAATTGAAGCTGTGCATATTAGAAAGCTAATTCACAAACAAATGTTGAGCTATACTCAAATCAATGTACTGTACCAAACAAACCAAACAATGGAGGTAGATGAAGACATCTGACCTGAGAGAGAATCAGGCTGCAGTTGATGTGGGTAGAGCACAACAATCAAACCAGCCAACCATCGTCCTCTCACTAACACGTTGGTTCCCTTGAGTTTCTGCTTGAGCATTCTGTCGAACACCTTGGGCAGCAGCAAGAAGGCCGGGCATGCATGATCTGAGTGGCAGGCAGTAGGATATGGCTTCACCGAAATTTGTTAACAGGAGATGGTGCTGCGTGGCAGGGAGAGTGGTGGGGGTAGGACTGTAGAAGGGGATGGGGTGGCCAGGAGCAGGCTCGCGCAGCGGTGCGCACCTCCCGTCTCGTCGTCGTCGCTCATGGTGCATGGGTGCAGTGGCGTGTCACACCCGTATCCAAGTCGCTCCTGGCGTGCAAGCAGCGAGGACCTGTCATCACCGGTCTTCATGCGCTCGTCCTCCTTCTGAACACGCGCTCTGCCGGGATCATTGGAGGAGCCCGGTCATGCTGCGCATCGTCTTCAGGTATGGGGCAGCGGTCGTGAAGGTAGCTGGGGAGGCACAGCAGCGGGGGACGAATGGGGAGGCGCGGAAGCGAATAGTGCGGCATGGCGGCAGGGTAGGTAGTGCGCAGCGGTGAGGCCGGGCCGTGTGGTAGAGATGGGGAGGTGTGGTGGCGGGGGAGCTACGGCGTGGTGCGGCGATGGGGCCGGGCGGCGGTGGTTCCGTGAGGTGAGTGGGAGGAGGCAGACGGAAAACCGCATGTGACATGGGGACCTCGTCGAGCCTGGATCCGTGCCGCTGCATGTCCTCCTTCCTCCCCGTGCTCCTCATGATGGCGTCATCCAGACGCGGAGGCGGAGGCGTGGGCGGACACAAAGGTGCAAGGAAGCGGCGCGGGAGCGGTTCATTTTTTCTCGGAGGCAGAGGGAGGGGCATGCGGTGGGGAGGCGAGCTGTTTTTCCTTCTCGGAGGCGGAGAGAGGGGCGCGCGGTGGGGAGAGGCGACGCACGAACAACTCGTGCATTATAGGAGTAGAGAAGTACAGACAGACTATACTAGGTGGATGCCCGTATGCGTTTCTACGGGTGTCATCCGATGTGTGTGAGGTTTTATTTTCGAAGCCAACAAAATTATAACACAACATATATATATGTTCATCTTGTACGCTTAAACATAATGTTATTTCACCTATATTATCTTGGAACAATTCAGAGGCATGACCTGCTCTTGAAGCCTGAATAACAAGAACCAGATTTAGCCAACCAAATCAAAATCAGTAGAAAATTTATACGCTCAATCACTACTCGTACAACTCGTGTCATGCACCTAGCTAGATATTGTTATATATGAAACAATTCTTAAATAAACCAAAGATTACTATGTAATCTATATCCAAGTCCATGCATAAAAGATTGTGCAGTTATTTATCTAATTTTAAATGTATTATGAGTTTTCAAGATTGTGCACTATTGGACAACAATATAAGATTTTCTTCGGCATGCCATGATAGTGAACTTTTATTATTTAATTCGAGTATATAAACTTACTTAACACTTGGTCTTTACAAATTATAAGATTTATACTCGAGTAAACTATGCAGCTGATAGCTAACTGTCTATTCCATCCTATGACACTACTTCTCAAAACCCATTCTGAGATAGTGCTGTCAATGCCTTTAAATCTGGCACTCAGATACTCATCATACTGCACCAAGTAACCGGCCTTGTTTTATCCTCAATTCAACCGATGAGAAAACAAGAAATCGTATATTGGAATTGAATAGTGGGAATGGTGTGATCCTACTCCGGCGGGTCCGCTTCTTGTAGAGGATGCGGTAGCCACATTCACGCACTGGATGACACCTCCTGGCTTCAGGGTGTTCTGAGCTCCACAATCTGAAACAGAGCATTAATTGTAAATTATAAAAAGAAAGAAAGAAAGAAAAAAAGGCACCCTGTTTATCAGTATTCCATGAAAAAAAGTTTTGAGGAAAATGGTGGAGATGAAAAAAATTTAAAACTAAACATGACAAGTCATAGTATCATAGTCTATCTATCTTCTATCTATCTATACTATAAAGAGCGAGTTTAGTTAAAACTATTTTGCACTCAAATATCATGTACCCAATAATATATACCCTACCTTTAGATTGGCTGATTAAGGTTTTGGGGCCCACTAAGCTTCTATCCAATTACTTTGCGTAACTAATTGTTACGCACGGCAATGTGCTCCTGCCGATTCTCTTTATTTTTGGGCTTGTCTATTCATAACACGTGTGTTTTTAGGGCTGTGAGCACACGTGTGTTTTCTTGCAAAAAAACACATGAATTCCTGCAACTAAAAAACCGTGTGTTTTTTTTTGCTTCCTAACACACTAATTTGGGCAGCCTAGGCAAACACAAATCCATATGTTTTCCCCTAATGAAACACACGAATCTACACAAGGAGAAAAACCGTGTGTTTTAAGAGGAAGTAGCACATGGATTCTGTAATCTGTTGCAATTGTCTTCTGTTGTTGATTTCCTATAAAAAGACAAGGATAAGTCTATGTTGGCACAAATCACCATTAACGGATTTCCGATAACAAGTATAATTTTTTCTATGAAAAAACCAACAGATCGAAGAGGAAGCACTAAGCTCAACACAGCCAAGGTTAGCACACCCATCATTAGAATCCAATCTGCAGCTTGTGCTTGTTCCAACAACAGGGCCTAGCCTGGTTCCTCACTGCGAACAAGGAGCAGATCCAGCATACATTATGTGAGATAAGAGCAAGATCATGTAGCTAGGAGAATCACACACACATAAATCACAATTTCTTAGCCAATCTCTATAAGTACTTTTGCAGGCACACCACACATATGTTTTGCATTTGTTATAATCCTGTTGTAAATAAATTACAAAATATAGAATAATAAATTGGATATTTGAAATAATGCAACTACTATTTGCCGTTACTGCAATTATACTGTACATGTATATAATTTAAAAATCCGGCTCATACAAGTCTTGCTATAAGTAGGACTATTAATTCAACTAACATTTCAAGAACTACCAAGATGCTGCTAGATAGCTTTTGCAATCAGAGCAAATTCAAAACAGCTAATGCTACCTTTTGCATGGGCAAAAACTAAATTATTAACTGAGAAACCTTGTAACCATCGAAACATCAAATTTGGATGTTATAACAGAATATGAACCAAGGAAGAGGAACAAGACAGGAGGAAATATCAGAGCCGCAAAGATATTTGTTCAAAGAATATAATCTGTGTCAAATGCTAATGACAATTGAACAAATCACAATAAACAGAGAAATGAGCAGTTTCAATTAGGATCTTGATTGCTTGAGCATGCTTACCAGTGAGATGGTTGCAAGGCCATACTGCAGCGTGTTGCTCCTGCATGTGTTGGGACATCTGAGAACTCTCTAGCTGCAGTGTTCTCTGGTTTAGGAAGCTCTCGCCTTCATGTCTACCTCGAGCATCACCTCCGAGTCATTGCCCCTCATCTCATGATTGGTGAAATGTCATGTGACAAAAAATAATAAAAAGATTACAATTCTTTACTATAGTATGGCATAGATAAAATACTGAAATGTGTTGGCATTCAGTTAATGTTGCACCAACCCCTTTCTTTATTGTTTATTTAGCAAAACAAGAATTGATTTACTCACCAAGAGCTAATGAGAAAAAAATACACATAAGCTGTAATTAAACAATCTAAGCACACTTGTTGACCAACGCGATAAGGAACAAGCTTTAGGACTAGCTGCTGAAAATGGGTACTGCACTTGCAGAGAACAAAGTGCTAGAAAATAGCATGAGCTCACAGCTGGTACTGAAATTGACAAGATGCAGAGAACAACAATGCTGGTTGAAGTCAGAGTAGCAGCCATTTCTAGTCTATATATCTATATCTATATGGACTATGGAGTAGAACAGAGACAGCGAAGGAGTTGGTCTTGTGGTTTTGGGCAGATAGGACAAGGCGAGACCTTGAAACCACATAAGGCAAAGATAGTGATGGCTTTATTAGCTACTATTTTCTTGACAGGAAGATGTAGTTTAGGTTCCACGAACAAGATCAAAACCATAAATTGCTCAGAAATGTTAGGGTCTTGCATTCAATAGAACACTGAGTATCCTGTATTCATTCGATAGGGAAAAGAATGATAAAAAAGACTAGCCTCGCAAGGTTGAATGCCAAGGATACTCAGAGAACACATAAGTCTGAACCTGAAGTTTGATCGGTTCATTATGAAACAAGATAGCCACACCATAACATTATGACAAAACAAGATGGCCACACCATGACAAAGCAAGCACAAACACAGAACACAATTTACAATTTACAATTCTTTATAATACCACCACAAACAAAGATTAAAAGAGAAATTTTTTTCTATGGTAGGACAATTTACAATACCACCACTCAAACCCTAATTTGTTTTTCTATGGAAGGACAATTTACAATTTTTATTTTTCAATACCAGCACAATCACTGATTACAAGATAAAATATTTTCTATGGAAGGACAATTTACAATACCAGCACTCAAACCCTAATCTTTTTTCTAAGCAAGAACAATTTACAATTTTTTTCCAATACCAGCACAATCACAGATTAAAAGAGAAATTTTTTTCTATGGAAGGACAATTTACAATATCAGCACTCAAACCCTAATCTTTTTTCTATGGAAGAACAATTTACAATAACAGCAATCAAACCATAATCTGTTTTCTATGAATCGACAAATTACAAAACAAACCGCATCAAAATCCGCATTAAGCTGAAACCCCAACCCAAATAAGTAGAACACAACTATATAGTATGCACATCATACTACTATATTATTTTAGTTTTTAGCCGGTATCACACATAAATTACTAATACTGTGTGAATAGAGGCAACCAAATGAAGTCTAAGAATGCTGGAAACAACAAAAATATTCACTCTAAGAAAGCCACTTAAATAGAAAGTAAAACAAAGCAAGCTACACTTGCAGGAAGCTATACTTGGGAAGAAGCAAAGAAAAAACAGATTTGCTCGGCGTAGAAAAAACCTCTGCTCTTGTGCCCTGGTTGCTCACTATGGAGAAGATCCAGCAGTTGGTATGTAACAAATTAAGTTTGGTATAAAACATATGGAGACAATTCAAAAATTCAAAAAGATTGGGGAACCAAAACAAACAAGCACAGAAAAACAGCACAAGGACAAATACATGATAACAAGAGACAATTTTTTTTCTATGGAAAGACAATTTACAATTTTTTCCAATACCAGCACAATCAAAGAAAACAAGAGACAATTTTTTTATATGGGAGGACAATTTACAATTATTTTTCTTCATGCTAGCTCAATCAGAAAGAGAGGGGGGAGAACCAGCACAAGTCACAATAAACAAAGAAAAAGTTGTGTTAACACAAGTCATGATTTTATGCTAGCGCAGATCACAATAAACAAAGGCTACTAGGATGGGGTTACAAGTCTAACAGGTTTACACTTTTTTTTCTAACAGGACACTAGCAGAAACACAAGTCCAAGGCAAAAAAAAACCTACAAACCAGCTTGCTAAACCTACCACACCAACAAGGAAGAACTAAAATCATGGAAATGTAATCCCAGGTCGACTTGTGAAATGTCAGAACTGGGAAATACTTCTTACTGTACAAAGCAGATCTAATGAAGAACTATAGACTCAAAAAATGAATAGAGGTGAAATAGGCATCAATCAGATCACCAGACAAGAGAAAATAGATGATTTAAATAGACTTCACTGAACTGTGAAAATTCTGCAGTGGCTGCATGTTCCATTCAGTGGTTGCTGCAAACCTCACTCTCCTAATTTAGTTCATTTTTGTATGTACTAAACTAGTTGGCAAAGAGACCAACCTAGTAGCCTTAAGTTTCTACTTAAGTAAAAGGGGCGCACACCATGAAGCATAGAGTATAGGACAAATACTCAACACATACACTTTGGCATTTTTGGTTAATGAACAAGCAACCATTTTCAAACAATCAAACATACACAGAGCCCATAAAACTTGCAATATTTGCCAGCTAAGCAAATATTTATAAGCAGGATGTTACAAGATTAAATTAAATTATGCCCAGACCACAATTGCATATGCTAAGAACTACAATTGCAATCCACAGTAGCTGCAATTTATGTTGTTGGTGATTGCAATTATGTAACTGAGTTTTATACTTGTTTGGTTTTCATCAAGAGCAAATATTAATGGGAACAATGCACTTCAAATTAAGTAGTATATATATATGAGGGGATTTTCTATCACACAACAAATAGCCATCACCTATAGTATTGTAGCGGTTGTCAGTAATCCACCTACACTCCCACCAAAAACCCTCTAGTCAGAACCACACAAAGCAATGCAAAGCCTTCGGCTTTGGGTCCGTGCTCCAATATCATCTAGCACTAAGTATGACCCAGGAAAGCACAAGATTTCATATCAATCCTGCCAAATCAACAATTAAGCACAAGGTACAAATTGCAGACATGTGTTGCTTATAGTATCCAGACATTCAAATCTCAAAAGACCATCTGGACTTGCAAGAATTAACTGTAGTACTTAGGCAAACTATAGTACTACACCATCAGGCTTGTTCAGACATGTGTTGCTCACTAAACAAGCAAGGAAAAAAACAAGATTCTGAATCAGAAAGTTGCATTGTGGTGGATACAAGGGAATCAAAAATCACTTAATTCTAATAACCAGATTGACTAGTAGGTGGAAAAGAAATTGGGTGGGATAAAATGTTTACAGGAACAGAGCAATATTACCTATACAACAATCTGAAAATTCCCCCTCAGATTGACTAGTTGGAAGTCCTTCGTGCACTCTAGTAGTCTAGTGCCCCCTCCCTTGAAATGGTGCCAAAGAACTCAACAACTGCATGTTCAAGGAAGTTGTTATAGACAATAAAATAACAGATACAAGTCAAGGACAAAACTGAATACCACAAACTTGGGGTTCCATGGCATGAGTATTTACAATGACACGCTTCATATCAGGCAACTCTATGAGAAAATACAATATTAGTTTAACAGAGAGGTAAATATAAGAGATCAGAGAAAACAATGCAAAGATTAAAAAAACAAGAGGTCTGTGTCGCCAGAAATCACAAGTGAAATAGATAGAGGGAGACGATAGAGCTCTAGCTATCCTCTCGCTAGCTGCTGATAGGGCAGGGGGACAAAGGGAGACTCAGAGAGAGTGTGTGTGGCTAGCTAGGTAGGCTACTGATCCATGATGCTATCATATAATACTATATAGTATGCACATCATACTACTATATTATTTTAGTCTTTAAAATAATATATATAAATAAACCAAAAACAAAACAGTGGGAAATCTATATATAAATAGACCAAAAATTGCACATAATTAACAGCAAAATTGCAGGAAATAAAGTGTGCAATTTACTACTAGTAAATGTGCAATCAAGAAATGAATACTAAAAATAGTCTATAGCTTTATTGTATAATGTATGCAACACACAGTTAAATGATATGAGCTCCTACAATCCAGATAGCAATCAAAGTATCCAACAGAAGGATTAAACTACTGAATTTGGCAAAGATCATTGGCCACGGTCTATATAAAGTTTTCTCACAAAAGAAATGATAAAATGAAAGTCCTAAAGTAACAAGCAATGCTTCTTTAGTAAAGGGACAGTCATGCACATCATGAAGGCCTCATTCGAACAAGGAAATGGTGTGATTCTGACAGACAAATAACCTGAACAACTTATATCTCAGGAGCAGCTGATGTCTTGGACTGTGATCCACCATCTTTTTTTTTGCTGCAGTGGATTTTGATGGTCGAGATGTCTTGGAAGCAGCCTAGAAACAAGGAAAACAGTACCCACATAAGAACATGGTGTGCAAATTCAAATACTAGAAAGTTACTCATCAAATATGCATCCATCCAAACTAAGCGCTGCCTGGACAGGCTTCTAGGCATTTCTCATTGAAAACCCCTTTGATTAATGCTCACCCTAATGATAATTAACTGTTGTGCAATTCTTTATATAGTCACAATAGACAATTAACTAATGACAAATTTTTTTAATACTCAAGCAAGGACAAAAAACTATCATGTGTTGACACAGATAAAAATAATAATTTACAATTATTTCTTTAGTGAGATAAGGATAAAAGATTTGTCTAGGCACAAGGGCAAAACACAATTGATCACACAGAATACTGCAATTACCATATAATGCAAATGCAATTCTTCTACTCAAAATAGCCCTGATTCATACTATTGATAAGTGATTGTATCAGAAGCAGATTACATCTTACAAAATTTTACATGTTTTCATAGAATAAAATGCCACAGATACAATATCAGATTTAGGATACTGAACAAATGAAAGGATACAACAACAAGGATGACAATACAGAGAACATGTATAAGGTAAAATTACTTCTAGTTTAAATTGCAGTCATAGACTCTCATATTATTCAATTTTTTGAAGCATGTGGCCTCAGATTATAAGATTACAAGATGTGTTAGCAGAAAAGGTGTTCCATACAGAAGAAAAGGTGTGTTAGCACAAATCACAAGAGACAATTTGAAGAAGTTCCATGGATTTGAAGGAGTTCCATGCGGCCTCAGATTACAAGATAACAAGAGACAATTGTTTTTCTATGGAAGGACAATTTACAAAAAAAAATTAAATACCAGCACAATCACAGAAAACAAGAGACATTTTTTTATATGGAAGGATAATGTACAACTATTTTTATTCATACTAGCACAATCACAGAGAGAGGGGGAGAACCAAAAAAATCACAAAAGACAAGGGACAATTTTTTATCTATGCAAGGACAAATAACAAAAATCAAATGTTTTCAAATTCAGCAGGCACGGATCCAGTAAGATAAAGACCAGTCAGGCAGTCACAAGTGCGACACCAAGGACAGACCCTCCCAGACCTAAGTGGGATGTCAAGACATTCCTTTTTCTTTATTATTTATCCTTTCTTTCTTGTTTATTCTTGCAATGCAACTACATCTACTTTATGGCATTTAATCTATATTTAGCTCTAGGCAATAGGAGGTAACTTAGCCTGCCAAGCTCCAAGTGCCTTTTAAAACCTTGAAAAACACTAATAATCAATGGTAACACACCAAAATATAAGATACTTAGACTAGTTCTTGATAATCTATAGCCAATCCAAGCGGTCATATCCAATAGACAGTCAGATATTTGACACATAAACAAACAAATCAATCAGCTATATCTAAATGCCTAAAATAGCTTTTTGAAATCTATTTATTGATAACTCAATAGACAACTCAGTCTATACATAAACACCAGATATTATTACCTTCTCCGCAGAAGCACCTTCAGAAGCTACCCCACAACTTACTTTATATTTCATGTTTCTTCCCCTTCTGCAACGGCAGATAATAGGACAGACACTATAGTTCATGGCGTCATACACACTAAGAAAAATTAAAACATATTATAAATTACAAATCAATAATGACAAAATTACGCATTTCAGCTAGTGCAATTTCTGGACTTGAAAAATGCAATATAAGATCTTCTAAGCTTATTTGCAAAATCAAATCTCTCACAAGTGCATATGGTCTAGGTGAAGCAGAACTTATCACCTGTTCTGTTTTCATGTGTAACCATCAGGGATCAGTAAGATTACAAAAGAGAAGCAGAGTTGTGAGTTTAGTCTAAGGAAGAAATATATCTCAAAGAATGTAACCTCTGATAACACTGATGTAATTGGAACTATAAGCAAAAATATTTGCTCATATACAATATAATCTATAGG
>Ga0182215_1000257_pt1 | contig 10323 bp, 10 predicted proteins | sample G5R1MG_24_FD_128404 | JGI IMG/M metagenome (GOLD analysis project Ga0182215, IMG submission 128404) | Switchgrass phyllosphere microbial communities from Michigan, USA - G5R2_NF_03OCT2016_LD1 MG | ecosystem: Host-associated > Plants > Phyllosphere > Phylloplane/Leaf | place: USA: Michigan... | reverse complement strand
CTTGGTCGATGCGCACGCAGGTCTGCTGCATCGACCACCGCCCAGGGGGGGTTGTTTTTTCTTTTCTTCCGTCGGGCATGAATACCGGTCGGTGTTTGAAGAAGAAAAATACTCAAGCATCGCTCCGAAACAAAATACCGCAGAGAAAAGGGGTACATATGTGTGTGTGTGTGTGTGTGTATAGACTGAAATTGTCCATCACTCATCACCATCTACATTTATAACTGCATGTCTGTAGAAATTGCAATAGGCGGCTTTTCCCCTTTTCCCCTAAGTTAATATTACGTGATTAAGCCGGGGAGCAAGGCCCTAGTTATATCTTAAGTTTTCTTACAGTCCTAGTTACTACTTTCTTCTTTTTCTCTTTAGGTTTAGAGGGCTTATTTAGTGTACCCTTAGGTGTCTCTTCGACGAAGGACATAGACTTACTATAGTCCTCAAATTTCTATTCTACCCTGGCTACGCCTTCTGACAAAACTGACATCTTTGTTGAGTTCCCAACTGAAGGGGTAGGCTTGCTCTATTATTTCTTGCTTCCCTATTCTGTTGACCTTCCTAACTTTAAAGATTAATCTCCAGCGGATGATATAGAAGCTGCTACCATATTGTTCAACACCAAGTCCCTGTATTCTATCAGAGCTCTAGAAAACTCGTCTAGGGACTCTCGAAGGCTGGGAGTATAATGATTTGATTCCAGCTCCTTGAACGCGTCCTCCACAGCGTCCACGAGATTAGCAGACTTGCTCAGCAGCCTCGCGACCTGGGGTATTTGCTTTGGAAGTGATTGAGACATGTGTTCTACGTAGTCTTGTGTAGAGAGTGGCTTGTGACTAATAGGAACTGCTAACGCTCTACCTGCGGTTATATAACCCTTTATATACTTAATATTAGGATCGTATATATTATATAACCTTATAGGCGTTTAGGTGTTTCAGACAGGAGCGTGCGGACTGTCAGTGAGCCTCCGCGGACGTTGTCTGCGGACGTCCACTGAGGTCGTCGGTTCGTGCCGTAGTTGCGACAATAGAGGTATAAGCGGATATATAGTATATAAGAAGTCTGATATAAAAAAGACAAACCTTGCAGCCAAATTAAGGAGTAAAATCTTCGCGCAAACAAGTAAGCTGATATCTACTCTTTTTGCGCCGACAAAGCGGGGAGGAAAACCCCATGCATGAACCGCGAGCTTCCTTTAGTCGTCTAAGACAATAACATTGCCCCCTTGACTGGCGCCGTGTTTTCGTCCCGGAGTGATAGATCCGGGTGATGAACTACCCTTTTCTCGAAGAGTTTCCTCGATGTCTACAATATGCTCTTCCGCGCCAATGAGGCCGTTGTCAAAGGCCTCGAGCGTTCTGATGATGGTACGGTACATAGCTTCGGCCATGACAGGAGGAAATGCATTGCCGACTTGCTTCGTTGCTTCGGTTTTGCTGCCCGTGAACTTGTAGCCGTAGGGAAAGCTCTGAAACAAACTTAGCTCGCGCACTGTCCATTTTCTCGTGCCAGAATAATGGTAGCTTTCGCTGCCTCCGGTAGTAATGCATCCTTTGAGAAAGTCGTGGGGATTTGTTGGTTCTCTCTGGTTCGTGGCGGGTTTTGGCTCATGGTACTCGTCGCGGCATCTAGGTCGCCCCATTTGCTCCAGGGGTTTGAGAGCTTGGTCTATATAGACAAAGGGTTTCAGGCCACTTCCAATGGGTCCATGTGTCTCTTTTGGGAATGGTGGAAGTGGTGTTCCTCGGCTTCGCAATGTTAGCTATGAATATCTCAGCAGCAATAAGAGAGATTCTCACCGAGCAGCGATGATGAGCAGGCGTTTGCGTTTTTGGACGAGCCCATATTTGGATAGATCCTGTATCTTATACCGTACATCGTACCCAGCCTTTCCGATATCGTTAAGAAGAATGTAGAAGTATTTCATATGTTTATTGAGCGACACGAGACCAAATGTTTGCTCGAGTGTCGCAATGCGTGGCCTCGCCTTCCTGAGAATTGCTCCTACAGTGTACAAGGCTTCCAGGTTTGCTTGATCATTCGGCCCATCAATAGTACTGTATGTTGTTAGTGCTAGACAGTTTACAAAGAAGTGTTGGCTTAACGAACTGGCAAGGCGCGAAAAAGCAACACGGAGGAGACAAATGGAGAATGTCCGTCCTTAATTCTGCAATGCTTTTACCACATGGCGGGAAGTTGTGTGCATTACAGAGATATCCAGATGCACCGGGGTGGTTGAGTAGGTATGCTTCCAACGCCGGCTTATCCTTGTCCAGGCCCCATGCAACGTAGATTCCGGCTTGCGCTGCCCCCTGAGATGCCCCTCCAGCCCCGCAGAAGACATCGCCGATTGTGTATCGACTTCTCTTGGTCGGATGAGGCAAGGGGCGTTTGGACGGCGCTTCATCCAGAATTTCGAAGGAAACAGAACGGGGACGCCTCTTCCCATGACTCACAACCATGACATCCTGCTCGTCGTCATCCACAGTTATAGAATATTTGTGGGAGTTTCCGGCTTTCAAGAGAGAACCGGGTGGGCTTGGAGTATTAGTACTGTGCGTGACTGTCTCCGACGCGTACAGCTGCCGAATTATGCCGCTACGAAACTTTTGAACTGTCTTGGTATTCGTTCTCGTCTCTTGTTTAGAGAGGATCATGACGACACGGCAGCACAGTCTGCCACCTTGAAAAACTTGGAGACGGATCTCTTCCTTACTCATGAATGCAGGGTACGCAAAGCGATCTCCGTCACGAAAACTTTTAAGAGGATATGGCTTGTTCGTGAGTTCACACTCGCGCACGCCTATGACATCTTTGACAGCGAATTCTTCCATCCCAGCGACAAAAGGGCAGGTGTTTTCGCCTTCTGTAATGGGAAGCACCATGCACAACTCGTTCAACTTCCCTTGTATGTTGTTAGCAGTCGGAACGAAATCAGTGAAGGATAACTTGCAATCGAATATTTGACCGAGATACTTTGTGCGCCGCATACGATGTCCTTGAAATCTCAACTCGTCAGTCTCCAGGTTCTTAATGATCCTCTTGACATGAACAAAGTCTCCGCTATGCATAGCACCAGCGACCTGGATGGAATGGTCTCTCAGCTCCAACGTGCCACCAGTCTTTATGACGTTGCCGTTGTCGAATCTGAAACTCGGGATTTCTATATCAGGAAGTTGGATAGTGTCGCTCCATCTTGCAGAATTATCAAGGCCGGTCTGGCATGTCTCGGACGGCGGTCTCTGGCTTTGCACAGAGACTATTTCGGGCTCGGAGGTATCGGAATCTTGAAAAAAGATCATTAGCCGGTGTAGAGTGCGACGCGAGACACGAGAGTGAAGTACCGTAGGATAGGATCTCAAGCTCCTGATCGGTGTGGTCGTGACCGCGATCATCGTCATCATCGTCGATGATGTAGGGAGAGTGGAATGACATGGCTGCTTGAGTAGACACACAGCTCGTTGGGCTGATAACGAGCGGGGTTGTAATGTCGTGGTGGGAAGTCAAGGTAAGAGCGTGGCCAAGGGCACTGCGGAGACTTTATATAGCCGATTAAAAGATTATACAAGAACAAGATAACGCAGCAAATGCGCGGTGAGAGTGAGTTTATGTAGATAAAATCAGCTTGTTTGCTCTGCCAAGACGCTAAGAAGGCAAAGCATAGTTATAATCAGCAGCTGGCAGACATAGTAGGCAGTAGGGTAGACAGGGACTGGCATGTTTAGTTGTAGGCATAGTAATAAGAGTGATAGTGAGGGTAAAAGTGAGAGTGAGACAGCGAAGTGGGTATAGAAGTCTAATAATTGAGGAGAAGCAGCGGCAGCGCAGAGATACTCAGGATATCAAAGACACCGAGCCTCACTGAATGGTGCGCTGGACAAAGTCCTTTTCGAGCCGGCCGACCTCCTGCTTGAACGTCTCGACCTCCTTCCAGCAGTCGAGGGGCCGTCGGTCGTGGGTGCGCAGACAGGCCACGACTGCCTCCTTGGCCGTGGCCAGATTGGAGTCCACCTGCTCGAGCCTCTTGCGCTTCTCTAGCTTGGCCTTGAGACTCTCGATCTCGCGGGCGACGCCGTCCCTGCTCATGTCCTTTTGGCGCTGCTTCTCGGCGAGCGTAGCAGGGCTCGAGGTAGCGTCGGCGAGCTTGTCGACAAGTGAGGGCGTGCTAGGTTCGTCGGCCTCGCCCGAGAGGGTTTCGCTGAAGCGGACGAAGCGGTCCGCCTCTTGGTGGCGCAGCTTGTCGAGCTCAGCCGCCAGGCGCTGCTGGTATGCGAGCTCCTGCGCCTTGGACCGCGCCGAATCTGTCTAGGCGGGCATCAGTCGGGCCCATGGCGGTAGCAGTGGTGATGGTGCGTGGATCCACTCACGAATGTGTTCTTCTGCATCGAGTCGACGAGGCCGTTGGAGAAGCGGACGGGGTGGTCACTGCGCGCGATGTGGTCAGCCCGCGGGTATGCGAGCCGGGGGATGCGGCGGGACGTACGGCGCAAAGACGTGCTGCGTCACCTCGGACGCGGGCTTGGAGTGGTCGGCACCCATGCTGGATTGCTGGCGTGATGGGCAGTGGGTGAGGCTGCCGCTGAGAGAATCCGGCCCACGGGCGCTAGGCGGCCTTCGCGGTTACAGATCGGCAGGCACACTGCACCGCCACAGCCGCAGCCACCGCCACCGCCACCGCCACCGCCAGCCGCAGCCGGTCTTGTTACTTCCCTACTACCCTTCATCGAGAGCAGCGTCACGGGCGAGTGGCTTGCCCAAGGGATGTGGCTGCATTCCGCCCGTCTGCACTATGCCCAGGCGCTTGCCATGAAGAGCCGTGAGCAGTAGAGCATCCCCGACCCAGCGCCACCCGCCTCCATCTACTCGGCCCTGCCGCCTCCACCTGGCCACACCGACACCACCGTCTCTTGCGCCCCGTACCCCCGCGATGCAGGCGTCCCTCTCCAGCTGGCTGCAGAAGCCCGCTGCACCCCCTCCACCACCCCTCGCCAACTCCAAACGACCCCCGCCGCCCCCTAAATCCGCCTCGGCTCCCACGCGTATCTCGTCGGCTCCCGTGCCGGGCATGTCCACCATGGACAACTGGAACGACATACCAGATGACTTCCTTCAGGCCTCGTCCCGGCCCCGGGCCAAGCGGAACCCGCGGTCCTCTCAACCCGCGCCCCTCGCCGCTCCTGCGGTCCAGCAGCCCAGCATACCGTCCCAGCTGTTTGCCCTACGCCCGCTGCCCCCCAACGTCCAGCTGGCACCGCTGACAGAACAATATCTGCCCGACTTCAAGAACCTCAACGCCCTCACCCTGCCCATCCCCTATCCCGAGAGCTTCTATAAGGATACCATGACTGAGCCGCATCTGGGCGTCACCCTGGTGGCGCTGTGGCACTCGTCCGCAACCTGGGACTCTGCATCGCCTGCCCAGAAACCGCAGCTAGTCGGCGCAGTCCGCTGCCGCATCCTCCCCGAGTCGCAGCTGTACATCTCGACAATCGGCATCCTCGCACCCTATCGCTCGCACGGAATTGCCATGCACCTTCTACAAGCCGTTGTGAGGAAAGCAGTCGATGCACACAGCGTACGCTGTGTCACTGCCCACGTGTGGGAAGCAAACGACGAGGGGCTAGAGTGGTACAAGAAGCGCAACTTTGAGATACTGGCCAAAGAGGAGGGCTACTACAGAAAATTGCGGCCACAGGGAGCCTTCCTCGTCAAGAAGTGGATTGGCGTGGGGGATCTACTCCCCAATGGTGCCACAGAAGACGGGCAGGGATCAACTGTATGAACTGAGGCTTGGTTCATTTCATCCTACACACGTGTCACCGAAACGTTGCGCCCATGTATGGCCCAACGCCTGTCTCACCTGCGTCTGACATGTTGGTATTCTTCAAGGCTGTTTAGCCTTTCCCGAAGCACCGTGCTTTGGGACGATCCTCGCATTACTACCTTCTGGACTACCCCCATAATTTTCCAAGCCATACTGGCTTGTTCCGACCCTCTCTGCGCCTGGCATTGGACGGCACCCGCGCCTCGTCGCAACCTCGCAACAGTCTGGCTGGGGGGGACTGGACATGGTGATGAGATATTAATATGTGTGTGTAACCGCCTGTAACCACCAGATTAGGCTCTGATAGAACTAGCAACTGGACTCATTATAGAGAACCGGGACCACAGCCGATCTAGGCCCGGACGTTCAACGTAATTGAGAACGTGGTTTGAATGCTTGTCCGCCTACCTTTCATCGCATTTGCACGAACCGCCAAGAATTTCGTCTCTCGGGTCGAGACCTTTTCCGAAGTGCAGCAAAAGGGGTAGTTGTAGTATGCTCCCTTGTTCCACTGATCAAAAGAAGTGTGTTGGCTTCCTGCTATCCCCAGGTGTATCTTACCCAACCAACATTGATTCGTGTTCCAGCATGTAATTTTCGTCAGTCGCCATATATAATACAAAGAACTGAAAGAGAAAGAGAGCAAATTGTGGTTACATTGAGAATTCCTTTGCTTTGTCTGCGGTAAGCTGAGCTACGGCGTGTCAAGTGCTATTGGCACCAATGTAAGACGGCCGCCTACTCTTGGATTTCCCCCTTTCCCGACGAGTAGTTTTATACTCTCCTCCCTGTCCTTTCCGGTTCAAACTCAAACACGCACTCCCGCCCTCTGTAAATCCAAGCTCTTCTGAATCGCCATCCTCTTCATGGTGTCTCCATTCTTGCATGCCCACAGCACGAATTGTCTCGCAGCAAACGCGTTCATGAGTACATCACGTCCGTACTCTGGATCGCTCTTTAGCTGCTTTTTAAGAAGATCCTTGCTCAGACTATCCAGGCTCAGTTGAGACTTGGTCAACGGTCCGTTTGCTGCCCTCTCAAACATGACGGCAACGTCGATGGCACGACCGTGAGACATACGTAGCGAGTCGAGGTCAGGCCGCAGGTTGTGGCCGACGATGATAGTTTCTCTATCGACGAAGCGGTGTAGGGCGGCGCGAACGGCGAACCAGCCTTTGAAAACTTTGTAGCCAAGGGATCGCGCAGATTCTATGTCGTCCCAGCTAAAGAGGCCGGTTGATGCGGAGCTCCAATTCTCAACGGCAAGCCGAAGCGATGTGCATACAAGATGATTCATCAGAATGCGGCCAGTGATCAGGTCAATGGCGGCGATCTTGACGACTTCCTGAGCTCCGTTTTTAAGGATTACTTTACTGCATGCAAGTGCCACGATTCCGAGACCCGGTCTACTTGAATCACGTGCAGGTGACTTCTCCAAGTCATCGGATAGGTATGTGTACTTTCCGTCTTCGCAAAATGCCTTTGCAAACGGCACATTATGCATGTGTTGAAAATTGGCCGGAAGATGGACCATACCCTCAAATTTGCTGACGATGTTTTGCTGGCTATTGACATCAATACGCGTCCAGTCAATCCCGCAGGCGCTGATACTTCCATCATGCCTGATGAAGATGTCCGACTGAATCAGGAGGCGTAGCATCTTTCCTGTAATGGACTTGGCCTGTTCCATGTCGGCTATACCACCGGCATTTGTGACGGTCGGCAAAGGAGGGCCGGACGGAGCTGGTTGATGTTGCTGCAATGTACTCTGTCTGCTTCGACGTGTGGTCAAGACAGGTTGTCGAGGGGCTGAAAGGCCTACCGGAGGTTGTCGGCCTCGACCTCGCGAAGGACCTGGATGCCCTCTCATTAGGCCCTCTAGCACCAACCTTCCACTTTCTTTCTGTCCCAACGTTCTCGATTTCTTGCCGTGAAGATCAAACTTCTGGTCGCCGGTACCATGGATATCATTGTCATGAACTTGCATTGCAGGCTTTGACCTGAAAACCTTCCCACAACCGGGCTTCTTACAGGCGAATTGCCCAACGGCAGGTACCGTAGCGATACCTGCTGGGGCCGAGTTCTGAAGTCTAGATGTTTGCGTTGTCGCCGTAGGATCTCTAGGCTGCAAAGGCTGGATCGGCGGATTCGTCTTGAGGCCAACGTTCTGCATAGGTGTCGGGCCTGCAGCATTGGTATCTGGAACATGCAGTGCAGGGACTTGGACGTTCAAAAGATGCTGTGGCTGACTTGGTAAGCTAGCAGGATTTACTACAGGTGATATTGACGTAGCCATTTGGGTTCCGATCGTGTCAGACACAGGCCGGCAGCCCAGGAAGTGATTGTTGTACTGTCCTGCGGAGCGAAACACTTTCTGGCACCTGCCACATTTTGGCTTTTCGTCACTCAGGCTCGTGGCCGGGAGCATGGTGTTGGTATGCTCGTATGCAAGTGCTCGCTTTGGCGGCGTTGCCGTACTTGCTTGCTTCGAGTCGGCACAGAGACCGCTTGGCCCGGTAAGGTGTTGAGTGTACTCTCTGCGTGAAGTGAATTCCTCGGAACATCTGTCACAAGTAAGAGATGCGTGGTCCGATAGACGCTGGTGTGACTCCAGCATCACCTGGTCGTCAAAGTAAAAGCGACATGTTTTGCATTGCAGCATTATGGGTTTTTGGTCAGGATGGTGGGCAGTGTGGTCCTTCAGTGCATCTTTAGTGCTGAAAGTGTCTTCACAGATGCCGCAGATGAAGGGCAGCATGTTTGCTATGCGATGACGTGACGACGAGCAAGGACTGATGTTGTTTGGGGGCAATGCACGACTCTGGCCGTGAGGAAGGCGCGTGGTAAGCTTGGACCAACGTCTGCGAGGCTGTGACGAGATGGCAGTGAAATCACGTGGAAGCCCGACGGGCTATTCCATCGACGTGACGGGGCAATACGCATGGCGTAGCCGTGACGGATGCCTTGAGGATGTACGTGGAATGTTGCCATGTATATGGGAGTTTGGGTGGAGGCGCTTTGCGGTGGACGCCACTCCCCGACACGTCGATGGGCGTTGTGAGCCATTCACTCTTGGAAGTTAGCGCCTCCGTGCTCACGAACGACTGCGCTATGCACCTTATGGACAGGGCGGTTCCTGTTCTTTGTCCGTATGGATTTCTGCGTTCTTTCTGACGGTAGTCAATACCATCAAGAATGGCGGCACGTTTGCATGCGACGTTCTTTGCCGTAGCGCGCTCTCTCTTTCTCTTCAAGACTCGATGGGAAGTGACGACCCAATCTGGTCCCCCATATCATCCTGAATCCGTGTGATTCAAGGCGCAGTGTTGGGAAGACGATGTGCTGCTCAGCATTGTTTCATGCAACAGCAATGGGACGTATTTTGGATTCCCATGCCTACTACTGCTGCTACGACTGCTACTGCTGCTACTACTACTGCTGCTGCTACTACTACTGCTGCTACTGGATGATGAGGAAGAGGTAACGTGGCCGTGTAGGGCACAATTGGCGCGGCAATGACTCATTCCTCTTACCTACGCTCCTGCTTACGCGCCGCCTTGTTGGAGCGCGACACGCACGTGAACACGGTGTCAGCAGACGTCGTGACGATTGGGTCACGTTGGGGGTGCAAATTTTTCCCACGGGCGAGTGCGTCAGAATCGGTTCGAGAGCATGTTTCTGGTGGGTGTCGGACTGGATGGCGGTGACTCAGCCCATGGACCAAGACCAAGCCTCGCCGGACGATGTCGGCATGTCCGGAATGGCCGTCCTTGGCGTTTCTGGGAGCGGGACCTGCTGGGGGTTCCATGCCGGGGGCGCGCAACCGCAGCAGCAAGCAAGCAGCTGAAGAGGCCAAGGCAGGTGTAAGCGCTGTGGACTGGACGGGATTGGACTGGACGGAATGGGACTGGACGGGATGGGACTGAGTGGAACTGGATGGGACTGGGCTGGACTGGACTGCGAGGACCGCCGGCGCCTGGTCGTCTGCGCTGCGCGGGGCTTGGCGGAGGCCCATGGCGCGTACCAACACGCCAACCGGGCAGGAAGGAGGGCAGGACAGCGTAAAGGAAGGCACGAAGGAGCTGCCATTGCCCGTTGCCGTGCGGCCAGTGGCAACACGCACATTCAACAGGCAAGCGTGGCGGCGGGTCTGTGCGCGGCCGAGATGACTGTCTGGGCCGTGATTGGCCCGCCCGCCATGGTAGGAGGAGTCCATGGCCCATGGCTGTATTAGTATCGCCACGCCCGCCCAGCCGCATTCACCCTCCCCAAGACGACGCAGCCATGGACTTTACGACCCTCTCGAGCGAGCCCTGGGCCATTTTGTAGGCCTGCACCATCCTTGCCTCCCTCCTGGACGGTCGCAATCCATCCTCCGTTGCTGTCGCCCCCTCTCTCCCAACCCCGTTCCGTCTTTGTCCGGGCAACCAGCCGCGCAGCACCACCCGCCATCGCCAGCAACGCTGCTGCCGCCTGCCGCCTAGTATCGCCTGCCGCCTGCT
>Ga0182215_1000256_pt1 | contig 10332 bp, 5 predicted proteins | sample G5R1MG_24_FD_128404 | JGI IMG/M metagenome (GOLD analysis project Ga0182215, IMG submission 128404) | Switchgrass phyllosphere microbial communities from Michigan, USA - G5R2_NF_03OCT2016_LD1 MG | ecosystem: Host-associated > Plants > Phyllosphere > Phylloplane/Leaf | place: USA: Michigan... | reverse complement strand
CTGCCACCTACCCGGCCCCAAGGTGAATAGATATCGCAAGGAGCCATGGACGTGGCAAAGCGCTCTTGTCACTCCAGCCAAGCTTCGCAGGAAAAACGGCCTCTAGCCAAGTCAGGTCGGTTCTATGCAGCTTGCATCGCGACTGCGCAAGACCCCATCGGTAAAAAGCAATGCGCTGTTGGCTTCCAAGTCATCCAACGATGTGTCCAGGTCCAATCGTGGAAGCTCAACGTCACTGACGCATTTTCTTGTGCGGTCCACTAGAGACTCTTGGGACGCCTGGGAGCGTTTCTCGCCAACGAAGCCCCACAGCGACGGAGTCGTGTTGTTGCCTTTGGCTTTGAGTGGGATGCGTTCAGCCGACGGCGTGGGGCTTTTCGCCCTGGCAGCGTCAGCCCCGGCATCATAGCCACAAGAGGCGGCAAGCTCAGACCGCAGGCCGCTCCCCGGTGGGGCGACGGCCTTCTTCTTGATGGTGCTGAATGCAAATGGCGAGGCGGCTCCGAAGAGATCTTGCGTGCTGATTGGGGCGCCTCGTAGCACGCTGCCGTTCGGCAAGGCACCGTCGAGCCGGGAGCTGAACACAGAGAGCGGTGTCACGGCCGGGCTGGCCTGGTGCGCCACCGGACGAGGCGACTTCCTACTTGTTGGAGACCATTCCTGGGCATAGGGCGGCGAGAGGGTGCGGTACGTGCTCTCTTGAAATTCAAGCTGAGCAAGCAACATGGCGGCCTGTGTGGACATTGCGGAGGGATGACTGGAGTGGTCAGTGTCATGCTGGGGATGCTGCTGCTCTACAATCATTTTGTTTGCCAGAGGTTGGTCAAGTGCGTCTGCGGTGTCATGTCGAACGGGCTCCGGTTGGTCTTGCATATCCTCTCGAACGGCTTCAAGCCGTGCTTCTGTGTCATTCTGAACGGGCCCCAGGTCGAGGTGGGCACAGTACTTTTCGGGTGCGACCTGAACAGGTGGCACGCTCCTCTCCACGGCAGATTTACCTCGGTCGTGGTGCTTGATTGATGCAGATGCAGTCTTTTTGCCGGCCGGCGAAGAGTTGAAGTCCATAGCCCTGGCCTTGGGCTTCTGCTTCTCTCCGTTCTTGCTCCTTGGGCCCAACACTTTTCGGTACCTAAAGCCTGTGGACGAAAGTGGCGCCGGTGAAGCCACCAGGTCGTGTCTTCGCACAACGTGGTCCCGGGCAAGCACGGTGGCTAGCGTTTTGCAAGAAGTCAGCTGCTGCATAGGTGGATCTGCATTGCCATTGTCTGAGGCGTGAGGAGAAGGGCTTGCAGTAGGTGTGCTATGGCTACTGCGCGAGTTGGGTGTAGCTGCTTGGTCTGCAGCGGCTGCCAGGCCCCCGGGGCGGTGTGCGGGTGACGAGATCATCATAGAGGCCGAAGCACTGGAGCTCCAGTGTTGATGAACGGGTGTTGCAGGCCCGGCGCGCCGCTTGCCACCTACTGCTGTTTCTGCTCGCCTGCTCCTCGATCGTGCGGGCGATACTTGTGGATTGGGCGTGAGCGAGCAACGCGCCCCTCGCCTGCGTTCCGACTCGCGCCGTCGAAGCCAGAAGGGGGGCTGAACGGTGGTCTCGTTGTTGTCACTAAAAAATTCCGAAACATCGTGTTGGATGGGCGAGGAAGCCGTCGGGGGCGGTATCTCAACCTCGACCTCATTCTCCATCAGATTGCCGTCGTGGCCGCGGACGCTCAGCGCCAGTGAGGGCGCCCTGGAGGCTTCGGGCGACGCAAACGGCCGGCGGGCACCATGTCTGCTCTTCTTCCGTGGCGCCGGCCTGACCCCCACGGTGTCCTTGGCCATCGTCTTGGCCTTGGGAGCGCACCGGGTGCGCCCTGGACTCGTCGCAGCCACGGTGGCACTGCTCTGCGTGGACGAGCGTCGGCGGGGTCGCGTGCTTGCCCAGGGATTCTTCCACCCGTTGTTGAAGGGCCCGCGTAGGCCAGCCGAGAGCAGGAGAGGTGGCCGCCCGCGCAGGTAGTCGGCGGCGATGGCTTCGATGCGCCGCCGCTTGGCCTCGTATTCTTGTCCACGGCAGCGTTCACGCGGCACGTCTTCTATGGCCGCGTCCGGCTCGCCGTGGCAGCGGCAGCCGAGGTCGAGGCCGCGCTTGAGGTGGCGGTGCAGGGCGGGCGGCATGGCGGTGGGGAATTTGATTTGCCGTGTGCCGCGAGACTCGCTGTCTCTCTATGCCATGAGAATGTGCATAGTGCTCCCATGGGCCTTTTCCACCCGGGCAGCGGGTTGTCCGGACAACGGCCGTGGTAGTGGCTGGCGATGATCCGTCGTCGGTGGCCCGTGCGTCCCCTGCAAGCAGATCCCGGTCGTGCGCCGTGGTGTTGTCAAGCCACAACCGCCAGACGACACGGCGACGCGCTGGCCGCCCTCACCGCACAACACCACACCACCACCTCCTCCACCTCCACGACCGCCTCTTGTCCACCTCTGTGGCATCCCCCCTTCGCGCCTTCTCCAGCATGTGCCGCGCCTGTCGCTGATTCTGCCCGCCGCCCTCGCGCACGCCCCCGCCCGCCTCCGCGCTGCTCACCGCCATGGCCAACAACACCACCCAGCCGTGGCTCGAGGACCTGTCCGAGGAATGGATTCCGCAAGCCAGCACCCCCGCCCAGCGCACCCCCGCCCACGCAAAGAGCCGCCTGCCTCGCATGCGCCACTCGTCGGGCTCACTACCCGACGTGCTTGTCCGCTCCGCCGCCAAGGACCTGCGGCCACCCAAGCAGCGCCTTGCCCTGGCCGAGTGCAGCCCCAGCGCCGCCAACACGGCGCCTTCGGCGCCCCTCGACGCGCCACACGCCTCGCACGGCTCCTCGCCACCGTCCCAGCCGGGCTCCGTCGTGGGCAATGGCACCGTTGCTCACCACACCGTCGCCCGTTCGCCCGCCAAGGGCACGCCATCACACGACACGCCCGAGTGGCGGCGGCGCCTAGTCATGGGCGAGCTCGGCTACGGCGATCAAAAGGACCTCTTCGGCCCGACCGGTCTCGAGAACATGTTCCAGAAGCCGACCGGTGCCATCCCCGATGATGCCCAGCAGCCCAAGCGGAAGCTTGCACTGCTCAAAGGCTTGGCAGCCATCCCCTCCAGCCCCCCGCCATGGCCTGTGACGGCCAAGGAGCCCACTTGCTCGGGCCAAGAGGGTCGACCACTCGCACCAGCTGCCACTGACGACGCGAGCCTGCGCAAGGACTCGCCGCATGACGACTCCTTCCAGGACCAGCACGCCCCAGACTCGCTGCAGCCTGCCCACGCCGCTACCCAAGAAACCTCGCGCACCGTCAGCGGCCAGATCGAGTTCGAAAACGAAAACTTCAGCCCCGTCTTTCTGACTACCACCCTCAACGTGGGCCAAATTCGAGCCCCGCTACCCAACTTTCGAGGCTCGGAGCTCGCCAATCGACTGCGCCAGATCGGATCTCCGCCCCCCATCATCTGCGAGCCGGTCGCCGAGGACAGCATCCACAGCCAGGACCAAACTGACTCTTCTTTTGTTAGGACGCAAGACTTCTCGCTACCAGAGGGCCTACCCGCAGGAACCCCAGATATTCCCCGTGTTGGAAGTTATGTGGAGCTTCGAAGAGGCGGATACTCCAGGGATGGATCCTTTCGTACAAGGCCACTCAGCCCATCGCCAGAAAGGCTTGCATCCAACGCGTCAGGGCAAGGCATGGCTACGGATGCCCTGCTCACAACCCATCGGCAACCCTCGCCACCTGGCCCAGAGGCCACCCCAAAAACCCCCAGCAGAGAGGCCAACCAACACTTGAGTCCAGAGCGAGCCAGGAATTCAGGGAGCCCCTTGAAGCTTTTTGATGCCCACGATACCTTTACCAGTAATCGACTCCAGCGTCGTCTTAGTCAACTCGAGAACAAACCAGAAAAGACGGCCTCCAGCAGCATCAAGGAGAGCGCAATGGAATCCGTCAAGACAGTGCCAACAGCAACAACCACAAAGCTAGCTTCGCTCGAAGAACTAAGCTTCCTGACGAATGGTCAGACTCCTGTAAAAAATGGCCGGCTTGACGTACCACGCAGAGTGAGTGCGTTTGGTCAAGGTCAGCTGAACGATTTTGAATTTTCTGGTGACTTCTCCGCCGATGATTCCGAAGTATTTAATGCGCACGACGACAGTGCGCCAGATGACTCCCCTTCCATGGACGTTGCTCCCCCTGGAAGCCGTACTCCTTTCAAGTTCCAATTGGATACATCCCCCGTTGCACGACAGCCTTCTCGAGCGATGCGACAAGTGTCAGGGCAAGTACGCCTTCCAACCAGAAACACCAGTCGACCCAAGTTTCAGCAACATCGGAAAACATCTGCCATACAGACAGAAGAGGAGACCTGCGTGCACGAATATGCTGATGGCAAAAGAGGGCCAACTTCACCCTTCAAGAACCCAACCCCCAAGCGACGGCGAACCATAACCGCCATAGAAGACAACTATCGGGAAGATGACGGAGAGAATGTCACCGGTGACGATGGTTTCAGCGATGCAGCTTTGAGCGCAGTGCATCACCCGGACGCGGTTCAGCAATCGGTCGTCGGCCGAAAGCAAAACGATTCTCGTCGTAACGTTTCAAATAAAATGGCAGATCCTGCAATATTGGCAATGAGACATATTCTCAGACCCCGCAATCCTACCCCCAATCAACGCAGGCGAGAGGAGCTTCACGCTGAGATTTTGGAGGCTACAGAAGCTTTCATCATGTCTTCGCCAAAACTCAACATTCTGCGCGAACAACTCGAACCATCTGATGTGGGGAATGACGAAGAGGAACGAGATCGAGCCAAAGCCGTTGCTAGCGAGATTGCTGCCTTTACTATGAATAGACAGCGTGCCATGCGGAGCGAGACTCGCCAACGATCTGTCACCACGCAAGACTTTCTGGATGAGGCAGTCAAGATCATGGACTATATCCGCACAAAAGGTCGACCTACGAGCGGCTTAGTGAGTCTGGAAGAAACAGAAGCCGAGCTGGACACTACCGAGGACTTGACCGAGCAACAATCAAGCGTATTTACTTTCGAGAGACCCCCGAGCAGGGAAGGTCGTCTTTCTGCCTGGAGAGAACCTCATAAGAACAATCTAGATCTCAAGGTGATGAATCATTTGCAAAAGTATCAGGAAAAGGATTCAGATGTGTTCTTGAATTCGTCTGTAAATTCCATCCGCTTCTCACGAATGAGGGGCGCCGCTGCATCTGAAGGAGAAAGTGTGGTGGTTGAGCAGGACGACATCAGGATCACTGATGATCCAAATAGACACTGGCGTAACGTCGAGGCCGCCGCCGACGGTATTGGTGGCCAGACCCGGACAATGCGTACGCTGCATTCACAAGGATCGTCGTTAGGCCACACTATAGCCACGAATGCTTCACGTCGGTCAGATCATGTCGCTACTCTCCCACCCGAAGCGGTGGCGCATCTCATCCCACAAAAGGTCGCGGGAATGAGTTTTGATCGGGAAAAGAATATGTGGGTCCGTCAAAAGAGTCCCTCCAAGAAGCATGTTCGTGAAGAGGAGGAAGGGCATAGTGGCTGGAACGAGAGCGAAGACGATCCGTTTGGCCACATTCCTGATCTGACGATTGATGAGACAAAGGAGCAAAAGGCGAATGGCAGCTCACCTGTTCGTCCACAGCCTACGGCGGAGACCATGTTGGATGATTCCGTTTCCGACGCTACCGTTGTGAAAGAGCCGGCCAGAATCGAACCTACCGAAGTTCGACCGGTCACTCGGGAGGGCAAGGGGATCAACTACACTGACACCAGCTCAGCCCAGTCGAAAGTTTCAAACTTTGGCTGGAGCTATCCTAAGACCGACACACGGAATACATCCTGGAGTACACAGGCGCCCCGAAACTATAGCACACAGAAGCTGCAGCATGTACAAACAACCTATGCTATTCCAGAGTCGGATGAGGGCGATATTGAGCACGAAATTCAATATTTTGAGGGGCGTAACCAAGTGCATCCAGGTGTGCAGCGCACGCGCGTGCGAGACATCACGGTCTCTTTCGCAGATCGTGAAAACGTAGGCCGACAACGCACAGCCACCGCACCGACTACAAGGCAGGAGCAAGGCCGGTATGCTGAAGGGCAGCAACGGAAATTATCTACTTGGAAGCAAATGAATAGCGCGAAATCTTTGCCTCGTCTACGCGCAAAGCACATGCCTGTCTTCAATGGAGACGGCGATCTCTCACTCCTCGATGAGCTGTCTTCGACGAATTATCGAATGCAATTATCGATGAGCGTAGCGGCACCCGCCCAAAGGCACGGTGAGCAGGATCTACTCGCCGCTCCATCATCGCCGCTCAAGGGAGATGTTACCTTCATGCTGAGCGATCTTCCTGAATTTACCCTCAATCAGATTGACGAGTTTGACTTGCCGGATCGTGTTGTAGTGAAACATGATGGGACACAGTTTTCGAAAGCTCTGGAAGACCGCTATGCTCAAGGCACCGCCGAGCTCGTAAAGGCACTGCAGGACGTCGAGCCACAGGAACCCTATTGGGAGGACCTTCGCAGGGTCAACCTCGAGAAAAAGGATCTTACCACACTAAACCGGCTGGATGAGCTGTGTTACCAGCTTGAGGAGCTTGATGTTTCCAACAACAAGATCAACCATGTCGAGGGAATCCCCTACACCATGCGGCGACTTCAGGTACAAAACAATCGTCTCACCGGGCTCACCTCGTGGGCAGCTCTTGTCAATCTGCAAACCCTGGACATTTCAGGAAATCAGGTTGATCGCCTCGATGGTCTCGCAGACCTCGTGCATCTCCGGATCTTGAAAGCAGATAACAACAAAATCAAGTCATTAACTGGTATTCTACATTTGGACGGCTTGATGGAGCTCAGCGTGGGCAGCAACGAGATTGAGATGGTGGATTTTGCAAGAACCAATCTGTAGGTGTTCTTCAAACCATGTGGGTGGTGCAGTAGATACTGATGAGTCATTTAGTAACTCTCTCACGGATCTGGATTTACGGAACAATCGACTAGTGACGGTCCGTAATGTTCATTGTCTGCCGCAACTCCAGCAACTCAATCTGAGTAAGTCTGCCCCACCCCAAGCCCGAAATCCAAATAGAGGCTTACAGAGGCATAGACGACAACGACATAGAAGAGTTTCCCGTCCTTGACCCACCTTCAAAACCGTGCAAATTCTTGCGATCACTCCGCATCTGTAGGAATGGCACAACTATGCTTGAGGTCGATCGACATTTTCCCAAGCTCGAGTCGTTGCATGTGGATGGAAATTGCCTTACCCAGGTGTCGGGGCTAGAGCACCTCCATCATCTTCGAACCTTCTCCGCAAGAGAACAAAATTTGGCCGCAGATACCGAGACTGACTGGTGTGTAAACAATTTTGTGAGGAACTCCGAGGTTAGAAGCCTGTATCTCTCGCTCAATCCTACGCATTCCCTTAGGATCCCGCAACATCTGCTGAGTCTACAAAGACTGGAGCTTGCTTCTATGGGGCTGAAGGAGCTTCCGAGCAACTTGGGACAAATGACGCCCAACATCCGGTCCATCAATTTGAACTTCAACTCTATCACAGATATCAGGCCATTACTTAACATCAAGCGACTCAGCGAGCTACTGCTAGCCGGCAACAAGCTAGAGCGACTGCGAGCCAACGCTTTGGTTCTAGGAAAACTAGAGACAGTATCCAAACTCGATTGGCGCGACAACCCTCTTTCCCTTCGCTTTTACGCCCCAACTTCGGAGAACCGCGTCATGTCACTCCGCCACAGGCCATCAGACGATCAACTCACAGACCGGTTCGTCCTGCCTCCTGGCGACGCCGACATCGACGAACAGCATCTTCTGCGTCTGGACTACGAGACGCGGATCCGGAGACGGGTGACAGAGATGATGCTTGCCAATCTGTGCCGAAATCTGAGAGAGCTGGATGGCATGAAGTTTGACAAGGCGAGGGTACTGGTCAAAGATGATGTTTGGGAGAGATTGCTATTCTTGGGTGTCATACAACGGAAGAGGCCGGACCCGCCATGCGCTAATGAAACGCTCGAAAGCACGATTGGAGAGTGAGGGAGACAGCTGTTGTTCGGAAGAAAAAAAAGAAAGGACCGTCATCTACTGCATGGCTGAGGCTGGCTTCCGAGGCTTTTTCTTTTTCTTCCTTCTTTTCATTTGGCATGGATTACGCGACGAGCTTCCCTAACAGCGGGCGTTTTTGGATAAAACTTGTTTGTCTGGGAGCATTGCATTACCAAAACCGTGAAGCTTACGTAGCAGTGTTTTCCTTTCGTTCATTTTTGGTTGCGCAGCATATTGGTATCTGGTCCTGGAGGGGGGGTTTTTTTTTTCTTGACGCGCAGGAGATGCGGTCTTGTTGAGCACGCTCAATGACGAAATGGGGGGAAGTGGGTGACGACTTGACGAGTTGCATTGGTAATGAATTCGTCGTATACTGCATGAGCGCTGAATGAAGACGTGTACGGCATGGGTGTCGAATGAATATGGATCCTGACTGCATGAGTTCGGCCTATTCAACAAACCCACCCCGCATGCTTGCAGTACGAGTGTGTCCGTGCGCAGGCAGAGAAATCCGGGGTAGGTAGCATTCCTTTCTCCACAACATGAGTCGCCTCTAGCCATCCAACTCCTTGCAACCATGGTTACCCCATCCGAGGAAGAGCGGGCTCTCCAACTCGCACAGAAAGCCCACGCAAGCACAGAGGCGGGCGAACTGGCGGTTGCCGCGCGATGCCTGCGTGAGGCGAGCAGCATTGCGCCCGAGCATCCCCAAATCCAAGCAGCATGGGCGCGGGTGCGCGCAGAAGAAGAAAAGAGCGAGCTCCTAACGCTTTGTGATGTCTGGGTGAAAAGCCGGGACGAATGCGATGGCGAGCGAGCACTGCAAGCACTGCGGAGCCAGGGCCTCAAGCAGAAAGAGGCAGCGCAGGCCATGGACAGGCTCTTCGCATTCAAGGGGGAAGACGACATGCTCGACCAAGTTACCGGCGAGCTGCTGCTGCACCAAGGGGCGCAGGCGTGGCTGGCGAACGCAGTGCATGAGCAGCCGACGCGCATCTACTACGAACTCTTTGAGCGGGGCGACGACTCCATGGACGGGCTGCTCAAGGTGCTGCTGAACAGGGGCGTGTGGCGCGACGACGAAGCGTTCACGAAGGGGCATCGTGACGTGTTCATGCTCAGCCTGGCCATGCTGATGGAAGAGGCGCTCGAGCACCCGGAACGCGCCATGAAGGGCATTGCGCAGCTGCTTGCCCACCACGCGGAGCATCTCAAGGGCATCATCGATGCGGATAGCTTTGATGTCATCCTCGCGTCGCTGGACATCAGGCTCCCGGCGAGTCTGCGGAGCCAGGCGACGCTCGCCAGCATCAAGTTGTTTGAGCTCTGTCCGAATACGGCGGGGGAGCTGATATCCAAGTTTGTGACGCAGAGGGTGACCAAGGGGGAGGCGAATGATTTGGTTATTGCATTTTCGGCGGCGGCGGCCATCTTCCCCGTTGCGATTACGGCGGCGGCGGCGCTATTTCTCACGGAGGGGTTTGTGCAGTCGCTTGTGCCGGTGGTGGAGAAGAAGAAGTCGGCCAAGTTGGAGCAGGCCACGCTCGAACTGATCAGTGCAGCGTGTACGGACAAAAATTGCCGGGAGGCGGTTAATCAGCATTGCAGGGAGTGGCTGGGGGATCTCGTTGCGGAGAGTCAGGACAAGAAGCGTGCGAATCTTGCTGCGCTCGTGCTGGTCAAGTTGGGAGAGGAGCAGCCCGCTGGCGACGGCCCGCAGATTGTCACGCCGGGAAAGGTCGATCAGGATGATTTGATAGCAAGCTTCAAGTCCATGGTCATGGGCGGAGACACGGCGTCGAAGCAGGACGCCATCGAAGGACTGGCCTATGCCTCGCTCCAGCCCAAGATTAGAGAGGATCTATCCAAGTCTCCCAAGTTCCTCAAACGGCTCATTGAAACAATGAACGATGCCTCCTCACCCAAGAACCTCCTCTTCGGAGGCCTCTCCATCGTCGCCAATATCACGGCCTTCCTGCCCCTCCAGTCAGAGGAAGAGAAGCGCATGGCCCAACTCAAAGACTACGCCAACGCCAAAGTCACCAAAACCCAGAAGCCCTCAGGCCCCGATCCCCTCCTCAGCGACGCCAGCGTGAGCCTCCGCTGTAAACGCGTGCTCGACGCCGGCATCGTCCCCCTCCTCGTACACATTGGCAAACGCGCCTCTCCCTCGGTGCACACCCATACCAGCCAAATCCTGCTCAGCCTGAGCAAAGAGCCCAAAT
>Ga0182215_1000255_pt1 | contig 10332 bp, 13 predicted proteins | sample G5R1MG_24_FD_128404 | JGI IMG/M metagenome (GOLD analysis project Ga0182215, IMG submission 128404) | Switchgrass phyllosphere microbial communities from Michigan, USA - G5R2_NF_03OCT2016_LD1 MG | ecosystem: Host-associated > Plants > Phyllosphere > Phylloplane/Leaf | place: USA: Michigan... | reverse complement strand
GTACGACAAATACTGCGTCTCAGAACCAACTCCGGTTCTTCTTAAGCGGTCTCAGCTTGGCAACAACAACGCCTGCATAAATGGCTTACCTGTAAGCTGTAACTACGTACATACCGCGATGGAGCTCCTCCTTGATCAGCTTACGTCATGTGTCCCGATACCAAGTCGGCTTAGCATCACTGAAGACGCCCATGTAAGCGGCTGTAGACGTATTCGCTGTTGTGAAGGGACATAGTCAAAAGCAAACCATCCATCTCCGCCACAGGTTCACCGTCGCGAGAGCCGTTGTCTCGTATGCAGGCTGTGCAGTACGGTAGTGGCGCGACACGTCAAAGGCATAGGTACGGCCTACGTGGAGCATATACGACAGCCTGCGTTTCCTGCAAGTGACGTCGATCTACGTCTGCAGCTACGACAGAAAAGGACAAGACGGCCAGTCCAATCGCAAACTTGGGTGCCAAGTCGACGGCCTTTTTCCAGCTTGCTTGTGCCCCGTCTGATGGTTCCATCCATCAACAAGACCGAGCTGGAATCATGGCCTCTTCGCTCGTGGATACCTTGACGGCATCGGGCGGTGCAGAGTCCGCAGGTGAGATGCCATGTACCCACGGCACGACTGGATGCTCATCTGAAGCAGGGTTCCTCAACGACATCGTGGCACAGCTATGGCCCAACATTTGCGTCGCCGGTGCTCAGATGGTAAAGAGCACCGTAGAGCCGATTCTCGCATCTACGCTGCCCGGCCCGTTGGCCAACCTCAAGTTTGTTAAGCTTGACTTGGGCCAGGTTCCCATCCGCTTCTCCAAGGTAGATGTCCACAAGTCAGCCACTGAGGGGATCAAGCTTGACATGGATATGGAATGGGAGAGCGTCTGTGACGTTGAGCTTGACGGCGCGCGTGTGCCCAAGATTGTAAGGCACCTTTTGTTGCTAGTAATCTACCATCGTATGCTGGAGGCTAACAGCTCCAAGGGGATTGAAAAAGCTCATCTCAAGGGCAGGCTATCCATATTGCTCTGCCCATTGACCAACATCATCCCCTTGGTAAAGACTCTCAATCAACGCCATATTGGTCGTAAATGTTGACCCTATCAGATCGGCGCTGTGCAAGTCTCTTTCATCAACACCCCAAGCCTCAAGCTGGATTTCACCGATGCCGCGAATATCGCTGACTGTTTCTTGATTGAGAAGACCGTACGAAACACAATCCTTGGCATCATTGAAGGCATGGCCGTTCTCCCCAACCGCTTTCTTGTCAAGCTTGATGCTAAGAACGACTACTTCAAGACCTACCAGCCTCATCACGGCATCGTCCGTCTGACGATTGAGAAAGCCACCGGCATCACCGCTCCCAAGAAGAAAAGCGGCGTCTCAAGACTCATTGCCAAGGTTGTGAAAGACGTGCCTGACTGTTACGTCAAGGTCAAGGTCGGCGCAGAAGCAGAATGGCGCACCTCTGTCCAAAAGAACGACCACGACCCCGTCTGGAACGAAACTCATGACTTCTTGGTAGCAGACTACGAGCAAGGCATCTCCGTTGACATCCAAGACGACGACCTGGTCGGTGATGATGACATCGGTATGGGGTACACCACGATCAAGGAGGTCCTTCTCAACGGCGGAACGCACGAGTTAGCCCTCTCCCACAAGGGCGAAGCCACCAACGCTCGTCTCACCCTCCACGCTCAATTCCACCACTTTGTTCCCGAGGCGTCTCTTCTTTCCGCCCAGAACAGCGCAGGCAGCGGCCAAGACACCATCTGCGGCCTCGCCACGGTCCTCATCGCCAGCGCACTAGGTCTCCAGGGCCAGCGCGATGAACTCAACCCCAGCGTTCACGTCACATGGGGCAGCAACAAATTCGCAACCGCGGCACAATCCTACACGCCCGGCACGGACATCTTCAACCCTTGTTTCGATCAGGCATTCCGGATTCCGCTGACAGCAGACATGCTTGCCGACCCTGCGGCGATGGGCAACTTCAAAATTTCGCTGCTCAACAAGGCGGTGGAGTCGGGGTGCGCCGAGGTGCCGTTTCAGGATGTGCTGAGCGCTCCTGGGCTAGTGAAGGAAGAAAACTTCGATGTTGGGGGCGGTGCGTCGGTGCGGGCGCGAATTACGCTCCATGGATTACAACTGGCTCAGTAAAGCAAGGGAAGGTTCGGATTGCAATGTCTTGTAGCTATGCGTTGCCTTATGTTGTGGGTTCGACGAAATAGTTGGTCGGATTCGTCGTCCAGTATACATACCAAGATTCGATCTCGCGAGGCCAACATCACTTCAGGATACAGTGGTCTTAAGATGAGGCCGCTACTACTACCACTATCATTTCCAATTTTGATTGTTATTGGATTGTATGTTTTTTCTGCAAAGATTCCCCAGACGAGAAGGCGGGACGAAATAAACTTAGAGCATCCGCAGTCACCTAGCCCCTGTTAGCCACGGATCCTTCAGAAGCTCGGTGGCTTCTTTTCTCTGCTCAGGCGTCCAGGCAAGCATATCCCTTATGAATCTCGGGAACAAGATGTTGTTCTCGCCGTCAAGCGCTGTGAGAGAATTTTCAAGGGAGATTTCCGGTATGGGAATCTCTGCAGCGCGCTTCCAATGGCCTATAATGCTACTTTAGCTAGTCTGAAATCTAAGATGGATGGTCGGTATAGTCACTCACCGTGTTCATCAAAGACATTCTTGGTCACGTCGCTTCTCGGAATGTACTCCAGAGGAGGGAGCCCAAGATATGCGACCATTTCGGCAACGTGGTGTGTTGCTGAAGACGTTTGATTCTTGTCAAGGGCATGAAACATGTGTTTGTTTTCGAAGAGATCCCACACCTGTTCAGACATTGTTTACAATTACGTGGGTGCAAGACATAAAGAAATGACTTACCAAGGTTGCAACACTCCAGATGTCAACACTCGATGTCCATCCCGTATCAAACAACACCTCCGGAGCACGATATAGTTCTGGTTGGATAAGGTCTTTGTGACACCCTCGTCCTATCCGAGCTTCTCCAAAGTCACAAAGAACAGGTTGGCCCCAGAGGGCGTCTTTGGGTAGCCCAAGCTTGTGGGAACTGTATATAGTGCGCACATCATCGATGACTTTTCTTGGTAAAGGGTTCTCTGACTCTGTTTTCTCAACATGTTCAAGAACTGATTCGTCGTCGACTGTGAGCATGATGTTTGAGGGGTTAATGTCTGTGATTGCACATAGTGCACGTAAGCCCTGATGTCCCGTAATTTTTTTTATTCCCGGCTTGCGGTGATGACATCCAGTTTTCGTCTGCGAAGATGTCGTATTTCCCATTTGGTGCATCCATAAAAGGTTGCATTGAACTTTTAAGTGCATTCCTTCTACAACCCCAGTCATTGCAAAGCCTCTGAACGTGAGATCTGACATCTTGATAGCATTTCCGGAGACAAGCCACCTCTCCTCCAGCTATTGCAGGCCCTCTCTCAGCTATGCGTCTTCGCTTTCTTTGCAGGCGATGTCAAGGCCATGCATCCGGCCAGGCCTAATCTCGAGCCTGGCATCTGCTCCACCGAGCTTCTTCGTCTTCTCTACAAATGCTGTGCTTTTTTTTTTCTTAATTCACAGCTGTATCGACATCTCCATGGATAACCCATGTTCGTGATATATGGTCCAAGTAGAGGTTATGCTCACAAGGCGGGGGGGGGGAAGGGGACCCATTCAAGCAACTTCAGGGATTACGTCTGGTGGTCAGCAAATCTCACCCGACCCCAGGTAAGCCATGCTGGCATGCCTCCACCGGGCAGTGAAGACGAAAAGCGTGCTGCTGTGCACGGCAGCATGTGGCGTCGTGTCGTGGCCGTGCCGTCGCTGGTGCTCAGACGACGCGGAACAGGCGGGGCCGGCGTCTGGGACAGCAGCCATGGTGGAAGTGCGACACGAGGACGGCGGGATGGCGTGGTGGAGAGAGTGAATGGGCGTCGTACAAGCGGGGGGCGAGGGAAGGTCCAAGGTCCGACGTGCAGCAACCAACGCACACTCGCCGCCCCTTTTCCCCAGCATCGACCCCCCCAGGGCCCCCGTCCGCGTCCCCGTTGGGCTGGGTTGCATACGTCTGTCCTTTCTACCGACCTTCTGCCTGGGCAAAGGAGCCGCATGGCTCTTTCTCTCGCTTCCCCATGGCACCGTCGGCCTGCCATTGATTCCTGCCCGCTGCCCTGTTTGGACGCGCCCACCACCGGCCCGTTCGCCGTCGCCGTGCACCCTCATTTCGCTTTGGCGCCGCTCCCGCCCATGACCAACGCCTGCGCCGTCCGCCATGAACGAGGACCGTGAGCCCGCTGCTGAGCCCGCGGCCGTGGAGACGCCCATCGCCGGCCACGAGCCCGCTGCCGTGCCCGTCGCCGTCGCCGTCGCCGTACCCGAGCCCGCCACGTCCACCACCACTCTCCCACTGCCACCGCCACCGCCATCGCCCCTGCTCCCCCCGAGCCCCGCGTCACGGTCCTGGCTCAGCAGCGTGCGCCGCCCCCGCACTTCGCCCGGCCCCAAGACGTCGGCTCTCAAGCGCACCCGCCTGGCCGACGACGACGACCGCAGAGACTCGGCCTTGGCCGCGTCCAACAGCACCCCGAACCCCACCGACTCGCTGCCTTGCAGCCTGCGCAGGACGCCCAGCCTGCCTGCTATTGTCGTCCACGATGCCTCCAAGCCCGGCCCTGGCGCCCTCGGGGGGCCCGACCGCCCCCACGCCACCTTCGCCGCCATCGACACCATCATCCCCACCGGCAGCTTCGACGACCTGACGTCGGACACCCAGGTCTCCTTCTCCAAGCGGGGCAGTATGATGCTGGGTGGCAAAAAAGCCAACCGCGGCAGCAGGCCGATTGACCTGCCGGCCGAGGGCGCCTCCCCGCCCGACACCCCGGCCTCGCTCCCTCATGCGCCTTCTTCCTCCCCGCCCGGCGCTCAGCAGGACCTTGCGCCGCCAACCGTCCAGCTCCTCACGCCGCGCACTCCGTCGCGCTACTCTGCGCGCAGCCGCGCCGCCAGCCAGCGCGTGCTGTCGACGGACGAAATGACGTTATCGCGCAAGGTGCGCACCATGTACCAGCACGGCAACGAGAGCGCGGTCAATTGGGACATGCCCGAGGAAGACATGAGCAGCGCCCGAAGCAGCCTGGTAGGAAGCAGCAATGTGACCGACACCACGGCCGCCACATGTGCTCTGACCATTAATGTGCATAAGGAGGATGCGAGCTCGCTCTACAGCTCGCAGCGCACCAGCATCATCTCCAAGGAGCCCACCGAAGCAGCCGGCGGGCTGGAGGATTGGGCCGACCTGGAAGGCGGAGAAGTGGATCGCTACGGCTTCATCATTCCCGCCAAGGTACGCCGTGCCAACAGAGCTTCCGGTGACGGTTTGGAAGGTCCAGACGATCCGCAGATTCAGCGCGTCACCAGCACACTACAATTGGTCTCCAATCAGCCCAGACACAGGGCTTTTGGCCGCAGTGCATCAAGAGCTCGCTCTGCCGCCCCACATTCGCCATCACCACAACGGCACGTCTCGCAGAAACACCTCCGCCAGGCCAAGTCCTCCATCTTCTCCAACCACACGTCCGCCACGCGCAACACCCATAGGTCTATCCGGAATGCTACCAATATTTTGCCTCACAACCGAGACCGCCGCTTGCGAGACAAAGCGAGCGACATGCTCAAGCTACCCCCCGGCCTGGCTGAGGTGGCAGAGCAACAAGAAGGGGGCAGAGCAGCCCTAGCCATGAAGGCCAAAGAGATCGAGCGAAACGACAAGTGGCGGAAGATGGCCAAGGTCGTCCAGGCTGGCGCAGACAAAGGTGGCATGTTATTTGAATTCGACACGAGAGACCCCAAGCTTATTTCGCGTACCTGGAAAGGCATTCCCGATCGCTGGAGGGCTACCGCATGGTACTCCTTCCTCGCGGCAAGCGCAAAAGCCGTCGACGGCAGCCCGTCCGAGGAAGAATTGATCACAAGCTTCTACGAACTTCAGGCCGAGGGGTCTGCAGAGGACGTTCAGATTGACGTCGACGTGCCGCGGACAATCAACAGGCACATCATGTTTAGGCGACGCTATCGTGGAGGGTTAGTTTCATGTACACAAACAAGAAGAGCGAAACAACGCTAACAACTCACGGCAGACAAAGACTGCTGTTCAGAGTACTGCACGCCATGTCTTTGTATCTGCCTGACACGGGCTATGTACAAGGCATGGCCGCACTCGCAGCCACCCTGCTTTGCTACTACGAGGAAGACCGGGCATTTGTTATGCTGGTCCGCTTGTGGATGCTTCGTGGTCTTGAGCGACTCTACGAGGCTGGCTTTTCTGGCCTTATGGAGGCTTTGGATGACTTTGAACAGAATTGGCTTTGTGGAGGCGATGTAGCGAAACAGCTGGTACGTTGGCCTGATGAATTCGTGATGCATCAAGCTTGGTATGCTTGAGAACCCCCGCTAACTCTACTAGGAGGACATGTGCATCACCTCGACCGCCTATGGTACCCGATGGTACCTGACCCTTTTCAACTACTCGCTGCCTTTCCCGGCACAGCTCCGCGTCTGGGATGTATTCATGCTTCTGGGCGATAAGTCGTATTCGAGTTCCCCGACTTCCAACTTCTCCGGAGATCTAGACGTATTACATGCGACGTCGGCCGCACTCATTGACGCAACCCGGGAGATACTACTGGATTCGGATTTTGAGAATGCCATGAAGGTGTTAACATCCTGGATCCCGATCAAGGATGAAGAGCTGCTGATGCGCGTGGCGAAATCCGAATACAAAATGAGGAAGAAGCGAGCCAATGCATGATGCAGATCGACTCCGATTTACCTGGGGGCTCTTGAGCCGACGCAGACGCATCCACCCCCCTACCACTGCGATGGATTCTGCATGCGACCCTCCAAATTCCATTTCGGGAACGAACAGCGGCCGTTCTGTCGATCGGATGCAATCCGTGGCTTGTCGACCTCGCGTACTGCTTACGGTGGCTGAAATGTTCCGACTGGACTTGAACCCTTTGCCTTTTGACTTCGAAACCACCACCACCTGCCCAACTCAGACATTTAAGCGCACTATACCCGAATTTTTTCTTCTTCTTATGCGCTGTCGTGGGGCAATCCATTCTACCTACGATGCACACACCTATCCTCGTGACTCTAGTGTCGAACGAGCCCAGCCTGCCTCGCCACGTTTTGTCGCTGGTATGGCTTCTTGGTCTGCGCCATCTACAACCCCTTTACCCTTTTCCATCACAATTGTAACAGTCGTAATCGGAGGATGCTATTTTTTTGTTTTAAGAATTCTTTTGTGTCTTCCCTCCCCAACCCTGTTGATGATTTGAGATTTAAAGGAGCAGTATTGCCATGATTCTCCTTCTCCTTCTTCTCCTTTTCTCGATACACAAAAGATACCACTTGTTCTGCTACTTTTATTACTTTGTATTGAACAGGCCACATACATGTATCCATACAGCCCCCGCCCCATCTAATTCCCCACCCCTCACCGCGCGAGCCGCTGTCCTGGGCATGTATCAAGGACGGTGGAGCTGAGTATGCTCTATCTATCAATGCGCTCATCTATATAGATAGACTATATATAGCGCAACACGCGTTACAGTAGCAGTTAATTATAATTTCTAACTTGTGCGAAAGGCCAGTCTTAATAGGCTCTGCGTTCCGTATCCTCTACCGAGTAGAGCTGGTAGGGATAGGTATACCAAGGCAAGTATCACTCAGCTCTGATACGAGGCAGCGTGTTTCTGGAAGCCTTTGACATATGCTGGTGGGTATTAGGTATATAGTAGTAGGACTAGAATAGAAACAATATCTCTAGCTATCTAGCAAGGTAGGTCCCCTCGGCGTTGGGCCTCGGTAATACTGCTCTTCGCTAGTTTGACCTGATTTTTTTTCTTCTTATATACTGTCTGGTCTCCACATCAAGGTCAAGGACTTAACAACGTACTTACCCCCAGGTCTACTATCCAAGGAGATGTACATAGTACTCGGTAAAGAACGCGAGACATGCAGGCTTGGCTGGATACGGATTAGGGTAGATTCCTTCCCAAACAGGCAATCACAATAGCCTACTTCCGTCTTGCAAATTTCCCTTCCTTGCCTCACACAACAAAACGCGTCTTGCCCAAACACCCACCTTGCACTCTCTCTCTCCATCCATCCATCGACACCGAGTCCGGCCTGCTGGACCCGGGCCCGGACAGGACGCACACGCCGCAGCAGCGGTTCGACACAATGCGTCGGCACGTCGGCCACTTCGCGTTCCGGGGCCCGAGTGGCCTGCGTGGTTCGCGCGTCGCGGAGTCGTTTTACCATGGATGCTGCTGATCTGTGGTCTGATGCTCTCCACCTGCGGTGTGGAGATCAGCAACGCTTGGCTTGCTTTCTCTTCCTTGCTGAGAACAGGAGCGTGGCCGTTGCCATGGAAGCGGAAGCGAATGCGAGGGGGTTGTCCTCTTTCTGGGGGCTTCCTGCTCCACCTACCTGTCTCATCTCGTTGCCTACTGTCGCCTGTGGAGCATCACCATCTACCTACTACAGAGTCCCGGTGCCCCTGGCGACAAGTTGCTTCGTCATGCTTCTTTCGGCGCGGTTGGGCACCGGCACTCGGGCATTGGCGACGACACGGACACGGCATCCGTTGGCCGCTGAATCAGGAGCAGAGTGAAGCTGCTGCTGAACATGGCACAGCGACTCGACGTCCGGCAGCCGCTTGATTTTTGACACCGAGTGCATCGCATGGCCCTCAACAGCTTCTTTGTGGATCCAACGACCTAGGCGTTAGGCGTTGGAGGGAGCGATCCTGGTACCCGGACTGGAACCGGCCCTCCCGCGTGCACCTCATGAGGGCCACGTTGCCCTGTGCGACCCAAATCCACACTTTTACACATGTACCGTCCGAAAGGGGCAGCGCTCGCAGCCACCACTGCTGAATGCAGCCGTCCGACGCTCCTTCGGCCCCGACACCAAGATGCTACTGCTTTGGTCTTACAGGCAAAGTCTCAACGTCCGTTTTCGCGACAGACGGCCGACTGTTATTGATGGTGTTCCAGACCGGATGGCGAGGGCGCTGATTGGCTGTCATGTGCAGACGTAGGGCGAAATCCACGTACTATGTACAGAATCCGGTCCGCCTCGAGTTTCACGTAGATCCGCGGCATGATCTGATCAGGCAACGCCTAAGCGCTGACAGGGAAGTGGACGTGATGCGTCGATCGATTAGGTTGGTGCCGGGCAATGCCTATGTACGTTTGGGTCTTGTCATTTGGGGAATGCAGCACTGGGAATGCAAGAGGGGGCCTTGGACTGCCGGCCTACCCAGAAGATGCCTACCGCGCATTCTGCTCAACGGCGTTTTCGGTCTCTGGTCGACGTGTGTCGCGCCATGTCGATCCATCCAGACGAGTATCCCCAAGGCTGAGCAGGCTGAGCAAGGTCCCCGGCCCCGTGTCCGGCTCGGGGCTTCTGGATCGAATACCTACATACCTAGGTAGTAGGTACAACACCGGTAGGTAGCCTGGTAGCCACCGATATACTAGGTATGTACAAGTAAGCTCACCTGTTACGCTAGGACAACATCTCGATTGCCTGTTCTGTGCTGGTGCCCACACGACCATCGGAGGTGGGGCCTGCGCTGCAGCATTTCCCACGTAGGCACACAGAGACACCAAGGTTTCGGATTGATGCACAGCGGCTCTTTTCACAGACATGGCTCATTTGGGGCTGCCCGATTTGGCTGCAGGCTCATCAAGGCCATGACCCTTCATTTCCATCAGCAGGCTACGAGCAGCCAGACCGGCGTCGACGAACCGAGCGTTAATCTCTCCCTCCCAGCTTCACGCTTCGCTTCCTCCCGGACGTTGACCCCCTGCTTGTCGGTGCTAGCGCACGGCTCGGGTACCCAGGCCACGCTGTCCGGCTCCGTTCAGCTCCTGGCCCAGGAGGGAGCCTCGCCCTAGCCACAGGGCCTCCCGCTGGGAAGCGTGCCCAGTGTCCTCGGAAATCACGCGGCAGCGAGGCAGCGTGGTACGAGGAAGACGTGCAGCCGCCACGCTGCACTCGGTCGCGTGCCGGAGGGGCGACTGCATGGGAGGGGAGGAACCATCTCGGTAGGGAGTCAGGCAGCAGAGAGCCGAGAGCAGCCAGCAGACAGCAGAAAGATGGTCTCCATGGGCCCATGGGCGCGTGCCTGTGGTGTTGGTGGTGGTGTCGGCCGAGGTTCTTATCGATAGGCACGCACCCCGTTGCTTTACATATTTCGGGGGAAGGCCAGGCAGGCAGATGGGATGGATTTCCTCATCCAGC
>Ga0182215_1000254_pt1 | contig 10335 bp, 17 predicted proteins | sample G5R1MG_24_FD_128404 | JGI IMG/M metagenome (GOLD analysis project Ga0182215, IMG submission 128404) | Switchgrass phyllosphere microbial communities from Michigan, USA - G5R2_NF_03OCT2016_LD1 MG | ecosystem: Host-associated > Plants > Phyllosphere > Phylloplane/Leaf | place: USA: Michigan... | reverse complement strand
GTGGTCTCGAGCGCTCACTCTCTGGCGATGGTTCATTCAGCGACGGCTACAGCCGCGTTCTCGATAACAACAACGCAGTGACCGCGGCGGACGAAAAAGAGCATCCGTGGATGCGGATCGCCGGGCAGCTTCTTGGCGGGCTTGCAGTGCCGACCGGTCTAGAGGGAGTTGGGCTTCGCGCGGGATCTGAGGCGTTGCGTGCCGGCTCTTCGATGCAGGAAGCGCGAGCAGCCGCCTCTATTGCCATCCGTAATCGCGCTACGGCCATCGGGGGCGCTTATGGGGCCGCTCACGGCGCCGGATCTGCGGATAGCCTCGGCGAGGCAGCGAGCGGCGCTGTGGTTGAGGGAAGCATCGGCGCAGCGGGTGGACTTGCGACTGGTGCGATCAGTGAAGTTCTGGCACCACGCCTAGCAGCGCGTTCGGCAGCGGCCCGGGCAGCGCCTATCAGTGAAGGCGAACGCGTTGCGGCTGCGGCTGGGCGCCAAGGTGTCGATGTCCTCCCTGCCGACGTTGCGGGTCCGACTGTTCGCCGCCTCACGTCGGCTGCGGCACAGGCGCCAATCTCAGCAGCGCCCATTATCAACGGCGCTCAGCGCGCGGTCGATCAAGTGCAGGGCGTCCGTGATCGCTTCGCTTCGCGGATCGGCGCAATACTGAACCCCGAAGCGGCCGGGGAAAGGGCAGCAGAAGGCGCCCGTGGTTTCATCGCTCGCACAGGTGCACGTGCACATGCTCTATATTCAAACGCTGAAACTGCGGCAGCCGGTGTGAATGTCACGCCAACGCGGGCGGGCGCCGTTCTGGCCCGCAACATTCGCGAACTGACCGACACCCCAGGCGGTGCCGATGGACTGGCACGCTTGCAAGGTCTTCAGGACGCTTTGCAGAATGGCAGCTATTCGGTGCAGGGCATCCGTCGCATGAGAACGGCACTTCGCGACGAGTTCGCGGGTGACGGCTTGCGCGGCACGGACATCGAACGCCGCGTCAATCAGGTAGCGGATGCGGCCAACGATGACGTGATAGCAAGTCTTAATGCTGCCGGTCGGCAAGGTGCTGCGCGCCAGTTTCAAGTCGCCGACCGGTACTGGCGGAACCGTATTCGCACCATCGACGATACTATCGCGCCCATCATTGGCAAAGACGGTGACCTTAGCGGTGAGCAGATCGTCGGCAAGCTCCAGGCGGCGATGAAGGGTAATAACCGCCGTTTTGCAACGTTCCTTGCAGCGGTCCCGCCTGATGCTCGAGGTGATGTTCGGGCGTCGTTGATCGGCCGCATTGGGCGCGCAACGAAGGGCGCTCAGAACGACGAGGGTACCGGCTTCTCACTGGCGACGTTCCTGTCGAATTGGGACGATATGGGCGAGACGGCCAAGGTCCATCTTTTCGGGCCAGAGTCGCGCGCGGCCATGAACGATCTTGCCACGATCGCGAATGGCGCCAGACAGACCGCGACCTACGCTAATCGATCAAACACCGCAGGCGGCATTTGGGGCAATCTTGGCGCACTCGGCGGTGTCAGCGCCCTCTCGCCTGTGGCTGCAATGTCAGGCTTAGTCGCGCAGTATGGTGGCGGACGGCTGCTGTCGTCGCCGAACTTCACGCGGTGGCTAGCGCGCTCGACCACCACGCAAGTCCCGACGCCAGTGTATATCGGCAGATTGGCCCGCGTGGCTCGCGCCGAACCCGCCATCGCCAATGAGGTGCTCCAGCTTCAGGCGCGGCTTGCAGACGCCTTCTCGTCAACGCCTGCACGAATGGCAGCTCAGGAATCCCCGAACGAAGCCGGTGGGACTCAGGGGCGCGCACGCCAGCAGCAACCCGAAACCCAGAGCCTTCAGCCATGACCGCATTCCAGAATGGTAGCAGAGAATGACTAAGCTCACCAACCCCGTTCCCTTGTTCCTCGATCTCCGCGGCGCGTTGCTTGATGCTGGCCACATCTGGGTAGGCGTGGCTGGCCAGGATCCCGAAACGAACCCGATCGCGGTATTCTGGGACGCAGCGCGCTCGATCCCGGCTGATCAGCCGCTCAAGACCATGGGCGGGCGTATCGTCAATGGGGCCTATCCCGGCTCGGTCTATTTCGCCGAGGACAACTTCTCGATGCGGACGCGAGATGCTGACGGCAACCTGGTCGACTATTCGCCAGCACTGACGGGTGCAGTAACCCCGTACCAGCCGCTCGATAGCGATCTGTCGGCCATCGCGGAGCTTGGCACGACCGATTACGGTCGTGCGCTGTTGGCGCTTGCCAACCAGGCAGCGTTGCGGACGGCAACTGGTATTCCCGACCCGCTCCCGGCGGTTGGGGGCACGGTAAGCGGCGATATCACGCGGCAGGGCGCCGGTGCCCACGCCTATTACGTCAATCCGGCCTATACTCGCTTTCGTGTTTTTGGACCTGAAAACACAACGGATCCGACATCGCTGCCGGGCGACTTGTGGCTGAAGCCGGCATGATGAGCGTCCGCAATCTTTCGGGGGCGCTGATCCCCGTACAGCCAATGATGCGGAACCCGTCGAACGCGCTGGTGCCGGTGGTTTTCGGTGTCCGCGATACTGAGGGCGCGCCCATTGTTACGCAGCCGCCTGTATCCTCGGTAGCCGTAACGGCTTCACCAAGCGACGTAAATGGTGCTGCTAGCCGCCCGGGTCTTGCGACAGTCGCGACCAACGAAACGACCGCAACCGCCACTGGCGGAACAGCGCCCTACACCTTCTTTTGGCAGTCCCAGGATGGGGCGATGAGCCCCACGGCAGCAACCTCTGCGACGACAAGATTCACAGGCCAAATCGAAGGAGGGGACACGGTCTCGGATTTATTCACCTGCACCGCCACTGACGCAAAAGGCCAGGTTGCGACCGCTCAGGTCTACGCGTCCGTCTCCAATTTCGGAAAGTCGCTCAATGCCCCAATACAGTGATTTCGTCAGAGACGATTATACGCGCCCCATCCCAGGAGCGTTGGTGCAGTTGTTCGCGATCGACGGTACGACCCTGATCGACACGGATGTAACCGGGTTTGATGGCCAGTTCACCGTCACAGGCCCGGATGCCAAGTGCGTCCTTCAGGTGTCGTATGGCGGCGCGTCCGAACGGTCGACGGTCATCGTCGGCAATCCACCCGAGTATGTTGGCCTGCCCGGCCCCGCTGCCGCGTTCCGTCCGGACCTCGTTTCGTTCAAGGCTGCATCAGTGGGGGACGGCCAGTCCACTTATGACGGCTCGATCTGGTATTGGACCCCGGGGGATTTTAGCCGCACTACGGCAGACCAAATTGACGTCAATGTTGTCGCGGCGAATGGCGTTGATTTAACCGCAGGTGCTTGGATTCGTCAGTCGAGTTCTGGCAGCACCTTCAAACAAGGCGCGATCGGTTCTGTAATAAGAGGTGCTGAAAACAAAAACCGTGAGACGGTATCGGCAGGGGACTTCGGCGCGATTGCGGATGGTACACTGCACCTTTTGTCTGAGCGATATCCGACGCTAGCTGCGGCACAGGCTATCTATCCGTTTGTTACCGACCTGGACCAGACTATCGACTATGCTGCATTGCAGGCGGGTTTGAACGCAGTCGAGAACAAGGGTTGCCTGATCGTTCCGCCTGGCCATTACCGCATCGGCACGGACTCGCTGATCATTGCCAATTACTGCATGTTCCAAGGCATGAACCGTGGCGGTGACGACCTCGGTTTCGGCTCGTTGATCGAGAGCGACAGCACGACGGATCCGATCCTGACCAACAAGTACACGGCCAACGTTACGTTCTGGCAGGTCCGCGACCTTGCTTTCCGTGGGGGTGGCTACGCGATCGGGGTGTTCGATGCCGTAAGCTGCTCCGGCTTAGTTATCGAACGCATCGACACGCGAGGTTGTGCGATCGACGATCTGCGGTTCAACCGTATGGAGGTCTCGGTGATCCGTGACAGTTTCTTGCTGTCGGGAAGCCGAACGGGCTACGCGCGCCATATTCCCAACTTTGCACAGAATGGCAACCGTTTCGAAAACAACCGGTGTTCGTCAGCGGGCTTCGGCGCGTGGGCTGCGGGCCAAGGTGCTGAGGGTTGCCACTGGGACGGCGGATCAGTTGAGGGGGGTGGCCAGCCGGGCGCAGCCGCCATGACCTTGATCGGTGATGTCGTTCCTGTTCGCGCTTGCAGCGTGCGTGGCGTGTATTTCGAAAACATCGGCGAATTCCTCATCCGATCGAGGGGCACGGTTGAGGTTTCCCTCGATGACAATCGGATCAGCGGGTCGGCATCGCCAAGCGGCGCTTTGGTGCCTTCGAAGTTCGACATCGGCGCAAGTCTTCTTTCTCTCGGCGACAACGACTGGAACGAGGGCACCGTTGGGCCAACTCCAGCGCCGCTCAACGTCTATTTGCGTGGGCTAAACTCTGGCCTGTCAACGTCACGCTCAAATGTGTGGCGGAGCCTTGGGCGGACATTCGGCGAAGGGCTGACGAAGGCTCGCAACTTCACCGCGGCCCCCACATTCATGATCGCCACAATGCTTCGCGAAAGCGCCGCAACTGACCCCACCAACTCGCTTAGCCAAGTTCTCCATCTGCATGTCACTGCACACGGCATCAAGACTGGAACGTCGACGACAGTAATTCGGTCGACGATTTACGAGGTAACAATCCTCGCTAAGCCTGGAGGAGGTTTCGAGATGCTTACACCTACGGAGCGAACGCAAGAGAGCGCCGCGAGTGGAATTGGTTTCGCACTGGGCCTCTCTTCGGCCGACACCTCCGCTGATTTGACGATGGCGGTGACGGGGTTCGCCGATGGCACGGTCGCGTCTGTGAGTTGCGCGCTTAATTACGTTGCGAACCCGATCATTCCGACTGCCGCGCTTGCAGTGGTGCTGCCATGACCTGGGACGTCCTCAAAGAGTCTTTCGAGGCGGAGCCTGACGCAACGTTTAAGCACTGGCTCATGCTGAAAGCAGCAATTGATGCTGAGCCAATGCTGACAAAGAAGGTCCTACTTCAGCAGGAGTGGAACCAGTGGCGCGAAGCCCTCGAGGAGAACACTGATGAAGCGTGAAGAGATCATCGATCTGATCAAGGCCGAAGTCGCCAAACAGTTGGCAGCGCAGCGCCTGGGCGCGGCACCGCAGACGCGTAGCGGTGGGCATGGGCACACCCTGCCGGGGCAGGGCTGACATGTACTTGGCGCTATGTCTCGCTGCTATCCTGTTCGCGACGCATGCACCTAAGGGGCAGTGTCGCGTAGCATCGGCCGCGGCTTTAGCGCTTCTTGGCAACTGGCTTGTCTGCCGGTTGCCGTACACTGGTCCTGGCTTCGCTCAAACTCACTACCTCGAGTTATGGACCGTCGCCGACCTCGGTTTCGGCTTAACCGCTATAGCGCTCGGCTTCCGTCACTGGTGGGGCTGGGCCCTTCTCAGCTTCGCGATTGCGCAACAGCTTTGTCACCTCACACACATGGCGCTCGGGGCAGGCGCCTATCTCGACGCGCTTGACGGCCTTCTCCGGGCTCAGATCGCGGTCTTCATACTAATCGGGGGGAAGGGCGTTGCAGATCGTCTCTATAGGGCTGTTGATCGCGGTTGGCATGTTCTTCGTGCGAGTGATCCAGCATTTCAGAAGCATCGGCCGTAGCTGATGGAAGGCGTACTCAAACTCGTCACTCAGAACTGGACGCCAGGCGGCGCCGGGATCTGGGTGCTCGTCTTTCTATCGCTAGGTGCGTGGTGGAAAGGGTTGCCGAAGGTCTTGGAGGCTTTCGCCAATCGACAGTCCAAGGTTGAGGAGCGCATGGGGCAGCTCCTTGAGGACGCGACAGCCCGCTTCTCCCGTGAGATCGCTGCGGCAGATCTGCGCCATGATGAATGCATCAAGGGACAACAGGAGCTTGTCAGCGAAGTTCGCCGGCTCCGCATCTGTGTGACCGAGCAGCAGGAAACGATCGACCAGATGCGCCGCAAGTTCGCCGCGCTCCAAGTCGCGAGCATTCGAACGGAGGGCATTACGCCCTCGCCCCTCATCGAGGCCGCGATGCGATCGTTAGATGGAATTGATGAGGCAAAGCCATGAGCAAGAATTTCGACCAGCTTGTTGACGAAGTGATCGGCAAGGAAGGCGGCTATAGCAACCATCCGGCTGATCGCGGAGGTCCGACCCGGTGGGGCGTAACCGAGCAGACCGCCCGGGCTCATGGCTACAGGGGTGACATGAAGGCCTACCCGCGAGAGATGGCAGTCGACGTCTATCGGGCAACCTACTGGACGCTGCCTGGATATGATCGCGTCGCAGCGGTGTTCCCAGCAGTCGCTGCCGAAATGTTCGACACGGGCGTCAATATGGGCGTCGGCGTCCCAGGGAAAATGCTCCAGCGCGCGCTCAATCTGCTGAACCGCGGCGCGACGGACTATCCTGACATCGCGGTCGACAACATGATCGGCAAGGGCACGCTCGCAGCGCTGTCCACGTACAAGACCAAGCGGGGCGCGGCTGGCGAGTTGGTTCTCCTGGCAACCCTGAACGGCTTTCAGCTTGCTCGCTATGCCGAGATCACCGAATCCCGTCCAGCCAATGAAGCGTTCTTCTACGGCTGGGTTGCCAATCGGGTGGCGGCATGACCAAGCGTCCAGAACTCGCCCTTGTCGCCACCCTCTACGACAAGAACGCCAGCGACGTCCCGGCGATGCTGCGCAAGTCCGCGGAGAGCATCGAGGCAGAGACAGACGAGGATGACCGGACCCGCGCGATGGTCGCCGTTCAGCTTTCACATGGTGAGGTCATCTCGATCTACGGCTGGGGCGCGCTCGACCGGTTCACCGCGATCGGCGTGTTGCAGGCAGCGATTACCAAACTGACGGATGGCGTGGAGGAAAACGAGATATGACCGACAACGAACTTCCGCCGATCACGGCACCAAGCCCTAGCAGTGACCAGGCGCTCGCCGCGGTCCGCACGATCGTTCTGTCGATCAGCGTCATCACCGCGTTTTCCGGCTTCCTGTCCAAGAGGGATCTCGCCGGGTTCATCGTCTATGTGCAGTCCAACGACTTTCTGGCGTTCCTGTCACTCGCGATCGGTATCGGCACCGTATGGTGGGGCCAAGTGAAGACGCGGCACCGGGCCAAGCAAATTGTCGCCATCCGCGATGACCCGCGCGTGCCGTCTGACGTGGTGCAGTAATGCCGCTGTTCCTGATCTCCCTCGTCGCCCGCGCAGGCGTTCCCCAGAGGTTCGCACGCATCGCCGCATGGATCGTGGCCGGCATCATCGTCCTTGCGCTGTGTGGGGCTGCAATTGCCTTGTTCCGCGAGTGGATCGCCCACGGCAAAGAGGAAGCCGTAAGGGTCAACCAGCAGGACGTGACGATCGAGGCGGCAAACCTCGTCATCAATGCCAGCAGCGCCGCGACAGCTAACCAGATGGAGCGCGATGACGCGTTCGCCGAAGACCAGAAGGAGCTACAGAATGTTGTCGACACCAAGGGCACGCAAGATCCTGTTGGGCCTGCTGTTGGCGGGCTCATGCGGCGCCTGCGCGAGCAACAAGAAGCCGGTCGTCGTGATACGGACACCGCCCGTTGAACGCCTGACCTGCAAGGCGGAACCGGCTGCGCCCGCCGTCGCTACAGACGCTAGCGTGTCCAAGTTCATCGTTGACGCGCTGGACGCCGGGCAGGACTGCCGCTCGGCGCTGGCCTGGATCCGCGACTTCTCCAATGGCGTTACGAAGCGCTGAAGCTATGCGCCAGGTAGGGAAGCGGTTGATCTAGTCACAGGCAGCGCGATCTTATTCGCTTATAGGCAATATGCCTGTGACTAGAAAACTGTGCTAGCATATTTGGGCAAGGTGTGGCAATAGGGTGGGGCTAGGGTGAGCCATCGAATGATGGGGTAGGTCTGGCAGCAGTGGTGACCCGAGAAGAACGGACGACTCGGTCGTATGGATTGGGCGTGACTCCGGACCGGTGTAACTCCGGATAAGCCACAAAACTCCTGCGCTGCTCTCGGGCATCAGGCTTACGGGCGGCACCTGCCTCAGCGTTCGGCCGGACGCAAAGTGGTGTGGAGGTGATGCGACGTTTCCGCCGGCAGGTTGGGCGGCGCATCTGGAAGCGGGAGCCGGTAGAGATTACCCCGCGCACAACCGATCATTTTCGGGGCGTGTCGAATATGATCACGCTTCCTTCTCATCGAGAGCGGCTTGGATAGCGGCGCGAACGACGGGATCGGCGAAGCTGTCGTGTAGCGCGGTAAGGGCGGCTCGCGCCAGATCAACATCCTCAACCGTCCCATCGTCAGCAAGCCAGCCGGGGATTGCGTCCTGAATAGCGCGCGACACTTCGGCAAGGGCGGTCATACATCGGATCCTTTCGAGAGAGCGAGAGCGTGACGAGCGCGGAGGCCTGATTGCAAACCGATTCGTGCGGTGATAGTATTCAACTGCGAAACCTTCCTGGTAGTTGGGTTGGAGCTAATAAGGCGCGGCGTAGGTATGAACTGCGCCGCGCCGCTAGCCTGACATCCCGCCAAAGTGCAGGGCGCATTCTTCGGCCAATTCCGCGACCAACTGCCGAGCCGATGCGCAATCCTCGTCTTCATGGCCGCGGAAGTCTAGATCGCCCTCGCGTATCATCATCGCCAAGCTCATCAGCTTTATCGCGTGATCGCGCATGATCTCCACCGTCTCGGGCTGGTCCTCGCTCATACTTCATCTCTTTCCTGATTAAGGCGGGCGTATGGGGTGAGGGTCATGTGCCGAGACCGTCCAGGCCGATCATTCCGTAAAAAGGAGTGTTGCGCCGGTACTCCAGTTTTGCCACTACAAGGCTGGCCGCGTCGTAGCGATCGTAGGTGCCGACATGGATCCACCCATTGGCTACTACACGATAACGCGGTCGCCCAAAGCAACTCGGCTGCATCTTAATCGAAAACCCGCCATAGGCAGACCAATCGTCGTCTTGCTTGTCGCACATAAGTTCCGTGATATACGCCGTTCTACGCAAAGCACGCTCCATTGCTTGCCGATTTTCCTCTTCTTTGCTCACGCTACTTCTCCCTCTGTGAGGCGGGCGGGAAGGGTGGGGGTGTTAGTCGCCATCCCACACCCCATCCGGTCGCATGGCTGCTAGTGCAGAAAGCTGATGAAGGGCGCGGCGGGCATTGCCCTCGGTTGGCTTCCAATAGTCGGGGTCGATATCCGCACCAAGCGCAGCCGCGGCCTGCTCTAGTAGGGGGATGCTAGCGGCACCCGTCATTCCGTAGATCGTGCGAATACCCTTCTCGCCAAGCGAGGCATAAAAGTGCGGGGCGTAGTTGTATGTGACGTTAAGGTGCGCGCGCGCCTCTCCTCCCATAGCATAGGTTCCGCCTCGCATATGATGCGGGACATCGAGCGTCAGCACGTCGCCAGACACAGGGTCGCAAAGGTCAATATCGTAGCTCATGCTGCTTGCTCCATCTGGTTAAGGCGGGCAGCAGGGTGCGTGCCCTTGGCGATCTGCTGCATGACCTCGAGCGAGGGCATCGCGATCCAAACGTCCATTGCGTGGAAGCCGCCCACCATGCCGGCGAAATGAGCCGCCCTGATATAGTCCATGTTGAAGCCGCTATCCCGGCAAACACGGATGTAGAGGTCTTGGATGAACTTGCGCCGTTCGCCGGTCATGCTGCTTCTCTCCGTTCGAGGTACTGGATAGCCGGCGCCCAACCGAATTGAGCGGCTTCGGCCTGCCACGAGCGTCCCGTGCGGATCCGGCTCACAAGAGCGTGTCCGACCGGGTAGCGGGTGGCGATCGTCATGTTCTGCTCGCCGCGCCGGAACGATGCGACAATCTCCCCGATCTGCTCGAGCGTCAGACGGGCTGCACCGTTCTTGATGCCGCGCTGGTCACTGCTCCCGCACCGCCCGCGCTCCATTTTATCGCGGGCGTTGTCCAAGGGCGTGCCGATCAGCAGATGCGCCGGGTTGCAGCACTGCGGCCGATCGCAGGTATGGCGGATGATCAGGTCGCCCGGCTCGCGCCGATTGGCGATTGCCCATGCCACGCGGTTTGAGTGTCGAGCCTCGAATGAAGCGATCTTGAACCTGCCGTAACCGCTTGGCGCTCGCGATGCCTGCCAGTCCCAGCAAGCTTCCGTGGGGCCTCGCTGCACCATCGACCAAAACCGGGCTTCGATCGCCGGGCCCTTGGCAGAGTTGAGATATGCGTAAATGTCCCTATGGGGAGAATCAGCCATTGCGAACCTCGTACGTTCGTTGTGGTGGAGCCTCGTTCGGTGCCAGCCGAGCGGGGCTCTTTTGTTTTCCAGCCGATCCGCTATCCCGCAGGAATGCGT
>Ga0182215_1000252_pt1 | contig 10347 bp, 11 predicted proteins | sample G5R1MG_24_FD_128404 | JGI IMG/M metagenome (GOLD analysis project Ga0182215, IMG submission 128404) | Switchgrass phyllosphere microbial communities from Michigan, USA - G5R2_NF_03OCT2016_LD1 MG | ecosystem: Host-associated > Plants > Phyllosphere > Phylloplane/Leaf | place: USA: Michigan... | reverse complement strand
GCGTCTCCGAAAGTGGTAAGTTTTCGTAACCGTGGGACCCAGGATCTGGCTTAGTGAGAGGTTACCCAAAGGAGGAGCCTGTTTTCCGTACGAGGGTGGTTATACCATAGGCCAACGATGTCCTAGCAACAGCAGCCGGATGGGAAGGTGTCGAGAAGCCCATCGTTACGCCGGTACTGCTCGTAAGCATGTGGCGTGCAGGGATGACGGCCGACTCCAGAGGAGGCATGTCGTCCCACGTTCGTCCACCCCCCCTGCTGCAGCATACATAGTATAGCATCCATCGGCATCTAGGACATAGATAGTCCTATGATGTAGTACTATTCGCTGCCAGCTCGCCGTGGGATCCGGGTTGCAAGCATCCTAGCCTATGAGTCTGCGTGCGTGATGCGACCGACGCTAATGATGCAATGCACCGCCCAAGGTTGGGACCGTTCGTTCGACACGTCGCGGGCAGACGGTTGCAAGGCCCAAGAGCCATGGCTGGCTGTTTTCAGTGCCACCATGCTGTAGGCCGGGCAAGTTCAGTTCAAGCAGCGTGGACGTGGTTCCATTGGCGGCCATTAGCGGCATGGTGGGGCGGGACAGCATGGCCGAGGCGGGCCAAAGTCAAGCCCGCTTTGCTGACACGATGACACGGGCTTCTGTTGACCGGCCACCATGCGGAGCAGGGCTAAGCATCTCGCCGGAAAGCATCGTTGCCAGCGTGCCTACATACATTAGTAGTATGGCACATACCATGTACGTACTTGGTTGCCTGCTAGGTACTGAGTTACCCGCCATCGCCTGTGCCCTTCGGCCCGTACTCACCCCGCCATCGCCGTCGATAAGACCAACCGCTACTCGTCGTTGTCACTGTCGCTGCCGCTGTCCCATCCTTCGTCGTACTCGTCCGCCAGGACGTGCAGCCCATGGCAGAGTGCTTCTTTGTCCTCGGCCCCGACGAGACGCTGGGCCATCTGCTCCATGGCTCGGATCTGACCGGCCACCGCCGTGCTCGTCGTGAGTCCAGCGTGGACCGCGAGCTGGGTAGCGTGACCCGATCCCACGTCAAATAGGGATGCCGGGAAACTGTCGAGCAACGGGAAGAGAATCGGCGCAATATACCTAGAAACCCGTCAATGCGATTCCTGCCGTTGTGCGTGAAAGCTGTCGAACCACCATCGCACATGTGGCCATGGCAATACACCACGACCTAGGGTAGCTCGTATCTCTTGGGTGACCCGCCAATCAGAGGGCTACAGCGCAATGACATACCTCTGTATGGACGGCCCTCGGTCGAATCGATCATGAGGATCACGACCATGATTGCCAGCCAAGTCCCAGTCTCCTCGGAGACCTTCCGCGCGACCGAAAACATGCTCTGTCTCCTTCGTCCGAGTTGCGGTCCGGTATTCCCGCGTGAAGACATCCATATCGAATCTGGATAAACTGTCCTCGTCTTCGCTGGCTCGCCGCGACGTCACTGAGCCACTTTTCTCCGTGTATGAAGTGGCTTGCTGGACCTTGTCGGACAGCACTTCTGGGTCCGCGATGCTCATGCCAAATTGGGCGATACGTCGCTTGCCCGTGCTATTGATGGTGTCTTCAATGTCTTGAAGGGTGCCCCGTCCACCAAGCGACACTCTTAGTCGCGACGGGATAGTCATACTTTCCATTCCAGCGACCTGTAGAGCCGCTATGTGCCACAGAGAGGTTGCGTCCATGGCGAGATATTGTGGAGTCGTTGTGGGGCGGTTTGACAACGGGATGTAGACGGACGATTGCTCTCCCAAAATCTGAAGTGATCGTGATGAATTTGCAATCTGCTGCAATTTCCTTTCCTACATTCGACAGTCAATAATAGAAACCAAGGGCATAGGTGGACTCACTCGACATGTATTCGGATTAGCGCCTTGATCTCCCAATCCCCATGTCCATATACTTAGCTTGCCATACTCATCTCGCAGTCTTTCTAACCAGCCTGATGCCCACCCGCCCCAAGCATCATCGACGCCGGTAAGGATTTGCAAGCCCTGAATGCCATCACACTCTTCGACGAATGGCCTCAGATCCCGGTCCACCAAGTCCACTTCTCTCTCCAGCTTTTCGAACAGATCCAGGCCGACTTCCCAGTTCTCAAAGGGCATCAAGTGATCATTGACATCAAATTCAGACAGCTGAACGATGGACTTTGGATGATAGTATACACGGCTATAGTCGGACCAATAGCGGACAGTCGAGGGGCTTAGTTGTGGTGGTTCTAATCCGGCATCGAGATGCTCTTGATATGCAGATTGCGGAATCGTCTGCGCGGCACGCTGGACAATCGGTTTGGAAGGCCACACTCCAGGCTGATCTAGTAGGCTTCTATCGTCTTCCGATTCATAGAGTGCGTTGATTCTTCTCATGCTCCCAAACGCGCCTTTTAAATCATAGACCAGAGTCCTTGGCGTGAATGTGTCAGAGCCATCTGGGGCGATGCCTGGACGGAATGAGACATTGTGGTCAACAGGCGACTCTTCCTCCGGAGGGTAGGTAAAGTACGACTCCTTGCAATATGGTTAGTCGGTAAGGTATTGCAATGGCACAAGGCAAGCTTTTGTTGGGATGAGGTGCGCATACGAGAAGTATGGCTGGCCACGCGGCCTCCCCGCTCGAAACGAAATGCCAACGACCGGGCGACGGATGCCTGCAAGACGACTGACATTGGCATCGAAAGTGTGCCAATGAGGCTGCGCGAGGCCAATAGGAAAACGAATGCGGCACACTTACCTGTGTGTTCCAGTAGTGAGTCCCAAGGTAGTTACTTTGCTGGCCAAACTGCAGGGTAACAATTTCGCGCATACTTTTCGTGTAGCCTCAACCGGAGTGCGAGAGCTACGTTGCGGCAACAGTTTGGCTAGTACGGACGAGTGGTGGATTGCGAATTCTGGAGAATCCGTGTTGAAAAGTGGTCACAGTGGTCAACTCGGGGGTGTCAAACTCGGATGTTGACAAATGCCCCGCACGTGAGCATACTGACACCGGAAGAGCAGTGGCCTATGCTACCAAACCTGGACGTAAACTTCGCACACTTGCAGTCATCTAAAACAGGGTACGAACCAACTTGGTCAGGTGAAAGAACTGACCGAGGATACAGGATAAGCATTCGAGCGGGCTGAGCAACACGCTCGAATAACCAGTGCAACCGTAGCACAGATGATATTGCGGACTCTGCCCTTCCGGGGTCGGAGACATGGGTTGGGGTCATCGTGTACACCGGCGTCTTTCTCCGCCCAGATCAGGATCCAGTGCAGACAGCGGTGTGATTACACTGACAGCAACACTCAGACCAGACTACCACCGTCCTCGTCCCCGACCGCGGTCATGCCAATCCCCACCTTCTCGATCTCCTCTTCCACCTCCACCGCGACCCCGGCTAAAGCCTCCATCTCGGTCCGGTGGTGCTTCACCTCTTCTCCACTCCCCTGAAGGAACTCCCCCGCCCAGCCTGCGGTCATCGTATGGTCCCCCTCTCGCACCTCGTCCACCGTAACCAAAATCGCCACGTCCCCCAAATCCATTTTCCCGTCCTCTTCCACCATACGGTCCCGGAACAGGGCCTCTTCCAGGTCGAGAAATCGGTGGAGGTGCGGCTGGTACACTGCCGTCTGCTAACGGTGGTAGTATCGCGCATGCCACATAGTCGCCGATGAGAAATTTGACGTCCGCGAGGGTCTTGTCTGGGTCGCCATCGAGCTGCTTCAGCGCTTCAGCGACGTTTGATCCGCCTGTGTCATCTGTTTCTGGGTCCTCGTCGCCTGTGCGTGCGCCTACAATGACCGACCCTATGTCTCGCGAAATGTAGCGTCCTGGTGCGCCGGGCCGATTGGCGCCTTGTATGTCGGGATAAACCAGCCTGAATGCGATGCGCGAACCGACATATGGCTGCGGTAGCAGGGTAGGCACAGCACTCAAGAGCAGCTTGCAAAGCTCGCGCAGACTACAACTTTGCCATGTGTAGATCTGTACATTGGTAGGGAGGCGAGGGAGAGTCGGATCGAACTCGTCTAGTCTTGTGAGAATCAGTACACATAACATGAGAAGGTCGAGATGAACGGTACCTGTGGAATGCGCCCTGTCGGAAGAAGAGTCGTAATAAGAAAGGTGTCGTTGTCTGGCGGTCTATCTTCGCCGGCGCGTGCGCTGCCATTTCGAGGCTTAATACCGCACAATCGGATAGGGTCGCTGGTCAACGAAAAGTCGCACGCTAGTCGAGAACTGGCGAAAGGAGTGTGCAGGTGATGTAACGTGCATGTTTGAGTGACAACGAGGTGCCCAGGTGTAGGTAGATACGCGACGCGCCGAGCTCCACTAGCGCCGCGCCTCGGTTTAACTAGGGCCCGGATAGTGAATGTAGGAGTCGCACCTTGTCGCAACTCTGCAACCAAGCATCAGGCAATACCTGCAAGATACGACACACACCATGGATTTTGCGAAGCTCATGTCTGCACACATCAAAAAGGGTAAAGACACGACCCCTTCCGCTGATGCGAAAGAGAAAAAATATCTCAAGCGCAGCGAAATCGAGGCGCAACGACACGCGCAATATCTTGCGGAGCAACAAGCTGCAGAACAGAGTCGCCGGGAACGGCTTGAACAGAAGCGCAAGGCGGAGGAAGACGAAGCAGAGCGGGAGGCCGAGCGACGGGAGAAGCGACAACGGCTCGCCGAGGAATCCAGGCGCATCCGCGAGGAGGAGGAGGATGCTGAGGAAAGGAAAAGGCGAAAGCGGCTCGGCCTTCCGGAGCTCCCGCCAAGGAAGAAAGGGGGTGACGGAGACGCATCCATTCCGGAGGAGGAAGAAGAAGACATCAACGACGAGGAGCTGGTTGCGAAGCTGAGGGCCTTGGACGAACCGACGCGACTGTTTGGCGAAACACATAAGCAGCGTTTGAGGCGGTATAAGAAGCGAGTCGGCGCGGATAGCCTGGCAGCAATTATGACAGATGGCCCCATACCGACGACATTGCAACTTGTGCCTGGCAAGGACATGATTGTCGATCCCAAGCTTCCTAAGGACCAGAACGGCCGAGACTTCCTCTTCAGACAACTCGCGAGCTACTTCACAATGGTGCTGAGGGAATGGGACATCACACTTGCAGGACGTGACCGTGAGGTAAAGGAGAGCTATCAGGGCAAGCAAGCCTACACCGCCATGGTTCAAGCACGAGAGAACTTGCGTCCTCTCTTCAAAAAGCTCGAAAAGGGAGATATCCCGGAAAGCATCCTCGAGCCTGTCATCGAGATTGTACACGCTGCGCAAGAGAGACGCTATGTCGATGCCAACGACGGCTATCTCCGACTGAGTATTGGCAACGCGGCTTGGCCCATCGGCGTGACCATGGTTGGGATTCACGAGCGCAGTGCGCGCGAGAAGCTGCATGAAAGTGACAAGAACGCGGCACACATCATGAGCGATGAGATTACGAGGAAGTACTTGCAGAGTATCAAGAGATGTTTGAGCTTTGCGCAGACGAGGTGGCCACCAACGGATCAGCTACAGCTTATGGGCTGAAGGCGAGTATCATGACTGACTAATTCCTAAAGGAGCAGTCCATCAAACAATGTGATCGCTCGACATCTCAACCCCCATGTAGAGTTAGTTGCACATGCATTCGTACTGCCCATCACCACTTCTGGTGGTCTCCATTGATAGCAAACAAAGTACTGCACTGTATTCTCCAAGAGAGCCAGGCGCCTGCGGTTGCTCTCAAGGTATGAAGGGACCATGGGTTGATCTGCAAGCGAGATGTGCGATTGTCCTCAGTCAATCTTCTTGTTGGCTGGCTTGAGCATGCTTTCGCGGCCTTGATACTCATTGCATCAGCAGTCGATAGGTGAGCGCAAGCCACTCGTTTCGTGGAGGAAATCGTTGGTTGCAGGAGTTTCGGCCCAAGATGGCGAAATCTGCTGATCGGCTAGGGGCTTAGCAGCGGATCGGCTTACGAGGGTGGATCCGATCCGACGACGCCCAACATTGAAGGACTCCAGACATACGATGGATCGCTTTCCAGTCGCTTTATGCAGCAGAGTAGCGCGCGCATACCAAGGGAATCACATCACACTGCATAACGTCACATCATAAAGCGACCACGCTCAGCCGCGCTTGCCTGCAGCCTACCACATGGAATACGGCTGGAGGACAGGAGACTACAAGCTATTCCGCGCGGTGTTGTTCGAGAGCGTATGCACAAAAAGATCACGGTTCTCGCAATCACGAACATGGTCCTTGAAGGTACTGACAGGGTGCAGCAGTAGAACTACTGTACATGAACTGTGCTATGAAGAATGCGACAAGCCTGTGGACGCCTCAACGCCGGCAGCATGGTGTCCAGTCCTATCCACGCCATCTCTTCATAGCAGGCATCAATTCGCAGTCTCCAGGTGTTCCTTGCTTGAATGCTCATTGCGAATAGGACATCCTCTTTCAGCCATATGCTGGATCACAAATCCGAGGACCATAGCTGCTCGTGCCGTGGTGATAACATCATCAGCGACCATCATAACACAACTTGCACACAGTACCCATGGAGCATTCGCCAACCCTGTTCGTTGATGCAGGACCGGAGTAGACGTCGCGAATCGGATGAAAGATGCCAATTCTCCAGAGCCGGCTACTTCCCTGGATTAGCCGAATGCATACCGGGAGCCACGTTACCGTCACTCCATCCCCGAGACGCTATCAAACTCAAAGAGTACTCTGGACCTGGATTATATCATCGGCACACGATAGTCTCGCCTAAAATTACCAAAAATTGCTAGGACGAAGTTGCTGCTGACCAGTAATGAGTATGCGCGCGACGCGCCCAAGATTCATGGGCGAAATTCTAGGATGTAATCACGATTGCTACTGTCGTCTGCTAGAGGGCGGGACTCTGAACATGGCATTGCATCTGATTCTTGACTGAGGAGTACTGTCCATAACCATGCTACAACAACCATGGGTATGTAAATAAGTTTTACTCGATCCTTGGGTAAGAAATCTGTTTCCTTTGAGTCTACTACTGTTCGCCTGGCTGAAAGCAAGACCAAATCCCAAGTTTCTTTGTGTTCGCTCAGTACCTATATCTGATGATACTTAGTAGACTGCAATCTTCGGTACAAGGCCCGGGACCCTAACGGCTACTAAGCAGAATTGGTACATTGACTGCGAGATGAGACCTCAAAGCCGCCCGCCCCCAAGGCAATCACCATGGCGCCGCTATCTCACTTTAGCTATTTCTAACCCTAAAGCCTTTATGCCAAGTGCCACAACGCTCCCTGGAAACGACCTACTAGCGTATCTACGGCTTTCTTTTCATGCTAAACGCCTCTAGCGGTGTGTGCTTCATCGGACCCTAGCGACATTGAGTTATTCACCAACAAGCAAACTGAGCAGTGGGTTCTTCACGCAAAGACTGTTATCATCAAGGTGGAAACACATCGAGGAGGTTGAACGCCTGAACCTCGTCTGCCACAATCAGCCGCTTCTTTGCTCCCAAAGCGACTTTGTCTGAGTCAAGGCAACAGCTCATATATCCAAAAAACAGGGCCACTATCCTTAGTTCGTTTGAAGAGGCAGATTCAATTGGTTTTGAATCCTCAGGTTGACGCTGACATTGCCGAGGTCTCAGCTAAACTTTGGGCAGATAGCTTCACTTGATGAAGACAGGGCCAATCACAAACGTACTCTGGGTCCTTTGGACCGGGCTGTACCTCCGCATATAACATCCATGTTGTGTGCTACACCTGTTGTTCTTTGAGCTAATGATGGAACGGTTATGCAGGCTAACGTGCTGATTGCACACGGCTTGAGCTCCAGATACCGAAGCCCTGGGTTTGTCGTTGCATTGATCGATCAAAAGCGTCTTTCAAAGCCCTCATACTACGTCGTCATGATATGCTCCTCGGTGACAATATAGCGTTGGCTCCGTTTCGCACTCGGGCTATATAAATGGATATCGCGCCTGTCAGCGGAGCCACCAGACGTCACTCCACCTCACGTTGAATCAATACCGGACAAACAAAACTGGCTTTGCTCGTTGTTTCAGGGGGAATGAGGCTTTGCATTCTTAATCGCACCCCTCTAGGCCAACTTATCCCACGCTCTCACTATAGTAACCAGAGACCAGGGTTTACGACAGGCATGTTACCCCGTTCATACATGCCAGACTCCTACCAGATTTCAGGGCCTTGTCTGTCTTCTGCAACCTATAATGACAGTCAGCATGGCTCTATACATTCTGAACCTTATTGGCAGTCTGGTGTTGAGCCTGTATCGTATTACGGGTTTGAGCAACAATACAACGATGCTCTATCTCAAGAACTCGTGCATCAAGGCTCCGACCGTTGGATACTCGAAAGCCCATCAACATATTCTCCGCTCGGATATTTTAAAGACGCTACGTCTCCAGTATGCACCGAGCAACTCCCACTTGGATGCGATGTCCATGAACAGCAAAGCGTGCTCTATCCGGATGGCGCTACTGGTTATATTGACTACGGAAACTTTGCCCAGATGCCATGGGAACTTCAGTGCTTCGACTGTGCTAGTTGGAATACCGCAGTCACCATGTGTCCCGGGATTTCCTTGCCGGTAGCCGAGCCATTAGGTCCATCAGCATCGCTCATGACGGCACCAGAAAATTCCTTCTATGGCTCAGGTCCGCCCTTTGAAGATGGCCTCCCCATGGACTCTGTCTTTATATCTCCTCCGGGGCAAAGCTCAACGGGGGATGGCTCCGAACAAGAAAGCGAAGGAGACTCCGAAAATGACATGTGCGATGATTCGGATGGCAGCGAAGGCCAATCGACTTCCAAAACCAAAAGCAAAGTGGAAAATCCTGGGTTCATGACGAGCAAGTGGTTCATCGGTAGGACAAACACATGCAACGATGAGGAGTCACGCTGCTTCCTCTGTCCACTCACGGGCCATCTTGATGTGAGGGGCAAGGCGTGCAATGCGCGATTCGTACGCCCAGAGCATTGTCGTCGCCACGTCAAGACGGTTCATGGCGAGGAAAGGGATCACCATTGCAAGGTCCCTGGGTGTAATAAAGGCTTCTCGAGGGGAGACAATCTTCGAGATCACTACTGGACACACCTTCACCGTGGGGGCAGGATAGGTCGCAATGACAAGATGTCGCTGGCGGAACTGAAAGCAATATTGGGCAAATCGGAGAAGAACCTGGTTCGAAAGCTCAGAATGAAGATGGAGAAAAACAAGATTCAGCATCCTGGTGGACTTGTGAAGGCCAAGTCGTAGCGTCCACACGATGGAGGAGCGCGTTGTGCACACACTTTGGCAATTTCCTGTCTACTTTCCAGCTTGTCCATATTTGCAAGACTTTGAGTAGACGTACTTTCTTGTCCCACATTTCTTGTTTTCGAACAAGCAACTCTTCTTCCATGATTTCTTCTTGTATCTTTCCAAGCCTAATTCCAAAGGGCCAATCAGACTCCATCATCGGATGCATGCTCCCCTTCCATGCCCATCCTTCCGGCTTGTGTGGACTAGACCTTTCGGGAGTCCACGCCGAAAAGAAAGAAAAAACGGCCATCCAAGGTCCATCCTGGACGCGGCGTAGTATCATCGCTAGGAAGTAGCGTTCCACCCCGAGCCCGTTCGGAAGCAATCTTCCCAGTTAGTTCCTTGACCGCGATGATCACGCAACAACGCTAATTCACTCCAACCCCTGATGGTAAAGGATGAAGGAAGGGTGTCCTGGAGAGACATCCTTGCTATCCAATAATCAATCACCGCGATATATCCCCGCTCCTCTGTGGCTGTTGTTGGTGACGACCTAAACCGTGCCAGCGTGATAAGAATCCAGCGTGATAGAATGAGAAATAGCCGCTGAGGCTGGTTCAAGCGTGGTGCGGAGGGGAGCAACGGTACGCCGCTCTCGCACGTTCCCCCCCAAAAAAAACTAACATTCCGCTTAGGACATGGCAGGAAATACATCCGTAGATCGAAAAGTTGCTACCCAGCATCGAAGATCTACGGCGGAAGAACGGTAAGGCCACTTGGGCCGTCGACCTTATTGGTGGTGATACCAAGGCTACGACTTTGCTGCGCCGTCGATGGCGTTCGGCGTGGCCATTTACGGGACGGGATGGTTCCACGGTTGCATCTTCAGGCGGCTTCGTGTAGAGCGCACCAATCTGCTTCGCTGTTGGCATACGAGTCTGGTGAGATTGTATGTACATAGCTCGTCGACCGTTGGTCACATTCACCCCGTGGTCCACATCCCAGCACGCCAAGCCTGTCGCGCACCAGCCCTACCGACAACGCCCTGCGAGAACATGAGCGATGGATCCGGCCTCTGATCCCTTGTGAACCGG
>Ga0182215_1000251_pt1 | contig 10352 bp, 7 predicted proteins | sample G5R1MG_24_FD_128404 | JGI IMG/M metagenome (GOLD analysis project Ga0182215, IMG submission 128404) | Switchgrass phyllosphere microbial communities from Michigan, USA - G5R2_NF_03OCT2016_LD1 MG | ecosystem: Host-associated > Plants > Phyllosphere > Phylloplane/Leaf | place: USA: Michigan... | reverse complement strand
CAGTCTTTTTCTTTGGCTGAGGGGATTGCGTTACATCCAATATTGACGCATCATCCTCAGTTGTAAGCTGGATGTTTCCAGTTACAATGTTTCCACTTTGTGAATTTGCTGTGTTGTCTTGGCCTGTGGCACTATGAAAATGAGCGGACGTCACAGCGGTATCTTCCCGTGGCATCTTCCCGTTTTTTGCGCCAACCTTGGTCTTGGTAACCCGCGGTTTCCTCGTCTTAGGGATAGCAGATGCATCGTCTACATCAACCTTCTCTTTCCTAGTGCGGGTCTTGCGCGGCTTGCCGGATTTTGTAAGCTTCGGTGCAACCTCAGTCGAAGGGTTATTCTTTGGTTCTGTAGAGACATCACCAAAGAACGGTGACTTTGTGCACGGAGGAAGCCGTAGCTCCGAATCTGCTATGAGATCATCCTGGGCCTTGGGTTTGCGTTGCCTAGGTTTTGGCTTCGGCTTCTCGGCTCCATCGGCGGCTGGTGTCTTTGCTGTCCTGGGCTTCCGGGGTTTCTTGATAGGAACTGTAGGTTCACCTATGCTTTCTTGCGCTTCGTTCTGTGCTTGTGCTTGTAATACTACAGTTGTTTGCTCATCCTGTGGCTGCACATGATACTCGAACTGCATCAAACTGCCTACTGTGGCGAACCCTCGCGCATCACCCCCTGGTACAGATGCAGCCCTAAAATTGGTCCTGGAATTGCCGCTAGATGTCCTGATTGGGCTCACAGGTGGAGAGAAGGCTATAGGCGAAGATGACGGCAGCACAACGCGGTGAGGGGGGTGGCCATGAACACGGAGGGCAGCAGTTGACGATTCAGGAGGCGAAGAGCTGAGCACAACAATGTCGAAGGTTGCGCCTGCCATCCTGGCGACATAAAGAAGTCTCTGGAGAGCCACTGTGCAGAATCAAGCAAGTCTGAGCCATATAGAGACTGCTTGACAGTCTGTTTGTTCTCAGGGTGATGGCGTCAAGGCAGTTGCGCACGTGCCCCTTCTCGCCAAATTTAGCGCAGTCCCGTGCGTCTGTACATACTCTCCACACTACCTACTACACCCCGGCTATCACCTCACCAACACAGACACCAGCTACTTATCAATCTGGTGTGTGCAACAACTGAGCTCCGAAACTGTCCCTCGTTATTATTCTTCGCTTTCTCATACCCTGTTAAGTGCTGACCAGTCTGCCGATAGCCTTGTGCGATAGCTTATTTCACATTGCTTACCAGCTCTTACCTGCATTGAGCCTCTACAAATTGAACGAGGACGATCAATTTAGTCTACTAAGACTATCCTGTTACTCGAGAAAATCTCGTCAATAGAGCTCGAGATTTACCTTATACTCTTTAGGTAATAACGCAAGCTTACTGAGGGCTTATAGACTCGGAGAACTCACGAGTGGATGTTTACACAAAGTCGCGTTTTACTATCAACCTTACAGCTACCCTACTCTTACACAATATTGCTTAACTTGCACATAGAGTGTTGATTCTGAGAATAGCCGATGCTATTGCTTTGACTACCCAGGAACTACTAATTGCAATTCAAGGTTAATGTTCTTGTTACACCAAAAAAATAGACGTTGTAAGCTCCTGCTTATTGTTTAGGTATAGCCTAGGTGCTTCGGAAATGAGGACTGCGGTAGTGTCTGAGCATCCCAAGTACTCGCCTTTACTTCTCTACAAGTGACAGTACAGGCTAGAAGAAATAGAGCCCTGCTCCATCACAACACAAGCACAATATCCGGTTATTATATCTAGTGTTAACAGGATCACCAATCGACACTCTGACTACAACATTTTACTATTATATACCAGGCAAAAGGCATAACGTCGTTGAAATCGAGCCTAAGAGATCACAATCTCTAGCACCAGAGTGGTTTAAGAGGCGGAGATATACCTGCTAAAATTACAAGACCAGGTACTTGCCGGCCCGGCGTGGGATATAGAAAATATTTTCCAGCTTTGAACTTGAGAAGACCCAAGTGGGCCAAGCTTTCACATATACAGGTACAGGGCATGCAATGGGGATGCTGATACCACTCCCCTCTTTCGCCTCTGAAAACCTGTCGATTAATAGAGGTCTTGGGATTCGTATTCCGATTTGACATATCTGAAGATACACCTGAGTGTTCCATATTCAACATACCGATAAAGCATTTAATAGTCATCGTAGAGACTGTTCAAAGGTAGTACTTCAAGATCTCGAAGAAATCGATCTGTTACGCTCCGGTCGCAGGAATAAGTTCCATTTTCAATTCCATTCGGTCCCTCTTTCTATCATCATCCGCCCAAGGTAAGTCAATTCTTTCTTCTATATTTCCCGCCTTCTAATTATCGTTCTTTACCCGTGGTAGTTTCTACACCACCGAACCTATTTCTTTCCTTCACTATGCCTATGGCACTACAATGCCTCTCGAGACTCCAATGACCATCTCCTTCTCTTTGGCCCTTTACCCCTTTCCTCTTATTATCAGTCTCCACCCTTGTCTCATTCTACTTGTGCGTGTAACGCATCTTTCTTCCATTGTATTCGTCACTCCGAAGTCAAACACCATCTCATCCGCCCTTCCATTCAAAACACTCCCATGATCTCCGCAATCTCATAGCAATGCTATCGGTCCCCATTCACTTCTCACATTCCGAAAAGCGTTCAGAGCCACATCAGACCACCCTCACCAAGATCACCCGCTCATGGTGTCTTCTTGTTGCCAAACAGCGTTCAACCTTCCTATTCCTTTTGCAGGCCCTGGGATTGCTTGTGCATTGTGGGCAGGGGTAGTTTGTATTGCTGTCTCCGCGCTGTGTAGGTCTCGGTCGTGTGATGGGGATGGCGAAGCGAGGTGCGCTGCGCTTGTGGGTGTAAGATTGGGAGCCTCGGTTTGAGTGTGCGCGAAATTTGGATAGGGCAATACGGCGGACATGAAGTGAACTTTTCCGGAGACGCTTTTAAGTTCAGGCTGCTGACATGTTTCTGTGCTCGTTAGTATTTACGACCTGATGTGGGCTTTGCGCGGCAAAAATTTGCATTGCTTGCTCTACCTCGTTTGTGCCGCTTCTTCCAAGCCCGTCTTCTCACCCATTCCTAAAGGTGTATATCTAAATACATCGGGGCTTCTTGTTCTCGGCTGCAAGAAGGGCGGCCGATCTATGGTCGAGCGTTCCGGCCACTAGATTCGAGACCGGTCACTGGGCCTACCGGTGCACTGCGCACTGTTGACGCCTGTGGAGCTCGTATCATGACTGAAGAGGGCTCGGCGCCCGCGGCGCAATGGAGCATGTATCACATACCAGCTGAGATTAGGCTTCCGTTGCCTTACAATACCCATTTCAAGACTATCAAAGGAGTACAAGAGGACATACAATCAGTAATTCTCTGGCTGTCTTGTTCATTTTCCTACTGTCGCATAATTCTCACCACGTTCCTAAGGAGTGTCTTTGCAGATCGTTTTGGGAGTCTGGATTCTAACTCGCCCTATATGAGTTCCCTACACACGGATCACCGAAAGCTTGCTGTTGGTGGGGCAGGCGTTTGCAGAGACTAGGCCTTGGCGTTGTTGTTGTGTCCGTAAATAGTCCACTCATCCCTCTGACTTTACTCTTCGACAGCCCTTCTCGCTGCAAAGAACATCTACACCATGGACCTGTTTTCGCCCGGAGACGTGATTCGCAGTCTTCCGGACTCTGTTGCAATCTGTCGTGTTTGCGGCGAAGTCTCGGAGCAGCCTCAGCCTCCTTCCCCGGAGTGGTTCTGTACAAAACACGAATTCACTGCCCCCGCATTCGAAATCTTTCTCGGTCGTCTTTGTTGCGAGTTTCAGGATCATTTCGTCAACTTGATTTCAAATCCGATCCAAGCCGCAGCAAACCATAAGGAGTGGTGGAACAACAGGTTTCTCGCCTGTCAGGGTGAGAGCCTACGTGGCATGGTCGAGATGAGTGATCATTTCAAGCGCATGATGGAGCTGGGCGGAGATTGTATGTTTTGTTTCTGTGAGTTGTTAGTTGAGGCTGATATCATAAGCAGATGTAGACATGATCCGTTCCGTCAAAGAACTCACATTCTTTCCAGACCCGAACGTAACTGAATGTCACAGTGTCTTCTATGTTACCATGATGGATAACCAGCGTTGGGTAGTCGATATCACTGGCATTCAGTTTGGCATTGACTGGCCGCTTCTTGTGCCTGCTAGCAGGTACATAGCAGAGAGGATTGGTTTTCCCATGCCACGGACCGCTGTGTTTTACCAGCTGGGTTTCATCTCAACACTGGATGCACTTCTGCAGAGGGAAGAACAGTCATCCCTTCCGGAGCGGCTGTACAGTGGAACTTTTGAAGTTTGGAACTCAGCTCAGGTGTGGTTGGATAACACTTCCGGTCAGTACTACTATGTACGATACCTTGCGCCTTCGTTATAAACGCAACTCACTAACAGCCTACGACAGGTCATGAAATACCCTCGTTCCGCCTAGTGACCGAAACAGGGGGGCTTCAAATATGGGAGTCACTTTGAGCTATGGGGTAGAACTATGCAGAACTCCGTACTCTAACATCACATGCGAGAAGTCAGTGCAAAGTCTTTGTGGTATTTGGAGCCGCAAATATGAATCGGCCAGAGTGGTTGCTATAGGATTCCATGTGGAGTGCGTGCTTTTTGATGTTTGCCTCCGAACATCTAGGTACCGGTAGCCTTCTCTATGGAATTGATCCCTTGATTCGAAATTGAAATTCCCGTTGTGTTTAATCTGCACCTCCACCCTCGCGAACCTCATTTACTAATTTTACACCCTACGAAGACGCCGAATGATACCCTTTTGGCTTGAAATTTCCGTGTGCAATGAATCACTGAATTCATCACGCTTTACGAAAATAGGATATATCGTGTAGAAATCACGCACAGTGTGGGTATCCATCGGACCAAAGCTTTACCCTCAATTTAAGCGCTCACGCCGCATTTCAATAGCAATTTTTAGCCTGGATCTTGGTCACAGGTTTAGCTTGAGGTTTCTCTCCATGTCTTTCCGACAACGTCACTGTTTGTAAGAGAGTCGTGAAACAGGAAGGTACCTCAACATCAGCTCAAACCATCAACAAATCATAGTGACAACTATATGAGAAACAGTGAAATATAATAATAGTCGATAGGAGAAGTGGTCACCGTCCATTTGAATGCCCAAATAAGGATGAGAAGCTTCTTCCTCAAGCGACTGGCAAGCCAGAAGACTCAATGAAAAAGATTGCGTCATCCAGAGGTAGTGCAATACTGGCGACACTGTTTCCACAACTATGGGCAAGCCCAGTGAGCTGCGGAAGAATCCCAAAAATCTTGTAAGTTCACCCTTTGAGGGAGAATGCGAGCTACCAGTAATTTCTGGTTAGGAACGCGTGGTGGAGAAAAGAATAGAGGAAAGGCCAGGCTTATATAGAGAAGGGAAGCGGCGCTAACCACTAATCTCGTGACCTGCGACAAGCGAAGGTGAATCTTCGGAAGCTATTATTTGCTGGCGGGAGAGGGTGCTACAGACAATATGCTACGTCACTGTAACTATGGGCAACTGATGATGTAGTAGGGAAATTTGCTCACTGTATGTGTTGCCCATCCCAAAAGGACCTAGCTGCTGGTAACATCAAACCAAATCAGCTTCCGGATGCTAGATAACCTGATACTGTGTGGGGATCATGATGTGTTCATTCAAGTGGTTTTTGGGGTGTGGCTGGACAGGGGTTGGAGTGCTCACGGCATCGTGCTGATCGACGACCTTAACATGATGGTAACGCCATTCGGTTTATTCCATCGCATCAGATTACTGGAAGCACCTAACCTCGCGTGTGGATTATCCTCGCGAGAAGACAGGCTGTGGTGGCTCCGAGATCGCACGGCCTCCTTCACCGTCGCTAGGCAACACGCAATTTCCTAGGCTGAAAGTTTGATTCCCACTAGCCGGTATAGATCCCACACACCTGGTCAATTTCCTACCTTGCCAACAACGGCACGCCTTTTCTTGTCCGCTACGCTCTTCCTCCACTCTACCTGCTCAGTCGCATTCTACATCTGAGAACATCTACAGGATCGCGCAACTAGATACAAGACATCATATAGAAGCAGGAATTCTTCAACCTCGATCGTATTGCCTCCTCAAATCGAGTGCTCTCGGGATTTCATCGATCCCAGCCCATGCCTGTAAGTCCTCTATCCCGCTCACCGGCACTTCACTAGTCTTCGATGATTAAAACTTCATGTGGCTGCTTATTTTTATCTTCACATGTTTAGTACTGATGAAAAGTTGCGGAACAGCAGCCAGTCAGTACACGCCCTATTCAATGACAACAGCTTCGGGTCCAACTAGACACGAGCTGCGCTCCACGCCGTCTTCAGGCGTTCACTTCACGATTATTTGCTGTATCTCTTATCATTAACACGTGTAGAGACGAGCCAGCAACACCTGGCGGGATCTGTAGTAAGTGATCTTCCTATGTGCAACTGCCTCAGCACGACCATCTACATCTTTACTAATGAATATGGTATATGGACAATCTAGAAATATGTTACAGTACTACTCCGCGTGTAGATACTGACTTTCCATGACGGACTCATCAGTGCGCGAGTACCCAGAGGAACAGAGCGCCGCCGGTGGCCAGCAACTACCTCACCATCCCCTAAGAAACCCGTGCCGACTATGATTAAGCCCCCCCATTGCTATTTTGAGAGCCCTGCTTACGGCTATATCGTCAGGGCCAAGGATCAATGGAAATACTAAACAATGCTTCCAGTATTGTTGCACACAAATGTATAATAGGTACGTTCCCACCAATATTTCCTGGGAGACATTGATAATTAGATGCTGACACTTATTTCACTTTACGCCATGCGTAAACAAGGGTGGCCGTTCAAGACTACAGCAGATTGGTGTTTGTCTTACATTCTGCCGCTACATTCAACAGTTGGGTAAGTCTTTCCACACTTCATGCCATTCCCCTGTAGTGATGATCAATCATTCTTCCATCTGAGTATATCATTGAAGACATAAACTCATTTCAATCTGAGGCGGAGTCTCTTCTGCGTTGCAAATATTTCGTTTCCTTAAATCACGATGCTGATCTGTTCGAAAACCGGGTCTAGTATCCTGCAGAAATCATGACTACGAACGATCGATGACCAAATCGGCTGGCACATGGGCGCATCCACGGAGAACTCTGGTATCTTCAGAGTGACAATCACGAACACTTGAAATGAGTTACATCTACAGCCTCATCTCTCTACGAGTCAGGAAGAAGGAGAATATTATCAATTGCAAAATCATGTCGCAACGACTTGCACTATTGGAAAATATGAGAGGTATGTTCATATCTCATCATTCACGTTTACTCGATCATGATGAACATCTTCTCTTTCTGACAAAATCTCTGACGCAATCATCACTTCTGACAACTCATCACCTCATTCGCACGATCAAGACCCTCATTAGGACCTTACTAACTATAAAAATCATTCAGGGAGCTTGAACCAAGATATTCCCACGAAGAACCGGCCATAGTCCGTGGGATGTCCGAGCAAACCTGAATCTAGTTACATATGTTCCCCGATCCAGGAAACACCGACGCAAAACGTATGTGTGGGTGTCAGCAATATGATCCTCATCTAATGAAACCAGGTTCTGTCTAGAGCGTCGTTGACATCAGAAATACATCAAAGTAAAGGTCAAGGTACGCCGGCCCTTGCCCATAACAATCCCTGCAATCTACATTCCTTCCTGCTTCTTCAAAAGCGCGACAGAGAACAAGTCTTCCTGACCACTTCTATGGTGTTGGTTTGCATCGGGAAGGTACTACCTTCCTGTTGCCTTGGGACGATCGACCTCGCAAGATCAATGCACTCTTCTCTACTTTGAGAAACAAGCGCAGTCGCAATAACAGGCCTCCCCTCGCTCTTCAATAGCATCGGTGGTAGAACAAGTGCGGCACATATAGAATCCTTATCTCTCTTTTTACTTTCGTTGCTTATACAGTGCTGACTTCGCGTACGTAGGGGCGTGGAACAAGAGTCAATTCTATTCATACCGTGCCCAAACTTTCCAACTCTCGGCACCATTAATTTAACCTTCCAGTCGCTTCAAATCTACTCATGTCCCCTCATAAAATCTGAATTAAAAGAGCAGGTACTCATTGATTTCTCTGTCCCTATCTCATATGAATACAATTTCAAGATCACAAGATACGGCCTACTCAGCCCAGAAATCACTCCTCTAGAAAATCCGCCGCCCCGTTGATAGCACTCGCCGCAATGTCCACCCACTTCACCACTGCCTCATCATCATTATCCTCAATGCCCTCTATAATCCCTGGAAATGTTGCGCCTGCATAGCCAGTCCATTTTCCAGGGGCAAACACTACATGTTTGAACCACGGTCTGCTGTCCAGACCGTCGGGGTACAAGAATTGACGCTCGAGCAGTTTGTACTTGGTGTTCACGGCGCGTATGGCGAGGTATAATTTGATCTTTTTCCAGAGCTGCCACCAGGGTATATCGAGGTGGTAGTAGTCGTCGAGAAGTTGAGCAGCGGTGCCATCGTGAATGAGAGATGCGACCGTGAAATGAAAGATTGCGTTATCGAGAGGTTTCCAGAGTTCATTTTGATCTTTACCAATAGGCAATGAAAAGCTGGATTCGTTCAATCTCCTTTTGACGGCGTCAACGTAGCTCTGCAAGCCAATGGCATACTCGGTGGCGTTGAGTTGAAGGACAGGAGTTTCTACTAGCTTAGCGGCCACGAGACCCCAGATTTTGGCAATGACAGCATGGTGTTGGAAGCTTGTGTCGCCGAAACGCTCCATCCAACTGAAGGAGTCATAGTTACTATGATAATGGTAGACAGCGGATTTAGGACCAAAGCCGAAGCCCATATCGATTGAGGGAATACCCGCATAATCTTGGAAGGCGGTGAAGTCGCTGCCAGACCCCATGGTTGCGACATGCTTATCCCAAGCTGAGTAGACTGACTGCCCGGGGATAGTTTGATTAGGGGATGTGACGATTTTCACTGTAGATCATTAGGCATATGCAGAAAGTCAGCACGGAATTGAGACTTACAGGTTTCCGCTACCAAGTTGGTGAGCAGTGGTGCAGCCGAAAGACGAAAGTTGGGGCCATTCGTTCCAATATCAACGTTTAGGTAGGCGACGGTAGCGGCCGAAAGCCACGGCAAATACTCCTCAACCCACTCGGTGCTGCCAACCAGGCCGTGCTCTTCACCATCCCAGCTTGCAAACACAATTGTCCTTAGCGGCTTCCATCCGGCCTGGGATGCGACTCCAAAGCTTCTGATCACTTCATTCAATGCAGCAGATCCACTGTTGGGGTCTCCAGCACCGCCTGCAATCCAAGCATCACGGTGGTTCCCCAAGATGATAACCTCATCCGGTATTGTGCCGTTAATAATACCCACCACGTTCCATAGTGGCGTTGTGACGTACTCCTGTTCATTTACTAGACTGAGTACTACAGTGTCTGGCGACGGTCCGATGTTGTAATGCACACCTTTGTAATCCAACCCTCCACCATGCCAGGTTTTGTCAAATGATGATGCCTCTGGTCCGTATCCGTTCAGCGCCTTGAGTAGAGGCAGTGCATCCATGTAGGAGATTGGAATTGACGGTATGTGCGGTATGGCATGATCGACAGGCTGACGCGGGCAGCCAGGTTTGGAGGGATATCCGGGGGTAGTCGGATCGCCTGGAGCAAAGCCTATATGTTTGTCAGTAATTTTCGTGTTCTGACTCCATCCACACTTACTGAGGAACAGAACGCTGCCTCTTTGTACGCTGCTCGGATTACGTGCCGGGCCATCGGGATAGCCCAAGTGTCCGTTCTTTTCCGTGACTTCGCCATCATCGCCAGGATCTGTGTATAGGACGACGCCGACCATTCCCAATTCTTGAGCACGCTTCACTTTGAGGCCGCGAAATACGCCGCTATACTTGGCTAATGCGATCTTTCCCTGCAAGCTGATGTTGGCTGCCCGTAAATCTTCGAAGTCTTTATAGCTACCGTAGTTGACGAATACAAAGGGCGCCGTGACGTTTCCTGATGCGCTGTAACCGTGAAAGGTGGGAATTCGATCCTCAAGTTGGCTCGATTGATCCTCCTTTAGTACATCCTCCTCAAGCTGCGCTTCATATTTGACTTTCCAGCCTTTCTCTGCTACAGTAAAGCTCTCTAATTCATCATTTCCGGATGATGTTTTTTCCAGCAATGCCAGACGATGACTCTTAGGGTAGTTGATGTACACATCGTAGTCGACGATTGTGCTTGCGACCCCGAACTCCTCCCAGCGCTCCTTGGTCCACAGCGCTT
>Ga0182215_1000249_pt1 | contig 10358 bp, 7 predicted proteins | sample G5R1MG_24_FD_128404 | JGI IMG/M metagenome (GOLD analysis project Ga0182215, IMG submission 128404) | Switchgrass phyllosphere microbial communities from Michigan, USA - G5R2_NF_03OCT2016_LD1 MG | ecosystem: Host-associated > Plants > Phyllosphere > Phylloplane/Leaf | place: USA: Michigan... | reverse complement strand
GTCCACAATGAGCACAACCCAGCGCAGGCTCCCGCTCTTTCCCGCACCGAACCCACATCAGATGCCAGCCTACCGCTCACCACCATCTCCAACATCGTCAACCTCCAGCTATCCATGGGCTCCGATGGCGCCACTGCAAGCACAAGTCGGTAAGCAATTTTCCAATCGAGTCGAGGCATGGCCTAGTGTATGCGCACTCAGATGCCACGTCAGAGGCGGTCGCCACATATGCCGAGGGCAGATCAATCGCAACTCCCAGCCCACAGCAGAAGCCAACATCCTCTTCACGCAGTGCGTAAATCTCTCAACTTGAAAACTTACTAATTCCGATTCTGCCACAGTGGAACGCCCGCGCAACAAGAAGGCCAAGAGCCCTCCTAAAACTGCAGAGGCACCTAGCAATGGAGGGTTTACCTTCATCACCGGGAACAAGCCCGCGGACTTTCGGTCCAAGAAGACCATGACCGCCGTGCGCAAGAAGGCGATGAACAGTTTCCTGAAGACGGATAAGAGTAAGGCTGGCGAGTCTCACGTCTCTACCGAGAGATCCAACCGCGACGCTTCAGGCACACCGCTGCCTTCTGGCGCAACTCAACATACAGCCGAAGAAAACGCTACCAATGATGTGGTACACAGACGAAAGATCAGTACTGTGGTGAAGAGAGCAAATTCCATTGATTGTGTACCTAGTATTGCAAGTTCCAGCTCGCAAGTCCAATTCAGCATACCCAAGGCGCATATCACCAACGCAACGGCGCCAGCCCTCTTAATCATTCCATCGAGGAAAAAGGAAGACGTTCAGGGCGGCCTATTATTTGACGAATGGGCGGTACCGCCCTTGAGGTCAATTGGCAAATCCTTGGACCCATTTCGGACAATGTATCAATCCAGCCACCCTCGTGTTTCTGTAGAGGAACTCAAGCACCACTGCAGTGCATATTTTGGCACGTATGGACTCGGCAAGTATTGGATTCCATACTGTGTTGATCACCCTCACACATTTCTCAGCACGTTGTGCTTAGCCGCGGCACACTACGACGTTCTTAATGAAAGCTCCACCGAAAGCCTAACGACGGCTGCGCTACGTCAAGACATTATTGTGATGGTGGGCGAGAACCTTTTGAATCCTACTCGAAGCGTGGCAGACCATAACATCATCGCTGTCAGCCAGCTCATCATTTGTGAAGTGATTAGCAGAAAGGAGGCAGATCTCAAGTTTCATGAAAAGGGTATGGAGACGATGATTACACAACGTGGCGGGCTATCCGAACTAGGCGTGCAGGGACGATTGGCCTCTGCTGTTTCCTGGGTACATCTCGCATCGGCCATTTTGAGAGAGACCCAGCCGCGACCGATGTATTTCGATTATTGCTGCGCAAGGTCGGCCTTGGAATGGCCCGCCTCTGCGACAATTCCAGAATCGCCTATATTTTGCCCACGTGGAACCCTCTTTACTATCCGTCGATCGAAGAAGTCCAATCCAAGCAGCATCGAGCTTCTCAACGACATCCGTGTCCTTGTCAGCCTGTTCCTGCAAGAGCCACAGTACGATGGACAAAACGTTCTGTCGATTGCGGAATTATATACTAAGATCAGCGCGTATCCGACAGCGGGCGAACTCGGTAAACGGAACGTCTTGAAGGAATGTGATTGGAAATACGAGGCAATCCGAATTACCGCTGTGGTTCAGGCTACTGCGATCTTCAAGCAGCTGCCTCTATCAAGCAGTCTTGCTGTGGCTGCTGTGGCATCAACGCGGAAACCATCCCTGCTTGACACGATATCCATCGCCTCGGAATCCAACGAATCGGTCTTCTCGACGATTGAGAACCAGCAATATACGCCAGTGACAGACTGTTCGACCAGTCCGTCGTTTAGTATGGTCAGCCCAAGCCCTGGCATCGATCCGAGTTGTTTCCCCTTTGATGCGCATAGCCTGGCTGCGTATTCACCCCAAGCCACCTCGCCTACGCGATATCCTTCCTTTTCAAAGGCCCACACCCCGCTCAACATGAGGTACTTCCCATTGAATCAGCCAGCAGAGAAGACCCCCAACCAATCCACGATGCTGCTGCGAGAGTTGAAAGAAACGCTAGAAAAGTCCAATCTCTCCGATTGCTGGTCAGACATGGCAGGCGTACTACTCTGGATCGGACTCGTCATGGGCGCCGCAAGCCGCAACAGCGACAGCGACAGCAAGGTCTTGGGCCAATACTTTTCCGCAACCACGATGCGAGCAGGTATCATGCTTTGCTTCGACCACCCCGAGGCCATACATGCCACCATGTTGAAAATGACGCAGGTGGTACAAATGCTGAGGGGTGGTAGTAGCCATAGCAGTAGCACCGCCACCAGCGTGGACATGTCGACAACGATACACCAACCACCCAAGAAGAAAAGAATGTAAATGAAGAGCGCGTTTGGCAAACGCACCATTCTTTTCATTCCATGGCGATGACTACCAACGCCATGGACTGTGGAAGCAACGAAGAACCGAGCTCGACACGAGCATATTTTGCAAGCAAAAGTTTGGGACCCGTTGGGAACCTTTGGTTTTCCCCACAGTGGCGAACATGTTTTTTGGACGCGCATCACCCGGGAGAATTGCATGGATTCTTTGCGGGGGGGAAGCGACGACGAGAGCTGGGCGCATGATGCTGGGTGGAAGGTGGTAAGGGGTCGAGGAGCATTGGCTATGGTGACATGAAGAGGCAAGTTCCTTTTGCGTTTTTCCTTGAGGTTTAGCGTAGGATACCAATTTGCCGGGTGAGGGCTAGTCGGGATAGCGACTTGGGGGGTTTTTGGTGTTGTGTAGCCATCTGTTTGTTGATGTACGGTTCATGGTTCTTCCTTCATTCTATTCCTAGGTACACAGCAACCGTCGTCCTAGCTTCTCGTTCCTCGCACGGGTTGCCCCCTCCCAGTATGGATCTCGGATCTCAGATCCATGCAAGAATCCTCCTCCTCCTCCTCCTCCTCCTCTATCCATGCATTCATCATCCCTTGTCCCGTGTATACGCCCCTTGCCCCGCGCTACCCATGCGTAACCTTGTTCACCGTGCCCTCATCGTCAACATGGACATTCAGCCTCTCGGGCTTGTAATCCATCGTACTCATCGAGTCGGGCTTGAGCACACGGTGCTCTTTTGGCAAATCGGCCTTGGCAAACGTCTGGCGTGGTAGCGGTGGGGTAAGGTTAGCGCGTGGTATGCGGCGACCTGGGCTGTGCGACACGGGTTGGGGGCGGTGGTACGGGTTGAGGAGAAAGGAGAGAAAGAAGGAAAGACAACGAGGTACGTACGACTTCGTCGTGTTGGTCTCCGAGCTTTTTGCCTAGGAGCTTGGTCATCCACTCGTTGCTGGTGTTGCCGTCCTGGGACTGGAGACCGGGGACTACGAGGGGCATGGTGAGGGCGATGGGTTGGTAGATGGGGTTGTTGGGGTAGGGCCAGCAGAGATGGTGTTTCTGGGTTTCTGGGGTGATGCAGCCAGCAGGTGGGTAGGCGGCAGCGTGGTGAGGAGAGGAGGTCGGGGTTTGGGGCGATGACGTAGGTGGCCGGTGAGGTTGGCCTGTGTGAAGCCTGTATTTGCTCCTCCTCCTCCTCCTCCCCCTCCTCCCAGTCTCCGAACAAGGCTTCTCAACACAGCACCATGGTTGGGCAGAGACACGACAGCACCCGATTCCTTTGTCTGGTCGAGTCGAGACCTTTGCCTTGCGGGGGAGAGCCGGAATCAGGAAGCAGGCGAGACGGGCGTACCACATTAGTCCCAAGTCGGGCGTGTGGCGCAAGCGGTTAGCGACGGCATCATCTTGGCAGGTGGTTAGCAGGCAGAGAAGCCGTGCGGCCTTGTCTGCTCGTGTCGTGTGGCAGACAGCAGCGGTCTTCTGCCTCTCCTGCACCGCCACCGCCACCGTCGTGTTGCGGAGGAAAGGAGCGCTGCACACTGCACGTTGCACGTTGCGGGCTGCCGTGCGCCGTCGAGAACCGGTTCTGAGCGCCGATCACACCCCTCCCCACCCCCGCAGCAGAAGTCAGTGGGCGCGGTGCCGGCCCCTGGGTTGCCGGCATCATGGGCGAGCGCCCGCCCCGCGTGCGCTTCTCCAGCTTCTTCACCTCCTCCAGGCAGGGCCCCAACACCATGGCTGCACGCACCGAAAGCTCGGCCAGCGGCTCGTCACTGTCGGCCGGCTCCGACCAGGAAGCCGCGCCTCCCGCCGCCACGCCTCCCGCCGCCGACCTCGCGCCCCTCGCCGGCCCCTCGTACAGCTGGAGCAGCACCGCCTCGCTGTCGCGCTCCCGTGGGCCCCCGATCATGACCGATCTGCCTCCCGCCGCTGCGCCGGCCTCTGGCCCAGCCTCTGCCCTGACGCCCGCCGCTGCGCCTGCCTCTGCGGCCGCGCGCGCCCCCCGCCCGATGGCCATCAGGACGCCGTCCAACGCGTACGCCCCTGCCCGCCGTCCGCAGCAGTTCTCCCTCAGTGGCTCGGCGCACCGCACGCGCAACTCGTCGGCCACGCGCGCGCGCCGCAACCCCAACGCCGAGTACCGCGCGCAGGAAAAGGCGTACGTGCAGCGCATCCGCCAGGAGGACCAGCAGGATGACTTCTTCGACCCCGCCCTGCGCACCCCCAGCCTCGGCTACAGCACCGACTCGGAGACGGACGACGAGAGCCCGTCGACGGCCGAGTATGTCGACAACGACCCCTACGACCAGGAGACGCTGCTCTACTACGGCAACGATGACATGCAGCCCTCGGTCGAGGAGCTCAAGATCCCCGCCAACCGCGAGCGCCTCGAGTGGCACTCGATGCTGGCCAGCGTCCTGACGGGCGACGTGGTCAAGCAGGAGAAGAAGCGTCTCATCGGGAGCAGCGAGCAGCAGGGCGACAGCACCATGAAGGCCGAGATCTGGATGGGCGTGCGCGCAAAAGTCTGCGGCCGCTCGCTGCAGGCCCACCGCCGCCTTGTCGATGATACGCGCAGCAAGACGCGCGCCACCCTCGAGAGCATCATCTCCTTTGAGGTTGGCGGCGAGGCTGAGGCGGGCCAGACGGCTGCTCAGCAGGTGGAGGACATTGTCAAGAAGATTGAAAAAGTCGAGAGTGCCTACCCCACCCGCCAGGCCCTCGAGGCCGCTTACCCCCGTGCCGCCTCCAAGCCCTACAAGGATGCCTGCGACGCCGTCATTTCCTGGCACAACACCATTGCCCTCATCAGCACCGAAATGTCCATTCTCAAGAAATGGGTTGGCAACGACGAGCTCGACTTCACCAAACCGCGCCCTCGCTCCTCGCAGGACCACCATCTGACTGACGAGTCTTCGTTTATCGACCGCATTCTCAAGGAAGACGGCCTCAAGTCGCTGCAGGGCGACACCAGCCTGCTGAAGCCCCTTGAACAGGTCATCCAAAAGGCAAAGAGCACGCTCATCGCCAACGCCGAGGGCTTCGCCGACCGTCACCTCCCACCCTACATTGAAGAACTGCTCACCCTCATCAATTTCCCCTCTCGCCTGCTGCAGGAGATCATTCGTGTTCGGCTGTCATACGCCAAGAAGATCAAGGATCCATCGCAGCAGGGCGTCATGATGGCCGAGCAAATGATTGCTCAGTTCCAGATCCTGCTGGCCATGGCGGGCCAAGTAAAAGAGAGCTACATGGTTATCTCGCGGCCCGAACCTGGCTGGGATTTGCCTCCTTGCATCGAGGAGAACTTCGACGTGGTAGTCTTGGACGCTTTGAAATTCTACTTCAAGATGCTCAACTGGAAACTTGCCGCTAACAAGAATACCTTCAAAGAGGCCGAAATACTCGAACTGGAATGGGACTTTTGCAATAAGCTTGGCAGACAACTGCAGGGCGGTGACGTTGAGACTGCCGAGCAGTTCAGCGTCCTCACTTCCAAGTCACTCACTCGTCTCAGTGCCCACTTCGAGAGGGAACTACAACGTCGACCAGACGAGCTCACCGGCTCCGAGATGGAGAAGCGCTACAAGCAGATTCTTGACTCTGTTCGTGTCCGACAGCGCAAATTGTTCCGTTTCTCCAGGATCCTCACACAGCGCTTCGAGAACTGTACAGAGTACAACATCAACCATATCGACCTGGATGAGGAGCAATTGGCCGATCTGTACGAGGCATTAGTCATCACCGAGCACTTCCTCGTTGAGACAGCCAATGACACGAATGCCGGTGTCTACATCATCGCCTCCCCTGCTTTGCTAGACCGGCCCAAGGATATACAGTCACTTCTCACAACTTGCTACCATGCAGAAGAAGCACCAGAAGACCCCTCTAACCCATATGTTCTCATCATCAGACCCGAGCAAGCCATGTATTGGACTGGAAACAAGATGACAGCCGACATCCATGAGCCCCATCTCGACTTGAAGCCTGGACGCTTACGCCTCGTTGCAGATGGCTCTCAGCAGCGATTGGCCAACGCAAACATCTCGTTCTTATCGTCTGTTGGCTTTGAGCTCAATACTTTGATTGACCAGCGCGCCAATCTCCCACGTGTCAATCAAGAATTGCAAAAGATCAAAAAGACAGCCTGGAAGCTTTCCAATACCATCATGGACAGCGTTGAGATTGTTCGCAAGCAAACGGTTGGCCTCGACTGCCAGGACCTTATCCAGACCTGTTTCGCATTCGCAACTGAATTTGGTCAACGTTCCGTCTTGTACATGGACTACAACCGTCGGGCAATGAACAACATCAAACTGACTAGGTTGGCGCTCGACTGGGTTAGCTTTATTTGTGACGACTGTATTGCCTCGGACCGCAAGACTTTCCGCTGGGCTGTAGTAGCTCTGGAGTTTGCCATGATGATGACCAGGGGCCAGAATATCCTGTCGATTAGCGATGAAGAGTACTCGCAGCTCCGGCTCAAGGTGGCCGGCTGCATGTCTCTGCTTATCTCGCACTTTGACATCATGGGCGCAAGGTCCACTATCGCCGCTCAGGCCGAGCGGCAGCGCCTCAATGCCATCGCAGGAAAGAGTCTCTTAGATCCTATGAACTCAAAGGACGACGAAGAGTCCATCGAGTTGACCCAGCAGCAGTGGATGCAGAGGCTGGAGGAAATCGATTCCTTCCGAAAAGACAAGGAAGCCGAACGTCAGGCGCTCGGCCGCGTATTGGAAGACTCCAATGAAGCGGACCGCGCTCTCACTTACCTATCTTCCTCCGCAACCAATGTCACCCTTCGATGGCAACAAGGTCAATTCGTTGGTGGCGGCACATTTGGTTCCGTGTATGCTGCTATGAACCTCGACTCCAATCACCTCATGGCTGTCAAGGAGATACGTCTCCAGGATCCTCAGCTCATTCCGACGATTGTTGCTCAAATTAGAGATGAGATGGGTGTTCTACAGGTTCTTGATCATCCCAACATTGTGTCGTATTATGGTATAGAACCACATCGGGACAAGGTGTACATTTTCATGGAATACTGCTCTGGCGGCTCGCTTGCCGGACTGCTTGAACATGGCCGCATCGAGGACGAAACTGTCATCATGGTCTACGCGTTGCAAATGTTGGAAGGCCTCGCCTATCTCCATGACTCCCGTGTGGTGCATCGTGATATCAAACCCGAAAGTAGGCTTTCCCGACATCCATTCCTCCCCAAAAGTTCCCAACTGACAGACATCAATAGATATTCTCCTCGATCACAACGGTGTGATCAAGTTTGTCGACTTTGGCGCGGCAAAACTCATTGCGCGTCAAGGCCGCACCCTCGCGGCCGAACACACGGCAACGCGTCAAGGACGCCAAGGCTCCATGACAGGCACTCCCATGTACATGTCGCCTGAAGTGATCCGCGGCGGCTCGACGGGCCGCCACGGTGCCGTCGATATCTGGTCTCTTGGTTGTGTGATTCTAGAAATGGCCACAGGCCGGCGTCCCTGGGCGTCCATGGACAACGAGTGGGCCATCATGTACCACATTGCACAGGGCGATCCACCGCAGCTTCCCACCAAAGAGCAGCTATCCGACCAGGGCATCGACTTTTTGAAAAAGTGCTTTGAGCGCGATCCCGTCAAGAGGGCGAGTGCGGTTGAATTATTACAACACGAGTGGATTATGGCGCTGAGGGCGCAGCTCAGTCTAGAGCCGCAAACGCCCAGTTCAGAAAACACGGGAAGCCAGAGTGGCACACCACAAAGCAGTAGGCATAACTCTTTGTATAACTAATTGCCCCGTCGTCTCCTCTTCCTCTCTCTCTCTCACTCTCCACTCTTCCTGCTTTTCCTCCTCCTTCTCTTCCCCCACCTTTCCTTGCTTCTTACTGGCTGTCCCGTGTTTCCTTTTCTCCTCTTCGCCAAAACCAAAAACAAAAACAGAGTTGCATGCTTCAGAGAGAAAAGAAAAAAAACAAGGGAGAAAAGAGGCTAACTTGCGCCCCCTTTTTTTTCCGGGCGCGCATCCACAGTGGCCGTACGACGCATGTCTTCGAGCATGTATTCCTTCTCACGAGGCCACGGGCGCTCGCTCAGCCTGAGCTCTACCTCCTCCAGCCCTACCCTCGATACCCCCCTCGTCGAGCCCTTTAGTTTGGACGAATCGGTGTGCGCTGAGGTTTTGGCCCCCAACTCTGCATCTTAGCGGGAGGCGGGGGGGCGTGCATGCTGCGCTGCTGCCGCGAGCGTAAGTCATGGGAGAACGGAGTAAGAAGAGACCTTACTTTTGCGAGAAATTTTTTACCTCTGTCTATCTCTGCACGGCGGTGCATTTTCGAAAGAGGGGATGTGCTGCCATACTGATAATGATTGGGGAAAGAAGATGATTCCGTGCATGCGTGCGTGTCTTTTGCTTCCTCTTCTTCTTCTTCTCATCTTGTTTATTTCTTCCCTCACGCAGCGTTTCTTTTTTTTTCGTTACTCCCCCTTTCTTACTATCTTCGTGAGGTTTGTATGTACATGCCAAAAGGGGGGTTGATGAATGATCTCACCTCCTTTTTTTTTGGTTCTAATTTTTTTTTTTTCGCTTCTGTTGTTCCATTATCGTTGTCTGCTTTGTTGCTTCTCCTCTTTTCTTCTTTGTGCATATATATCATGTACATATGTAGAGAAAGACAGGAAGAAAGTCAGACAGATATATATATACGGGACTCGCTACCGGGAGGAGTTGTCAGCGGCGTTATTTTGCGATCCAATACGTGGCATCAGCGAGGGAGTTGAGTAGATTGGAATCTTCTATCGACTTGTTTTGGGGGGTTACCTCTTGTTGGGTGGAGGGAGGGCTCATATAGAGTATGGAGAGTTTTGCTCATTCCCTTTACATTTACATGATTATAGGTGATGTGGGTGGGCACAATGCTAATATTGCAGTAAGCGGTCGAGGGAAACAAGCGCCTGATGTGAGGAGGAATGTTTCGTATTGCTCCGTTGCTGCACCTCGTGTGGTTAGAGCTGAATAATCGCACAGTCTATATCTACCTCCCTTCCCGCATGTTACGGAAAAAGTCCATGACACCGGTGAAGACGACAAGCAAGATTCCACCTCCTGGACCCAATCGCAACACCTTGGGCAGGAAACCCTTGTACAGTGCAGGGAAGCCCTCTTCCTTCATGACTGTACCGAGTGCGGGCCATGCCCAATTGTACTTGGGCACCGTACCTGCGATCTTTGGCGAGTTTTGGATACGCGACTTGACTACGTCCATGGGGGTGTTGAGGACGGTGCCCACGGTGCCGCCGACAGCGCCGGAGATGAGGTCGTTTGTGATTTGGCTCTTCTTGTCCGTGGCAATGGGAAGCAGGGCGCGGACCTGGAAGATGCAGCCAAAGTAGCCGGCGTTCCAGAGAATGTGCCGCCACATGGTTGACTCGAGACCTTGGTACAAGGTGAGGGGACCCTCCTGCCTCACAATCTTCATCACACAGTCCATCATGCCGCTGTACTTATGCGATTGCGCCTTGTCTTGCAGTCGGATCTTGACGAGCTCGAAGGGGACGACGACAAAGGACTCGGTTGCTCCGGCCGTAGCACCAGTGAGAATGGAGAGCGACTGGTTCATCTTCTCTTTGCCGAACAAGTTGCGGTAGAAGCTACCCCACGAGTCGTTTGCCGCGAATTTGGTAGCCCTGAATTGGCTTAGAAGCGCCGCGCAAGGTCTGCTGTGCTCTGGAGACTCACCTCTTGGGGGCTTCCATGAGAATGGGGGCGGAGATGCCGCGGTACAGTCTGGAGAAACTGGGCTACGTCAGTATGCGCATTATCTGTGCTTCTTATCCTGTGTTCGCGTACCCCTCATGCTTGATGATCTTCCGGAAACAGTCCACCATGCCATTGTACCCCTCGTCACCAACTGCTTTGCCGGTCTGAAGTTGTCTGCGTGCGTTTAGACGTAGTT
>Ga0182215_1000248_pt1 | contig 10420 bp, 6 predicted proteins | sample G5R1MG_24_FD_128404 | JGI IMG/M metagenome (GOLD analysis project Ga0182215, IMG submission 128404) | Switchgrass phyllosphere microbial communities from Michigan, USA - G5R2_NF_03OCT2016_LD1 MG | ecosystem: Host-associated > Plants > Phyllosphere > Phylloplane/Leaf | place: USA: Michigan... | reverse complement strand
GAACACCGCGTATTCAAAGGCCGTACAAGTCTGACCGTTGGTGCCAAGCCGCGCTCGGGCCACGTCCGACTTTCGACTTTGTCACCACCGCTCGCCCTGCGCTGCTGCCCCCATCGCCTGCCCACCGTCTCCGCGGCGGCATCCCACCCGGCACTCAGCATGAACGGTGACAACTACTCTCGAGGTAAGCGCATCAGCGCAGCGCTCGCACTGACTCGTGGACAGAGCCCCAGCAGCCTGACTAACACGCGCAGACGGCGGCCGCTCCAGCGGGTCAAGAGCATACGTGAGCGGCCCTGCCCCCGCCCACAGGCCATGTGCTAAGTGCTGACCATCCAGCCTTCCCGCGACGATACACGCGACCGCGGTGATCGTGACCGCCGCCGCCGCCGCTCCCGCTCGCCGCGCCACGGCGGCGGCTCGCGGCGCGACTACGAGGTCGACACCTACTCCTCCAGCCGCGACTACCGCGAGCGCGAGCGCGAGGATACGTATGCCCGTCGCGAGCGCCGCGATGACAGGGGCCTCGGTCGCGACTGGGGCGATTCGTACGCACGCCGCGACCGGCCGCGTGGTGGAGACCGCGACGACGACCGACCCCCGCGCCGTGACCGCGCCGACCGCGACCGAGGCGACCGCGGAGACCGAAACGACCGCTTCGAGGGCGGCGGCCGTGGTGGTGGCCGTGGCCCACGTGACGCACGCGACGGTGGCCGTGACGGTGGCTTCGGCGGCGGGCGTGACCGTGGCCGCCCACCCAAGGAGGAGTCGCCGCCTGCGCTCAAACCGCGTGAGGCCACACCCGACCTGGCGGGCTTTGTCAGCATTCTGCAACGCCCGCGCCGTATGACCCAATGGGACATCAAGCCCGCAGGTTACGAGAACATCACGGCCGAGCAGGCCAAATTGTCGGGCATGTTCCCGCTGCCTGGCGCACCCCGTGCGGCTCCCATGGACCCATCCAAGCTGGCTGCCTTCATGACGCCCGCCGCCGGCACCGCTTCCTCGGCTGCGCTTGCCACTTCTGCCGCCAAGCAGTCTAAGCGCCTCTATGTGCACAACCTGCCCTCGGGTCTTGGCTCTGACGAGCTCGTGGCCTTTTTCAACCTGCAGCTGAATGGGCTTAACGTGGTGTCCGGCCATGACCCCTGTTTGTCGGCACACATTGCGACCAGCAAGGAATATGCCGCACTTGAATTCAAGACGCCCGAAGATGCCACCGTTGCCCTTGCCATGAACGGCATCTCTATGCGCGACGACGCTGGAGGCCCCGACCGCGCGGGCCTATCCATCCGCCGCCCCAAAGACTACATCACCCCAGCCGCCGACGAGAATGCCTATACCGGCGACGACGTGTCAAGCGTCGTCAAGGATAGCCCCAACAAGCTTAGCATCGTCAATATCCCCGCCTACATCGAGGAAGAGCAGGTCCGTGAGCTTGTTGGGACCATGGGCAAGCTCAAGGCTTTTATTCTCGTTAAGGACACTAGCACCGACCAGCACCGTGTAGGTACCATGCACATGTCCTTGGCAGCTCGTGCTAATCTCCCCCCCCAGGGTATTGCGTTTTGCGAGTATGCAGATAATGAAATCGTCGACGCTGTCATTGAGGGCCTGAATGACATACCTCTTGGCGACGGTAACCTCAAGGTATCCCGTGCCACGGTAGGCTTGCAACAAACCACTGGACTCGACGGTGGTGTGGGTGCCATCTCTATGCTAGCCGGTGCTAGTGCAGCTGAGAACCACGAGCATAGCCGCGTCGTCTGCCTGATGAACATGGTGACATCAGACGAGCTGATCAACGATGAAGAATACGAGGGTATGTCTTAGGCTCTCTCTCTTCCTCCAAAAAATCCTACTAATTACGGCCACCAGAAATCAAAGAAGATATCGAAGAAGAGTGTGGAAAATATGGCCAGATCATCGAGACGAAAATTCCCCGTCCAGCAGGTGCGCGTGTCAACCTTGGTGTGGGCAAAATCTACATCAAATATGAAGATATAGAGTCAGCACAAAAGGCCATCAAGGCGCTTGCTGGGCGACAGTTCTCGAGGAGGACAGTAGTGGCCACAGAGTTTTCAGAGGAAGGGTTTGATGTCGATGCGTGGTAAAGGCAATTAAACATTCCATCAAGTCGCAAGTTAGGAGAGGTTGACGTCTTATTCTCTTGTTTTCGGAGGGCAACCAGCCCCTTGTACACTAATTCGTTCCATAAACCTAACCGCTGGGTCATGAGCGTGCTGCTTGTTGCATGGTTGGGATTCCCGGCGTTGAGACTGCGCTGCATCTGTAGCTCGCTATAGCAAAGATGACAGCCATCCTCGTTTGTTGCATCCTGGTGAGTAGTAGCAATTCTCGGCGAAAAATTCCGGGCATCCGACTACCTCGATCCAATGAGGAAACATATAACGACCCTTCCTCTCGTTCGCCGTTCATGCCAGTACCGCTCGCTCGCTCGCTCGTCGTCGGAAAACGTTTGCATACCTTTTCCTTGCGCGCACGCCAGGAGTTGACAGTCCAACGCCACCAATACTTCCTTATGCAGCATGACTTGGTAGCCGCAGCGAGGCGTATTCTGGTCATCTTCGCGACGTTACATGCATAGGACGCAGGGCGCGTTCGATCAAGAGACGAGGTTGCCTAGATGCTATGGATATCGATTTATGAGGACTTGTCGATGAGGGTGGCTTCAAGGGGGTACGATACGGTACGTGCGGGCCCACGTGCTGCCATGTAACCAGAAGGAGATTATCTCTCAATGGCCATTGTTTACTGTTTGCTTTTGGGGCTTGTTTCCTGCTTGAATGCTATGATCCCCATAATGCAAAGGGTTGGTCCGCCCCAACCGCCAGCGTCCCCTTTACGATGTCAATCCACTTTGTACAAGCACGAAGTAGCCGCTGCTAGTTCCATAAACTGTGCCACTTTAGAGGGGAGACGAGTTGTAGGTAAGCTTCAATACCGCAAGGGGGGGGGGGGGGTTGGTTTCGTACTACAGCCTTACAGCTACGAAATGGATTCTATCAACGTAATAGCGAGGTACAGAGCATGAATAGAAATCAATTCTAACGAGTTAGTAAATGAAAGACCGACTCCAGCTCGTTTCCCCACTAGACTCCCTCCTTACCTTGGAGGATTTCCGTGAAGAGCTTACGCAGCTTCTCAATCGCCTCCTCGCAAATTTGATAGTGAACAACAAGCCTTCCTCCCTGCAGCCGGAGACCATACTTGTCGCCGAGCGTAATGAAGTCATTTGTGCCCAGTTTACGGGCTTCCAAATCCAGCCACACCATGTTCGTGTCAACGGGATAATCAACTTTACCTCCAAGACTCGTCCACATCTGCTGGATCCGCTTCGCCGTCTGATGCGAGTGGAGCAACTTTCCGCCGAGGAAGGTATCTTCGACAGCGACACGGGCGGGTGCTGCTACCACGCCTGCCTGCCTCAAGCCGCCACCAATGGACTTTCGTATCCAGCGGCTGCGTTTGATGAATGTGTCCGTCCCGACAATGATACTGCCAATGGGCGCACCAAGGCCTTTGCTGAAGCAGAGGCTTACACTGTCAAACGCAGCGCAAAAGTCCCTCAAGGTGCCAGCTCCGGCCGCCACAGCTTCCCACAAGCGTGCACCGTCCAGATGCATGATGATGTTGTTCTCGCGCGCCCACGCGGATATTCGATTTACCTCGGACAGAGGCATGACGGTGCCATTGAGTGTGTTCTCCAACGAGATGACACGCGTGGGGCAAGCGTGGACGTTATCGGAAAGGATGGCGTGCTTTTGGATTTCTTCGAGAGTAAGGTACTTGCCATTCTGAGCATCGAGAGGTTGCACCATGGCCTGGCTCAGCGTGGCTACGCCGCCTGCTTCGTAGTTGATGATGTGGCCCCTACGGTCGCAGAGGACGGCGTGTGGTGGGGTTGTGAGATGTGCTCGTAGCGCGATCTGATTGCCCATTGTGCCGGATAGCACGAACAAGGCGTCTTCTTTCCCACTGAGGTCGGCGATGAAGCGTTCCAGAGAGAGGGTGGTAGGATCTTCCATGGCCACGTCATCAAGCAACGTACATTGTTGGATTGCCTTGAGCATGGATGCTGTGGGGGTGGTGTGCACGTCGGAGCGAAAATCAAAGGCAGCCGGATTGTTCTCAGCGCCCCAGGCGTTGCCATTGGGGACCGGCCGGCTCGTGGCAGAGACTCCATTGGTGCCTTTGGCGGTGTACTGGTCAAATTCAGACATGATGGCGTGTCGTGTTGATGCGTGGAGCTCGCGGAAACAGGTGGGGTTAGCAATCCTTGTCTTGGCTGCACAATGGAAAGATAGAGTCAGTCGCAAGGCATTCAAGCGAGGCCAGGTGCTCAACAGGCATGTGCGTGGAAGTATCCGGGGTGGAAGCATTGCAGCGGAGCAACAATTTATCGTAGGGCGAGTTCGGGAGGAGTGGGAATGCAGGCGGAAGTACCTACGGCATCCGTCGGAAACCATGGTCCACCGGTAGGTAAGCCGACTGCGGGGGAGTATTCCATGCATGCCTAGGCAGTCGATCACTTGGTTCGTTACTGGAGAAACGGAACCAATCAACCAGATAATTGCTTGGTCGTTGGGTAGGCCGTGTCGTCGTTGGTCCATGGATAGTTCGAGTTCGGTACCCGGAGACGCTCCCAGGCTAGAAGAAACACACAATCATCAGTCTCGGATTATCGACTGCGGCACGCTTGAATGCGAGGAGGCCATGCCCTTTCTTCGTCCATTCCTTCGTCCACTGTGTGCCGAGTATAGGTAATTTACGTGGGAAGGTAGAGAGTCGAGCGATTCCGGTGCCATGTCCCTCGATCCCCCGGCCATATGCAGTAGCGGACGGCAGTCGGCAGTGGAGTGTCTCGTGTAGAAACACACACCATTCAAGAGACAAAGGATTGTGGATTACTGGTAGGCATGTATCTTCTACACGGTAAAGATGTGAGGCGTTGACGGTGGGGACTGACGACTGACTGCGGCTGGGATGATGGCTGCGGGCAGGCGGCCCGTGCGCCCGGCTCGAGTGGTCGGCTTTCGGGGCGCCACGCGTCACCACCACCGATGCTCGACGTGCGCTCTATGCATAATGAAATACCTCCAGGGCCTCCTGCTGCCCGCCCTGCTGGCACGGGCACCTGTGGCGGCTGCCAAGAGCGATGGGCCGCTCGTCGCGACCACGCCTTTTGGCAACGACCTCGTTAACCTTATGTACTTTGACGATTCGGGCGTCGCGCTGGTCCAGGAGCTTGAGACGGGCGATGTCTGGCGGTCCCACGATGCCGGAAAAGAATGGAAACAGATCACAGAAGTGCACAAGGCGTTACGAATCGCCAAGAACCCCTACGATAACAAGGTGGCGATCGTACTGGGCGAACAGAAGCATTGGGTCACGTACGACCAGGGCGAACACTGGGCCAGCTTCGAGACCAAGTTTGCGCCCACGCCCAACGTCCCCGTCGGCTGGCACGCCGGAGACAGCAAGAAGGTCCTGATCAACGAGATGGAAGACTGTTTTACAGCGCCGTGCCTTGGGCGGACCTACTACACCGCCGATGGCTTCAAGTCAGACCTCAAGGTCCTCGTTGAGCACCGCCGCATGTGCCAGTGGGCCCGGGGCTCCAAACGCTTCCTTGACGGTCAAGACAAGCATGGCTCGCGCATCCTGTGCATCACCAGAGGCAAATACTCGGACCGGTCCAAGGACTTTAGACTGCTCGTGTCAGACAAGTGAGTGGCAGCCTGCTTCAAATCCTCGTGAAGCCGCTAATCATCACAGCTTCTTTGAAGATGCAGAAGAACCCAAAATGTCGTCGGGTCGCACCGTCCAAGGCATGACCAACATGGCCGCTGTCAAGGGCTACATTGTGGTGGCCAGCAAGCCTGACCATTCAAACGAGCTCTCCCTCTACACAACCCAGGATACGGATTCGTGGCATCATGCCCAGTTCGGTGACCACAAGATCGAGCAAGACGCATACACCATTCTCGAGTCAACCAACTATAGCATCCAGGTCGACGTCATGACCTCCAAGTACATTACCATGGGCAATCTGTACACGAGTAATTCCGAGGGGAACTACTTCACCAAAAATGTTGAGCACACCAATCGTAACCAGGACGGATACGTGGATTTTGAGAAGATTGCCAACATCCAAGGTGTCGTGCTAGTAAATACAGTCGATAACTGGGAAGCATACGGAAAGAATGGCCAGACCAAGAAGCTCAAGTCGCGCATCAGTTTTGACGATGGGAGAACTTTTGAAAAGCTCGCTGTCAAGGGCAAGGACGAAGAGCTGCATCTGCATTCCGTGACAAACCTCCACAACAGTGGTCGTGTCTTCTCTAGCCCAGCCCCTGGTCTCGTCATGGGCGTCGGCAACACTGGCGATCAGCTTGGCAAGTACACAGATGGCGATTTGTACGTTTCCGACGACGCAGGTCTGACATGGGAATTGGCGCTAAGCGAAGCTCATAAGTATGAGTTTGGTGATCAAGGCTCGGTTTTGGTAGCAGTCTTCGACGAAGGTGAAACCGACGAGATCAGATACTCGTTCAAACATGGACGGAAGGGAAGTTGGGAGAAGATCAAGCTCGACTACAAGATTCGGGCTCGTGAACTGACCACACTTCCGGATGCGACCAGTCTTAAATTCCTGCTATATGCTTCCAAGAAGAAAGAAGGAGGGGGCCGTGAGCACATCATTATTCACTTGGACTTTACGGGAATGCTTCGCAAGTGCGGCGATGACGACTTCGACGACCAGTGGTCAGTGCGGCAAGAGAAGGATGGCAAACCTACTTGTGTCATGGGCCACAAGCAGCTTTTCCGCAGGCGCAAGTGGGACGCAGACTGTTTTATCGGCGATGTGTTCAATGACCCAGTTCCTACCTTTGCGCCTTGCGAATGCGACGAATACAGAGACTATGAATGCGACTTTGGATTCACTCCGAGCGGCGAGGGCAAGAGCAGGAAATGCGTGCCTTCTGACTCGATAAAAATGCCAAAGGGCGCTTGTGAGGGCGACGCCAAAACATACAAGGGCAGCTCAGGCTGGAGGAAGATTCCTGGGAACCAGTGCAAGGGCGAGACAGATCGCGAGAAGAAGGTGGAGCGTCCGTGTGGGGATGCAGAGAAACAGCCACCCAAGAGCGACAAGATCACCAGCGAGATTACCAAGTTCAAGGGCAGCGCCTTTCAAGAATACTACTATCTTGAGCGTAATGCCCAGGGTGACGATAAGAAAGAAAACGAAAGAGACCAGGACGAGACGGTTGTGATGCTGACGGACGAACGCACAGCCTGGATCACGCACGACCACGGAAAGAAATGGAAAAAGGCCATCGACGATGAAATTGTCCGCATCTATCCCCACCAGTATGAGAACAACTACGTTTACTTCCTCACCGCGACGAGGAAGGTCTACTACTCTGAAGATCGAGGACTACACGATAGTATACATTCCTTCCAGGCGCCTACCATGCCAAACAAGGAGAGATTGGAAATCATGCGATTCCATCCAAACCAAAGGGGCTGGATTATTTGGATGGGTGGTAAGCATTGCGAGAAAGTCGGTGACAAAGACTGCCATACCGTATCCTATGTTACCCAGAAGAACGGTCAAGAAGACAGCTGGGAAAGTTTGGTACCCTACGTAAAGAAATGCGTCTTTGTCTGGCGTGAAGCGGGACGAAAAGTTAAAGAAGAGCAGGTCTTTTGTGAACAACACACCAACGAGGAGATGGGTGCGCCACTCCAGCTCATCTCTAGCGATGACTGGTTTAAGAAGCAAGACGTCAAGTTTAAGTCAGTGGTTGAGTTTGCGACCATGGCCGAATTCATCGTGGTAGCAACCAAGGCTCAAGACGGCACCCTGCGACTGGATGCCACACTCGACGGCTCAACCTTTGCGGAGGCCAAGTTTCCTCCTAAATTCTTCGACGTTCACCAGACCGCTTACACCGTCTTGGATAGTTCAACGCACGCTGTGTTTCTCCATGTCACGGTCAACCCGCAGAGAGACCAAGAATACGGGTCTATCATCAAAAGTAACAGTAACGGTACTTCGTATATCATGAGCTTGAGTGGAGTTAATCGCAACACGGAGGGGTACGTCGACTTTGAAAAGATGCAGGGGCTTGAGGGTGTCGCTGTTGCCAATATCGTGGCCAACGTGGAGGAGGTCAACACCGGCGCCAAGAAGAGAAAGCAAAGTCGTATTACTCACAACGACGGCGCAGCCTGGGAATTTCTCCGAGCCCCCGCGAAAGATTCGGATGGGCAGGCATACAAATGCGATGTATCGAACAAAGAGAAATGCAGTCTCCACATCCACGGATACACGGAACGTTCAGATCCTCGCGAGATGTACTCTTCGCCCACTGCGGTTGGCATGATGCTTGCTGTCGGAAACGTCGGCCCAGAGCTGACTACTTTTGGCGAGGCTAGTACCTTTATGACGACTGACGCTGGTATCACGTGGAAAGAGGTTAAGAAAGGCACTTATGCTTGGGAATTCGGTGACCAGGGAGCTGTGATTGTTATCGTGCGCCGAGGCGAGGATACTGATCACTTGTACTACTCGCTCGATTTTGGCGACAAATGGAATCTCTACCAGTTCTCGGAGCACAAGATTCGCGTTGACGCGATTACTACTGTTCCTAGCGATACGTCGCTCAACTTTCTGCTGTGGGGCAAGGACAGCAAGGAACTTGTGGCTGTTAATGTCGACTTCTCCGGCTTGCCTGATTTCCAGCGAAAATGCCAAATTGACGAGCAAAACCCTACCGCCGGCGACTTTGAGTTGTGGTCGCCGCAGCATCCTCTGCAGGATGATGACCCCATGTGTCTCTTCGGGCACGTGGCGCAGTACCATCGTAAGAAGCGCGGCGTGCAATGCAAGACCCAGCAGAGAATTGACCACATGCACAACATCGCCCGCAATTGCACGTGCACCAGGCGAGACTACGAATGGTAAAAATTAGCCCAACCCCTCGCCTCGCAACACGTTGTGTTTCCAACTAACGCGCAAACCAGTGGCTATAACTACGAGCGCCAACCCGGCGGTGAATGTGAGAAAATTCCCGGCCTCGAACTCGCCGATCCAAAAGCCGTGTGCAGCCAAGGCGCAAAGGAATGGTGGGACCCGACACCGTACCGGAAGATTCCGCTCTCGACGTGCCAAGGCAATGAAATGGACCGCGTTGGCGAAGTGCACGCTTGCCCTGGCTTCGAAGAGGAATTCGACAAGAAACACGGCATTTCCGGGTTTGGCCTCTTCCTTGCCATTGTTGTTCCTTTTGTTGCGGCTGGCAGCATAGGGTACTATGTCTGGCGCAACTGGGATGGCAAATTTGGACGCATTCGACTGGGAGAGGCTGGGGGTGGATTCGACAGCGATGCGCTGTGGATCAAGTGGCCTGTGGCTGCTCTATCCGGACTGGTAGCTGTTGCCGCTGCGATTCCGCTGCTTGTGAGGAGTGTCTGGAATTTCGCGGCTGCTAGAATGGGTGGGGGCTATGGCGGGAGGACATATACGAGTCGGAGCTCGTTTGCAAGGGGGCGTGGGGACTATGCGGTGGTGGATGCTGACGAGGGGGAGTTGTTGGGAGAGGATAGTGATGAAGAGGTGTAGTAGTGGCAGATGGTGATCACATAGTTGTAGTATCATACCCTCTTGACGACAAGGATGTCTGAATGGACTTTGGGGGGGGAGGCGGTTTGTGGAGAGGGAGGGCAAGTTGGTAGAAAGGCTGTGTATATTATTTCTTTGCTGCATGTCTTGTAGTACGAGTAGTGATGGCGCGAGAAAACCAAGGCCGAGCCCTCGTAGGCCTGCACCTGCAATATGCATGCAATCCGTTCAGCGCGACAATACAGTGTGTCTGATGATCTGGCTGGCTGGCTGGATGGATGGACGCAAGCCGCGAAACACCACGGACGAGTGTGAAACGGTGGGGTGCATTGAAAATAAGTAAGCGCTGGCCATGGGTTGCAAGCGCGGCCACAGCATACCTACAGCCCATGTCGACACGCTCGTTGGGGAGAAGAGGTCCGACAAGGGTTCCATTTGCAACGACGCGTCCTCGTTGCCCGCGTGGCTGAAACGGCGGCTGGCGTGGCCCAGGGGCTGGATGGTTGTTGGTTGGGTGGCAGGTCGGGACAAGGTTCGGCACTACGACATGCACTAGTACCGATTGAGTAACTATAGTGCTGTTGGTACCACCAACGGCTTGGTATTACTATAGTATTATCTATCTATCTACTCTCTCTCTATTCTCTTACTCTCGAGGCCAATTAAACCTCGCCGATGGCTTATTTCGCCAATGCGTTTCAAGTGCGACTTCATGGAACTCGGTTGGTAAAAAGATCGTCGCCTCGAGACCTCTTCTTCTTCCCT
>Ga0182215_1000247_pt1 | contig 10436 bp, 9 predicted proteins | sample G5R1MG_24_FD_128404 | JGI IMG/M metagenome (GOLD analysis project Ga0182215, IMG submission 128404) | Switchgrass phyllosphere microbial communities from Michigan, USA - G5R2_NF_03OCT2016_LD1 MG | ecosystem: Host-associated > Plants > Phyllosphere > Phylloplane/Leaf | place: USA: Michigan... | reverse complement strand
GTGAAAAAACGTATTGAATCTGAAAAGGGGAGAGAGAAAAGGAAGGGAAAAAAAGAAAAAACGAAAGGGAGGGGGGGGGGGGGGGGGGGGGGGATTTAGCGGACACCCAGAGGACGTCCACTGCCCCAGTAAGCACCGTTGCGAGTCGTCACCCAGCCCCGAGGGATAGGCGTGCCAGGCACCCACGTGTTCCAAGGCACACACGGCGGGTTATCAATGTCGCGCCAGCCAATGTCCATGGGAACGCCGTCCAGCATCCGCCAGTGGCGTCGGAAGACAGCCTCGAAACTGATGAGGTAGCATACGTACTCCATGTTGCCCATCTCCATGTTGGCCTGAATCCCAGCGCTGTACTTCTTAAGCGACATTTTTTTTGGGGGGCCCAAAATTAGTAGCTGTTGAGCGCGCGTTGCTTTCGGCCTGAAATGGTGCGGATGAGATTGCCTCCTTTGTGCCACCAGCGCTTCAGGCGGTCGACAAGGCGTTGGCGATGGTACTCAACTCCTCGCATGCCCTCCGCGTCGCGGAAAGTGTGGCGGTGAGAGGTGAAGGCGGCCGCTTCACTGCTATGCTCTGGCAGAAGTAATGTTGCAGCTGGCTTGTCCGACTCGGGGGAGGCTAGTTCTTGTGGGTTTGTCTTGCTTCGGGAGAGTCGGTTGCTTTGGTCGACTGCGGCGCTGCGGGCCGAGGAAAAGCGCTTTCTGAGTCCACGTCGGCTCTTTCGTGACGGGTTGAAGTCTTCGTCGTCGGAGGTCTCAGAGGCCGTGAAATGGTCGCGGAAGATGGCAGTTGGCGGCGTCAGGGCAGAGGTTGGGTAGCGCTCTCCGACGGCGTGTGGCTGATCCCTACTGCGGCCGAACACGCTGAAGCGATGATGATGTGCGTGAGCGTTGCTGGTGCCGGTAGACCCAAAGGGCGAAGCGGTGGCTGTCTGTCCCGACGAAAATGAGCTGGTGGAGCAGGCTTCAGAGAGCCTGTTACGGAGGTGTGATGGACCAGGACGAGGTGAGTGGCGCACCGCTGCCGGTGAAGGCAGTGAGATGTCAAAGGAAGGCAATGTTGTCGATGCCCAAGGGAAATTCTTGTCCGAGTTCCAGGGACGGGTGTCTGTTGCGGTGGGTGTTGTAGTCACAACCGATGGCAGAGACCTCCTCGAGGACAAGTCTGATTCACCTGATGCTCGAAGTTTGTGAGGCCCAATTGTGTGGGAGCGTGGACGAATTCGGGCTGGAGAGGGCGCTTGGAGCTCGACAATGGACGTGCCCTCTTGTGCTTGTTGGTGAATCACATTGTCACCGGATGGCTTTGCGCCTGGTCCACCACCCTCAGAGCTACCCTCAACAACCCGCCTATCAGCACCTCGATCAGGGCTGCCGCTCTCCTTGTCAATGCCTGTCAGCTCCTCAAAGACAGCATCGTCAACCACAACCATATGGGGAGAGCCCGGCATGGGTCGCAGCCGCGCAGAGGAGCGCTTCTGTGTAGGAGCCACTTCTGCCAGTTTCTGCATGGCCTTCTCTATGATCACCTCCTCCTCAGCAAACTCGCCCTGCTCTCCAAGATGGTAGTACTCCCGTAAAGATGGCAAGAGCTCCGAAATGCGCTGTGTGAGTCCACCCACTGAGGGTATAGTTAGTCCGTCAATCTCAGCAATGAGCTGCTCTGGTGAGCGACAGCGCTTTGAGACAACCGAGTTCACCTTGTCTTCAGGCGGTACCTTCCCTTCGACGCGATCGAGTCTGTCCAGGCCAGCAACCAGGCTGCGAAACTTTTCACGCACTTGACTCGCAGAGGCAGGCCGCCATGGGCTGTCATTGCCAAGCTTGTCCGAGTCCTTCCCCCCATCCTCCAACGACCGAGAGTCGCGTAAACCCAGCTCCTCATTCAGTTTTTCGAATAAATTCATCTGGCTGAAATGCATCGAGGGTAAGCCGTGTGTCCGTCCAAGGGCGCCACTGATATTGCTCTGCCGATGTGATCCAGTTGACAACCGCTGTGGGGCCGTTACGGGATCATCGACAGACGCCTGCAGCACCGGCAGAGGCCCAAGCGGAAAGCGAAAATTCGAGTGCTTCAAGTTGCTTGCGCTGGTGTTCAGGCTCGAGTCCTCGTGTGATTCCTCTTTCAGATCAGGAAGATGCTGCGCGGGGCCAGAATACTTGTACCCATATCCCGACAACCGGAGATCTGTGGTCGTATTCTCTTGAATATCAGACAACGGAAGATGTGGCTCACTAACACTTGCAGAATGCAGGTTGAAGGACTTGCGACCCGGCCAGACCAGATGCGTTGTGGTCTGACTCTCCCTACGATTCTCTCTACAAGCATGATCAGGTGAGGATGGCACATCAGCCGGTGAAGAATGTGTGCGAAACTGCAGAGATGCGTCTTGAGGGGAGTAAACAGAAGATGGCTCCTGGTACAGTGGAAAAGAGCTGCTGGTAGCAGGCTGTGGTTGCTCGAGCGCCATCGATTCATTGACAGAGGCGCGGGATGGAATCCGATTCGAATTCGACACCGACACAGAGGAATCGCCCTCCTTTCTAGACAACCCACTTGGTTGGACCAGAGCTCTGTCGGGAGTCTTGATACCATGGACCGGCAGCTCGGACGGGGCGGGCACACCACTGGGTTCTTGCTTTCCCTGGATAGAATCGCGTGCTTCTTGCTTCGTGGGACTGGCTTTCACATCATCGGCATCCTTAGCCTGCTTCCAGCTTCGAGCTCGACGAGATGGAAGTTGTCGCATGAGGAACGATGCGACAGCTTGATACCGCTGTGCTTCCTTTGAAGAGCTCGATTCCCGTGGCGGAACGGCCGGCGGTTGCTGCGTCGCGCTTAACGTCGAGGAAGAACCCGACATGGAAACCGAAATGGAGCTGCTTGGCTTTGCGCTCGGCTTCGAACTGGCCCGCAGCTTGCTTGCCATCACCGACAGACTCGATTCCCGCAGGGAAGCGGGCGCTTCCTTGCGCAGCAATAGTACCGCAGCCGGGGAGGGGCTGGACAGAGGCGTCTCGGAGACTGGCCTGTTGAATAGAGGGACCGAAGTAGCAAGTCCAGAGGAAGGGAGTCTTGCATGAGGCATTGATGCAGTGTGATCAGGAGTAACCGTTACTTTTGCTGTACTGAAGGAGCGGGCGTCTGCGTCTTTCATGGAAGGGTCCCGCGGGTCCACGACAGCCGACTTGATCGACTCCGCATCGCGGCAGTCCTTGTTGTGCGCAGGCGTAGCCGGCTCCGAGGAGGCTTCGGGCAGATCCGTGCAGGATTTGAACGACAGCTCATCAGACGATCGCGGGCCCTGTTCACTTTTCTTTACAGGCTTCTCGGCTGCAGCCGCCTTCTCAGGCGTCAACACGTGCTGAGACACGACATCGGCGGAGTGCTTGGATTCCGTGTGTTGATAGCCGGCTAGGAGCTCCGACATACCATCCTCGGTGCTCTTCTCCGGGCTCGCCGATGTTGAAGGCCCATTGCCAGGCACCGAAGTACTGGCGGTCCCGAACCCAGCGCCCGTAGCCATCGGAATGGAATATCGCACCGCAAACTCAAGGGTCGAAGAATCGAGCAGGCTCGATCCCGTCTGGGACAAGATACTATGCCGGTGATCCTGACGATCCCGCGGATGCAGAGACGCCTCCGCTGGCTCGTCGTTCCCGGGGCTGGTCATGGCGGGAAGATCGTCAGAGTGAAGAGACCCAGGGCCGCCCTTCAAGACGGAGGATGGGACGGGAGATGTCATCTCTCCCGTCGTGGAAGCTGGTTCCAAGGCTTTCAGGATCTGACCTCTCGTAATCCGTCGAGGAACGGGAGAGGCGGGAAGCTCAGCCATGCCTGCCATCTCCGAGGAACGCACAACCTCGAGCGATATTTTGGTCTTGGGCGGGGCATGAGCGATGGGAACGGTATCAGGAGATCCTCGCTCTTCCACAATGGTTGTGTATCGTGCCACAAAACCAGTTGGCACTGCATCGGTCTCAGGCTCGGGGGGGTATGGCTCGCGCTCAAACTGCTCCGTGCCGTCAAAGTACAGTGGCCGACTGTAGCACTGGCCCTTGGCGACACCATGGACACCATGACTACCATCTACGTTGACCCGCGCACCTTCTGGGCCGAACAGAACCTCCATAGACGCCCCTTCCTTGGGGGTAGGTGGCGATGCCATGTCCGACGAAGGTGCATCCGAATCGGTGCGCAAGTTGGTCGAGCTACTGGACATGGACCCTTTGAGTGATCGGTTGAGCATACGAGCTTGTTCAACGGCGATGTGATGCTGGTACCCCACAGGCATCGGTGGCATTTCCGTCCGGGGCCCCGAGTAGTAGACGGGCGATGGACCACGGCTGGGGCGACGAGGCGGGCCATGAGGGATCCTGTCTTGCTGTCCCAGACTTGCGTCCGACGGCATCCTGTGTCTCTGCTGGCCCGAGTAGGAGCCGGGATAGCCGCTTGCATACTGCTGGGGATAGTAGGAAGAGCCTCCTGGACCACCATACCCGTGAGCCCGCCGTGGATGGGCCGTGGCGGAGACGTCGCTCAGCGCCGGTGACTCGGGTCGATAACTCGGCCTCCGAAGTCTAGTCGGATATACGTAGGGGCTCTTTGGACGTTGAATCTGCTCGTGGCGTAGACTGCCGAGCGATCTGTTGCTCGAGAGCCGGTACACGGGTTGGCTTGCGTGGGTCATGGACAGGGAGCGGTGGGAATCCCTATCGCGCGCCCGTGGAACCAAGGGCGAGGAGCCGGGTATGTTCATGAGCGTGGGCGACAGGGTATCCGCCACATACTGGGGGCCCATGGGCGGCGGCTCTCGTGTGCTGGACCAGCGTGCGGCCGAGGACGACGATGGCCACTGGCGATGGTGCCTGCTGGCTCGACTCGAGTGGTTGGAAACCGAGGAGGCTGTCGAGAGCCTGCTGGAGGCTCCTCGCCGCTGCGGAGCCCGTGACAGGCTCCCTATGCCAGCCGACTCGCCGCCCGTGAGGCCCACGACGTTGCCCATCTCCGTCGATGTCCGCAGCATCGACATGACGCCCGGGCCTGCCGCCGAGAGAAGGTCAGGCTTGGCCGTGTGGTGCGGGAAAGGGCCCGACGTCCGACTCATGGCCGACATATTGGACGCCCGCGAAGTACGACCTCCGCCGCCGTTGGGATCGCGGTCGCTCAGCATCGTCGTGGCATGCATGCCAGGCGTGCTGTGTCTCCCGTGAGAGGACGAGCGGGAGTCGTGACGTTGGTTGGAGAGGGCGGTGGAAAGGATGCAGAAGCTATGGGTAGGTATGGTATGCCCAAGAAGAAGAGCAGATACGACGAGACGGGACGATTTCCAAGAGAGACGGGAACGAGCACCGGCTAGACCATCATCGCCAAGGCTCTGCCAAAAGGGGGCAGCAATGTTGATGGGTAGAGGCGTGTTGTTGGGTGCCGACGATGGGTGGAGAGCGAGGCGGCGGAAAGGGAGGCCATGAGAGACGGATTGTTTTGGCTGGCTCAGTTGCGCCTGCCCCGTGGGAAGTCCAGCCCAGCAGGCGCAGCACAGTCGGTTCGGCACTCGTCACGGCACGGGGAAGGGAAGGGGAAAGCGCCGAGCGACAGAAGGAAAGGAAAAGACACGACGGAGAAGAGAGGCAACGAGCAGCAGTGGCATGGCAGCCCTGGCATTGGAACGGCCTACCAGTTTTCCTTGTCCTTGTTCTTGTCCTTGTCCTTGTCTTTCTCCTTCTCCTGCAGTGCCCTTGCTGCGAATCCAATCCAAGTACTCTGTACACGTCTCCAGCGACTCCCACCACCCCCTCCGACAGGATATCCGCCGCGGCACCTCCGCAAGCCTTCCGTCCAGGCCATGCAGGAGCCGGAGCAAGAAGAGATGGGCGCGTTCTCCGTTCTTCGTAACGACATTACCACCCAACCCTAGTCCCACCAAGCAACACAACACACGGACAAGAAGATGATGAAGAAGAAGAAGAAGAAGAAGAAGAAGAAGGAGGAAAAACGGAGACCATGAACAAAGAAAAGAGGGTGTGAACTGAGAAAGAGAAAAAAACCCACCTGAAAGCAATCAATGGGGTATAAAACCTTGCGACGCCAAAAGAGTACAGCAGACGACAGCAGATAACCGCTTCAAAGCAATGTTGGAGCAACAACAACAACAAGAACAAAACTACTCAGTAATGGTGGCGATATCGCCCGCCTTCTTTTTGGAAAAGAAACGTTTGAGGGAGGTGAAGCTATTGCGCTTGGACAGGTGTTTCTTGGAGGGAGTATCCGAAAAGCTGCTCATGGCGGTCGGTGGCCGGCTCAGCATGTCGGGAGATCTGCTAAAGCGGGCCGTTTGGCTGAATGGTGGTGACTGGGCGCCGTGGCGGCCAGACAGGGAGCCTTTGGGGGTAGGCATGGCATTTCTGGTGGGAAACAAGCCGAACTGGGCTGTGCGCGAAGACATGGACGACCCTGATCGCGGGGGAGCGACGGCCGGCGACAGGGGTGAGGTGCCCGAGACCGAGGAGTAGGCCGAGTCCTTGCCCGTCCATGGCGGGCTGCCTTCTTCGTTTTTGGGCACGGGGGTGGCATCATCCCGTTGGCGTCCAAGAACCAGTCGACTGGTGCGACGGGAGTCGACGTCGGCCTGGGGCGATTGCCGTCCACGGTGGTCGTCGTGGGACTGCGTTGCACGGAGGTAGTCGGCCTGCTTCCGGCCCGTACTATGCCGTGCATCTCCGTCGTCGAGCATGGATGTGACGGAGGTCGAAGACGAGTCTTCGCTTCGTTTGGGCGTCTCGGTGGTGGAGTCGGAATTGACGGCGTCTGGGTGATGGGGAGGCTGGGGAGGCTGGAGAGGCTGCGGCTTCGGGGGGTTGATTTGCGAATGCCGTTGTGGGGTAGTGTTTCCCGAGTGAGGGTCGCTATCCGGATGGGAAGACGGCACAAAGGGTGGGCGATCGCTTGGGGGCGTGGGTAGCGGTTTGTTGTTGGCAAAGGTGCGGAAGCTGCGCCCCGTTTCGCGCGAGTTGGACGAGTTTCGTGATGAGGTGCGCGTGGCAATCTGCTCGTGGGTCAGGCCAGGGTTTCCGGCAGCACCCATAGGGGGGAGGCAAGGATGGCTTACCAGGCTCCGTCGGCTGGCAGCGCCACAGCGCTTCTCGATTTCGTTGCAGTAGCTGCTCACTTGGACGAGGACGACGCCGAGCCGTTCGGCCTTGGCAACCAAGCTCTGCAGAAACTGGGCCCAGCCGCCGGTGTTGCCGCGCATGGCCGAGTAGATGCGGGCAATGTCGTCGTTGCGAGCGGTCCACTCGTGGCCAATGTCGAGCAGGTAGGCGTCGATCTGGTGGTTGGCTTCGCGGAAGGTGTTGATGTCGATGAGGTAGTCGTTCAACAGGGTGGACATGCGGCCAATGGTGCGCTCGATGACAATGTTGCCGTCGAGCAGCTGGGCGCGGTAGGCGCGGTCTTCGAGGAGGCGATCGAACTCGTTGACGTGCTCCATGGGGACTTTGAGGCACTTGTGGCGGAAGAGCATGTCCTTGAGGCTGGCCTCGAGGTCCTCGTTGGCGCGCTGCAGGAAGCTGTCGAGCTCGTTGACGTGCTTGAGCAGGATGTCGGCGACGTCGGCGACGGACTTTTCGAGACGGCGGTGCAGCAGGTGGACGCCGAAGATGATTTGGGCGACGGTCTTGACCAGGGGGTGGAATTTGGCCTTGGGGTGGTGGCGCCAGTGGCAGTTGTAGGTGAGGTTGTAGGCGGGCTCGGCGGCCTGGTCGTGCCGGCACAGCAGCTGCTGGCGCGTCTTGACGCCCTTTTTGGGCGTGGGGAAGGGCACATGGCCCGTCTCGCCCGTGGCCTCGAGCATCGACTCCTCAAAGGGGGCCTGCAGGGCGGACAGGGGGTGGATGGGGAAGGTGGCGGTCATGATGGGCGTGTCGCGCTGGTCGTTCCATTCGTACGAGCGGCGGGTGGTGTGGGCGTCGACGGTGGGCGGCAGCGGCGGCGGCGGCGACGGTCGTGGGAGCGGGAGCGGGACCATGGCGACGGCAACGGGCAGATGTCACTTTTCAACCCAGTGCGTGTACGGTGCGACGTGGGCCTCTGCAGGCCGACGTCTCGACATGCAACGGCCGACTCGGGGCTGAGGGCTGTGCATGGAGTGCATGGAGAACGGCCGAGTGCCGCTAGAGCGGTTTGGGCGCGCTAGCCAGGCCAGGCCTAGTGGCTGGTTACAGGAACCGCATGGTACAGTGCCATAGTACGCTGGAGCACCTGCGCTCGGCCTCTCTCTCTCTGTATCTTGTGTGGATTCTCTTGGGGCGGTAGGGATCCTCTGCGTATTCTCGATCCATCCTGCATGCAGCCCAGCCTGGCAGAGAGGGCGACGCAGCCAGGCCGGGCAGTGCGGGAATCCATGGCGGCCGTGTGCTACCGCCCCGTACCGTGAGGGCATCCCGCTGCCTGCCGATGGCCCGTACATGCCATGCCAGGCAGCGACTAGGCAGGCAATGCGTAGATAGGCCAAGGGAACCGTCCATGGCGTCCATGGCGTCCATGGCAGCTAGTACGACGGCTACTGTCCGCTCTGTACTCTGTACATACGCTGGCACGCATAGGCCGGGTCGCACCAGCGGCCAGCAGCCCCATGCCGTATCCGGCCTAGCGCGGCGTCTAGCGTCCGCCGCCTCCGTGTGGCAGCGTGGCAGCGGGGAAACACGCACGGGTCGGCCAAATGCGCGCTGGGCCAGCCGTGCGACGGCGAGGGTTGGCGCGCTCCTTTGGGCGCCGGGCGGCTGCATCCAGCCTCCAGCCATTCACCATGCCGACCTCGTGCGTGCTGCGCTGCCCACAGGCCCGAATCGGCATCCGTCATCAACGCAGCGAACGGCCCTTTCGCCACCCCATGGCCAACCATGCGGGCGACGTCACGTGCTGCCCGTGGCTGCACGTGAGAGAACCTGCACTCCGTCCTCCGTCTTCGGACATTGGGCCCCGTCGATCCCACAAAATCGCTCACGGAACCGGCGTCAATTTCGTTTCCCCAGCAATCCACACCCTCCGCGTCCATCCCTTGATCCGCCGCTGCGATGACAAGGCGGCTGCTGCGCTCGTCACGTGGAGTCACGTCACGTGCACGTGCTTACGGGCGTCGGGTGCTGTCACGTTACTTCCGGGCGTCTACTTTGCACGTGACCTCCTTGGCGGCCATCCACGTGACCTGCTACCACCCCCGCCCCCGCACCCACACGTCCACCACCCTCTCTCCTCCGCCCTCCTCCGCGTCCACCACCAAATACCACCCGAAGCCCGCGCCCGCTACACACGCATGGTTCGGCCATACGCGCACCCTATCGCCCACCCCCAGCGTATTGCACAGCTGCGCATCGCCCTGCCACGTCAGAATCCCGTGCTCCTGGCTAATCCTGCCCACCACCCACCCCGTCCTGCCGCCCCTCTCGTCGTACACGGCCCGCGTCCCCGCATTGCCCAGCCCGGCGCTCACGATGCCCCACCCGGCGTAGCTCTTGCACGGCTCGCGCCCGAGCGCCAAAGAGCCGCCCGAGACCAGGGCCTCGGGCTGGGCGCGCTCCGTGTAGGTGCTGGTGACTTCGAGGAGCACGGTAATGGCAATATTCGCTTTGCTGAGCGGCTGGAACGATGGGCGGTCTGAGTCCGAGCCAGCGCGTGCCTGCGTGGCGAGCTGCTGGCAGTCGAGAAGGGGGTAGACGCCTGCGTGCAGCTCTACGCGGTCACGGCCGGCCTGGAGTCGTGCGAGGATGGAGCGCAGTGTGTGTGCTGCATCCGTTTTGCTGCACACCAGCGTTTGCGCTGCGGTCGCGGTCGGGGTGGCGCCCACGCTGAGGACGAGGGGCGTGGTGTGCGTTGGTGGCACGGCTTCGAGAGCGGCTTCGAGGCCGCCGAGCTCCTCCAGCAGCCCGTTTGCCGCGTCGTCGGCCGAGTTGCCGGCGTAGGAGTGGCCAAAGTGCGAGTAGAAGCCTTGGAGGTAGAGTCCAGGCCTGCATGTCTGGTCGACAATCGTCGACACGAGCCTCTGGAACTGAGGCGACGTGGTGGCTATCCCAGCGCGATGGTAGCCCGTATCGATCTTGACAAACACGCCCATCTCGACCGCACGCTTGCTCTCCAGCACGCCTTGTCGAAACTTGACAAATGCCTCCTCATTGTCGATGATAACATGCACAGAACCCGGCGCCAGACGCTCGGCCAGAGCCACCAGTCGTGGTATCGCCGACAGAGGAACCGGCACCCCGTAGATGACCTTTTCACACCCTTCATCAGCACAATCTGTTCTCCCGAAAAAAAAAAGAAAAAAAAAGAAAAAAAAAGAAAAAAAAAGAAAAAAAGTATCCCCACACCCGCTTCACCCCCCGCCCGCTCCCACTCGCCCCCACCCCGCCCCCGCCTCCCCGCCCCCGCCCCCGTCCCCC
>Ga0182215_1000246_pt1 | contig 10462 bp, 6 predicted proteins | sample G5R1MG_24_FD_128404 | JGI IMG/M metagenome (GOLD analysis project Ga0182215, IMG submission 128404) | Switchgrass phyllosphere microbial communities from Michigan, USA - G5R2_NF_03OCT2016_LD1 MG | ecosystem: Host-associated > Plants > Phyllosphere > Phylloplane/Leaf | place: USA: Michigan... | reverse complement strand
GTGATCACCATAGGCATGCGAGTGGCACGAACTGCCGCGGCGAAAGGATCTCCGCGTCCATGCTCATATTCGAGCAGGTCGGTAAGATGCCAATCGTCACGCTGTTTCATCGGCCGTCCTCAAGCGATGGCCGGTTCGTCCGTGCCGCGTCGTTGCGATAACCCGATTTGGTGAAGGGCGTTCCAAGCAAGTTGCATGGAGCAGGTGCTTAGATCCATGCGGGCATGTGCCAGCCGCGAGCATAAGTATGGCCGGCGTTGCGAGGATCGCCGAAACCTCCGCCTGAACTTGCACCGGCAACAGCCAGATCAAGGCCTTGGCACTTATCATGCGCGGATCGCTCGACACGTCCGTCTCGGAAGCGTGGATCGAGCGCCTGCCCCGTAGGTTTGACAGTGCCTCTGCGCAGTTACCGTGCCGCGATGAACGAGCTCGGCAATGCCGAGAAGCAGGAGGTCGGCCGCTGGGCGAACAATCGGGTGGAGAACAGCCACCTGCCGTTCCGACAACGCGAGCGGGCCATGCTCCGGTTCAGGCAGATGAAGACGCTACAGAAGTTCGCCTGCGTCCTTAATCATTTCAGCCTGGAGCGCCACGTCGTCGATCAACAGACCTACTGGGAACGCCGCTCCGCCGCGCTGGCGGAGCGGCGGTGCTCGCTAGGCTGCGACCCTCAAAGACCGAGGTGCATCCGGTGGCGACGGGTTCGCGTTAGGCTGACAGCACCGTAACGATTGTACGCGCTGCTCATGCCGGCTTGAACGTGCGAACCCGTCAATGGCACGTACCTGCGCAGGTCATGCTTTACCCTTCCCAACGCGCGCATGAACCTCGTACTCGTGGGATCAGTACAGCGTCGCCGGATCCTCAGACGGGCGTGAGGTCCCCGGCTTCGACATGACGTAGCGGACTCGCTCCACGCACCCGCTTGCCCCGGCTTCCGATGGCTTGCGGGAGAGCCCTGCGAACATCGCGGTGGCGGCGTCGCCGAAGTCGCTGGTCGGTTCAGACGCGATGACGCGTACGTTGCCGAGCGCACCCCAAGGGGCGACATCGTAAGCCACGATTGCCCAGCCTTCGATGCCGCGGCGACGATAATTGTCCGGATAGCTCAGGCGCGGTGCGCGGACCCACTCGCCCAGGGCTTTGCATGCTTCCGACTGGGCGGCGGCGCTGTCGCGAGACGGCGGCTCCGGCGCCGCCATCGGATCGGCGATCTTCCAATAAGGATAGAGGCAGCCGTGCCGCGCGCCCTTGCCGAACCGTGATTGTTCGACCGCTCGACGCGCCGCTGCGTCCAGCAACGCCGACCGGGATCCGTCAACCGTGCGAACGTGCACGGGCCTGCCGCCAGCGTCGATGTCGTAGCCCGTCATACTCCACAAAGGGCGGCCTTGCTCGCCATCCATAGCCGTGAAGTCGGGATAGGCGCGGTTCAGCAGCGCAGGCGTGGGCTCGTAGCAGGTTGCATCGGCGGGGCGGATGCGCTGCCACAGCGCCGCGGGCGGACGACCGGCGGTCGGAAATACGGTATAGGCCATTGCCAGTCCGACCGGCACCTGGTCGAGCTGCATCCGCTCCGCGGTGAAGTCGATGGTGCAGCCCTCGCGCGGGCGGCCGGGGGCGAAGAGGGCGGATGCGAGCGCTGGTGCGACATCGCCTGCGCTCGCGACGTAGCGACGCTCCAGTTGACGGACTCCAAGCGGACGGCCGCGCTCGTCGATCCGAAAAGCAAAGCGCAGGGGCGCTTCGCTCGCTGTGCCCCAACTCAGCGAGGGCAGCGGATTGGGTGCGCGCATGGGTGGGACCGGTTCAGCTCCACAGGTTGCAGCGCCCGCGCGCCAGACCGTCATCGTTTGCTGCGGAGCGATCGGTGCCATGCCCGGTCGGGCGCCGAGAGCCTGCATCCGAACGGGATGCGGTCCCGGTGATACGACCGCCGGCTTAATGCCTTGCGCGTTGGCTGCCATCGAGGCTGCGATACCCAGCAGAAGCCAGGACCAGCGTATCATGCTCATCGGCGATCTCCTTGGACACCGCCAATAGCACGGCGGAGTTGGAACAGAGATCCTGTCTTATGCCACGGGTACATCGCGCGTGAAGGGTCTTGGGTCTGGCGGACGGCCGACTGGCCGGTGTCTCGGCACGGGCCCAAGCGGCGAATCTTTTGCCCGCGCTGGTGAGCGACCGGCAGGATTGCAGGCCAGCTGCCATTATCATGAGCCAAGATCTTTTGAGTCTGAACGAAAGGCGGAAGTTGATGTGAACATATTCGGCGACGAATGGCCGCTTGTAGGTCACCTCGCGGTGCTAAGCCGGTCGGCGCAGCATTCTGCGAGGTCAGTCATGCTGCCTTAGCTGCTGGGACGCGATTTGCTGCAGCCGCGCGGCATCCGCTGGCGAGAGTCCGAGCTCGTCGGCGGCCTTCTCGTCGCGGCCGAGCGTCGACGGATCGACCCCGGTGATCGCCCCGAAGACGACGAGCGCCTCTAGGTAATAGCCCGCGACGCTGGCATGGTACTGATCGTAGGTCCACAGATCGAGTTGGTCGAACGCGGTGCCGTCATAGGGATCGGGATCGGCGACGCCGCGCTCGAACGCTAGGTTCCACGCTGCGCCTACGGGAATGACCCCGCGTACCGACGGGTTGGCGGCGCGTGCGGTTCGAGCGGCCTTCTGCAGGTCGCTCGCCATGGTCGCGATCGGCTTGCCGGCCCATGGGCCCTTGCCACGGTACGTCGCGTCCGCCCGGCTCCAGGTCGCCATCAGCTCGATCCGTACGGCTGGATTGCGCGCCTGAAGCAGGCGACCGATCCGACCGACGTCGCGGACGTAGTCGGTCGGGTCACCCGGCCGCTCGCGGCTGAGCGTGCTGAACTCCTGCAGCACGACGACGTCCCAGGCGCGGTCGAAGCGCGCGCGTCGCTCGTCGTAGTGGAAGCCGAGAGACTTGCCGCCCTGAGTCTCCAGGCTGACCCGGTAGTTGAGGCCGGCCTGCTCGGCGAAGGCCTTGAACAAGGCCGGCACGCCGCCGTAGCCGTCGCCGTTCAGGTCGTTGACACTGCCGGCCTGCCAGTTGCGTACGGCCGAGTGCGCGCCCTGGGTGAAGCTGTTGCCGATGAACAGGATGGAGATCGGGCCGCCACGCTTCGCTGCGACCACGGGCGATCGCAAGGGAGCGGGCTGCGCGGGGGTGGCACGTTGCGCCTCGGCGCCACTGGCGGTGAGCAGCAGGCACGAGGCGAGCAGGGCTGGAGAGGGTCGCATCAGAAGCGCTTTCCGATCGTGAGGTACCAATAACGCGCATAGGGCACGTAGAGCGACCCGAGATAGCCGTCTGCGGTGATCGGCGGGTCCTTGTCGAACAGGTTGCGCACGCCGACGCGCAGCCGCGTGTCGTCCATGAAGCCGCCGCGCACCCGGTACTGGCCGTAGAGGTTGAAGGTCGTCGTACCGCCGATCGGATAAGGCGTGCCGTCGTTGCTGAGGAAGGCGGTGTCCTCGACCGGGCCGATGTAGTTGGCGAAGCCGCCGACCTGCCACTGATCGAGCGACCAGGTGAGCGTCCCCGTAACCCGCCACTTGGGGCGGCCGCGGTCCTGGAGGAGGTTGCGCGCGTCGGTGAGCGGCGTCGCGGCGTTGATCTGACCGGCCGAGCGTGCGTCGAACAGCGCCTGCACCGCCGGCGGCGTGTCACGGCTGAACTTGGTCAGGCGTGCGGCATTCACCGCAAGGTCGAACTTACCGACATCGGTCCGCACGTTGTAGAGGAGCGCTAGGTCGACGCCGCGCACCGTCTGCGGCAACAGGTTGGTGAACTGGTCGTTGATCTGCACTACCTGTCCGGCCGGCGAGATGTTGGTGCCGGCGAATAGCGGCGTGTCGTCCGCGGTCGGCGCCGCGCGCACGACGTTCGGATTGCTCGAGCCCTGCTGGCGGAGCAGATAATCGAGTACCAGCGCGTTCTGCGGGCCGAACTGGCCGACGATGCCGACCTGGCGGATCGTCCAATAATCGGCGGTTAGCGTCAGCCGGCCATATTCGCGGGGAATGAAGGCCGGCTGGATCACCGTGCCGACCGTCCAATTGGTGCTGTTCTCAGGCTTCAGATCCTCGTTGCCCGACACCGCTATTTGGTAGCTGATCGCCCGTCCGCAGGTGGTGAAGTTGGCGATGCGCCCAGCGCGCAAGTCCGCCTCGCAGCGAATGAAGTCGGTGTTGGAGCCGAGGCGGGAGTAACGGACCGTATTGATCTGCTCGAGGTTGGGCGCCCGGAAGCCCTTGGACGCAGAAGCGCGCAGCCGGAGCCCCTCGATCAGGTCCCAGGCCGCCGCCACCTTGGGTTTGGCGACGGAGCCGAAATCGCTGTAATGCTCGTACCGGCCGGCAATTTGGATGTCGATGCGGTGGACAAGCGGGATGCTCATGTCCGGCGACACGACGGGCAGCGCGATCTCGCCGAACGCGGAGACCACGGTCCGCCGGCCGCGCGTGCTTGGCGTCGGGCTGACGGCGGCGACGTTGGACAGGTTACGCTCGCCGGTCACCAGGTCGGTGAAGGTGTTGGTACCGTTCAGGTTGTCGTCGCGTATGTCAGCCTGCGTCTCGCGGCGGCCCTCGATGCCAATTGCTACGCCGACGTCGCCCGCCGGCACCGCAACAAGCCGCGCGTTTGACAGCTTGAAGTCGCCGAGCGCCAGCGTTGTCTTGCTGCGGCGGGTGAGGCGGAACTGGACGGCATCGACCGTCGCCTGACTGGCCGGTGAGCAGTCGCCGACCGACGGCGTCGCTGAGCATCCGCCGGAGAAGGGATTGTACGCGTCGGGCGTCGACAGTGCGAGATTCTGCTGAAGCAGCGTCATGTTGATCGCGTTCGACCGGTCGGTTGACTTGGCCTCCGAGTAGAGCAGCGCGCTGTCGAAGTCGAAGCTGCCGATCTTGCCGCGGGCGCCGCCTAGGAAACGCGACTGCCAGTTATCCACGTCCACGACCTGTTGGCCGGTATCGACGTAGCGATAGGTCGATAGCCGCACCGGCAGGCCGGCCGCGGGCACGTTCGTCAGCCCGAGGATGCGATTGGGATTGAGCGTGCCGTCGGCAAAGCGCACGGGGCCGAACGGGTTCCAGTAGTTGGAAGCTGGGATGACGATGGTGTTGAGGTTGATCGTGGGCGGCTGGATGCGCTGCGTGTCGGCGCGATAGTAGCCGACTTCGCCATAAAGGGTGAAGGCGTCCGACACGTCGAAGTGCGCGGAGGCAAACGCGTTGTAGCGGTTGAACTCGGGCGTGGTCGTCGTGCCAGGGCGGGTATCGAAACGCTCGTTGCGTAACGCCGTGCCGGTCGCACGGGTGCCGGTGCCGTAACAGACGTCTCCGTTGACGACGAAGGCGCATCCGGGATTGGCGGACGACTGGGTGTGGAACGCGCCCGCCGCGGAGGTGAGCGCCGTGGTGCCGCGGCGGATGGTGCCAGGGCCGCCGACGACGGCCAGGTTGGCCCATGGCGACTGGGTCGCGCGCCCGTCGGGTGTCAGGCTAGCCGAGAAGTCCGGATTGTCGGCGAAGAAGGAGCGAAGGTCGTCCGTGGCCGTATAGTCGTTGTCGGACGAGCGCTGTGCCGTACGCCGCGTATAGTCGAGGAACACCGACACGTTGCCGCGCGCCTCGGCGAAGTTGATCCCGTAAGTGCCGGTGAACTGCAGCTCCTTGCGGCTGGTGCCTTCGGCGAAGCCAAAACGATAGTCTAGGCTGGCGCCGTCGAAGTCGGTCTTGGTGACCGTATTGACGACGCCCGCAACCGCGTCGGCACCGTAGATCGCCGCGGCCCCGTCCCGCAGGATCTCCAACCGTTGCAGCCCCGCGATCGGCAGCGAGTTCGAATTGTAGCCGAGCACGGGCACGTTGCCGTCGCCGGCCTGACTGGTAGGATGCTGGACGAGGCGCCGGCCGTTGAGCAGCACCAGGGTGTTGCCCACGCCCAAATTTCGCAGGTTGATAGAGTTGACGTCGCCCCGCGCGGCGTTGCTCGTCTGCGCATTGTTGGCCTCGTTGAAGGTGACGTCGCCTGCCTGCGGGATGGCGCGAAACAGCTCGTCGCCGGACAGTGCTCCGGTAGCGGCTATCTGATCCTGATCGACGACGGTGACGGGCAGCGCGGCGGTAGAGCTGGCACCCCGGATCTGCGTGCCGACGACCGTGATCTCCGCAGGAGCCTCCGGCTCCTGCGGCGCGGTGACGCCCGTGGTATCTGCCTGCGGCGTACCTTGCGCAAGGCCGGGCACTGTCTCCGTCGCTGGTTGCGGCGGCGGCGTGGCGGCGGGTGGAACCGGCGCGACCTGCGCGTCGGCGCTCTGGGCCGCCAGAATAGAGGCCAGCGCAGTGCCGGCCGCGAGCAGCGGACGAATACGGATCATGGTCACTCTCCCTGTATCGTGGTGGCGGGGGCCAGATCAGCAGCGCGCGCCGCCCGCCCCTCGTTGTTGAGCGTGTTATGCAGGCGCTGGCGGTCGAGTTTGCCCTCCCACCGGGCGACGACGATTGCGGCGACGGCGTTGCCGATGAAGTTGGTAAGGCTGCGGCACTCGCTCATGAAGCGATCGACGCCCAGGATCAGCGCCATGCCCGCGACCGGTACTGTCGGCACAATCGACAGCGTTGCGGCGAGCGTGATGAAGCCCGCGCCGGTTACCCCTGCCGCGCCCTTCGAAGACAGCATCGCGACGACGAGCAGCAGCAGTTGCTGTCCGAGCGTCAGGTCGACGCCCGTGGCCTGCGCGATGAATAGCGCCGCCAACGTCATGTAGATGTTTGTGCCGTCGAGGTTGAAAGAGTAGCCGGTCGGCACGACGAGCCCAACGACGCCGCGGTCGCAGCCCGCCTCCTCCAGCTTAACGATGAGGTTGGGGAGCGCCGCCTCCGACGAGGAGGTGCCCAGCACCAGCAGCAGCTCTGCCTTCAAATAGCCGATCAGGCGCAGGATTGAGAAGCCGTGCGCTCGCGCGACGGTGCCGAGTACGACCAGTACGAACAGCGCCGAAGTCAGATAGAAGGTCGCGACCAGCCCTCCCAGGTTGACGAGGCTGCCGACGCCGTACTTGCCGACGGTGAAGGCGATCGCGCCGAACGCACCGATCGGTGCAGCGCGCATCAGGATACCGACCAGTCGAAAGACGACCTCGCCGAGCCGCTCGACCATCGCCAGTATCGGCGCACCCCGCTCGCCGGTGAGGCTGAGCGCGACGCCGAATAGGATGGCGACGAGCAGCACCTGCAGGATGTTGCCCTGCGTCAGCGCGGAGACGAGCGTGTCGGGGATGATGGCGAGGAGGAAACCGGTCAGCGTCGTCTCATGCGCCTTGTGCGCATAGTCGGCGATCGCGTCGGTATCGAGTGTGCTAGGGTCGATGTTCATGCCCGCGCCGGGCTGGACGACGTTCGCGACGACAAGGCCCACGACGAGTGCCAGCGTCGAGAAGAACAGGAAATAGCCGAACGCCTTGGTAGCGACGCGGCCGACCGTGCGCAGCTCGCGCAGACCCGCGATGCCGCTGACCAGCGTGAGGAAGATTACCGGTGCGATCACCATCTTAACGAGCTTGATGAACCCGTCGCCCAGCGGCTTCAGAGCCTCGCCAGTCGCCGGCCAGACATGGCCGACCACGGCCCCCAGCACGATGGCGGCCAGCACCTGTGCGTAGAGGTGGCTCCAGAACGGCCTGTGCGGCACGATCGTGGGAATGGCGTCCCCCCGCATATCCTCTCCCCGTGGCGCGTTCCCATGGCGGAACGTCGAGGGCAATGTAACAACGATGCAGGCGCGGACCAGCGCGACGGGTGGGAGCCGTCAAGTGATTGATTGGGTTGATATTATGGAGCGGATCGGATGACGGGAACGATGGCGCCATTGCCGGCCGACAGGCCGCTGCGGGCCTCGGCTGTGCGGAAAACCACACACCGCTCCGCGCCGCGTCGCCTGTTCGCGGCGGTCGCGGGTGCGGCGATCGTCGTCGCCGTCCTCGTCTGGGCCGGACTGCGATGGGCGGACAACCGGGCCGTGGCGGTCGGCGACGACCTCGCCTCGGCCGCGGCCACAGGCCACGCCAACCTGCTTGCGAGCGAGCTCGAGAAATTCCGGCTGCTGCCGCTGGTGCTTGCCGAATATCCCGAGCTCGCTGCCGCCTTTCGCGGCGCCCCAGCCGCGCGGCGGCTCGACCGCGATCTCGAATTGCTCGCCAACCGCACCGGTGCGGCCGTCATCTACGCAGTGGATGCGAGCGGCCGGACGGTGTCGGCGAGCAACTGGCAGCGACCGACCAGTTTCGTTGGGCAGCGCTACGGTTTTCGCCCCTATTTCGTCGATGCCATGCGGCGCGGCGCGGCGGAGCTTTTCGCGCTGGGTACGGTAAGCGGCCGTCCGGGCCTCTATCTTGCGCGACGTATCGAGAGGCAGGGTCGCGCGCTCGGCGTTATCGTCGTCAAGGTCGAGTTCGACCGATTGGAGGCTTCGTGGCGGCGCACGCCGGGGTTTACGCTCGCAGTGGATTCGGACGGGATCGTGCTCGCGACCAGCCGGCCCGGCTGGCGCTTCGCGGCGCTGGCCCCGCTGAGCACGCGGCGCCTCGCCGATACGCGGCGCACACTGCAGTTCGGACCCGCGCCGCCCCGGCGGGCACCGGTGACGATCGCGGGCCGGTCCGCACGGGTGCAGGAACCGGCGGCGATTACCACGACCGTCTACCGCATCGCGCGGATCGAATCCCCGCTCGCCGGTGGCATGGTGCTGCACTTCACGCCTCTGGCTCCCGCTGTTCTCGCTGCGAGGAGCCAGGCGCTGCTCGTTGGCTTGGCGGCGTTGCTGGTGTTGGCGATAGCGGGCGCATTGGCGCTGCGATCGGTGGAGCGGCGCCGGCTGCAGATCGCCGCGCGCGAGGAACTTGAGCGGACGGTAGCCGAGCGGACCGGCGAACTCCGCGAGAGCAACAACCGGCTCGGTCGCGAATCTGAGGAACGGCTTGCAGCCGACCGCCGCTACCGTGCGGCGCGCGAAGAGCTGGCGCAGGCGAGCCGACTCGGGTCGCTCGGCCAAATTACCGCTGGCGTCGCGCACGAGATCAGCCAGCCGATCGCCGCAATCCGCGCCTATGCGGAAAATGGCCTCGCCTTCCTCAACCGCGCCTCGACCGATCGGGCTCGGGACAATTTCGACCGCATTGTCGGGCTGACCGAGCGAGTCGGTGTCATCACGGGCGAGTTGCGGGCCTTCGCACGCCGCCGGCCGGGGGAGGATACGACAACCACGGTGGGCCGGGTGCTCGACGGCATGCTGCTGCTGATGCCGGAACGTACGCGCGCCTTGTTGCGCCTGCGTGTCGACGACGCCGTTAGGGACGTGCCGGTTGTCGGTGACCGGATCCGGTTGGAGCAGGTGCTCGTCAATCTGCTTGCCAACGCGGCGGATGCGGCGGCGGATATTACGTCGCCGGTGATCGCGGTCGATGTCGATGACTTCGTGGATCAGGTAACCATTCGGGTTCGCGACAATGGGCCCGGCGTTGCTCCGGCGCTGCGTGAATCGCTGTTCGAACCGTTCGTCACGGGTCGGGCCGACGGCTTAGGACTGGGTCTTCCAATCGCGCGTGAAATCGCACGCGATTATGGCGGAGATCTCGTCATGGTCGACGTGCCCGAAGGAGCGGAATTCGTATTGATGCTGAGGCGCGCGTGAGCAGCGTCGTGATCCTGGTGGAGGACGACACGGCCCTGCGCGAGGCGACCGTTCAGACTTTGGAGCTGGCGGACTTGGCGGTGCTCTCCTTCTCGCGGGCGGAGCCTGCGCTAGCGGAACTCGGCCGGGGCTTTGCGGGCGCGGTCGTGACCGATGTCCGCATGCCCGGCCTGGACGGCTTCAGCATGCTGGCGCGGGCGCGGGACATCGATCCTGACGTGCCCGTGATCCTCGTCACCGGCCATGGCGACGTGCCCATGGCCGTGGCCGCGCTGAAGCAGGGGGCGTTCGACTTCCTGACCAAGCCGTTCGCCGCGGACCATCTGGTCGCCGCCACACGGCGGGCGTTGGAACGGCGCGCGCTGGTGCTAGAGAACCGTCGGCTTCGTGCGGCAGCGGCGGATAGCGAGACCGAGAACCCGCTGATCGGGGTCTCGCCGCAGGTGGCGCGGCTGCGCCGCTCGGTCGATCGCCTGGCGGCGGTCGACGTCGACGTACTGATCGAGGGCGAGACGGGAACGGGCAAGGACCTTGTCGCGCTGCTGCTTCACCGCCGCAGCCGCCGCTCGGCCCGTCCCTACGGCGTCATCGACTGCGCGGCGCTGCCAGCAGACCTGGCCGAGGCCGAGCTGTTCGGCCACATGTCCGACAGCGTGCCTCACAGCCGCGCATCCAAGGTGGGTCGCATCGCGGCGGTGGCGGGCGGCACGCTGGTCCTCGACGGCATCGACACGCTGT
>Ga0182215_1000242_pt1 | contig 10502 bp, 12 predicted proteins | sample G5R1MG_24_FD_128404 | JGI IMG/M metagenome (GOLD analysis project Ga0182215, IMG submission 128404) | Switchgrass phyllosphere microbial communities from Michigan, USA - G5R2_NF_03OCT2016_LD1 MG | ecosystem: Host-associated > Plants > Phyllosphere > Phylloplane/Leaf | place: USA: Michigan... | reverse complement strand
GGTATAATTCATCAAAGACACGTGGGGTACATTGTCTGCGCAAGTGGCCAGGTGAAGCTACTCACTGAAGTCAGATCCAACATAGCATAGTACTGGAGTCTCATTGAAATGGGAACGGTGACAATAAAGTCAGGACAGACTTTGAATTGTGCAGTAGAACAGGCAAGAAGTCGATTGGAACACATACAAAACGGGCATTCTGAAGGCAAGTGACGACCTCGTCTGGCAGGCCGTTGGACATGGTCAGTCGGAGAGCTGTCGAATCCAGGTATGGACAATGAGCGCTGTGGACGTATCGCCAGTTCGGGCGTATGTTCTCGTGGAATGCACGCCGCCTGAACAAAGGGGTGGTCAAAATTGGGTGTGGCGTAGTGGGAGGACAAGAGGGGATGATGGCATGACGTTGAGGCCGTCTGCGCAGACCCTGGTCGGCGAGCGATCCTTGGAACTCCGCCTCCAACAAAGAGACGGTAAACGTCAAGGACCGACGGTTGCAAACACCACATTGCCCGCCATGGCCGCCCCACCTACCATTCTTCCTGTGGACAGCACCGACAGCCTGGGCCCAGAAATCAACAACGCCTCGGCTCCGACGGATGAGGGCACGTCGAAATTACCTGGCGATGGCCCAGCGCCGTCATCACCCGACCAGCGGGTCGCGCCGCAAGACCTGCAGACACAACAACGGGTGCGCGATGTCCTGCACTCAGACATCGGCGTCATCACACTACTCAGCCGCCTCAAGGCCAGCATCGCAAGCGCCCGAGTCAGGAACCTCGACCTCGGGTGCACATCGACACTGACGCGTCTGGCAGGACTTCTCCAATTTCCTCAAGCGGCGCGGCGCATTAGAGGAAGAGCATGCTGCCAGTCTCAAGAAACTGAGCCGCCTCACCATTGATGCGGTGCGCAAGTCAGATGCCCGCCACGAAAGCTACCAGACGCAGTTCGAGCAAGTCCTCCATGCGCACGAGCGCATCGCCGATAATGGCACCCAGTATGGTCTTGCCCTGCACGCAATGCACGAGAACTTACTGCAGCTGGCCAACAAGATGGACGCGAGCCGCAAGACATGGAAGAATCAAGGATTGGCCGCGGAGACCAAAGTGCAGGATGCTGAGAGGCTGGCAGAGAAGGCCAAGGCCAAGTACGACCAGCTGGCGGAAGACCTGGACCGCGTGAAGACGGGCGACACAGGTGCAGGCAGGAAGTTCGGTCTCAAGGGTCCCAAGTCGGCTGCCCAGCACGAGGAAGACTTGCAGCGCAAAACACAGGCAGCAGACCAGGACTACGCCAGCAAGGTGCAGACGGCGCAGATGTCGCGTAAAGAGCTGGTGGCGACTCTGCGACCCCAAGCAGTCGCGGCGCTCCTGGATTTGATCAAGGAGACAGACGCTGCGTTGACGATGGAGATGCAAAAATACGGTGAGCGTACCATTGTACCCTACAACCCCCCACTAACAAGAGCAGCATCCTTCAACGAGAAGCTTGTCGTGAACAACGGCCAGGTTGTCAGCCCACAACCGCTCAAAGACAGCAGCGCTCTGGCCCCTTCTAGCATGAATCAGCTCATACACCGGATCAACAACGACAGAGATTTTGACGAGTTCATACTGGCCAATGCATCCAAGGCACCTCTGGCCAGGTCTGAGCTACAGTACGTCAAACACCCCACGCAGGCACCGACACAGTCACATCCGACATCGTCTCCAGCTATGGGTGGGGTCCGACGTCCCTCGCTATCAATACAGAGCCAGCCACCACCGACCTTTGCTGTTCAACCAGACGGGATTCCTCCGTCGTCCATACAACAGGTGCCTTCGCACTTGGAGTCTGTACACCAGCCGAGTTTTCCCAGCTATTCACAGCAGCCAACTGTTTCGTCGCAAACACTACACGCTCAGGCACCACCACATGGTAATTCCGCCTACTCACCGGTCACTCAAGCTCCCTACCCGCAAGCTGACCATACACGAGGTCCAATGGGACAGGCTACGGCACAGCAGAGCAGTGGCGTCCTTTATAACAGCTCCCCGGCTCCTGTTGCCCCTGTGTTTGGCATAACGCTCGAAGATCTATTCCGCCGTGATGGCTCTCCTGTACCCATGGTGGTTTATCAGTGTATCCAGGCAGTAGACATGTACGGTCTGGAGGTTGAAGGGATTTATCGAATTCCTGGCACCTCAACCCATATCCAGCAAATGAAGGCGCTGTTCGACAGTGGTATGTTGTTCCCTATGCTACGAAATGCCAACACAGTGCTGAAGCTCTCCAGATGCCTCTCAAGTCGACTTTCGAAATCCAGAAACATTCCAGCACGATGTGAACAGTGTTGCCGGCCTCTTGAAGCAATTCTTCCGGGAGTTGCCAGACTCGCTGCTCACCCGCGAGTCTTACAGCAAATACATCGATGCAGCACGAATTGAGGACGATACCATGCGCCGGGACTCGATGCACGCGCTGATCAACGCACTGCCCGACCCCAATTACGCGACTCTCCGTGCCCTGCTCCTTCATTTGCATCGCGTACAGAAATCGTCAGAGGTGAACCGCATGAGTACTGCGAACTTGGGAATTTGCTGGGCGTAAGTCTCGTTCGTTCCATCCTCGTTGCCCTGACTAACTCGGTGCAGGCCATCCATAATGGGACCTCACACAGGTAACAACATGGCAGACGCTAGCTTGCAAGCTCGTGTAATCACCACCATGCTCGACAATGTTCTGCAGATATTCGATGAGGACTAGTCTTGCATGGCCGCGTTATTGGACTTGGACTTGTGATGTAGGCACCTACTTGAGCTACAGAGCGTGGCGCGCGCAGCATTCTCATCAATCTAGCGCGACTTTTGCCGGACACGGTCGTGAGGATGAAAGGCATTGCTGTATTCTGGAGTCTGGGGGCGGCAGGCAGCTGCCAGGGGCATAGCAGTACGAGCACATTCGAAGTACCCGTGTAGGTAGCGAAGAGTGGGTAGACTTCCCATCACATCCGCCTACTTGGTCATTGAAGCGGGAGAGAGTGGGGTACGCTTGCCCCAGACAATCCTTTTTGGGTAAAGCGCAGTGGCCCGACAGGGAGAGCTCCACTTGTTGTGAGGGGAAGCTCGCTCCATCCCGCACGTACCCCAGCCGCGCCGCTGGGCAGATCAACGGCCCACTTCTGCTGCCGGTTGCGTCGGTCGCTGGCACTCAACTCTTGTCCTTGCGTCACCGTATTTGAGATCACGACGAAACCCTCTGCGGCGATTCACTATGCTCACACGTCGAGTATGTGCTGGTGGACTGCGCAGTCTGAAGTCCGCACAGTGTGTACCCAGTGCAACTGTGCGGTCCTTCGCTGCCAGCCCTTCTGCACAAAAGTCATTTCGTGCTGCAGCCCTGGGCGACATCACGCTCGACAGCGCAAAGAGCTTCCATGAGAAGCAAAAGGAGTTCCGCGATGGCCTCGTCGCCGCTCAGCAGCGCAAAGAGCAGGAAGAAAGTGCGTAGCCTGTCTCCAGCGCCCCGGAACGAAGTCCTACCTTGGCAACTACTGACATTTGGGATGGCAGGAAATGCTCGTGCTCTCGAGCACGAGAGCGGCCAGAAGAAGAGTGGGAAACTGTCCTCGCTTATATACGGTACGCCCGAGGGACGCGAGCTCGACAAGGATATTGAACGCAGTTTCTCTCAGGTCCTGGCTCGCGGCAAATACGTCCACTCCATTGTCTTCCACGAGGTCAAGCCAGACAAGGTCGATGAGTACACACAACTCGTGGGCAGCTGGTACTCCCAGGTGGCATCCATTCCTGAAAACAAGGTACATCTCGTAGGGAGCTGGAGGACGGAGGTGGGTGATTGCAACACGTTCGGTAAGATGCCTCTCCCTCCAAGATCAGTTCACCGCCTGACACGCATGCCAATTAGTACATATCTGGGAATACCGAGGATATGAAGGCTATCACCAGTCCTTGCACAACATCCAATCCCACGCCGACTTCCCAGCATTCGATGCGAACCTCAAGGGACTGATCAGCGCGAAGAACACGTCCCTCATGCAGGAATTCTCCTTCTGGCCCACAACACCCCCGCGTCAGCTGGGTGGCATCTTCGAACTCCGCTCGTACACCTTGCACCCAGGAAATCTCCTTGAATGGGAAACCCACTGGCGACGCGGCTTGAAGGCACGTCGGGAGGTTATGGAGGGTGTTGGCGCATGGTTCGTGCAAATCGGGGATTTGAACACGGTGCATCATCTATGGCAATTCGCCAACCTGGAGGAGCGAAAGAAAAGGCGTGAGCAGAGCTGGAATCAGGAGGGGTGGGGAGAAACGGTGCACAAAACCGTGCCGCTCATTCAAACCATGAAAAGCAGGATTCTGACGCCTTGCTCGTGGAGCCCAGTGGCGTGAGTCTGGACTCGAAAAGGTCTCGACGGGAAAGGCTAGAAGTCAGACGATGATATACCCATGTTACTTGGCCGGACCATCTGTGTGCTCCTGTGCGCAGGATCAATCGATCGAGCCTGTTCGTTGAGAACAAAGTACATAGGGCCATAATGTAACAGATGTGCATCCAGTAGTACGTTGTCTTTTCGGCTTGTGGACTTCTCGAAGCTGGCAACAGGCTGTGACGTGACAAGGGAAGGCCCGACGTCATAAAGCTCAGACCACGTTTCCACACTCGCACGCGCACGCACATGCACCGAGCATCAAATGTTTCTTCCTGCACAACAACAGCAAGACAAGACACATCCCACAGCGACGGGTCCTGCTATTACCCCAGGAAAGCTCCATCACCATGGTATACATTCGCCAGGACAAGCTGCCCAGGCTCAAAGAGTACAAGTATTCTGGTGTTGATCACAGTCTACTTTCGCAATATGTCCTCAAGCCCTTCGATAACAATGTCGTTATCAAATGCTTTCCCATCTGGATGGCGTACGTTTGGCCAGATCATCACAAAAGGACATAGCTGACATGAATTAGGCCCAACCTTGTAGGTGCCGAACGGATTCACGAATGCTTGTGGACGATCCTTTGCACGAGTGCTTACCCTGCCTAGATCACACTCTCCGGATTCGGATTCGTCGTCGCCAACTTCCTGACGTTGCTTTGGTATACACCAACACTAGACCAAGACTGCCCGCGGTGGGTCTACGCCAGCTGGGCCATCGGCCTGTTCTTATACCAGACATTCGATGCCGTGGACGGAAGTCAGGCACGGCGAACACGCCAAAGTGGACCCCTTGGCGAGCTCTTTGATCATGGCGTTGATGCAATCAACACTACCCTGGAAGTCTTGTTGTTTTCCGCAACGATGAACCTGGGACAAGGATGGAAGACGCTGCTTACGCTCTTCGCTTGTACGTCGCCCAAGCCCCCAGCTGTCTGAATTGGAGATCTGACGAGGAATAGCGTCTCTCACCTTTTATGTCCAGACGTGGGATGAATACCATACACATACCCTGACCCTTGGTGTAGTTTCCGGACCTGTAGAGGGTATATTAACCCTTTGCATCATATATGCGACCACGGCCTTCCTTGGAGGAGGCAGCTTCTGGCAACGTTCCATGCTTGAGAGTGTTGGGTTAAAAAACTATAGCTACATTCCCAATTCCTTGTATAATCTGGCTTGGAATGAATGGTACATGGTGTACGGCAGTGTTATACTTGTCTTCAACACTGTCTCAAGGTAAGTACAGGGCAAGTCTAAGTGGATGGAACCAACGCTCATGATAGTACAGTGCTCAAAATGTTATGAAAGCACGCCGAGCTCGAGGCCAGCAGACCCGCTCTGCCCTGGTGGGACTGCTCACCTTCTTTGCCGCCTGGGTCCTCATCGTTGCGTATCTCTACCTACAGCCTGTCATCCTCCATCATCATTTGGTGCCCTTTATCTTCTACGCTGGACTTATCAACGCCTACTCCGTCGGCCGCATGATCATTTCGCATCTCACCAAGTCACGCTTCCCTCGTGGCAACGTGCTCATCTACCCCTTGATTTACGGCGTTGTCGATTCACTTGGTCCGTGGTTGCAGCAGCACATTGGCGTGGGGTGGCCGAGTGCGTTGGGTAATGATGTTTACCAAGTCGCGTTTGTCTTCATGTGCGTAGGCCTGGGGGTAGGCGTTCATGGTAGCTTCGTGGTTGATGTTATCTGGACGATATGCGACTATCTTGACATTTGGTGTCTTACCATCAAGTATCCGCATGAACCAGAGGATGCCAAGAAGGCACAATAGATGGGTGGGCTAGCAAATCCAGGTACTGAAAAAAAAAATTGCGATAGTTTCCCGTATTCTATCAGACGTTCTTTCCATGACTGATTCTATTTATACGCCCAAAGTTGCGAAGAAATTGAATCCTGCGATGATTGCTGCGGTCCATGCCAAGACTTCATTTGTCGCGGACCTCCGCATTTCCTCCGCAATATTTATTGATGCCTAGGTACGTGCCCAATGACGCACCAGAATCAAAGACGCCCGTATGGCTGCCACGCATAGCAACCTCGCTGTCACCCAAGACGGTGAGGCGTATAACAAGCTTTCTCGGCCTGTCGATTATCTTACCTCGACTGCACCCCTCCTGCCACCGCTGTCTCCTTTTACGCGACCCGCTGGACAAGCGTACAAACGAAAGCGCGGACGAGACGATGGCGCGACTGGAAGCAAGCGAATGAGAGATGAATATGATATGCGCGCACAACTGCCCGGGCCTGATGACGATGCGGTATCTATTGGAGAGCCAACCGACGAAGCACTGGCATATCTGCGCAGCGTCCGGTAAGTAAGCTATTGGGCTGCCACCGACACGGAAAACTTCGTTGATACTGACACCCCAGCTTACGGTCATGATATAGATCTGAGGCATCGATGATTCCGCCACTTCTGGCCGCCCCCGCTGGCAACGAGATCAACGACGTGGACGAAGGGTGCTCATCCTACGATGCAGTAGCGAACATGGACGGTGCGGTCTACAAAGACGGTGTCTGGATTGCTCTGGATGCTGAGGCTCCGACCGATGATGACGCAGCGGAGCCAGATGGGCGTCACTCTGCACTCCGACCGCAGCAAAGCTACTATGAGCTACTTCTCGCACGCTTTCGGTCTTTACGCACCAAACTCGTCGAGTCCAGCTTCCCGGTTGTGGATGCCAGTGCATCAGAGTCTCACAAAAAGCCCGATAGCAGACGGGCTTGGCTAGACACGATCGATAGGGGCTATCCGACCTCAAAACACATTAGCCAGCTTGATGAGTCAGATCTATTCCAGGCCCTTGAGGCTTGTTCTCTGTCGCTAGGCCGATCCACGAATCTATCTCGCGAAAAGAGCTGCTGGATATGGACTCTTCTAGCGTTGGCAAGCGATGCTGGCACTTTGAATAACAATTTGATCAGTAAAATCAGACAACTGGGGCTGCAAGCCGGTCGGTTGGGTGCAAGGCTTCGACAGGAAGCTGCCGATCAAAACCACATGGACACAGGAATCGAGGGCGATCATCGCTCCGATGCTTTCCACGACGCTCCAGATTGCAGCATACGAGACGACACTGCACACATAAACGTCGCCAAACTTCTGGATTGCGAATCTCCACGATCCGAGCGCAACGGCCATGAACAGGACGGCGAGGCGGATCGTCAGAAACCGGATGCTACATTGGCTGGGGAGGACGACGGGAACGTCCAATCCCTCGAGCAAGCCCGCGCGCGCTTGCTTGCGCAACTGGGAGACCGCTTAGTAACTTCGGGGGGAGTTCCGCAAGAAGAAGAAGAAGGAGAAGGAGAAGAGGGCGTAGCTGCACAAGTCTCGGAAGAGTCACTGGAGCACGAGGTGCCCCGCCATGATGCGACGGACTGGAACACCAGAGCCACCGTCGACATGATCTTGACCGTGGTTGCAGAGTGCTACGGACAGCGAGATTTGCTGGCGAATCGAGTGGCTTGGTGACGGCGGCGGACAGGCTGTGCGAATGACGGATGAAGGACCAAATACCCACCATACAGCGAACAGGCCAACCTCGTAACCAGGCAATTGAATTATTTTACTGCGTCCACTTTTGCCGTGACATCGGTATGCACGGACCATGGCTCTCAATCACAGAGTCCAGATGCTGCTGCACTCGCGCCGCTTTGACTCACCTTTCTGCTCATGCGGCTCATTTCACCCCACTTCCGCCCCGCGTTCCTCCAAAAAGTTCTTCGACACACCTTGAAGTCCGCGACCACTCCCCTCCCGTGTTCCTACCGCGCCGCACCCCGCCGTCTTCTCTGCGCCCCGTCCTTGCCCTCCATCGATGACGATATGGGCAAAGAAGACAAATCCAGCAAAGGCTTCAACTTGAAGGTGCCCAAGGGCACGCGCGACTGTGCGCATCCCATGGCCGGCACGCGCAACTTGCCCTGCTGACGTTGGCAGGGACTGGTGAAGATGCCGCTCTGCGCGACCGCCTGTTCCAGACGGTGACGGACGTCTTCAAGCGCCACGGTGCGACGACGCTCGACACGCCCGTGTTCGAGCTCAAGGAGATACTGAGCGGCAAATATGGCGAGGACTCCAAGCTCATCTACGATCTGCAGGACCAAGGGGGCGAGTTATGTTCGCTGCGCTACGATCTGACCGTCCCGCTTGCCCGATGGCTCGCCATGAACCCCAGTGTGCAGAGCTTCAAACGCTACCAGATTGCCAAGGTCTACCGCCGCGACCAGCCCGCCATGACCAAGGGTCGCATGCGCGAGTTCTACCAGTGTGACTTTGACATTGCCGGCTCCTACGATGCCATGATCCCCGACGCAGAAGTGCTCAAGATTGCAACTGATGTCTTCGACGCGCTTGGCTGGGACTCGTACACAATCAAGATCAACCACCGGAAGATTCTTGATGGCATATTCAAGGCTGCCGGTGTCCAAGAGCAGCTGATTCGTCCAATCAGCTCGGCCGTCGACAAGCTCGACAAGGTAGGCACTGATGCGCCACGGTAGCGACGGGCCCAAGGATGTGCTGATTCGTTGCTAGCTGCCGTGGTCCGACGTGAAGAAGGAAATGGAGACCAAAGGCCTTGCGCCTGAAATCGCAGACAAGATTGGTGGCTGGGTGCAGCGAAAGGGCGGCGACGACATCATCGAGTTCCTCAAGACGGACGAAACCTTGTCCCAGTCGGAAGATGTTGGCAAAGGTGTACAGGACATGGAGTTGCTATTCGCCTATTTGGATGCCTTTGGTGCGCGAGCGAGGGTTTCGTTCGATCTTACCCTTGCCCGAGGATTGGATTACTATACGGGCGTCATCTACGAGGTCGTTACCGAGGGCTCTGCGCCTGAAACAAAGGGCAAGCAGCAAGAAGTCGGCGTAGGAAGCGTGGCGGCTGGCGGCCGGTACGATGAACTCGTCGGTATGTTCAGCGGCAAGCCCATTCCTTGCGTCGGCATCTCTTTCGGCATCGATCGAATCATCACCATCATGAAGGCACGCGGACAGTCGACCCAGCGCGCCAAAGACGTCGATGCCTTTGTCATGGCCTTTGGCGGCAAGGGCTTCACGGGCATGTTGACGGAGCGCATGCAGGTCGTGCAAGAGCTGTGGGCTGCCGGCATCAAGAGCGAGTTTTCCTACAAACTGAAACCCAAACTGCCGCAGCAATTCAAGCAGGCCGAAGCGGCGGGTGTTCCGCTCGCCGTCATTCTCGGCGAAGACGAATTAAAGGAGGGCAAGGTCAAGATCAAGGTCCTGGGCATCAAGGATGAGAACAATCCGGAAAAGGACGGTGTGCTGGTGGAGCGGAGAAACATGGTCGAGGAGCTTCAGAGGAGACTGGCCGAGTTGTCCTGAGCGAAGCCGGCGCTGGTGGCCTGGAAGACACCAAATCAAAAGATACCCCATAGACGGTTGCCTCACAAGTTGCCTTACAAGTTACAAAAAGCTGGCGAAAGCCCTCGATAATTTCGGGGCTGGTAGAGATGAGCGTTCAGCCATGTGATAGTGATCAAATGTCGGTTTCTGGACGAGGCCAGCACGCCCATTCGGTAGCCATGTCCAAATCGGCTTGAATGAAATCGAATTGAGGAGGCTTTGTCTATATGCTCTATCTAGTTCACAATGCAGGCCTAGTAGCCGTCCTTGCCCCATTTGTTCCAGTTGTCGTGGAGATGCTAGCAGCGTCAGTACCTGTCGGCCACCTCGACGACCGTAGGTAAACATACCCGGGGGAGCGTCACGTTGGGGACAATGACGACGTTCAGAGCCGAAGGTGCATCCTTCTTGATGCTCGTGTCGCCGCCGGGGTGGTACTGGTACGGGCCCTCTCCCCCCGACTGCTTCCACGGCTCGCTGTGTTCTGCCTTGGCAACAGCTCGCTCCGAAGAGGCGCTGGTGGGCGAACGGGCTGGGGTGGATGTCAGTACAGGCGTGCGCAGGTGGGTGGGTAGCTCGCCCCGTGGTACGCGTACACATGTGCCAACCTGCAAGACCGAATACGCCGCTCATGATTGCCATGAGCACCTAAAGCCCAATTAGCTGTCTCGTGCT
>Ga0182215_1000234_pt1 | contig 10585 bp, 2 predicted proteins | sample G5R1MG_24_FD_128404 | JGI IMG/M metagenome (GOLD analysis project Ga0182215, IMG submission 128404) | Switchgrass phyllosphere microbial communities from Michigan, USA - G5R2_NF_03OCT2016_LD1 MG | ecosystem: Host-associated > Plants > Phyllosphere > Phylloplane/Leaf | place: USA: Michigan... | reverse complement strand
TCTCCTCGTCGGTAGATAGTTCTTTATTAAGACCAAGATAGCCGAGCAGCTCGTAATATTCATGCCACTCCAGATACAAACGACCTGCGAAGATGCCCAACTCGACTGTCAGCCAGGCTGGGGCAACAAACTCGGCTGGAAATGGAGGAATGGCGTGATAGTCAAGGTGATTGAAGTGGAGCATTCTTCGAGTGACTGGCGCAGAGTACGAGATCAGATGTACATGAAAGCCTATGCCCAAGCTCGTGCCATCGCGCAAGATTGGGATGAGCTCATTGGCTTCTTCGGGACTCACAACAAGAGCACTCTGACTGATAGAACCCCACAAGATCCATTGCGGGGCCCGTAAATAATTATCGGTGGGTATCTGCATCTCGACCGTCTGCATGAACTGCACGGATACCCAGAGCTTGGACTGGGATATGTTGACGCAATGTTTCCGCCCCAGTGCTGTGCGTCCAAGTACCGTAAACATGGGGTGGTAGGCATCACTGCCGGCGACCACCCTGCCAAACTTCGCGAAGTGATAGACATCCTCGTGAAGCTTCTTGTATTTCAAAGGCATCAGGTGGATGGCCTGTTGAACCTCCCGGACATTCTCCACTTCAATCTCTACTTCGCGCTCCGTTTCACGCTCCTGCTCAATCTCGACCTCCTCGAGTGCTGAGGCGTGGACTGCTGAGCCACGATCTTGGAAGTGTGCCTTACGACGTTGCAGCTCTGTGGCAATACGTTGTAGCGAGGATGGCAATTCCGAGGTAGTGCTACCAGCTCCGCGCTGGCGCTTTGGTCCGTACAGTTGCTTGAGCGACATCGACTCCTTAGTTTGTACCGCTTCTAGAAACTCTTCTCGTTCCCTGGGATCTTCGAGATAATTTGGGTTCTTCAATCGGGCATGCTGTTGCTGTATGTATTGCGACGCCTGGGAGAAGAAACATGGCTCCAATTGCTCGATTGCATCGCATGTTTGGCCAAACACCCATCTTAAAACATCCCCCGAATCTGGCTGGTAGTGCTGTTTCTCCTGTAGTCGATCTAGGATACCCTGGTGTACCTCGAGCGGAGAGAAGAACGTAATCGACTGTGTCTGCCCTAGCAGTCGAAGGCGCATGCTGGCCTGAACCATGGCATCTTTAGTAAGACTTTGACCCAGCGTCAATGCAGCGGTCGCATGAACAGGTAGCTTCAGATCCGTCCCGCGGCAATGTACCTCGTCCAGATAAACCACACATTGTTCGAGGTTGTCAGCGAAAGGAGATGCTAGCAGTGGTACACGCTTGAGACCGCGATACGACGCCCATGCCCTATGATCCTCGTCAAAAAACACTGCGGCCACGGCTTCGGTATCTTTGTCAAGCCAAGCTTTTGCAAGCTCCTCATTCGAATGCTCTAGGATCTGCGCACCCGCGTCTAGCAGGATTCTGATCCGCCTGGGCTGGCTACCGGTGGATTGAGCGTATCGAAAAGGGTTAGCAAGTCTCTCCAAGAGATCAAGTTCCGTCCACCGCTTCCCGTCAACCACGTGAGCCATGCGCACGTATGAAGAATTACGTGGCGCCAATAGGTAGTATGGTACCTCCGCATTCGTGTGAGCGAGCTGTGGGAGATCTGCTTGTTTGATTAACATTGGTAGCTGATGCCTGGAGTCGTTCGTGCCAGAGAATCCTGTAACCCGACAGGATTGGTTCCGGACTGACATTGAGGGGAACAAGTCCCAGCCAGATGCCTGCAGCTTGAGTTTGAATGTTTTCGCGTACTTTGGAAACACAAAGTTGTTCAGATAAAAGTCCACCAGAAACGCGTTGGATCGGATGGTTTGATACAACTCAAATAACTGTCGTGAGTCCTCAGTATTGATTGCCGCAAAATCCTCGAGCTCGTTAGGTATGTCAACGCCTTTGGGGAACCACTTCTGATATTCCACGCTGGGCTCATCCGCCTTGGTTAAGTGTTCAAACGCTTGCTTGAACTGGGCTGGAGTTAAACCTTGATAGTAAAACGATAAACAAGTTAGCAATATGGCAACGTCAGGGTGACCCCATTCAGCCGTTGGCGACGCCACGCCCTTTGCAAGATAGGGTACAGCCACCGGCGCCCGCATAGCATGAAGCCCATATTGAACGTTCCATCGCTTTTTCAAAGTGGAAATCAAGATACGATGTACGAATAGTCCTCTGAGAAGATTAACCGTTCGCATCACACTGTGCTTGTCCTGCAAGAACGAAGTTACCCTTGAGATAACCAAACTCGCTACAGCAGGACTTGAAATGTACGATTCGATGCTTTCTCTTATATCCTGAGGATATTCTGAGCATGGGACAATTGTGGGGGTTTGTCCTCGGCATATAATCTTGATTAATAAATCCAGAAGATAGTCCTCAGCATCCTTGCGAAGGAAGTAAACCAGAGGAAACCCGTCAACACCCCGCTTAACGATCTCAATGCTGCGAGGAAAGCGACACTGTACAGCAAGGATATGATCATTTACCAGGTGAAGTAGCGATTGTGCCACTTGCCAACGTATTGGGTGTCCATCCACAGTGCTCTGAGTACCAGATGGAAAAATGAGTTGAGTCTTGATGGCAAGAGAGACATCGCATTCGTCGAGCACATCCCTAGCATAATTGTCCAACCAGTCCTGGATCTTGATCATGACCGAAGCTTGTTCAACCCGGTTGTCGCAAAGTTGTTGTATGCCATCAAGCTTGAAGGAAAGTATATGCTCAGGGAGTGTGAGCATGACTCCACACCGATTCCTCATCTGAACTTGCAGATTGCCGTATAGCTGCATTAATTTGATTTCTGTCGGCGTCTTCCGTGAGAATGGAAGATGCATGATATCGCGATTCGCTAGACCACCCAGTTTGGCCTGCAGGACCTGCGCAGATTGTAACAGAAGAGCACGAGGCACTACGATCCGCGCAAGATTCATCCGATCAGCTAGCGTAGCAGCGACCATGGCTAGATGAGTTAGTCCCAGGAAACCGTTGCTATGTAGGTAGAGACTTACGTAGAATACAAGAGGTCTTTCCTTTTCCCATCAGGAGTTGGAGCACCGAATTCTCGCCTGACGTCGAGCCTATTGTTGCAAGAGCCACCTGTACTTGCTCCTCACGAAGCAGGTGATTACCGTCAATCTCTATGAGAAGCCAATCAGGATAGTCCATGGGATCCCAGTTTGTATGGCCTTGATTTGCCCACTCGTCCTTTTCTTGCTGATTTCGTCGCCGCTTCTGGGCATCTTGCAGTCGGAGGAGGTGTTGCAACCGGGTGATCGCAAGTCCTAGTGCTACGAGTTTACCTTTGAAAACCTCCCCGAAAGAGTTGATTGAACTGATTTGCAGTTGAGAGAGTAGTTCCACGTTTGTTGATCTTGGCCACAAGTCAACCGATTGGAGCCATTTTGCTTGTGGGTAGTTGGCTCTTAGACTCTCTTGGATGCGGCCCGCCACTGCAATTACATGATATTTTGCTGCCCCGATGTCCGCTGACACAATTTGACGATATGTAGCGTGGAATTCATGGCTTTTACCTTTCAGGTATTCTTCGAGAGCATCGATACTGGTTCCTAGCTCTTTTGCATAACGACACTGTACGAATGAGCTTGGATCCTTGAAACCAGCTGTAATAGCCCGAAGCTTGCTAATCTCAGAGGGTGTGGAGATGAGTGGCTTTGGATTTAACAAACGGGGAACCTGACTGTTCATTGATCGGGCAGAATAGACGTCAAACGGACCCACCAATCGCCGCGGAATGTTATTATCGATAGCTTTCACTGCACTCGCATATGGTCTCGCTGATGTAATCTGCAATTGGGGCAGTTTGAGGACTTCGCGGTCCTGGACGGGCTGTTGTAAGAGATTCAGCAATGACAGGTTGTCTCGTTGCTTATCTCTGATCGGATACGTGATTTGAGGCAATGCAGTGCTGAATGCACTGTGGTCTACTTCGTCATATTTAGCGCTACGTTGGACTGCCACCGCGCTGCGCCAGAGAATCTTTTGAACCTTCTCGATGTATCGAGCAAGTTCGTGGTTTCGTGTTAGACGTTCCCACTCAGGTTCCACGTCATTGATAGCCTCGGTAACATCTAGATATCTGGTATCTATACTTGCGAGCTCCACTTTGTTGATATCGGGATTAGGCCACTGTTCGCGAATAGAATCGGCCAACAGAACACAGCTCCTCTCCACACGTGGCTGGTGTAGACCCTGAGCTATGATAAGTTGTGAACGCTTCTTGAATCCTGTCTCCAGAAAGGGCATCTTCGCCCTTTCCATGAAGGAGACAAGATATGAACTCGGGGGTGCTCCGTCATCACGGAAGTGGTGATATCCCGGATATTTCGGTTGCGTGAGATTTCGCAAATCTGGTATAGTCGCAAAGCTAACAAGCATGCGAATCAACTCTATATTTGCATCGTCCGAGAATGCCATTGTGCCGAACAGATATGTAAGGCTGAAACGGTTGCTGATATTACAGTCTAGTGCCCTCCGAGCAAGCGCCCCCCACTCCGCCTTGATGTCGACCCCAAGATGATCGGACAATAAAATCTTTCGGTAGTATTTGTCATAACCACCAATGAAGTGAGAGTCATGAAGCAGTGACGACAAAGTGGGTTCATCGACCGATGATGGCTGCCACATGAGTAACTGCTTCGCTACTCCAAGAACGTTCTCATGACCGGGCCCAGATGCTCGCGCGTCGCGTGATCTGTACACCTCAGTCTTCGTTTTCAATCTAGACATATTGGCCAGTGACAGCGCCCGATTGGCGAGATGGCTGTCGCACCGAGGTAAATTGGCCAGCGGTGATGGCTGCTGATCTGGAGAGAATTTGGAAAGGTGTAAAGACCTCTGCAAAATCTTTGTAATCGAATCCAGGTACCGGTCGTCTTGCATATGAACCGTAAGCTCCGGATTCCATGCGACTGTTTCCATACATCTCAATTCCTTGGGATAATAGCCTCGCTCGGGTGATAGTTGTGCTAGATGCTGCAAAATCGTGATCTCATAAGATGACAGTGGCTTCCAAGGCTGATATGAACCTGTTTGGAGCAGGTATAGCGCCTCTTCCTTTCCAGTACGCCCGGTAAGATTGTCTGGAATGAAATGGGATGTGTAGGCATGAAGGAGTGCTCTTGTATACAAAAGTTTCGGTTCTGGCGGGCATTCTACGCGCCCCAGTGTTTCGTTCAAGCCGAATTTTAAGAAGACACCTATTTCTTTTTCGATGTCAATCGTAACATGCGTGTGATTTTTCGTTACTTTCAACAGCCCATAGGGTATTAGAATACTCTTTTGGTGGCGATTGGCAGCGGACTGAATAATGATCTTGCTTCTCAGTCCGTGCCAGGTTTTGGCGTCTTGATCCTGTGAAATAATAGCACCCAAGCCCCGCGATTGCAGTAATCCACTATTATTGACATAGAAATTAAGTTCTAGTCGCTTCAGATCTGCTACTACTTGCCCGTCTCTAGTTGTCGAGGCATGCACCATGATCTGAGACGGTTGCTCGAAGTATTGGAAAATATGTGCGACGCTCTGTGCTAATTCACTGGTAGGCTCCAGCAACGTAGCTTCACATCTACCACCTGGACGTCTCACTGCTCGATAGTGGCCGGATGTTGCTGGACGCCTTGATGGATGCCATAATAACCACCAGTTTCCTGGCTTTGAAGCCCAAGCATCCTTGCGACGGGCCTCGACATTCCCATTGTACACGTTTATCCAGTGGAAACAATCCTTGATCAAGGGTTCTGGCAGATCAAGTAATGATTCATTCGTGCTAAAGGTCTCCGGGGTAACGTACTCAAGTAGTTGATTACAATGAAATACGCGTACTATCAGACTACCGCGACGGTATCCAAAATGAACACGATGTCCATTCTTGAATGTGTCCGACATGGTGAATTGCATTCCCTGTAGGGGTGAGGGGAATACCGTGGGATTACGGTGATTGAATAAGCGGATATAGTCTCTGTGCGTGCGAATATCCAGCGGTAAGGATCCCATCTCTTTTCCATTAATGAGAAGATTTCCGTAAACATAGTTATAGTGCAGGTAGTGTGAACTGTCTTCCATTGTTGAGGTCACTTGGAGAAGCATCCACCACGTGCCCGGTATATGCTTCGTGCGCACGTCATGCTCCTTCGGAATTTGCCATAATGCGTCTATGGCATCAATGAGCGATTGAGTATCGTCCAAAATAGCTTGCTTAATTTCCTCGCGCATCTCATAGGCAAAGACAATATCCTGTACCAAGATATTCCGCACATTATGTGGCATAGATTCGAAAGAGCCGGTCAAATTGTACTGCAGAGATATGGACGCGTCGATGAAGTGACGAAGACTTCTCGGGGTGAATGAAAATTGCTGTAAGTGCATGGTGCGCTTGCATAGCACCGATGCCAAGATTGCGGATTGATAAAGTTTAGGATCTTCTGTTACGATCATGTGCAGCTCAGCTCTCCAGTCGCTTGTGATTTGGCGGGCGTACTCCAAGAGCCCTGCCGCTTCACGTACCGAGGGTTTTGGAGCAAGTGACATTACCTTCAGCAAGACTGTGATAAGAAGCTCCATCTGAACAGCTTCGCGCCAGTTCCGTTGAATAGCATCCAGCCTATACCGAATTTGGCTCAACAATTTTATGACCAAAGTGTCGTCCAATAGTGCGGTATGAGTGTCTGTGTAACGCCTACCACCAGAGCTGTCGGGGCCGTGCTGGAGTACAAGACGCATAACGATGACACGAGTTGACGTGGACGAGAAGTTAATATTAGTAGAACCTATCTCTCGTAGAAGATCAAGCCATCTTGAATGGGTGCCTACCAGCAGGCCTTGCCATGCCGTAAATTCGTGTGCGCTGATGCCTTCCGGGCATTTGACTTGACTTGCTTGTATTTCGTTTGAGGAAGGCCACTCGGCATAACTTAATCCAAGCGATAAGAACGGTGAATCAGAGGGTAGCCGTAATGGAAAGTGATGCCAGAGCGAAGCTTTACCTCGACTACCGGTCCAGCTTTTCCCAAGACGGTCGTAATATTTTGGCTTGAGTCCACAATTGCGCAAGACATCTTCTGATCGAATAGGGAATCCTGATTCTGAGTAATGAGAATCGAGGTGTGCTTTGACGGGCGATCCTAATGTTACAGCGCCCTTGGTGCTGTTTGCATACGGCTGAAGTTGGGAATAATCATGAATTAGGGACACCCAGCTAGGAGGATTAGACCATGGAAGGCACACTTCGGAAAGGATCATCCAGGTCGCGTCTCGGTACGCGGCGAAATCCTTGGGACAAAGCAACTCGAATATCACGGCTTTTGCCGCAGGCTCGTAATTCGGTAGGGGATGCTCGAAAATCTGGATCTTCATCTCCTTCGCTGTATGGTGAAGAGTGTGCCATGAGCAGGGCTTGCGATGTCGGTACTGCGTTGTCCCATCCCATTGATTCACAGTATCGTAGATACACTCTGTCTCATTGCGCTCCCGAATAGTCTGATCATGTCGCTCGCTAGCAACCTGCCACTCTTTTACTTTGGCGTCGTATTTATTGGCAGCGTTTTCTGCAATCTCTTCTCGCATTTCTAGAAGCTCGTCACCAAAGTCATAATGATCATAATATTGCACAGCGAAACAATCATAAGCAGGGTCATCGAAGATAGTTTTGCTAGACCTGCCGGACCGCGAGCGATACCGCTTTGTAAGGTACGCTCGTACGTCTTGCGCACGTTGCATATCTGCGGCAGTAAGAAGCTGTATGGGATCCAGAATGTCTGCATCGAAGCCGGGATGGTAGAATTCGAGCAGAGGATAGGCAGCCACCATATCTTTGTCTAGTAATACCCACAACTCGAGTAGATGAAGGAGCATTTGGCTTTTTTGATTGGGGTAATCAATATTAATCATCTTTAGTTTCGTAACGCATTCGCAGATGATTTGGCTTAAATTGATGTTGCGAGAGTCGGCGATAAACCGATGCTTTGCGGGTACGAGCACAGTCTCGCAGTACTGAGATGTTGCGATATGGAGTGAGAGGGCTTTCATGAACGGCTTAGAGGTGACTGTGGACTTTTCGTACTGCTCTAAGAACATTGATGGTGATGTGGTGCAATCTTCTGGTCTCACGCTGCTTGGGATCATCTTTTCTCTCAGTTTGCTGCCAGCATGTACCAGTCGAAGTTGGTATTCGTAGTCATAGGCTCGTACGCGCAAAGTGGACAAGAAACGTTCAAAACACTTCTTGTGACGCCTCCATTTATCTTTGAGGTGAGCAGCAGTCCAGTTCAAAGTAACCTCAAAGTATTTCTGGAAAGGCTGTATGAGATCAAGATGTTTACCGTTTGGAATCATCTGCGCGAAGTTGGCATCGTTCTCTAGCTTAGCAAGACGGCGGCCCAGCTTCTGTAGCAGGTGGTGGACATTTTCGGGATGCACTCGATTATACGTAGCCCTCAGAAGCTCTGCGAGCAGAAGGCACATGGTAACTTTGTAGTAGAGCCTCCCAGAGTCTGGCCCCAAGCTTCTGTAGTAGTACCTCTGAATGGCGACTCGAAGGACGAGGTAGAAAGCAGACCTTCTCCAGGGTTTTCGCGCGTTATCGAAGGTGACAGCGTCCCGTACACGCTTTCGTAGTACCGGGACCGATTTGGCGGCACCATTCGCTTCCAAGATAGTCATCAGCAGGCCTGATATCAAAGCTGGGTCGGTAGTGTTTCGGATCTCTGGTATCGTAGATGATGCTTTGCGAGCTACAGCAGCAAATTTAGACACGTGCTCAGTACTGGCTTGTTCCACAAAGGTCACGAGTGCATCTTGGAATGCAATTGTTGAGAAGGTTGTCAATGGCACAGATACCGCGGAGCCTGGAAAATCCCACAGCAACGCGTCGCCGGAGGCCAACACTTGCTCAGTCGTTGCCGATGTCTCGAAGGCTTCAAAAACCACATGTCGCTCACCGGATTCGCTAGGTACGTCAGCAGGTAATTGTTCAAAGTTTGAGTTCATCCACTTACGTATCATCAACATAAACAAGCAGAGCGCAATTCTGGGATTCCATGTAAAGGATGAGCATTTTATGCGCATCCAGATCTTGGAACTCTTTGAGCAACGCGACCTTACCGATTGTGCCGTCGATATTCAGGACAGCACAGGCCTTGAGTGTTTCCCGCAGGCCGTTAACATGGTGTAGATGCTCTGGTGATACATGCGGTGTGAGCCTCACGACGGCATCCAGAAGACGCGTTAAGATCTCCTCTTCCAAACGATACTTATCTTGATCCTCTTTACCGGGAAGCTTGCGAGGGAATGCAATATGGGATATCAGCTGTAAAAGCCTTGCGTCTTCAGCAGGAGACATGGCTGGCCACCTTCTCCCCCCGAAGGGAAGCACGTGGCGAAAGTCCGTCACGCGTGGATTGGTATTAGAGAATGTCGAAAGTAAAGGGTGTGGTGATATTGGTCAGAAGTTGTGAGGCGGTGTGACTGTGAGAGGTAAATACTTTGGGTGTCAGGTAAAAGAGGTAAGCAGCCTCACGCGTCAGGTTAATGGTGAAGACGGCTAGGGTGAAGGTGATGGAAATACATGGTCTAGTATGAGCATGGGGAGAACTACTGAGGACGACCGTTTGTAATGTTCGAAAAAGTGGGTCGATGTTTGGAATACCTAATTACCGCACATAAATAGCGTCATGTACAATCTGACACCTCAAAGACCAAGTTAAAACTTAAAAGCAAGCAAAAAGATGGAAGCCTTCACCAAGCGCGCTCAACCTATCAAGCGACAGCAAGGGAGAATCCATATCGACAATAAACAGCATGTAAAGTAGTTCGTGGGAACGAATACGAGAGATTAGATACTGGGGAAGATGAACACCTTGTCCGACAGACCATGCGCTATACCTACACCATCGTGAAAATACAAGGAGCCATCCTATGGACACATCAGTTACTTGTGCCGCTGATCATGACAGCCATACTTCTATGTAAACCAAGATTCTCAGTATACACGAGAATCTTCCTCGGGTTCGACAGATCTTGGAAATAAAACCAATATGTTCCCGTGACCACGAATTCTTCGTCAAACGCCGACTCATCATTCACCACGGAATCACCAGTGAGACAATCTACAAACGGAAGAACGGTATACCCTCTCCCTATATCAGCATGTTATCCTCCGTTACCATCTAGAAAGATCTTACTCACCCCCGACACTGAGCTGAATTCAACGTGTTTCTGTAAGTAGCGACGCCGACAATGTAATCTCGACATCAGCTCATTATCGGATCGTAGTCATTGACGAGACTCGCGCCATGAATAGGATGGATTATAGCACACCAGCCAGCTCCCTAACTCCATCAAGCCCCTCTGCCACTTTTGCTATGAGATCTACGACGACATTCATCACCAGACACACTGTCATTGACCCAGACGTTTCCTTGCTGGAGGAGTGCCCGATCTGCCTAGATGACTACACTGGAGATATTTGTCTCCGCATCTCTGGCATTGATGGATGCAGCCACCGAATCGGCCTGGGCTGTTTGCAGGAGATGTTAGGTCGTCATCCTGACCAAGAAAAACGATGCCCG
>Ga0182215_1000233_pt1 | contig 10594 bp, 9 predicted proteins | sample G5R1MG_24_FD_128404 | JGI IMG/M metagenome (GOLD analysis project Ga0182215, IMG submission 128404) | Switchgrass phyllosphere microbial communities from Michigan, USA - G5R2_NF_03OCT2016_LD1 MG | ecosystem: Host-associated > Plants > Phyllosphere > Phylloplane/Leaf | place: USA: Michigan... | reverse complement strand
GTCCAAGGCCGCATAGTCGACGACGCACACCCTTCTCCGGCCATGTCCGCAACCTCACACAGCACTTGGCGCAACCGTCCGCCGTCCGAAGGCGAGGACGACGACGTGGTACCGCACATGATGAACTCGTTCGTCTCCATAGCATCGTCAGCTCGCAACCGAGACACCGAGCATTCCCATGCGCTAGGTGGCACCTACGACGCTGCCGCCTCGTCCGAAGACGAAGAAGAAGACCTCAAGAACCCCGAACTCGAAACAATGGTTACGCTTGTCGGCAATGTCAAAAACCGCCCCGTTTTCATCGTGGACGATATGATGGACAAGTCGGCGTCATGGATCGCTGCTGCAGAGACCGTTGTCAAGCGCGGTGGGGCGACCAAAGTATACTGCTTTGCCACCCATGGCCTCTTTGGTGGCGACTGCCTGGAGGAGATGAACAACTGTGAAGTCATTGACAAGATTATCATCACAAACGCCTTCCCGATTCCAGACAACAAGAGAGCACAGGCGGAGGAGAAGCTGGTGGTCATCAATGTCGACAACCTGTTGGCTGAAGCTATAAGGCGAAATCATCACGGAGAGAGTATGAGTCAGCTTTTCATGCATTATGACTGAGCAGGTTTGGCAAACGGAGAGTGGAGCCCGTACAAATGTGGGGGGGGGGGTTTTTTCCTTTTTTGTTCGATGGGGCTGCTGAAAACGGGTGAGGCTGTGAAGTTAGTTGTACTTGTTGCACCGATGAACAGCAGCAGGACGTGTTATGAGATATCCAGCATAGAATTGCTTGCCTGCCTTGCTCGACGAGGAGTGGGCCAAAGTCGAATTTCGAATTACTCTCCATCTACCATGTGCGAAAAAGCGCTAGGCGAATTGCAAGAACATGCTAGTCGGTGTTTCCCTTCGTTCCGAGTCTGGGCTGCATGCATTGGTTTCCCTCCTCTGCTGGGGGATTGCTTGCTGGGGATGGTACCGTGTAGGGGATAGCAGTTGATCATTGAGAAAAGGTTGAACATCAATTCCAATCTACCTACGTAGAGCGCCTCTCTCGTTCACAGTGGTTGTGAAAGTTGACGAGCAACGTGTCTGATTGTAGGGGATATGATGTACCGCGAACGGCACCCGTACATACGTCCCTCTACATAGTCTGAAGCCCGAAGAAACATACAACATGATGCCTCGAGGGATTTGCCCATCGCGCTTGACCTAATTCCCTACGCCTGTGCAAGAACAACAGGGTTCCCGTTCTTGGCCGTGACGCAGATGTTCCCGCTGCCGTCTGCACTCACCGTGCCCGCTAGCATGCCCAGAGCATCGGTCCAGCGTCCGTTGGCGCGCTGCGTGCTGAAGCAATGTTGGGCATTGGAGCTGCCTCCCGCGTTCGTCGTGAGCACGATCAAGTTGCCGTCCGCGCGGCTCCATGCGTATGCTGTGTCGGTGACGTAGAGGTGCTTGTGGTCGTTGCCGGCGAGGCCGCCTATGGCTCTGCGGGCGCTGGTAAGTTTGGCTATGGTCTGGTAGAGCGGGGCGTTTGTATTGAAGCCTGTACGCCAGAGGTCTTCGCGGTTTGCGGGGTCGGCACCGCCGGCGTAGCCCTGCTCGGTGCCGTAGTAGAGGATTGGGATGCCGCGGGAGAGGATGACAAAGGCGAGGGCGTTGGTGAGGAGCGTGGCGTCGTTTTTTTGGTTGAGCCAGCGTGGGTTGTCGTGGTTATCGAGAAAGGTACCGAGCGATGAGGGATCGGGGAAGGTCTTGCTGACTGTGTCTATCATGTCGACGAGGGCTTGCGATGAGCCGGTCTGCTGGTAGAATCGGTTCATAGGGTAGTAGGTTGCGTAGTTGAGGAGGCCAGTCATGAGGCTGGCGTAGCCTGCAAGGTAGCTAGGGTTGCCTTCGAAGACTTCGCCGATTGCGTATACACCTGCTGAAGAGGCAAAGTCAGGCCAGAAGTCCTTTTGGACGTGCTTTACCGTGTCGATACGGACGCCGTCGAATGAGTACTCTTTTACAAGCCATTGAATCCACGTAGCAAGCACCATCTTGACATCTTGCGATTGTGTGTTGATGTCTGGCAAGTCCGCAATTTGACAGTTTTCAACGCTTGTCTGATTGTTGTAGTCAATTTCACAAGCTCTGTGGTAGGCTTCGGCCTGGTTCAACGGTGCTGGCTTGTTATCTCCAATGTTTCCTGCCCCCATGTGGTTGGCGACCACATCGACCATGACATATATTCCCTTCGGTTACTGAGCGAGTTTCTCGGAAACTATTTGGAATGAAACCTACCTTGGCGTGTGCGGCACTAACAAGACTTTTGAGGTCATCTGCAGTGCCATAGTTTGAGTTGATGGAGTAGAGGTCTTGAGCCCAGTAGCCATGGTATCCATTCGCCTTGTCTGTAGCGTGATTAGTCCATTGCTGGTGCTAAAAGGATTGGTTGACGTGCTGGAGACTACCGGTGTAATCCAGATGGCATCAAAACCCAGACCTTGAATGTAATCAAGCTTTGATTGCAGGCCCCGGAATGTCCCACCGCAGTAGTTGCCCAAATCTCCACAAGCTCCGCCACCAGTATCACTGCTGCTGCGGGCAACACGGTCGGTGAGTACAAAGTAGATGCTTCGGGATTTCCACGCACTCGTGTCTGCCGCCGTGACGAGTGCTGTTGCGTAAAGAAAAAGAGTAAGCATGGTCTGGGCAAACAACATGATGGCTTGGTGCCGGATCGTCTTGAGTACAGCAAGACGCAAGTGCCCTGAATGCCATCTCACAGAAGACCATCTCTCGGGCCGAGACATCAAGGCCACAAGAGACCTCGTGGACAGTCGGAACATTTCTGAGGGGTGCATCTTACGGACACCTTTCCCAAAGAGGCAGCTGCGGGCTGGTTACCTGCCAGGACCGGTCGCTATGGTCAGAGGATAATAAAATTGGAGTGAGAAGACGAACAGAAACCACACGCCCTGCCGGTACAGTTTCGAATGGTACTTGAGGTTACTAGTGAAGGAAGCTCACCAAGGGGAGAGAAAAGCACATTGGACCACAGGGTCAGAGCAAAACATGATTCAATCCAAACAGCGAAGTTTTCCGAAGATTTCCCGCCCAAATGCCTTGCATGTGCTGTTCAACGCTTCAGTCTGATCATTTGGGCATCTTAGCGAACTCCTTCCCCGGCGGCACCTCCTCTGTGAGGCCTTGAATTATGAGTGGTGGGGGATGTTGCTTCTTTGCTGCGGTGGGAGACTCCGAGGCCGGCACGGATGGCCTTCGCCTGTGTGCAACATTTGTGTACGGATCTCTTCGACGAGCAGGCGAATGACGAGGTGGTGAAGACGACGACGAATTGTCGCTTTTGGTCAGAACTCGGCGCACCACTCTCTGGGCTCTCCGGACGACTTGGCGGCCAAAGGTTACCGACAAGATATTGGCATCCATCACATCTTGTTGCGCATTCCACTTGTCGAGCGTCCGACTGGCGCGAAGGATCATTGCCGTCAACAATGGGCCGTTTAAGCTCTGCACTTCCTCCGCGGTGAGCTCAAATGTTTCGCAGATCATTTTGATCTGGCCCGGCCGGTGTGCCTCAACTTCCTCTGCTATCCGATCCCACCAGAGTACTGAATTTGCTGTGGGCGGTTCATGGGCTCCAACTGTGGTTTCCGTTGGAGCATCTGCAATGTTGGGCGGACTGCCGGTCACCGTGGCAATGATGTGTGCAGGAATTCGACCTGCGAGTACGTCGGCGACATCGAGTCCGGTCATCATTGTCCGCGCCAGTAGGTAATCAGCATTGCGCTCTTCGTACCCATAATCATCCTTTTCAAGACATTCCCTGTGCTTTTCATCATTTTCACCATGTTTGACACCAGGTGTTTGTCGGCTAGCTAGGATCGCAGTCCTTAGTTGATGCTTATGCATCAATGCCGCCTCGATCTGGACGATACGCTCGGGATCTTCGCTCAAACGGCCAAAACGGAGATGATCCAGTGGCACGTACTTTTCGAGTGTCGTGGGTGCCGACGGGCTCTTGTCTGTCACTGCCTTGATCAAATCATCCAAGCTCATTGTCTGTGTGCGTATTTCTTGGGTAGTTCGTCCAAGTGCTGAACGATTATGCAAGCGCCGGAGAGGAGTTTCAGGGTCGGTAATAAGCTCAACTTTCTCAAGAGCTCTGAGGGCCATGCCTGCAAGCTGCTGAACATGAGTACCCAGTCGAAGGATCTTGTCACTAGCTTTCTGAAACCCATCTCTACGATCATCATGGGTGAGTAGTGCGTTGTGCAAGGAACCAATGACCTTAGCCTCTGGTACGATGGCGTTGGCTGTTATTGCCCTGAGCAACCGTATATACAGGCAGGCGTATTCAGCAGCCTGAAGCGCCTGTTCGTGGCTCCTGTTGCCACGATTGATTGCGCTTGCTTTTTCTGCATCAGCGTGGACGAGTTCTGCTGTAACCCTTAGGTGCATCTCGTCGGTAAGGGCAGAGTCGAACGTCGATAGCGTGGGAAGCTCCGTGACGGGCTTATTACTAGACTCTTTCTTGCCCTTCAGACCCCTCAGGTCTTCCCTATCATCCTTTCCACACCCTTTCTGAAGCTCAGCGTCCTTGTCTTTCAAGATCGCTCGGAGGCGGAGTAATTCTTGCTCGCTCGCTTCGTACTTGAGCTGCCAGTCAGTGGCACCATCCACTGTTGTTGGCGAACTGGGTGAAGCGCCCAGCACGGTATTATTCGTCAGCTGAGTGGAATCCATCAGGTTTGGCTGTGAGAAATGTGAGAAATGTGAGGACATGAGTGCTATGCAAGTCAGTTGAATCGAGCGATTTTGGTGCATGTTTGTCTCACAGTTCTACAAGCAGTCCCTACTCTTTTGTATTCACAGTATTGGACTGTAGTTGGGTAGCACTTGGTGTACGGGTGTGCGAAGGAATCTTAGGTCGGATAAGCTCAAGTAGTTCATCGACCAAGACACTACTAGATTGCGAGGCATGTAAAGTCCTGGGTTGTATTACCTTGCATCAGTGCCCGGTCCTTGATATAACAAATGATCAAGTTGTTCTTTATTACAAGAAATGGTTTAGGGATAATCGGTGTTCTTTCTATAGCCCTGTCGTAACCGAAGGATTGATTAGTTATAATAGGTGAATAATACTCATCAGCCCAAACACAGCGCAACGATCCTGCAATTCAGGATATTTTCCTTATCACTCACGTCGATCCTCACTGTTGTTGATATGGAGTCTCGTGGAGAATGCTCCCGGAACATATTCCGGACTGCATTCCTACCCCTTATCTCAAACGCGACTCATAGAAATGAATTTCTTTCGAGACTTAAAACGGAAATAAAATTCACTTAGGAATTCATGTAAACTCAGTGTATCTTCGGCAACGATTGCGAGCTCAAGGATGACCCGAACACAAGTACATATTACGTTCGCACACATCCGCAATCGTTCAATCGTTGCACAGGATTTAGTTTTCGTTCAGCACTAATCTAAAATACACCCCGATGATAAGAGATTCAATCAACATCGCCAACTAGGTGTCCTATTTACACAGCAACACAAGAAAAATCCACGGATAATTGAATCCAGTATATTGTCCTAATGCTCGGATTTACAGTACGCGTGAATTTTCCTTTTGATGGCCAAGTTTGAAAATGTATCACATTATGTGTAACGTGCTACATTGTAAGTTACGATCCGTAAGGTCATCCCCAAGATGTTGCACCTGGGAAGTAGTAACGCGAGACTGTCATACTAGTTTGTACAGCCACTTGGGAAGGCCTTATATGAACATCTTGTATCCTGCGCACGCTGGCAAGTGCTTATTTTATGTGGCCTCCCCAGTAAGGACGCGGACCCACATTCGCATCCAGCTGACATGCTCACTGTTTCCTCACTCGGTACACATCCCTGCTACACAACGATTTAGGGTGCTTGAGCTAAATATGGCCAGGCTAGAAATGCGGACAACCATAATTGGCTACCGCCATGCGCCTCGATGCACCTCGAGATCGATTCAATAATCGCAAATATTGGACCGCGTACTGCCTTGCTAGTGGTCGCATGGCGCCCCAGTTCCTTCAAAGTCTGCGGGGACTGCTGACGATCCGTCCTCTTCGACCGACATATTCTAATTTTCACCCGTCTGCCTACGCAACATTGTCCAACATGCGCATCACGATCTTTGCCCTCTGGTTCACAGTTGCTGTCTCAGCAAACCCCTTCGCATGGGCCGCCCCACAAGCCGGTGCTGCGCCCTCTGCAAGCACGGTGTCCAAGAAAAAACAAAATGGCACTCACCGCCATCATCATCATTACAAAGAACCTACGCCGACCTTCAAACTCCGCTGTGATTGCAAAACCCCGGTTGTACCCAATTTGCTGAATCCGAGTGAGGTGGGTTGGTGCGCTAGCTTGTGCATACACGGATCGAATATGGCAAAGGGTATGAGTGGAAGCTGACGACGTTTTTAGAAATGCTTGATGGAACATGCAGCAGCAATGGGTTGTTATCTTGGGTCGAAGGGTGGGTGTCCGTCACCAGCTCCTGCTGTAAGTCATAACAACATCACAGGTGCAGAAGAGTTATTGACAGCAGTAGTGCGGCCTTGGACCTCTCAAGGGGATTCCACTCGATCAATAGCGGATGGACTCAAACCTGAAAAACGTGGCATGGAGAATCAAATGAGATACATCAAAGGATTTTCTGGTGTGCGTTTAACTGTACCTAATCGACTGTCATGTTGCTTATGTTGGCCTGACATGACTATAATGAGGTCAATTTTTCAGTCTTCAGATAATCAACCAGTTTTTCAAATCCTTTCGCGACGATTGCAAACTGTCCTCAAGAACAGTTGAATGCAGCGCTGCGCTGCCGGTTCAATCACACTTCAGGAGAGTAGTCCACAATCCCAGTTCACTTACTTCGCCTCATAAGTCTTCTACGCCAAATCCAGAAGCAACCAAGTTGTCGCGTAAGAGGCTACTCAATCTTGTCCCTCTTCTTACTGGGCTCCGGTAGAGCCGGCTCGTCGGTAAGACGCCTCATTTGTTTGAGAACCCTCTTGCGATCGCGCCTCAAAGCATCTGAATGTCGACCGAGAACCTCTTTGTCGGGGCACCCATCTTCTCCCGTCTCAATGAGAGGCTCAACTTCAATTTCTTTTAGTAGATCAGACACTTCGCTTAACATGTGAGTATAGCGACCATTCTTGCGACACCATTCGATGCAAGCAGTAAGAGGACCAGCATCAGGTCCGATCGGCAGACATTTTAGACCGTGAGCAAGACCAAGAAGCGGGTAGTCACTCAGTTCCCAGACGTCATATTTCCAACCCTCGGCCGTGTATGAAGTTGTCGTCTCTTCTTCTGGGCGCTGAATACGCACCCTCTTTCGGCCACTGCCGTTTGTCTCCGACTCGAAATACATATACGCATGAATAGTGCCCCTGTTCTTAATCGCATCACCTTCCAAAGTTCTAGTCATATTGATGAAGTTGGTGACGTCGGCTGCACTCATGCCCGAGCGTACGAACCTATCAGCATACTCGCGCCACCTGTAGTGGTTCGGAAAGTAGACCATAAGCTCGAATAGCGTAATTTCGACGTCCTTTAGTAGCGTGATGTCAACGCTTACGGGGGTAGAAACGCTTCTGAGCGGGCAGAACTCCCGACCATTCTGATTGACGAGGTAGCTGCTTGCGTTTGTACTCTTGTCGGCGAGAGCAATGGCCATTAGACAAGCAATTGGCTGTTTGATCTTGCGAGTTACGCAGTAGATGCCAGTGCCACGCCAAGTCTTAGTCGCAGAGGCTTCGAACGAGGGTCCAGGGCGATTCTCATTCTCTGCAATCCATCTCCAAGCTTCTTCCAAGTCGACAATGTTATCTGGGCAATCCCAGACATCAGGTCGGACGTTTCCAGTGGCAGATGTAACCCGAAGTAGCTCATGCCCGGTGATACTCTGGTGGCCTGAGCCTGAAGCTGTAGGCAAAGTAGGAGATGCAGTGAAGTTATTGTTCATACCCCAAGGCAAAATCCAATCCACGTTCTCCCAGTTATAGACATTGTCTACGGATCCATCGCTGAGTTGAATCATATCTGGGAGTAATGCAGTCTCAGGATGGAGTTCACCACCAGGAACATACTTATGCAAACCTCCCTGATGTAGCTCCTCACAAGTAAGAGGTAAAGGACCAATGGGCGTAAGTTTGAAGGCCTGACGATACGGATCAAACACGATCGGTAGTAGACCACACCAAGAAACGTGACGCCATCCTTTCGGAAGAACCAGCCTGGGTACTTTTGAGAAGTCGGGTAGACCATCAATAACAGGAACGAAAGGCTGACAAAATATCAGGAGAGGATCTAACGTCGGGTATGGGTAAGATGGATGGGTGCTTCCCCCAGAGGGATATTGAAGGTCCCAGTCAACGGACCGAAAGGCTGGCAATCCCTCGAACGGAATGGAATCTACTTCTACTGGCGTGGTCGTTAACTCGTACGGTGTAGAAACTTTTGAAACGGGCGCCGCAGCCACAGGCTTGGTCTTGACTGATTTCCGTGTGTTTGCTGATAAGTTCGAAGGGAAATCTGCGACTGGTATCAGCGGTGTGTTGCACGAGGATTGAAATATGCATACTATATGAAAGTACCTGTTTCCTGACTCTTGTACTCCGGCGCATCAACACAGGTGCTGCGATAGACGAGTCATCGCGGTTGTATGTAAGTGCTTCCTTATGATTAGGGCTCTCTTTGGCTGGTTTGGGAGCAATATGAGCTTGTTCAGTCACTTTGGTGGCACGGCCGCCAGTTCTTCCCCCTCTATCTTCATTACTACCCTCCAAATGTATCGGTAGAGACTTGTGGAACTTATTGCCAAAACTTGGGGTATCAGGAGAAGGCAAACCGGTCCAATTAGACGTCTTCCTCTCTACAGGAGGAGTTTTGGTTCTGACAATTCGATTCTCGGGGGCAATAGCATCGATTCTGTCCAAGCCCATCTCAGGAGCGCTGCTAGGTGAATTCTCTACACCTGTTATGCCGATTAGATAAGGCATTTTTGTAGTGAATTTGACATTCTGCGACCCACTGGAGCTGGTGTATCCATTCATCGTCGTAGATGGCGTTCTCCATGCCCTACCCATGGCGAATTGCTGCCTGGAGTCTCAGACCTGGTTGTTGTTGTTATACGAAGAGACCCAAAAATGGGGGAAGTAGTTGCATTTTTTGTAAGCGTAGTAGTTTGGTGATGGTGAGAGGGATCGAGGAGCCGACTGCTGCGCGTTCCCGATCAGCTTTCACCTTCACTTCGATGGCGTCCATACATCATATCACTGATCCGAGCTGTCAAAACCCCGCAGCCATACCATTCATTTCGTATATACTATGCCGAATAAGGATTCTAAGTGTTGTTCGTAAGAGGCGCTGTTGTGTCGTACCTGCATCGCTCAATGACGGAGCCTGCCAAGTACCTGTTTAGGCGTAGTGCCTCTGCTCTGCCTCACTGTAAATAGTGTGGTGGAAATACATGGTGTTAAGGCTTGAATGAAGCCCGAAGCACAATCACTGGAGGACACGTGACCGAAGGTCACGTGCTGGGAGTAATGTAACCAAAAGTATATAGTTGAAAAGCTTGCCGAAGCTCAATCGGTAGACAGATAGACGATAGTCGACAGCTGTACGCGCGCAAATAGACAATACACTATCTATCTCAACCCACTCAAATACAACGATAACTCGACAGCCCGAAGGCTCGTCGAGCGGCTGCTAAAGCTAACTGTGCCTGAGGCGAAAACACCTCTACAATAGTCCACTGACGGAGACCCTCTGAGGATCCTCAACCTTCACTACACTCGTTTTGCGCCTAGCACCGTCTTTCTGCATCTTTGGGCCTACGGCCATAGCAGACGCATTATGTGCGGCTTCAGAGTTGTCAGCATACTAGACGAATTCCTGTTCGCTCACGCGACGCTTCCCAGACTCCGTAACTCTGATCGACTGTAAGCATATTAAATGTGAATTAGTTATCATACTTAAGATCTCGAAGGACCTTAGTAGTAAAAGTTATGATAAACTTGAGGACGCGCTATCCATGCTATATTATATTGATAGTTTGATCTGGAACGGCGTAATGACTGTGGCATATACCACAATGATCGATCACTTCCATGTAATTCGTCGTAGCAGTATCGTCAATAGCAGAGCTTACTGAATGAAGCAGGCCCAGGTAGAAAAACCCACTCAGGAAGATCCGGATTACAATGTTGGGCTGTCGTTGATCACGACAAAATTGCGGAGGGCTCGGGGGTAGGATGTTACTAGTATCGATGTTTCCGGCTTTTGGACCCCAATAGTCAAGAAAAATTCGACGTACTACTTCAGTAATCGTCGTACCGTTTCACTATTTCGAAAGTGGAGTCAGGCCTTAGCCATCTCTTCAATTGTGATAACCCGGGGCCATGGCGGTGGGGCACGTAGTTGGGTGATAGAATGCCTATGCATTCACATCACCCCTGAGAAGTTGTGAGCGGTAAATACAGAGTAAAACTCCGCGCTTCTATCATTCCATTCATTTCCGCCGGGAATTTTCCCTTC
>Ga0182215_1000232_pt1 | contig 10621 bp, 14 predicted proteins | sample G5R1MG_24_FD_128404 | JGI IMG/M metagenome (GOLD analysis project Ga0182215, IMG submission 128404) | Switchgrass phyllosphere microbial communities from Michigan, USA - G5R2_NF_03OCT2016_LD1 MG | ecosystem: Host-associated > Plants > Phyllosphere > Phylloplane/Leaf | place: USA: Michigan... | reverse complement strand
TTGGCCGGAAAGAGGCGCAGGCGGTGGGTTGTGGGTTGGGTTGGGTGGACAGGCCCAACATCGACCTGACCCGTGTCTAGCGACGAGAACCAGCATCAATTGCACCGAAGCCAGGATCACGGCCAATCGACGGGCGGACGAGCTGCTCGGTGCACGAGCCTGGCACGCCGTACCGCCGCCATCATCTCCTGTCTCAGTAAGCGCTGCCACACCCCAGTGTCCTGTCGTCGTGGGCGTGGCTTCGGCGCCTATGGTGGCTACCATGGCCAATGAGCTGACGTCTACACTCCCTTCACCCAAAGATACCAAAGGATTCTCCCCGAGGTGAAGAAAGAGAGAAGACAAGGCCAAGAGAGAGAGAAGAGTCGCTCGACGAATCGCCACAGCCATGTGGGTGGCGGTCTGGTATCTATCCACCCCCCGTCTCCCAGAAAAAACAAACAAAACGCCAGGTAATGCAGCCCATCCCACACGGACCGTTCAGGCAATCCATGGTAGAAAGAAAAGTAGCCCGATTACAACCTGACCCTCCCCTCATCCCCACGACCCCCGAACAAGGCTAAAAATCGACTGCTGCTGCTGTCCTCGCCTCGGCCCAGCGGCCTACCCCTCGACCCAGACCCCAACTCGACCTGCTCGTCTCCACCCAGCCACTTTGGCCGCGTGACCGTAAAGTCGGTCGTCTCCAACGTGTTCTTCACTCGGCTCGCCAGGTTTTCGAAGAAGTTTCCTGCATCTTCGTCGTCGTCATCAATGCGCCGCCGTCGCTCCGGCCGGGTATGTGGTCTTGGTTGTGGAGTGGAGCCAAGCGCGCCATTGGCGGCGGAAACTGGAACCCTAGGTGACGCAGGGTCCGGATCATCCGTGTATCGTTCGTTGGGCGGGGACGCAGAGCGTCGTTGGGAAAGGCCAAAGACGTTGCCACTGGCTCCTTGTAGCTCCCGGTCAATCAGTGCGCGGCCTTCGCGCCACGATGCAGTGCCTGCGCTACCGCCTCTTGTGTCTTCGTCTTCGTCGTCGAGAAGGTCGCCGAATCCGCAGATGTTCCTGACTTTGCCGTAGAGGCCAAACGCCGTGGCAAAAACAGGGACGAGAATAAAGATGGGGAAGAAGGCGCTGAAGCTTTCCCCCAAAGGAGTCAGGACAATAAGCCGGCCGAGAAATTTATAAAACATGGTGCCTTTCCATATAATCTTGTCCGTCATGGTAAGGAAGTTGTAACTCAGTGGGACCGTCAGCTTCGCAACTTGTAGGCCATACCACGTCGCACTTTCTTGGTAGGTATTCCTTCGCACCAGCGCTCGGTTGCCCCATATCTTGACTTCGGTGAGACTGTAGAAGGCGCAGATGCACATGTAGCACAGCCACGCGGCAGCGATGACCTGGCTGCTAAAGCCAATGGACGGTCGACCGGAGTGGCGGCGATTGACCACAGTCCAGCCAATGATGGAGAGTTTCTGTCCGCCAAAGTCCTGTGCCTCGCGTACGCATTCGGACCAGACAATGGCGATGGACGCGAGGACGGTGATGAACCAAGCAAAGTAGGTGAGCATGGGGATAACATGAACGTGAAGATGGTAGCGCGTGTACGGCGTGTGAAGGACTAGGCGGTCGAAGAAGCCTGGAGGCGTGGTGGAAGACGAGGTTTTGAATTCGAGGCGTTTGCTGGCCTTGGCGTCGAGGATGGCTTGCGTGCGAAGGGCCTTGCGAACAACATGGTCCCACTCGTTCTCAAAGCGAGCTTTTGCGTGGCGGGCTCGCTTCAGCTTGCGCGTCAGCTCGGCAAGATACCGCTCTGTCACGACGGGCGGTACGGTTGTTGCGTTTGTCCGCACAAAAGCGCTCACTCGGCTCTCTGGCAGATTGCACTTTTCCGCCAACTCATCCACCCACTCTTGGAACTCCCGTGACGTGCTGGCCTTCCTCTGCTTGAGCTGTACAACCTGGTACTCGTACTGCTCGAGCTTCTCCAGCGCTTCGTTCAGTTTCTCGTAGATCTGGGGCGCCGAGCTCTGTATCCGCTTTAGACGGCCACTCACGCTCGCGAAGCGGAACAGACTCCTGGGGAATGCGACCAGGCCGTGGCCCATGAGATAAATTCCGAGAATCAAGCCCCACGTGTAGGCCAGCGCCATGACGAGCGATTTGAACGTGTCCTTTTCGAAGCCGTTCCACCAGATCAGGTAGATGGAGCCCACAATGCTCCAGCCCAGCACAATCAGCCAGTAGCGCCCGTTGCTCCTCAGCGCATACAGGAGGCGCGCCTTGGGCTGGCGGTAGCCCGCGTCGACGTACTCGCCGAGCATGGGCAAAATAGCCCACGTCAGGGCAAAGGTAAGCCAGTAGATGATGCGCCAGGCCTTGTAGACGACGGCATCGCTGAGCGAAACACCCCGTGCGCCATCGGCATCGGCATCTACGCGGCTGGCGAGATCGATGGGCAACACGACGACGATGCTGGCGGGTAGCGCGATGGCCAGGAAGACGGGCACGACGACGTAGGCGGGCGTGGTGCGCAAGGGCAGGTAGTAGCGCAGGAGGAGAAGGACGAGACTGGTGATGGCGAGCAGCGCGAGGGTGAAGATGACGGTGGAGCCGCCGGCCGTGGTCGTCATGGCGGTGCGTTCGGGGGTCGCGCACACATGTGGTAGTCGCTGTACAATGTATGTACTATGTATGTAGTAGTAGGTATGTGTGAACTGTGAACAGGACCGGAGCTGGGTGGATGGATGGGCGCGGAACGCTGGCTCTCGGACGGAAAGCGGATGACGCGGAGGCGTGAGACGCAAGGGCGGCTCTTGTAGGTGTTGTACTGGTGTACGGTGTGGTACTTACATAGTATGTCGGCCACGGCAGAACACCTATTGGATACTGCCAACGTGGCTGCAAAAGACCACGAACGACTTCTTCTCCCTTGCCAGCCTTGCCTTCCATCGATCCACACAACCGCCGAGGCCAGACGCGCACTCGTCATGGCCCAGGGCCCCCGAACGGTGGCCATTACCCCTGTTATGCACCGACTCCCTGCCCGAAGATCTCTTGGTCGGGCCGAGCCAATCGGCACGCAGTTGTTGCGGAACCCCTGTAGTGACTCCGAAGCGGCTGAGCACCTTGGATTGCATCATCCGCCACCAAAGTTCATCCATCGCCGCGGGGGCGCAACGCATCACGGCTTTGACTCTACCCAGTACTCGACAACCGCAGTCCCAGTCCCAACACGCCCTTCGCACACAACACAACGCAGTAAGTCTGTCAGCGCGCCACGGGCCACCTGTCGCTGGTCACGTAGTACATCTGTCTCCCCCCACCCCCAAGCTGACCAGCTCCTCCACACCCAGGCTGACCCATCTCCCAAGAGTCCATCCAGCCAGCCCACACCCAACCCAACAGGCTCCGGCCCCCGACTACCGCAACCATATCCTTCCTCGCCCGCTTCTTCCACCGCGCCCCCAGCCCCGCCACCATGTCCGCCACAAAGACCAAAGTCCAGGCCATCATCGACGAGAACCCCGTCGCCGTCTTCTCCAAGTCCTACTGTCCCTACTGCCGCCAGGCAAAGCAGCTGCTCAGTGACAGCGGTGCGAAATTCTTCGCCATCGAGCTGGACCAGGTTGGTACGTGACACGCAACACGCCCCCGCCCCCGCCCATGCACGCGGACACGGAGATCATATAAATCAGTCTTTCCAGCGGAAATGGCTAACACAGCCACACCAGACGACGGCTCGGCCATCCAGTCTACCCTGGGCGAGTTGACGGGCCAGACCACCGTGCCCAACATCTTCATTGCGCAGAAGCACATTGGTGGAAACTCGGACTTGCAGGCGAAAAAGGCAAGCCTCAACGACCTGCTCAAGGATGCCGGCGCCGTCTAACCCCATGCTGCCCACCACAAACATCGCAGTGGCAAGGTGTCGCAGAAGGGCTTTGCAGATGGGCTACGGGCGAGGGCTCTAGCGGACCAAGTCAATCATGACGACCCCAACGTCACGTAGCGCAAATTACACTTGCTTCACCACCAATCTATCCGTGATCATCTGCATTGGTTATTGCTCCATGACTGAGCTCAACGACTGCTCCTTCTCTAGGCTCTTCAGTCAGCACCCTTGTGTTACGCTACAATGCTCCATACCCTCAATTCAACCAAAAGCAAGCCTAGCCCTCGCTTTCGTACACCACGTCTATCCATATCATTACCCATGCATCAATGCTCCTTGTCATATCAATCCTTTGCAATTACTCGAGTATTAGGATGCAACACAACCTCCTAAGTCTGCATGGCCTCTGTAAAACTCTGTGCCGCCGTCGTCGCAAAGTATCGAACATCGACATCATCATCTTGTTGCAGCTTCTCCAGGTTGGGCAGAACGCTCTTTGTGATGACTTCGGTCGCCTTTGGACAACCCTGACCAGGTGTGCCTGCCTTCTCAAGAGCAATCACGGTGCCCTCTTCTGGCAGCTGCTTAAGTGTGTTGATGAGCTGACCGTATGACTTGGCTACGTTAAACCGAATGTTGGGAATGTCATCATTGACCAGCTTGTCCATCATGGGGATGATGGACTGCTCAATAACGTCCAGGCTAAGGGCGGGTGCGAGGGTCTATCAGGGTTAGTCTGCAAAATGGGAGCGAGGTCAGCGCCAGGAACGTACCGAGACCGCAAAACAAGTAGTCATCCGGTAAAGGTAGTTGGGATGCTGACCCATCGCCATAACCTTAGGTACGATGGCCTCATTAGCCCACTCGACACCAAAGACCTCGGTAAGTTTCTTCAAGTTCTGGGTCGAGGCTTCTCGAATGGAGAAGACAGTGTCGCCGAGCCAGCTCATGCACAAGCTGCTGAGCTTCTCGTCAAAGAACTTGACACCAAGCTGAGAAGCGAGAAGGGGTACGTATTCAATGATGGCTAGACGGACACGCCATTGTTTGTCTTCAGCAAGCTGAACAATGGCCGGAAGGAGAGACTGCGACAAAAGCTCGATACCAATGACTGGGACGAGTTAGCACGTGTCATGAAAGAGCTCAGGGCATAGCGTACCGTTGTTAACAGACTCCAGCTTCGAGATGATGTTGAGGCGAACATCGGGGAACTCGTCCTTTAGCATTTGAAGGAACATCGGAAGAAGGTGTGAAATGGTCCTAAGGCACGTCAGAACAAGAGCACGTGATAACCCACCCATAATAGCTCACTCTTCCTTTCCAAGAATTGGGGCCAGCCCGCTGATTTGGGTGCCAAGAGCGGCGCGAACATGTTGTGACTGATCCGAGACTAGTTCTTCAATGCTGGGCATAACCTCGTGGAGGAGTGTCTCGCGTTCAAGAAGTGCGCAGAAGCCTAGGCATGTCTATCAGTAATGAAGTCATTGCCAGGCGTGCCACACGACATACCCGGTATCTGCCCTGCAATGGCGCTGCGGACTTCCGCCTCAGTGTCTTTCAGGAGCTTCACAAACGCCGGGACCAAATCTCGGTTAACCACCTCCTCATCGACCGCTTTCGCAATCTAGATGCGTTAGCATAGACTATGGGTTGCCTGCAAAGGTAGCTGCTACCTTCTCGAATCGGTCCGCAACCATGTATCGCACTCTCCAGCTTTTGTCTTCGAACAAGCTGCGTAGAGCAGTCAGAAGAACGCCGTGACTCGACTGCTGCTCCTTGGGAACTGCCTCGGCGATCGCAATCAGAATGTCCACGGTCAAAAGACGGACATTGTCCTGGTCGTCTGCGGCGAGGTGCTGGAAAAGCGGGATCATCTCGTCAATGACGATCGATGGGGGCATGGCCTTGATGAATTTTGCGAGGTTGTTGGCGGCTTGTCTTCGGACCATGGGTGTGTCATCGTGAACAAGTTGTCCGTAATGCTGCCTGAGCGCTTCTTGCGAGGGAGGTGTGGCGCGAGAGTAAGGAGCCTGGTAGAGACCAGTCGCGGAGATTTTCGAGGTGAACCAATCGGCTTTGGACAAACGCAGGACGAGGGGGATGAAGGCGTCCTCGATCTGCTGCTGCGATAGCTCCTCGCAAATCTTGTTCAGCGACTCAACAGCCTGCCTATGTCAGCCATGTAGCCGTGGTCGCGAAATTACAGGCACACCTTCTCCCGCACAAGGGGCTCCTCTATCGCCGCAAGATTCTCGAGAGGTGACAAGAGCACATGCGCATGCTCTGGACCGCCAACGTACTCGACAAACTTGCCCAGCTCCTCGCTCAACGCCGTGAGAACCTCGTCTTCATCCTCGACAGACTCTGTCCGTCTTGTTAGCCAATGCAATGCAGTCGGGTGCCGGCCATGATCGCACCATCGAGGAAGGGTATGAGCTCCTCTCGTGTCCGTTCAGCACCCAGTGCCAGCGCGATTGTGTTGAGACGGTGGATGGCATTCAGTCGTAAGATGACATCATCGTGCTTGAGTTCGTCGATGAGCACGGCAATTGGGTACAGCTCGTCGTTCTGATTCGTGTCCATGATGGGGGGTATGGTATCGGGTCACAGAGGTGCGTGTTTGGGGCTACAAGCTGCCCAGGGTGGAGGCGAGAGGTGGCGCAGATAACAGTGGAAGCGGGAGTATGTCGATGGCGTCTGTCCCAGGGCGGATGTAAGCTGGGAATTGCGGGGCTGTAGAGCTCAGGCGCGGAAGTGGTGTTGACGTACCTGCTCGTTGGCGTTGAAGCGAAGAGGGGTGTTCGGGCCACCCGGGGCGAGAGCAGCGAAAGGGTGTTAGGGAGGGCGGCGATTAGTCTGATGAAGTATATTGGCCAGGTTTGGTGGGGGTTGCGCTCGGGGAAGGTCTTGCGGTGGGTGTATGTACGGGGTGGTGTAGCCCACGATGCTAAGTGGGCTGCTCTTGCGAGTTCTGGCGATGGCCAAGCTTTTCAGCCACACTGTGGCGGCAGGCACAACTCGCCCAACCTCTGACGATCATGTGCGGTATCAGTCTGCTTTCACTTGATATACAACCCCAGATCGTGTGCGACGTGCGCCCGTACTCACACACGCACCATCATCAACTTCATACAACCCTTCTTTCCCAGCGTGTTTGCGGTTTGCTGCCTGACCCCGCCTCTAGCGTCATCACACGACTAGACCCTCTCGAACTGCGGGATCTTCATTCTCCTGTGGCACAGCCTGGACGCTGCCATCTCGTGTCTCAGCCGACTAGCGTCATTGACTGTCGCGTGTAGAGTGGCCGGCCCTCGGCATTACAAGATGAACGTCAGCATCGATAACCCAAGCACATCCCCAGCTGAAGATCCACCGGATTCCAGTTCCACGGAAGTGGAACCGCTACTGGGACAACCATCTCCCTCAGAATCACCATCGACTCAACCGTCATCGAAGCAGCTTACGACTCGTCATGCTTTTGCTGTGCTGGTCACCCTGCAAATAGGGTCTGGCATCTTTGCCTCGCCGGCTCAAGTCGACAGCAATGTCCCATCACCTGGCGCCGCACTCCTGGTATGGATTCTCGGAGGCCTACTGTCCTGGGCGGGAGCCGCGTCCTTTGCAGAGCTTGGTGCAGCTTTGCCGCTCAACGGCGGCATGCAAGAATACCTGCGGCATGTCTTTGGCGACACCGTGGCCTTTCAGATGGCTTGGGTCTACATAATGGCTGTGAAGCCCTCGTCTATGGCTATTCAAAGCATTGTGATTGCAGAATCAATTGGATCAATCACCTCGGTTGATGGGCCCGGGGCTCTCAAACTGACCGCTATGATGGCTTTTGTCTCCATGGTCCTGTTGAACTCGATCAACACCAAGTTCACCTTACGGCTGAGTGAATCGTTTACCGTTTTTAAGCTTTCTACAGTTGGCATGATCGTCATTGCGGGCCTCGTTGCAGTTTTTGCTCACTTCATCAATCCAAACTCAAATTTGTCTGGCTCAAGTGACTGGTATTCCAAGAATTGGTTCGAGACGCGTCCTACAGTCTCTAGCGGCCATATAATTGACTGGACATCGATGAGTTCATGGGATAGGTATGGCCATTATTGTGCAGCTATATATGGAGGTCTATGGGCTTATGATGGATGGGATAATGTGAGTGCTCGATCACAGAGTCACGAGTACTCAGTCTATTAACAACCCCTCTAGGCCAACATTGTTGCCAGTGAGATTCGAGACCCCGGACATGCACTTCCCAAGGCAATCAAAGCCGCCATGGTGGTTGTGCTGTCATCTTTCGAGCTTGTTAACGTCGCTTACTATATTCTCGTGCCATGGTCTAAGCTAAGCAGCAATAATGCAGTAGCTGTCGCCGCCGCAACATCACTTCTGGGTCGACCTGCCGGAATCATCGTCACTATTCTCGTGGCAGTCTCTTGTGCTGGATCTATTACAAGCAACATCTTTTCGGTGGGTAGATTGACAATAGCTGCATCACAACGGCACTATCTACCGTCCTTTTTTAGCAGGCGAGGACTTTCTATACCGCCCCAGACACAGAGTAACGAGCGTCAGATACTCTCAAAACTCGACGCCCCCATGTCAGTCGAATCCTATTTTTAACGACCCCTTTACTGATACATTTAGATACGCGAACTTTCTGGCCCTTGTTGTGACTTTAGTCTATATTGTCACTGGGAGCTTTCGCGGACTACTCACGTTTGTCGGCATGGCTGAATGGGTTTTCTACGTATCTACTGTGGTCGGTCTGTTGATCCTCCGCCGCCGGGAACCAGAACTTCAACGTCCATATCGACCTGCAACCATCTTACCAGTTACATTCATAGCAGTGGGGTCTTTGGTCATCATTCGCTCCGCCATGTTCGCACCTGTCCAGAGCGGGGTTCTGGCAGTTTTACTAGTTGCTGGGGCCTTAGTGAGCAGGCTACGACTCTCGTAGTGTAGAGCGAATTCTCATACGTTACCTACAGGTTGTTCAACGTTATCTATCTGGCCGCTTTCAGTTTCGCGTCAACAACTCTTGTTTACGTGTGTCCCTGAATTGTTTGATCGTATCGTGTTCATGTTATGGTCAACACAACCAATTTGGCAAGCCAACTCCAGTCCAAAGACTACTGCCGCAAACACTGTGGCGCCATAGTACGTGCCCTTCCTAACGACGCATATCATGACCTTCAATGCAACAAACCATCTCGCATCCCACCACGAGCCCTTCACCTTCCAGCCGCGTCCTCAAAAGCAAACCGCTCCTGAATCCCTCTCCACCCCCTCCTCACCACATCTGCCCCCACACTTCCCACTCCCAATTTCCCCATTGCCTCATCCACCCCCACCAACTCGCTCCCATATGCTCTCTCCTCCTCATCCACCCCTGTGCCCTCATGCCGCACCGGCTCATAACCCACTGGCTCCTGTCTTATCCGCTCTCTTAGCGACAAATCTGCTGGGAAAGGCGGCGGTATCTTGTACACAGCCCCAGGAACCGGAGTCCCGAGCTCAGATTCCGCGGACGGCGGCAACGTTTCCGCAATGTACCAGTACAAGACGTATTGCCATGTGCGCAGCGGTAGGAGCTCCATAGACACGGGGTTCGCGGTTAGAGGTGGGGCGTGTAGGCGCGGGTAGGCTTGGGGCTGGCGGTGGGGGGTTGGAAGTGGCAAAATGCGGTTTCGGTAGCCTGACTGTACAGCCGTTTTGATAATTAGCTGATGATGCACACACCAGCACATGGTACGGTGCGCGAACAAGCCAGCTCATCTCACCCCATCTTAGTCCAAGGAACAAGCACGGAGTGGAGAATAAAACCATCAGTAACACAGCACAAACGTGATTACCTCCTCGTACCCCTCGCGCTCAGCCCCAGGTCCGCTCTCCTCGCCCGCATCGCGCCGCCCCTTGGGCAGAAAATAGTACACCGCGCCACGGTGTTGTGCGTGGCAGAGCACCACTCTGCCCGTGGCAAGGTGGAAAATGGCAACACCACCACCGACAACGAATTCGCAGTCCGCAAAGTGCGCCGTGGTGGGCGCAGAGGAGCGAGGGGCAGGCGTTGCCGTATTACTTGCCATGGTGGGACGGGAATTGGGGGAAAGGAACGGGGAGGTGGGGTAGGGTGCAGATAAGTTTGTCAGGCTATAGGGTGCTTACTCTAGGAGTGGGAAATGAATGGAGAGGTTAGCATTGCGCTGAGCAGGTTGTTTGAAGCCTGCCATGTTGGTGTTACGTCTGTCGGTTTGGATGGAGGGCTTTAGTAGGTCAAGGGTGGTACCATCGTACGCAAGCCATACGTTCCGCGCGACCTTCCCATGGTGCTACTCAATTTACGAGTGGTAATTATAATGTTATTAACCACCTCATAAGCCATCAGTTGTCACAGACTGGCCTAATGGCCCAATGGCAAGGCGCTTGACTACGATCTTCGTTGGTATCAAGAGATTCCAGGTTCGACCCCTGGTTAGGTCACAATTTTTTGCATATTTCTTCCTCATCAGTTGATACACATGTTTCGTGATCAATTGCTTTCATTTTTGCCAAACCCATGTACTAGTTCAAACTTGATAACGTCTTGTAGTTATCTGTGTCTGACGTGATTATATTTGCCCAAGAAGAAGTCTCGGGCATTTTGTTTCTCCCTCGAGTGCAATTGATTGTTTTCCCAGGATGCACATAATTGGAGGAACATTCAGGTAGGTGCAATTGGCAGATCAAAACAACCAATAATGG
>Ga0182215_1000230_pt1 | contig 10633 bp, 17 predicted proteins | sample G5R1MG_24_FD_128404 | JGI IMG/M metagenome (GOLD analysis project Ga0182215, IMG submission 128404) | Switchgrass phyllosphere microbial communities from Michigan, USA - G5R2_NF_03OCT2016_LD1 MG | ecosystem: Host-associated > Plants > Phyllosphere > Phylloplane/Leaf | place: USA: Michigan... | reverse complement strand
GAGTGTGTCGTAGACAAAGTTCCCGGTGATTCCACGGTGGCCGGCGTCATGTGCGGTGAACATGATTTGTTGCTAAAGGAGGACGGTTAGCTCACAGTCGGTGACAACTTGTATCGTAGGATGGGATGGACTTACCCAGAAGAGCCCGAGGAACAGGGCAGACGACATGTACCATTTGACGTAGAGCAGATATGCGAAAGAAGCAAAGAGAATGCCGTAGCGGAGGGATTCCCATGCATACGCCTTGTAGTTGCACTGGTAGAGTCCCTGCGCCTTGAACTGCTCGTGCAGCTCACGGTAGTCCATAATAATGGCCTTTTGCGTTTCCAAGTCGAGGGACGGGTTTTCGGCGATACCGATCTCGATTTCCTTTTGTTCTTGCTCCATTGCAAACTGGTCTCTGTGCGCCTTCTGCTCGGCGGTCGCCCAGGCCCTCCTCTCTTTGGGAGTAGGAATAGAAGTGACATGGTGCAGGAGAGGGGTCTTTTCGGGGTGGGATGGGTGGGCGGTGGTGCTGCAAATACAGTTGTCTTTGCCAATCAACTTGCTGCTAATGAGCGTGGCAGCCTGATAATGGAATTAGCGTCTGTAGGTGTGATGGTGGTGGCGTGGGCCAGACTCACGGATCCGAGGTCGATGCTTTTGGCGCGTTGCGGCTTCTCGACAACGGTGTAGCCCTTTGCTTTGGCGGCGGCTGCTTTTCTCCTCTTCTCCAGGTTGATATAGTAGTCTTCACGACGAATCGGCGGCTCGAGATTGGACCAGGGCAGGGCTACGCGACCGATGCGGTGCTTCGTCATCATGAGGAGAGCCTTATTGGTGTGGTAGCTGGTTCAAGGTCAGCCAGTGGCATGCTTACTCAGATGCCGCCCCAGACGCACATATCGATCTCGTCGGTTGCATCGCGACCAACCATGTGGAGGATGGCCAGCTTGCCGCCAGGATGCTGGGTGATCCAATCGCCGAGGTGCAGCACATGGCCGTTGTAGATGACGACGGGCTCGCCGTCGTCGACTCTGCGCTTGATGTCCTCCGGGGAGAGAAGAGGGTGGGCTGCCATGGTAGAGAGGCCACGCAGGTGTTTTGGGAGCGAGTGACTGCGGTGGGTGGCGGTAGAAGATGGCTATCTGCTGCGCACTATGTACTGCGGACGTCTGGGCCGGCGACTTTGGGCCATGGGGGAGATTTTCCCGTGTGCACGGCTCCTAGTTCCGACATGACATGTGGAGCGTTTGCGAAAGGGGGCTGAGCAGGCCATGGGACGTCGCTCTGTACGCTTTGTGCTGCTCCCTCTTTCGGCCTCGGCAGCTCCACCTGCGACCTTCTGAGCGCTTTGGAGGAAGGCTAGGTACCTATTCAACGAGGCCGGGGGTAGTAGCTCCTTGGCTCTGTGGACAGACGACGCGCCCGGCTTGCCTCCGCCGTTCCTGTTCTGGAGACTCCTTTCGTCTTGCTTCTGCCGCCGAAGCTGCCCACAAGCTACTCGCTGGCCCTGTCGTCTGGATGTTGTACACGAACACGGTGTTGACGCCATGGGAATTGGATTCCGCAGAGCATGCCAAGGTCTTGGCACAGAATGTGCGGCTGTCTAATCTTAGCGCATCCGAGCCCTGATCTGCAGTGCCCTTGCCCATCTTGGCCTAGCTGCCCGCCCCGCCAGCCGACCCATGACGAGGGGCGAGGTGGACTGTCATGGGCAGACTAGGTACTACCTACCTAGGTAGGTTTATACAGTACCTAGTAGATAGCAGGATAGTCGAGGGGGTGCTAGTAAAAAGTACCTCCTTCGGTGCGCGTGCGACGTTTCCGGCTTTTTTGCCCATCAGCCCGGTAGAGTCACTATCGGCTAAGAAAACACGTGCGAGATTACTAGGTAGGGTACTACGATAGGTGCTAACCCATCTATCCGCCACACCACACACACGTGTTGGACGCGCGGAATGTTTGGCCTAACCTACTATGGATAGTGCAACGGCGACCCTTTTCGTGTGCAACGGAACTTCCCGGTGACACTTTCTACCCACCCACCTACCTACGGAGAGATGTACTTCCATATACTGTAGAGGTGTATTTGCCTCAGGCACAGTTAGCTTCAGCAGCCGCTCGACGAGCCTTCGGCCTGTCGAGTTATCGTCGTATTGAGTGGGTTGAGATAGATAGTGTATTGTCTATTTGCGCGCGCGTACAGGCGTCCAACTGTCTGTCTATCTGCCGATAGAGCTTCGGCAAGCTTTTCAACCAGGTGTTTTTGGTCACATGATGCCCATCACGTGACCTTCGGTCACGTGTCCTCCAGCGATTGTACTTCGGGCTTCATTCAAGCCTTAACACCATGTATTTCCACCACAATACATGTCGGCCTACCACGCTCCGAGCACAGCATCGTTGTCAACAACTCTCCTCTTCTCAATGTGAAGATCTCAAGGTCTAACCCACGCCATAAGCGGCACCATGGAGCTACCCTATGCGAACAATAGACATTAGACATCCATCAAGCCATGAGATGCAAACACCAATGCGAATCCAAAAGCAGAAAGAAACTAGACACCTTCTTAACCATCACCAGCCGATGCACTCGCTCACTTGAGGGATACACGGCTGCCTTCATTCCAGGACAGACGCCTCCATCTCCCATTCGTCTCGCCACCAACTTCCAGCCCGTCACGCCAAGCATCCCTAATCCACCCCAACTTCCATTGTTTTCCACGTTACCCTGGCCTTCCATCGGCCTACATCACGCTTTTGGTCTCACCGGCCAACTGCTTCCTTTCTTCGCGCGGCTTCCTCAGCCATTTTTGGCATCTGAGTACCCCAATGTCTGCTGCCAAGTTTTCCCATAGTCTTGGCCATGGATCAGCCGCATCGATCCAGGAACCAAGCCAAGGCGAAAAGGCGGTATTTTGTAGATATAAAGCTCTTGGTTTGGCCACACAACGCTCAGCTTGATTCTCAGCATCTCGCACGAGCCTCGAGTCGACTGCCGCGGAAAGCATCTGGACCAGCTAGATTCAAGATGAAGGCTACCATTACAATGCTGTTGGCTGCGGCGGCGACAGTCGTCACGGCACAGGACACTGTCGTTGCTACTGCTTCATGCGAGCCTCATGGAGACCACTGGTACGTTTATAGACACCAGCAAGGATTACGGTCAAAGGCATTAAATCGCTAACAAGTCTCAAGGCACTGCCCTTCAGGCATTCCTGAGCCCACTGCTCCCAACTGCTTCAGCATCTTCTCATCACGATGGCGACAACGACGACGACGACCACTCCCACTCTCAGGACACCGTTTCTGCAACTGCAAGCGGCGTGTGCCAACCGCATGGAGACCACTGGTACGTGATTTCCAACCAAGGACTCAGGTTTTACAAAAGTCTCATAATTCCCGCTCAGGCACTGCCCTGCCGGCGTTGCCGAGCCCACCGCCGCCCCAGGAACCATTGCCGTAACCGCATCCCCAGCCGCCAATGTATCGCTCAGCCACGACGACGACCATGACCACATCGCCACGGCGAGTACCTGTCAACCTCACGGCGACCACTGGTACGACCATCCATCCCATTTCTCATTCCTTTCTCGTCTCCCCAAACCACGACCACAAGACAGACTCCCGCAGACACCCTACGATGCCCCAGCCACCCCGCCACTAACACACCAAACCACAGGCATTGTCCCTCTGGCGTCCCAAAGCCCACCACCCCCCCTGCTGCCTCCGTATCTGGTGCATCCACCCTCGCAACAGGGACACAGACCGCGGCCTCCTCCTCTTCCTCCTCCTCCTCCTCCGCAGCATCCCAGCAAACAGGGAATGCAGCGGCTGCTATTGCTGTCGGCAGTGCGAAGAACGGCATTCTAGCTGCGTTGATGGGCGCTGTTGCGTATTTCTTGTAGAGTGAGTGAGCGAGCGAGCGAGCGAATGAGATGAAGTTGATGGAACATGGTAGCAGGCACCTGACCAACTCCATCGCGACCAAGACTTCCTGTAGCCATATTTTGAGGGGAACGTGTCGCCTGCTTTTTTTTTTAACCGCGCCTAGGAGTGGCTTGGAGAAGAAAAGGAAGTAAAAAGGGTCCTGGATGCATGGTGCAGTCCGTATTCTTCGAGTCCCCAGTTTGTACATAGCAATCAAGAACTACACTACTTACATGGTCTCACTGGTTAGGTCATATGTTTTCCCATCGTGAGACAAAGAGAAAGAGGAGGGGGAACGCCAGCGGGAAAATGCAGAAGAATCAATACAAGGAACCATGGTATGACACAAATACGAATATCCGAAATGGGCCCTTCCCTCCCTGCATATGCCCAATTCATCTCGCACTGGACATATACACCAATCTCAACGCCCAGGACTGACGAAGAGAGAGAGAGAGAGAGAGAGAGAGAGAAAAAATACAGCCACAAAAGTTCCCATCGCTCACAAAAAACGCCTTGCTGTACATAATCATGTGCAAATCGTTACAATGACATTTACATGCATCCGATGGTTCCGTCAACTCGTCAGCGTCGTTATCCGGTCATGGCACATGCATGGAACGCTCAGAACATCTCATGCTCCAGCCCCCCATACATGTCTGCATCGTCTCCAAAAGTCACCTTCTTGTCCCTCGCGCCGCCTGGAATCGCGGGCACATGCGGGACCCTGACGCCGTCCGGCACAATCGTAACCATGACATCCTCTCTGCTCAAGCTAGTCCTGTTGGTCCTTTTTTGCGATTTCGCGGACGACTTCTTCTTGCTCGTCTTCCTTAACGAAGCAGAGGTGGACGATTTGACGCGCTTGATGGTTCGTTCGTGATCGAGCGAGAGTGAAAGCTCTTCGGCTTCGGCTTCGGCTTCAGAGGCAGCGGAGAGCATGTCGGCGTCGCCTTCGCTGTCGGTGGTGGCGGGGATGTAGTCTGCGTCATCGAGGGAGCGACGTACTTTTCGCTTCCTGGTAATTCTGCCGAGGCTGCGTGGTGGGGATCTTGTTTCTTGTTCGGATGCGGATGCGGACTCTGCGACAGGGACGGGAGGCGGGGTGCGAGTGAGTTCGGGGACCAGGGCGTGTTCATGCGACACTTGGCTTGTGGCTGGTGTGGGAGAACAAAGCGAGGGAAGCGATGGGACGGGCGGGGGATCGGTGTTGAGGACGGAGTAGAGCTCTTTGCGTGCAGAGGCCAGTTTGGATTCGAGGTTCGAGACGCGCTTTGAGAGCTTCTTCTGCTTCTGGAGATCCTTTTTGCTCGGCGAGCGGTACAACGAGGGCGTGCGGGGGCTGCGGACGGGTGTCGCTGCAATCCTTAGTATGAGACCGTTTTCCATCGGGCGGTCGAGGTGACTTGGCGTACCGCAGGTGTGGGTGATTGGTGCCATGCCCGGGCGCACAAAGACCTTTGGTGTAGGAAGGAGGCCCAGCTCCTTGGCTTCGTGGTAGGCAGCTTCGGCAGCCTTCTTACGGTCGTCCAACCGTTGTTGGGCTTTGTCCTTCTCGGCGTCGACGGCGCCGGCTTTGCGCTTCCCCAGTACGCCGCCAAGCATGGACGCCCACACGCGTTGGAAGCGGCCCAAGGCGCCAGCCGACGTGGTGGTCGGCTGTGACGGCACAGCCTTGGACTCCAAGTGTTCTTTCTGCTTCTTGATGCTGTCCGAATGCAGTCTCCTCAGCTCGGGGGCCGAGTTGCCGCTGCTCGTCCTCGACGCCGCGGGCGGCGCTGCATTCTCCTCATTGAACTTGTCGATTAGGCTGTCGATGCCGAGGTCCTTCCACAGCTCGTCGGGCGGCGGGTGAATGCTGTTGCTGGTGTTGGTGTGTTCGCGGAAGCGCGATGCGCGTGGGGGTTGCGAGGGCGTGTCGCTGCTCTCGTCGCTCATGGTGCGGGCGGGTCAGTCAGGGTCGAGGTGAGGAGCCAAGTCCGCGGAGGTAGAGCGCCCTTGCGTGAAGGCGGCGGCGACGTGGCGGCCGGCTCGTGCTCAAAACTCGGACGCGAGGCAGTGCAGGCAAGGAGGGAGCGAGTGCGACGAGGGCCAGGAGATGGGTTGGCTGTTTGTTTGGGGCACGATGATGGGCAGGAGGAGCTACAGCGCAGCGGAGATTGCGGCAACGGGATTGGCTGGCCCTGCCACGGTCGCTAGGCGGGTGAGCTGGCATTCACCCTCGCCTCGCCAAGACCACCACCAGGTGAGACGCTGACAGCCATCAGACATCCGTCTTCTTGGACAGTTGGTTGGCAACGCTCGGCAGCACGGTCACACAGCCACACAGCCACACGGTCACTCACACGCTGCTCCATTCGATGCTTGCAGGTACTCCTGTACAGGGTCTAATCCACACCACCGCCGGCCGATGCAAACTACACCATAGTACAACCATGCCGCCGCGCGCTGAAATGCAGTACACGCCCGTAGCCCACGCTCCCACTACAGCTTCGCCTTGACCTTGGGCGCCTCTACCAGCGCCTCCTCATAGCAGTCATCCAAGTGCTGTCGGAACGCCTTGGCCGTCTGTGGGCGCTTCAACTTCAATCTATGTCACGTTAGCAATGCGTCCCCAACACTGCTTGGCTGGCTGGCTGGCTGGCTGGTACGTACGTGGGAGTCAGCAGCTGGTTTTCAATCGTAAACGGATCCAAGAACAGTCGCACGCTCTTGACGCGCTCATAGCTGTTGAACTTGTTCTTCTTGCCAACCCGGTCCAGCTCCTGGAGCACCGCCCTCTCCACCTTCTTGTTGCTCAGCGCCTCCTTGAGTTTCGCAGCGTCGCCCTCTTCAATCTTCTCACCAAGCACCTTGGATGCAAATTGCGGGAACAGGTCAGGCGCAACGCCGAAGATGGCCACGAGGAAGGACTGGTGCGAGTCGCCGTGTACATAGGCCGAAGCGAGCCATCCGCAGTTGGCCAGATAGACGTTCTCAATGCGCTCGGGCGAAATGTACTCTCCCTGCGCCAGCTTCAGCACATTCTTCCTGCGGTCGATGACGGCAAAACGGCCGAGTTCGTCTACGGAGCAGATGTCGCCCGTGTGGAACCAGCCGTCGGCATCAATGGCCTTTGTCGTTTCCTCTTCGTTGCGGAAATATTCACGGAACAGCGTCGTGGAGCGAATGAGCAGCTCGCCACGGGGCCTTGGCTGATCGGTCGAGAGGTAGTCCATGTCGGGTACGTCGAGGAGAGCGCACTCGCAATTGGGCGCCACTCCGCCGCAATTGCCAGGCGAGAGGTCACCCTCATGCTGAGCCAGGGTTGTAGCGTACGTTTCCGTGAGGCCGTAGCCCTGCGTGAAGTTGGCAGCGAACACGATGCGCAGGAACTGGTGCAGATTGGGATCAAGGGGCGCTGAGCCCGACACCTGCACTTTGCATCGATCCAGGCCCAGATTCGCCGCTACCTTCTTGGACCAGATACGATCATACAGCATGTGTTTGTTGGATGGGTTCTGCTTGTCGTTGATCGCGGCCGTTTTCGTGGCGACGACGCGGCGAGAAAGGGCGCCTTTGACGCCCGTTGCTTGCACAGTCGCCTCCTTGATCTTGGCGCCAAATCGGTTGTAGAGTCTTGGTACACCCGAGAAGATGGTCGGCCGCAGCGCCTGCAGATCCTCGACCAACTCGACGACATTGCCGTGGAAGTAGCCAATGCAAGCTCCACCCGCAAGCGCAGTGTGCTCACTCAGCCGCTGGTAGATGTGTGCGAGGGGCAGGAAAGAGCAGATCACCTGATCGGTGCCCGCGCCCACGAGGGCCATGCTGGAACACGTGGCAGAATGGGCATTCCTGTGGGTGAGGACGACGCCCTTGGGGTTTCCTGTCGTGCCTGATGTGTAGTTGATGGTGACGGTGTCGTCCGGGGTCGGCGGGTTCATGGGGAGGGGCTGCGTTTCGCCCAGCCGCTCGACATCTCGAATGTAGTGTATCGCGACCCCCAGCTCACGCGCCAACGAGTTCAAGATATCCCCCTTGGACTCTCCGGGAAGCTCGCCAGCGGAAAGCGGGTCCAAGACGACAATGAGTTTGAGCGTCGGGAGTCGCGGCTTCAGCTTCAGCAGCGATGTGACGTGGTTCATTCCGGTGACAACGCACGTCAACTCGGCATGGTTGATGATGTATTCGGTCGCATCGGGACCCAGCGTCTCGTAGATGGAGACGGTGTAGAGCGCCTGCGACATGGCTGCCAGATCGGTGATTTGCCATTCCGGTCGGTTCTGACACCATAGGCCAACGCCATACTTGGCCGCAGTCACACCAACGCCTCGGTGAAGATGAACCAATCCAACGCCCAAGTTCTTCCGCCGCTGTGCAATGGTTGCGTAGTCTTCCCAAACGTAGGGGCCGAATGTCTTGGTGATGGGGTCGTAGGGACGGTGGCCGAGGCATCTCTTCTTGCCGTATCGCGCAACTAGGGGATGGGGGTCAACAGGGGGCGGCAAGGCGGGGAGAAGCACGTCTGCCTTACCAGAGTTCTCGAATGCTTCGTGCGGCGTGGTAATCTGTTTCACCCAGCGTCAGCATCCTAGCCCGCCCAGCCAACCATTGTCGCGTACCTCGGGCACCAGGGTTTCCAGCAGAGGCCGGTCAGTAAACCTCCAATGCCGGTAGATGGCGCTCCGTCCTGGCGCGGATGAGCCTGGCAGCGGGATGCTGTAAGGTTGGCCTTTGGGCGGGGGCGTGTGCAGCTCGTCTGCGCTCGCAATCTGTGGATCGGACGGTCCGAACATGATGGCGGCCGGCTACCTGCTTGTCGACAGTGAAGGTCAGGTCAAATCGAGGCTTCTTCCTTGGGCACGTTAGCACCTGCAGTGAAAAGGGCCAGGGGGGGGTGGTAATGCATCGGCGTGGCCGTGCCTACCCTTGTGGCGTAACGCACCACAATTGAGGGCAACACAAGCTATGTACTGTGTCTGTGTGTGTGTGTGTGTGTGTGTGTGTTGCTTGGAGAGGAGGTATCTGGCAAGAAGCACGCAAAGACGACACGGACAAGACGAAACGGTGTTTTCGTAGCGATGCTGAAAGCAAAAAGGTGGTTTCATAAAGGACCCCCTTTGGAAGCCTCGGTACATTTCCCGCGCCAAACCCAGAAGAATACCGGGGCCGAGTTGCCGCCCTCCCGCCACCCCCGGACTTCGTTTGGAGAAGGAAGAGAAGCGTGGGCCCCGACGCCTCGTCTTCCCCCAGGCAGTCCGTCTTGTGCTCCAAGCAGCACTGGACCGAGCCTCTGCAAAAGCATGCTTCCCAACCGGGGGGTGGTGGTGGTGGTGGTGGTGGTGGTTGGCTGTGGCGCAATCATCTGGGCAATCATCATCTGGGCGATCAACATGTGCATATGCGGTCATGCGTGGCTTCTCTTTCACATGCACTGACTGGTACCGGAAAGATACTGGGGAGGGGGATCGTCGCAGGCGGCCACGCAGACACGAGCCGGGAGCCCTGGCGTGAAGGGGAACGCTGAACCGATTGGGGGAGTTTTACCTCGGTCGCTGATGTTCCCTTTCACCCCCCAGGGCGTATCGAGATGCACAGTCAATGCATACCTGGGGAGTCATCCTGGGGAGTCCTTCTTGGAGCATGGCTCCAGGACGTTGGACGTATCCAGAGTATGCTGCATGTACCTGGTAGAGCCCAAGAAGCATTCTCTATAATCTCGCCAGGGACAGAGAGAAAGACGACTTCTATCCATCCATATGCCAAGCCTATCCAGGTCACGATGGAAACCCTCCTTTCCCCCCCCAATCCCTCTCATCCCATCCACCATGACCCTAATTCCCAGCTGCCAGCCTCCACACCACATTAACCAGCGCCGACGTAGCACCAATATGCGCCACCGACCTCGGCACCGCCACATTCCCCACGTATGCCGGATAATACACCAGCAACTTGGTCATGACATGCAAGCCCAGCAAATTGACCACCTGCGCATCGTCCGGCGCCATCAGCTGCGTCAACGCAGCCGCCAGCGCAAAAGCTGTTGAGTCCATACATTAGCCTCGCGCTCTCTCGCTCTCGCTCTCGCTCTCGCTCTCGCTCTCTCTGTCCACACTGCTACCGCCACCGCCACGAGATAACAAACATACCGGAAAAGCTCTCCAGCAGCGAATAATGCGCGCTGCGCAACCGCAGCGGCAGGCCCCGCAGCAAATGCAAGTGAGCACGCGGATGCTCATTGTCCAGCCCCTCCGGGCGCGCCATCGCCTGGCCCGCGACGGAAATCGCGCCCGAGGCGCCAAACGTCCAGAAGAGGTACAAGGCAGAGAGCGCGGGGATCGCGCGTCCAGACGTTATCGCCGTGGTCTACGTCGTCGCCAGCAACGAACCGATGGGGTTAGCCAAGCGTGTTTTTTTTTTATCGAGGGGACGTCTCTGTGCGTGAGGGAAGGGAGGGGAGGAACAAAAAACAAAAGATGGGCGACGTACACCCACGCCCGGGAGGAGTTTGATAAACGCGTGCGTGAGCGATTGCACGATGCTGTCGGGTTTCGTGAGGAAAGAGCTGTGTGGTTTCTAGGTAAGCTTGGGTGGATTACGATTCCAGCATGGTGATGTGCGCACCGCTCAGCTTTTTTCTTTCTTTCTTTCTTTCTTTCTTTCTTTCTTTCTTTCTTTCTTTCTTTCTTTCTTTCTTTCTTTCTTTCTTTCTTTCTTTCTTTCTTTCTTTCTTTCTTTC